>Ga0070698_100001894_pt1 | contig 23305 bp, 20 predicted proteins | sample KBSK1502metaG_FD_65477 | JGI IMG/M metagenome (GOLD analysis project Ga0070698, IMG submission 65477) | Corn, switchgrass and miscanthus rhizosphere microbial communities from Kellogg Biological Station, Michigan, USA - KBS K1-50-2 metaG | ecosystem: Host-associated > Plants > Roots >...
TCGATGCGGCCCTTGCTGAGATTGTCGAGCAGCGCCAGCTGCACGGCGAGCCGCACCGGATGATGAAACGGCGTCTGCACCACGGCGAAACCGATGCGGACCTTCTCGGTCTTCATGGCAAGGGCTGCAGCAAACATCAGCGAATCGTTGTAGACGCTCTCGCCGGTGAAATAGTGCTCGGTCAGCCAGACGTCGGAAAAGCCTAGCCGCTCGGCCGCGCAGGCCTGCTCGATCAACTGCTCGATGCGCGCCTGATCCTCGGCGGGCGAGGGCGAGAGCGCGAGGGTAAGCCAACCGAACTGCATGAAACTCTTTGCTGGAGCGCGCCACTGCGCGCGGAGTAGTCTCCGCGCTGAAGTGGCGCTCATGCATCGTTGCCTTAGCCAGAAAAGATGCGCAACACAAGGCGAAGGTTACTTTGCCTGAGGAGTTGCGCGCTCCCAGCAGTTTGACTCGCGAAATTCGTGCCTCGCGGACTAGACGTCGCGGCGGCCCGACCGCATGAGCCGCATCACTTCCAGGAAGTTGGCCGGCGGCACGTGCTCGGCCGACTTGGTCTGCTGCGGCGCGACGGCAGCCATCGCGCGATAGACCGTCCCCACCACCTCGTAGTCGCTGACGTCGCCCAGGGTGGCAAGCGCAAGCGCGCCGGCGCGCAACATGCGCGGCGTGACGACAACCCTCTTGTCCGGACCGGAACCCTTCGCCATCGCTAAAAGCTGGATGTAAAAGCCTGACTGGCCCGCAGTTTATACTCTGTTGGCCGGAAATCGACGAATCGTGTAGTAACCCTGCCGTGAAAAAAAGACGGTTGAACGTTCTACTGGTCGTGGTTTCGGTAACGCTCTGCACCGCCGCGGCCGAATTCCTGGTGCGCTGGCTGGATGCGGCCGACGATTCGGGTCCGGCAACCCGCCATCTCGAGGAAATCGCCCGGGCGCCCGGTGTGGACCGTGCCTGGTTTTTTGCCGATCCGCCGACGCTGCCCAACCAACGGCCGGTGCCAGAAGAATGGCGCGCGCTGGTGCGCAAGGTCGAGCAGAACGGCATCACCGAGGGCACGCGCCGGGCCGATATGTTCAAGGCTTGGAACGCCGAGTTCGTCGGTGACCCTTGCCGGCACCGCTATCTCTGCGGGGCGCCCGGCCAGCTCTTTGTCTACGACCCGCCGCCGGGTGAAAATCGGCCGCCCTACCGCTTTCTGCCGAACGCCACGATGCCCGATCGGCTCACCACCAACGACTACGGCTTTCGTGGGCCGCCCGTGCCGTTCCAGCGCCAGCCCAGGACGGTGCGCATCGCTTTCATCGGCGCCTCGACCACCGTCGGCAGTCACTTCCAGCCGTACTCGTACCCGGAATTCATCGGCCATTGGCTGAATCTGTGGGCCGAGACGCGCAAGCTCGACCTGAAGTTCGAGGTGCTGAACGCCGGCCGCGAAAGCATCACCTCGACTGACAATGTCGTCATCGTCCGCGAGGAGGTGCTGCCGCTCCAGCCTGACCTCCTCGTTTACTACGAGGGCGCCAACCAGTTCGATCTCAGCACCGTCGCAACGGGGCTGCCAAACCGGCCGACCGGGCTGTTGTTGCCGGCGGACGCGACTTGTCCCGCTCGCCCGCCGCCTGCTGCCGTTGAAGGCGATAAAAGCGGCCCGGGCTGGCTTGCCTCGCTCGGCCAAGCGCTCGGCAATGAATTCGCGCTGGTGCGCCGCGTCCAGGCGCTGTTCGCCGCGCGCGACCTACCGGAAGACGGCGGCGAATGGCCTAAGGACGACTATAAGCTGGTCTGGCCGGCCGGCGTCGACGAGCGCGATCCCGACATCGGCCGGCCCGATCTGCCGATCAAGCTCTCGACCATCGTTCGCGATCTCGATGCCATCCGCAATGCGACCGAGCAGTCGGGCGCCGAACTGGTGCTGGCCTCGTTCTTCTGGCTGGTCAAGGACGGCATGGTGCTCGACCCGATCCGGCACCGGGCGATCCTGGAATATCTCAACCAGGGCTACGCACCGTTCCGCTATCGCGACATGGAGCGGCTGGCCGCCTTCGAGAATCGCGTTTTCGCCAAGTACGCCAGTGCCCACAAGCTGGCTTTCATCGACATCGCGCGGCTGCTGCCGTTCGATCCCGATCTTTATGTCGATGCCATCCACAACACCTATGCCGGCGAGCGCCTGCGCGCCTGGGTGTTCTTCCAGCATCTGCTGCCGATCGTGGAAGGCCGCCTGAAGAGCGGAGCCTGGCCGCGCAAGGTGAAACCGTCCAACGCCCAGCCACCGACCTTTACAGCGAGGCCGATCACCTTCGACTGCAAGCGGCGTTAGCCACTCAATTGCCTTGTGCCGCTGCCTCGCCGTCGCTTGCCGCCTCGACGCCGCACGCCGCCGCGACGAGACACGCGAGAAAAACCAGGCAACGCATGACGCGAGGCTCGCGCGTTCGCGATGGCTACGCAACCGACGGGAATGTGAAGGGTCGTGGGGAGATGCCGGCCGTCCACCCCGAACGAGCCGGCACTCCACACACGCTGTCGACGACTCAGGCGAAGCGGGCCCTCGCCCAAGAACGCCCACGCTGCCGCGTCGCGCGACGGCAGCGTTTATGAATTAATTGCACCCCAGAACGCAATGACAATTTTGCCGCCATAGCTATCGGGCCGCCATCGCCCGCGCCGACGGCGATCAGCCGGCGCCGACAGCCGACGCGACGGCCTCGGCCAGCGCTTCTTGCCGATAGGGCTTGGACAAGCGCGGCAGGGCGGGCTGCGGGCCGCTTGGCAATTCGGCGGAGCCGGTCGCCAGGATGATCGGCACGCCGGGCCAGTGCGCGGTGATCGTCATGGCGAGCTCGGCGCCCGTCATGTGCGGCATGGCATGGTCGGTGATCACCAGGTCGACCTTGTCGGCGTGCTGCTGGCACGCATCGTCACCAAGCACGCAGGCTGAGACCAGGGCCAGCCGTCTATGCGGCGGACCGCGACGGTGGCGAGGGCCTGCGCGCGCAGGCTTGATTGTAATAATCAGCGGTCTATTCTATCGACGGACGCAAACCAGCGGAGGCGGCCGATGGCAACCAGGGCAAAGGTCATCGCCAACAACGATGTGGTGCACATCGCCTGGAGCTTCGATCAGCCGGTGGCGGGATGCGCGGGCTTCCTCGTCGAACGCCAGCCCGCCGACGGAAGTGCGGCCTGGACGACGCTGACCTCGCTGCTCGAGTTCGAGGACCGCAAGGATCCCAACGTCGTCAACAAATCGACCAAGACCAATCCGGTGGAAGGGTTCCGCTGGCGCGACTTCCTCGATGCCACGTCTCGCGACATTGGGGTGCGCTACCGCATTACGGCGATGGCGGCGAAGGATGGCGGCTACGCGCCGTTGCCCGGCCTCACGCCGATCGTGACCGACCCGGTGACGGCGACCGAGAAGCTCACCGGCGCCAACGGCCCGATCGACGTCTATTTCAACCGCGGCATTCTCTCGACCCAGGCGCTCGCCAGGCTGCTCGACCAGTATGGCGGCGCCAACCTGCCGGCGTTGAACAAGGCGCTGGACGATCCCAACGGCCAGGCCCGCGCGAGGCTCGCCGGCGAGCTGCCCAAGGGCGTGCTGAGCCAGCTCGATCGGCTGGCTGCCGGGCCGGCGAACGACAGCACCTGTCACGCCGCGCTGTACGAGCTGACCGACAAGGTGCTGATCGATCGGCTGCTGGCGGCCAAGAGCCGGCTGCACATCGTGCTGTCGAACAATTCGGGCGACAAGACGGGCGGCTACGACGGGGCCAACAAGCCGGCGCGCGACGAACTCGCCGGCTCGGACGCCGAGCTGATTTCGCGTTACCTGCCCGATGGTCGCAGCATCGGCCACAACAAGTTCATGGTCTACAGCGAGGGCGGCAAGCCGCTGTCGGTGCTGACCGGCAGCACCAACTGGACGCAATCCGGGCTGTGCACCCAGAACAACAATGCGATCGTCATCCGCGACCCGACCGTCGCCGGCTGGTATCACGACTACTGGGACAAGCTCAAGGCCGACACCGTCGCCGCCGGCATTCCCGCCCAGCCCAAGGCGGTGGGGGCGCTGCAGGGCAAGGCGTTGCGTGCCCACGATGCCGCGCCCGCCCAGCCGATCACGCTGGCCGACAACAAGACGAACATCAAGGTGTGGTTCTCGCCCAATACCTCCGGCCTGATTCCGACCAAGGACAAGGCGCCGGTCGTGCCGACGCCGCCCGACATGAAGGACCTCAAGGACGCCATCGACAACGCCAAGCAGGCCGTCCTGGTGCTGGCGTTCATGCCGGGCCAGGCCAACAACCTCAGGTCCTGGACCATCCCCAAATACCTGTCGGACGTTTGCAAGAAGAAGCCCTGGCTGTTCGTGCGCGGCGTCATCAGCGACGACCAGGCGGCGATGGAGTTCGAGGCCAACCGCCGGCAGGACATGGATGCCGAGATCGTCGGCCCCGCCGGTGTGCTGGCCAAGACCGACCATTGGCAGAAGGAGATCTTCAAGGCCGGCCACGCCATCGTGCATGACAAGGTGATGGTGGTCGATCCGTTCTCGGACGACTGCCTGGTGGTGACGGGCAGCCACAATCTCGGCAACAAGGCTTCCTACAACAACGACGAGAATCTGGTGATGATCCGCGGCAACCGCGCCATCGCCGAGGCCTATGCCACCCACGTGGCCGACGTGTTCGAGCACTATCGCTGGCGCTGGTACAATCAGCGCAACGCCCAGCGCAATGCCGCGCAAGACTGGGTCAAGAAAGGGGCCAAGGCGTCGACCGCCAAGGACGTGAAGGTGGCGGATTTCTTCGAGATCGATTTTGATCCCAACAAGCTCTACCCCAACTGGCAGGACCGCTACTTCGACAAGGGCCGGCTGGCCATGCGCGAGCGCGAGTTCTGGTCGTCCAACGGCGGACCCTTGACACCGCTGGTGCCGAAGCCCGGTCAGGTGGTGATCTACGGCTTCACCGACGCCGAGAAAAAGCTGAAAGCGGCGAAGTCCCAGGCCAAAGCGGCCGGCAAGGCGCCGGCGGCGAAGAAGGCGGCAGCGAAGAAGGGCGTCGCCAAGAAGAAGGTCGCGAAAAAGAAAGCCGCAAAGAAAAAGGTGGCCAAGAAAAAGGTCGCCAAGAAAAAGGCTGCCAAAAAGAAGAAAGCCTAGTACTCGGTTCGTGGAACGCCAATTCGAACACGACCTCACCCTGAGGAGGCCCGAAGGGCCGTCTCGAAGGGTGGGATCGCACACGGTGCCTGCAGCCTATGCTTCGAGACGCGCGCTGCGCGCGCTCCTCAGCATGAGGTTGTCTCTGCATCGGCATTCTATGAAAGCCGGTACCAGTCGTTCGGCTGTTGGCAGCCTCTCTCGCCGCGCCGCGTTGATGCGGGGATGAGGGCTCTATGCGCAAGATGCTGAATATCGGCAGGGCCACGCTCGAGGCGCTGGAGTTGCTGGCCGCTGACCGCAAGGTGAGCCTGCAGGACCTCGTGGACGAAGCGCTGGATGACCTCCTGAAGAAGCATCACCGGCCGGTGACGACCAAGGACATGTTCGCCGGCAGCCTGAAGAAGGGCGCGCCCAAGCGACGGCTATCCTGACGGCTCTCGTGCTCTTCAACCGTTTTTTCTGTGGCAATCGACGGGGATAAGACGTGGCGGTCCCGCGAATGCGGGATGAGTCGTTGGCATCTGCGGCACGGGCTTTGGCCAGGCGCCACTCGCCAGCCGTTGTTCCACGATGGGCAGCAGCAGCAGGAAGGTTACCCAGGCCTGCATGCGCTCGCCCAGATATGTCTTGTGAAACGTATCGAAGAAAAAGTCGGGATCGAAGGGCATGGTCTTCGCGACGTCGATGAAGGGTACGTCGTGGGTGTGGGCATAGGCGGCCAGCACACGATTCTGAAAAACGGCCACCCGCTCGAGGTCGCGATAGGTGAACGGGTAGAACATCGTGTTGAGCTGATCGAGCAGGTAGCGGTGGCGCACGGGGTCGAGAATCAGGCCATCGCGCACCATCAACATGAAGGACGAAATGACGAGCTCCGCATTGACCTCGGCGAGGTCGGCGCGGATCTGATCAAGATCGCGCAGGATGGTGCTGAGGTTCACGGGCAGGTCGGGCCGCGTGATGTCGGGGGCATCTTCGTCGAGGCCGGCCGGCCAGTTGAACGTGTAGGTGGGCTTCGGCCATTCGCCGCCGCCCATCAGGTCCAGGAGACCGGTCACGGCCTGCAGGCGCCGGGCCAAGGCCGAATGAACTGCCGCCTTGTCCAGCTCATACGCGAAGCTGCTCGGCTTGCGGTCTTCGGCCTGCGGGCGCCGCGGCGCGGCGCGCAGCAAGGTGTCGAGCTGTAGCTGGTTGCCGCCCTCATAGTAGACAACGAGATCGGGCCTGGTCGGCGCCACCTCCTGGCGGATGATGGCGGCAATCCCCGTTGAGCCGATGCTTTCGCGCGCCGCGTTCAGCACCTCGATGCGAATGTCGAGGCCGCGCGCCTGGGCCCACAAGTCAAAGAAGCGTCCGACGAATTCCGGAAAGGAATGCGGCATGTGATGACTGCTGAGGACTGTCGACGCCCCGACGAAGACGATGCGCACGGTGCGAGGCTGGCGCGGAAAGGATACGGGCCCGCCGCGCCAGCCGAAGCCGTTGGTGGTGAGCGTATCGGGACCGGTCACGTCGGGCAGAAAGCGGAAGGGCGGCTCGGGCTTGTCGTCGGGCGGATCATAGACGAACAGCGATCCCGGCGCGCCGCTCAAGAACCTGTTCTGGCACGGGTCGCCGACGCGCACGGAATTCCAGGCCTTGAACATGTCGTGGCCGCGGAACTCCGCGCCGGTCTGGAAATGCTTGCGTTCGAGCTCGTAGTACCAACGCTGCCATTGTCCGGGCACGGGCTTGCGATTAGGGAGTGGTGGCGGGGTATCGAAGAACCAGTCGCGCTTCACACCGGCAACAGGCGGCAGCTCATCCAGGTGAAGAGCCGCCGTCTCCCGCCCCACCGGCGGGGGCAAGGACAGCGCCAGCATCGGAACGTCGTCCATCCAGCGCGCAACGGCCTCGGCGCCAAGCAGGCTCAGAACCAGCGAGGCCAGCACCAGCAGTCCATTTCCGAGGTATTTTCGCATTAGCCGCGCATTTGTCGCGCCCGGCTTCGTCTTCCCATCACCATCCATAGTGCCTAAAATGCCTCGCTTTCCCGGCTTTTGGCATCTGGAAAGCACATGGCTCACATCAGACTGAATACCCACCCCTCCCAGGGCGGCCAGGCGGCTCCCCCGGTGATCTGGGGTGCGCGCGATCCCAAGCTCAGGGGCCCCGTTGTGGGCACCGTTGGCGATCCCGCCAAGCGCAACGCGATCGGCGTGCATTCCGGCAGCTACGGCATCTACCGCGCACTTGCCATTGCCGCCCAGGAGCTGAAGCCCGGCCATCGGCCCGACTTCACCAACACCTCGCCAGCCGAGCCGATCGGCCCGTTCGAAAGCTGGTTCGATCCCAAGAAGATCGTGTCGCTCGATCCGTGGGGCCACATGGTGGCCGAGGTGTTTGCCGACAAGCTCCTCGCCGGCTGGGACATCCGCCCGACCATCGCCGTCACCAAGGCGCATGTTCACATGCCCGAGATCAGGGACGCCATCGCAGCGGGGCGGCTCAAGCCCGACAACGATGTCCTGATGCCGAGCGGCGACGTCAAGGTGACCAAGGCCGCGATCGAGCCGGTGTGGTGGCTGCCCGGCATCGCCGAGCGTTTCGGCGTCAGGGAAACGGATTTGCGCCGCACGCTCTTCGAGCACACCGGCGGCATGTACACCGAGCTGGTGACGCGCTCCGATCTCGAACTCTTCCTGCCGCCGATCGGCGGCGCCACGATCTATTTCTTCGGTGATCTCGGCAAGCTCGGCAAATCCGAGACCAAGATCGCCTGCCGCCTCCATGACGAGTGCAACGGCTCGGACGTGTTCGGCTCCGACATCTGCACCTGCCGGCCCTACCTGGCGCACGGCATCGAGATCTGCATCGAGATGGCGCAGAAGGGCGGGGTGGGCGTCGTCATCTACAATCGCAAGGAAGGCCGAGCGCTGGGCGAGGTGACGAAATTCCTGGTCTACAATGCGCGCAAGCGCCAGCCTGGCGGGGATTCGGCGGCGCAGTACTTCAACCGCACCGAATGCGTGGCCGGCGTGCAGGACATGCGCTTCCAGGAACTGATGCCCGACCTGCTGCACTGGCTGGGCATCGCCCGCATCGACCGCTTCGCCTCGATGAGCAACATGAAGTCCGACGCCTTGCGCGAGCAGGGCATCGACGTGGTCGAGCAGGTGGCGATCCCCGACGAACTGATCCCCGCCGACGCCCAGGTCGAGATGGATGCCAAGAAGGCCGCCGGCTACTTCAGTTCGACCAAGCCTGGGACGACCGATCTCGTGACGCCCAAGGGGCGGGGGCTCGATGAGTGAGCGGCTTCCTTGTCATCCTGGGCGAAGCGAAGGATCTCATCGACCGCCGATGAGATCCTTCGGCTGCGCCTCAGGATGACAGAATCGGTCGCCTATCTCCGCACGCCCGCGGCGATCCGCGAGCGGGCGGAGAAGATGCTGACCTATGTCGAAGACGGGCGCTCGGCGTGGTTCGCGCTAGATGCCGACGGTCTCGAGGCTGCAGTGCAGGCGACGCTCAAGGTCGCTCGGCAGCGATTCAGCGATCCTTCGAAAATTCCCTTCCACTCGCGCTGGCGCCATTTCGAGGCGGGCGGACACGACCGCTGGAGCGCATTGGCGACGCGGCTGAAGGGATTGCCGAAGGAAGAAGCCGCGCGTCGCCGCATGGATCTTGCTGTCGTTTCGGTGCTGCTCGACGCCGGAGCAGGCGCGGACTGGTCCTACCGCGAACCTGAGACGGGCGACATCTATATCCGCTCTGAAGGCTTGGGTGTCGCAAGCTTCCACATGTTCAAGAACGGTGTGTTCAGCCTCGATGCCAAGGGCGATCCGCTGCGCGTCGATGCCGAAAGGCTGGCGAGGTTGACGCCGATGGACATCGCCATGGGCTTCCAGGTGAAGGCGCACAATCCGCTGCTTGGCCTCGAAGGCCGCGCCGAGCTGTTGCGCAAGCTGGGCGGCGTCGGGCTCGACCGGCCCGGCGCACTGTTCGACATCATAGCGACGGCCGGCGAGGTGAAGGCTGCGGCCATTCTCGCCGCCGTGCTGGACAAGCTTTCGCCGATCTGGCCGTCGCCCATGGGCGATGTCTGGAAGCATCCCGTCATCGGGCTGGTGCCGTTCCACAAGCTTTCGCAGTGGTTGTCCTACTCGCTGGTCGAGCCGCTGGAGGGCGCGGGGCTCGAGGTCGTCGAGCTCGACGCGCTGACCGGGCTGCCGGAGTATCGCAACGGCGGGCTGTTGGTCGATGCCGGAGCGCTCCGGCCCAAACGGGCAGCGCTCTTGGAGCAGGTTTTCAAGCCGGGCGACGAGCCGATCGTCGAATGGCGCGCGCTCACCGTGGCACTGCTCGATCGGATCGCCGAGCATGTGCGCGGCCATCTCGGGCTCGACGCCAAGCGGCTGCCGCTGGTCAAGGTCCTGGAGGCGGGCACCTGGTTCGCCGGCCGCGCACTTGCCGCGGAGCGCCGCCAAGGCGGTGGGCCGCCGATTGTCGTCGCTAGTGACGGGACGGTGTTTTAGTGAATCCCGTCATCCCGCGCGAAGCGTAGCGTAGTCGAGCGATCTCGTTTGATTTTGACGAGGTCCCTCCACTGCGCTTCGCTCCGGTCGGGACGACGGAGGAAAAGGGGGAGAAACCAATGTCCTTGCCGCACTCGATCCACGTCGTCAGCCATCCGCTGGTGCAGCACAAGCTGACCAAGATGCGCGACAAGGAAACCTCGAGCACCAATTTCCGCCGCCTGCTGCGCGAGATGGGATTGTTGCTGGGCTACGACGCCACGCGCGACCTGCCGTTGGTCGAGCGCGAGATCGCAACGCCCATCGAGTCGATGAAGGCGCCGCTGCTCGAGGGCAAGAAGCTGGTGGTCGTGCCGATCCTGCGCGCCGGCCTGGGCCTGGCCGAGGGCATCATCGATCTGGTGCCGCTCGCCCGCATGGGTCATGTCGGGCTCTATCGCGATCCGCGCACGCTGCAGGCGGTCGAGTACTATTTCAGGATCCCGCAGGACATCTCCGACCGCGACGTCATCGTCTGCGATCCCATGCTGGCGACCGCGCATTCGGCCATCGCGGCTGTGGATCGTTTGAAGGAGTCGGGCGCCAAGCGCATCAAGTTCATCTGCGTTTTGGGCTCGGAGCAGGGCGCGCGCGCCTTCGCCGAGGTCCATCCCGACGTGCCGGTGTTCACGGCAGCGATCGATGCGAAACTCAACGATCACGGGTATATTGTCCCCGGCCTGGGCGACGCGGGCGACCGCCTGTTCGGGACCAAATAACGAGGGAGAAACAATGTCACCCGATCTCACATACCTCCTGTACTCGACCATCCTGTGCTTCGTGCAAGTGCTGACCGCCGCCAGTGGCGCCAACACCCAGGTTGGCCTGCCGACCTTGGCCGGCAATCGCGAGGGCCTGCCCGACATCGTCGGCTGGGCCGGCCGCGCGCGGCGCGCCCATCTCAACATGCTCGAGAACCTGCTGCTGTTTGCCGCCCTGGTGCTGATCGCCGCGGTCGCCGGCAAGGCCAACGCCACCACGGCGATGGGCGCCATGATCTTCTTCTGGGCGCGGCTTGCCTATGCGGTGATCTATTTGATCGGCATCCCGTGGCTGCGCACGCTTGCCTGGTTCGTCGGCGTGATCGGCATGGCCATGATCGCCTGGGTGCTGCTGCAGGCGGTGTAGTCTCCGCCGCTAATGCGGCGGCATCGGAATCCAAAGCGGCGGGGCGCCGTCGAACTTGACCTCGCGCATGATGTCGCGGTCGTCGGCGTCCCATGGCTTGAGATAGACGTAGTAGCTGTCGGTGCGCTCGAACAGTTCGTCGCTCGGCGCGCTGTTGGGGCTGACCAGCATCGTATTGACGAAGCGCACGTGCATATAGCGCGATAGCAGCCGCGCATAGTCCGTGGGCTTGGCCTCGAACACGTAGCGATAGGACTGCCGGCCGGTGATCTTGAGCACCGACGCCGCACTCTCCTCGATCGGTTTGGCCGGCACCTCGATCCATTGCCGGCCGATCTGCACATAGGCCCGCAGCGAAGGCGACATGACGTAGATCGGCTTGTCGCCCTTGACGTTCCACAGTTCCAGGCTGAGCTCATAGAGGCCGTTGCCGCGCGACGCGATCGATTTCACGTTGGCGCGCAGCGCCGACAGCGCCAAGGTCTCGAGCGCCGCCAGCTTCTCGGCGCGCTCCTGCACCAGCCGGCGCTGGTAATGGCCGACCAGGGAGTCGGTCAGCATCACCAGCGAGAAGGCGACCGCACCACCGAACAACAGCAGCCGGGCGATCGGCCAGAAATTGGCACCGAGGCGCCGTTCCTTGCACGCGGTCAGGGGTTCGGGCGTGGGGATCGGCCGCAGCCGCGGTGGCGCCGGCGCGAGGTCGGGCTGGGGCGCGAGATCGGCCGACAGCAACTGGCCACGTGACATCTCGTAGGAGCGGCCGGCGCGGCGGGCGATGTCGAGATTGTGCGACACCACCAAAAGGCCGAAACCCTGCTCATGCCGCAGGCGATCGAGCAGTGCGACGATTTCGACTTCGCTCGCCTCGTCGAGGTCGCTGGTCGGCTCGTCGGCGAGAAGCAGGCGCGGCGCATTGATCAGCGCGCGGGCGATGGCCGCTCGCCGCTGCTCGCCTCCCGACAGCATGGCGGGGAAGTAGTCCAGGCGATCGGCCAAGCCGACATTGGCAAGAAGCCCGTGCGCACGAACGTAGGCCGCCTCGGTATCGAGCGCGTTGGAAAGCAGCGCGGGCAGGGCGACATTGTCCAAGGCGCTGAGATTGGGCAGCAGGCTCGGGAACTGGAAGATGAAGCCGATCTGGCGTGCACGGAAGGCGGCAAGCTCGTCTTCGCCCATCGACCAGATGTCGGTACCGTCCAGCGTCACCTCGCCCTCGCTGGGCCGCGTCAGCGCCCCCAGCATGGCCAGCAAGGTCGACTTGCCCGAGCCCGAGCGGCCGATGATGGAGACGAATTCGCCGGCGCCGATGCGGAGCGTGACGTCGGCGACGGCGCGAAAGCCCGCCGGACCGTAGCGCTTGCCGAGGCCCTGTGTAGCCAGGATCATCGCGCGCGCTCGCCGTGGATCAGCGCGAAAGGCTCCAGGCGGCGCACGCGCCAGGCGGGCAGGAGCGCGCCGGCGACGCCCAACGCCACCGAGGCCACGACGACGGCAGCGCAGATTGCCGCCAGCACCTCGATCGCCGGCCAGGTAAACGGCACGCCCAAAGTCTCGAAGTAAAAACCGAGCGAGCGGGCAAAGGCGAAGAGAAGCGCAAAGCCCAGCACGAGACCTCCCAGCCCGCCCAAACCCGTCACCATCGCTGCCTCGGCCAGCACCAGGGCCATGACCTGCTTGGGCCTGGCTCCCATGGCGCGCAACAGGCCGATCTCGCGGGTGCGCTCCTGGACGATGGCCGAGAACAGCAATGACACCAGGATCAAGAGCGCCAGCGCCACCAGCACGGAGAACACCGCGATGCCGACGAACAGCGTACGCAGCGCTTGGCGCGACGACGTGAGCACGGAATTGCCCTCGACCACCTTCACGTCCGGGATTTGCGAGATCGCAAACTTCACCTGTTCGGCGCGCGCCGTGGGCGAAAGCTGCAGCAGGATCGCCGTAACCTTGCCCGCAACATAGTCGGGCATGCACAGGGCCATCTCGTTCTTGTGCCCGCTATGGTCGGCCGACACGGCCTTCGCTGCTTTGGCCAGTTCCGGGTCCTGACTGCACAGGGCCGCCAGGAAATCGAGCCCGGCAAAGGTGATGAAGTAGGACTCATCGAACGGGCCGACGCCTGTTTTGGCGAGCCGGCCGTAGATCTCCATCGGCCGGCGGCAGACGCTCAAGCTCTCACCGACCGCACCGGGCAGGCGGCCTCCCGCCAAAAGCTCGCCGACCCCGATCGGCCCGTGGCGCTGCTCGCGCAGCCAGGTTTGAACGGTGAAATCGACCGTCGGGTGGAAGGCGATCAGATTGACGCCGCGTCCTTCGACGATCACCCGCACCAGGCGCTGCGGCGCGGCGCGGGCGATGCCGTCAATACCGGCGATCTTGGCGACCACGCCGGCGTCCAGCGTTTCGTCGGTCGGTTGCACCGTGAGCAGGCTCGACGTGATGTTCACCAACGTGCCGCGCGGCACCACGACGAGATCGGCGCCCATGCGCGAGAAGGAGGCGGCGATGCCATCGCCCAGCGCCCAGCCGGTGATGAAGCTTGCCACGCCGACGCCGACGGCGAGCGCCACCGCGACGCCGAGGAACAGGGCGCGCAGCCGCCGTCGGCCGAGATTCTGCGCCGCCAACCTGATCAGCAGCATCGGCGACCTACTACAGGGTGGTGCAGCGGCTGTTCAGTAGGTGCTCGGTCCTGGTCGGCACGACGACGCAATCGTGATGACCGCCGAAATTGGGCAGATAGCCGACCGGCTCCAACGTGTCCTGGGTGAAGACGAAGACGCCGCTTTCAAGGCGCTGGAAGCCCGAGAAGATCTGCAGCACGTATTTGCCGTCGTAGGTCACCGCCATGGTTTGCAGGTCGGGGCCGACATTCTCGAACTTCTTGATGATCTGCCAGGTCTTGGTGTCGACGGCCACCACCGCACTCTTGGCCGGCTTGGGCGACAGCACCGAGACGAACATCTTGGAGCGGTCCATCGAGAAGCAGAGATGGAAGGGACTGGGATAGTCGCCGACCCAGCTCGGGTCCTTTACGAAGGTGATCTTCTTCCAATTGCGCGGATCGGGATCGGAGGTGTCGAACACCGGCATGTTGTTCTGCCGGATGTTGTTCATCATCGTGAAGAACTTACCGTCGGGGCTGAAGCCCGCTTCGTGGCCGACGCACTTGATGTCCTGGAACTCGACCTCCCAGGTGTCGGGGTTGGAGCTCACCTTCTTGACCGGCAGATTGCCGGGCGAGCCTTCGGGCATGTGCAGGCAGCATACCGGCTCCCAGCTCTGGCGGTCCATGATCAGCGCCGCCGAGCACATGCGGATCACCATCGCCGAATAGCGATTGCCGGGGTGATGAACGACCGCATCGAGCCCGCAGAGCTTGCGTGGCGCATCGCCGGGCAGTTGGCCGGTGTAGACCAGATACTCGGCCATCGGCACCATTTCCCAGTCGATCTTGTTGCCCTTGCTGCCTCGCAGGTCGTAGAGCCCGGTCTCGCGCGCCTTGATCAGGCGGGTGATGCGAAGCGTGCCGCCGTTGAACCAGTTGGCTTCCATCGAGACCGACCGGTCGCGGCCGATCCAATCGGCACTGAACGCCATCTGGACCTTGGTCTTCTGGCCCTTGTTCATCTCGCCCACCGCCACGTCGTCCTTGGCCAGCACCGGCAGCGGCGGACGATCGAAGAAGGCGGCGACGTCCTTCTGGCCGTCGGCGGCGGCAAAGCCCGTGGCGTCGGGATAGATCACGGTGTGCACGCCGAGCCCGATGCCGGTCGTCTCCGAGACGTCCTCGATCAGGTTCATCTGTTGGCCGTCATAGTGCACGCGGTAGATGTGGTTGCCCTGGCCCCAGATGGGCTCGAGCAGGCCGCGCTGCTTGATCTCGGTCGGCAGGCCGTAGATCAGCACATTGTCGCCGCCCTGCGCGGAATTGACGAACTCGAAGCCCTTGCGCGGCTCGGCCGAGGGATAGGCGGCGAGATGATGCGCGATCGGGCAGGAATCGCCGTAGTTCCAGTACTCGATCCAGGCCAGCGTCTTGCCACTCTGCAGGTCCTGGGCATGCGCGCCGCCGCCAAGCTTGGTGGGCGACAGGAAGACGTAGTCGCCGAGCGTTCCGAATCCCGGCCGGCCCGACGCGCCGGCGTTGAAGCGGTTCATGTCGACCGAGCTTGCGCCGGTCTGCGCCTGGCTGCCACGGATCAACGGCCACAGGCGATCGCCGAGTGCGGCGGCAACGACACCGCCGCCGATGGCGCCCAGCACCGTGCGACGATTGACGATATGCCTGTTTTTCGAAGTGATCTCCGGACCCTGAGATGGCGCGGCTTGCTTGTCTCCTCCACGTTTCTTGCTTGTCATCGACGACTCCGTGCATCGCAGAAAGCGACTACAGGAGTTTATTGTCGAGCCAGCAGCCGTGCCATGGGGAACCGAAACCCGCTGCGCATATCTGAGGCCGTGGTCAATGCTTGGGCGGGGTGGGCGCGCTCGCCCCCATCGCCTCGACCGGCAGTTCGACATCGATGCTGCCCGCTTTCTCAAAGACGAGCGTGAGCGGCACCTTCTTGTCCCTGGCGAACGGCGCCTTCAGTCCCATGAACATGACGTGAAAGCCGCCGGGCTTCAGTTCCACCGTGGCGCCGGGCGGCAGCTCGATGCCCTTGTCGAGCTCGCGCATGCGCATGACGTTGCCGTCCATCTTCATCTCGTGGATCTCGACCTTGTCGGCAGCCGGGCTCTTCACGGCGATCAGGCGGTCGGGCGTCGTACCGGCATTGGTCAGCACCAAAAAGCCGCCGCCGGCCTGCGCGGTAGGCGGTGTGGCGCGCGTCCAGGGATGATTGATTTCGATGGCGCCCAGCTTGTAGTCGAGGGCGAGCGCGGGGATGGCGAGAAGAGCGAACAAGGCGGCGAGAGCGAAGCGGCGGCGATTCATCGAAGCAACTCCTAACGGGTGGGCTTGGGCTGGGCGTCGAGCCACGCGCGCACCTGAGCGAGGTCGGCGACGCCGGGCAGGACGGTGGTCTTGCCGTCGCCGTCGATCATCACGGTGCGCGGCAGTTCGCCGGCCCACGCCGGATCGATCTCGTAGCGCAGGCGTTCATAGAATCGATCGGTAAAGCTCCAGCTCTCGCTGTTGCCGAGCCCAGCTCCGGCCAATGTGGCCGACACGCGGTCCTGCTCCTGCGGCAGCGGGTCGGCGGCGATCAGCACCAGCCTGAGGTCGGGGCGCTCGGCCTGGAGCTTGCCCCAGTGCGGCAGCTCGACGAGGCAAGGCCCGCAGGTGAGGCCCCAGAAGTGAATGACAGTCGGCTGGCCGGCATGGCTGGCGCGCAGCTTCGCCCAGCTTCCGCGCTCGAAGGGCAGTGGGCCGGCAGCCTCGGCACCGCAGATGGAGGCGAGGCTCAACAACAGGGCAAGCAGGATCGACAGTCTCATGGCTGGTCCTCCAGCGGGATCAGGCGATAGCCTTGGGCCTTGGTCAGCCACGAGAGATAGACGCGCCCGGCATGGGCGACCAACAGCGGATGGTCCGAGGCGTCGTCGGTCTCGGCGACGGTTCGCGTCTCGCTCCAGCCGCGGCCGCCGTCTCGCGAGACCTGCCAGCGCACCTGCGCCTTGGTGCCGTCGAACTCTTTCCAGACGAGATGCAGCGCCCGCCCGTCGGCGAGCACGTAGGGCCGCGCCGGCTGGCGGTCGGGCGAGGACAGCGCGCGCGGCGGGCCGAAGGCTGAATCAGCCGAATCGGCACGGGCGTAGAAAAGCCCCTTGCGGGCCTTGCCGTCGGTGAACCAGGCGACGTGATAGGAGCCGTCGGGCGCGATCGCAAGGCTGGGACCGTGGTGCGGGCACGCCTCGAGCTTCCAATCGTCGACGCTGACGCGGCGCACGGGACCGGGAGTCGTGGCGTCGTTGAAGGTGACCACGGCATGATCGCGGATCGAGCCCTCGAAGATGTTGCGGAATACGATCGCGGGTCGGCCGGGTCCGGCGAAAGCGATGCCCAGCCGGCAGCATTCGCAGGTGTTGTCGAGGGCGGTGCTCGTCTTGCCGAAGGAGGCGCCGTCGTCCGACCAGGCATAGGCCAGTGCGGCGCCGGGATAGGGCCGGCCGGCGGCGCGGGCCGGCGCCACGTTGCGCTTGTCGAGCCAGGCGGCGAACACCCGGCCGGCGGGATCGATCGCCGCGGTCTCGAAGCGCTGACTGGTGGTGTCGGCGGTCAGCGGCTGCGGCCGGCTGAAGCTCGCGCCATTGTCGGTCGAGCGCGAGACGAAGGCGCGGCCGTTGAAACGCTGGTCCTGGAAGATGGCGAAGGTCACGACCAGGTTGCCCTTGGGGTCGACGGCGATGTGCGGACGCGCATCGGGCCCCCAATCGAGATTCGCCGGTTCGGGCGTGACCGCCACCGGCGCGGAGAAACTCCGGCCGAGATCGGTCGACTTCATGACCGCGATTCGATTGGCGGTGGCGCGGACCAACCAGAGTGTGCCGTCGGGCGCAAAGGCCGGCGTCGCGGTGAACGCCTCGGCCGACTGATGTCCGTGATGCTGCGCGGCGGCGGTGCCGGCGAGCAGGACGATCGCAAGAGCGAGCAGAAGTTTACGCATGGCATCCTTCCTTAGAACTTCACCCTGAGGCCGGCGATCGCCGTAAGTGGCATGCCGAGCGTCGGGATGGCCGTCGCGTTCACCGTCGGGCCTTCGAACGACGTGAGCGTATAGCCTGTTGCCAGATATTGGGCATTTGTGAGGTTTTGTATGCTGCCGTAGATATCGACGGCTTTGTTGGGCGAATAGGTCACACCGAGGTCGATCAGCGTCGCGGCATCGTTGAGCTGGGTATGGCCGGTGTCGTTCCAGTAGGCCGGGAAGGACCTCAGCGTGGCGGTGACGACCATTTCCGGGATTGGCCGCCATTCGGCGCCGGCCGTCACCGTCCAGCCGGGCACCTGGCCGAGCTGGACGCCGGTCAGCTCCAGCGTCGGGAAACTGGAGCTGGTGAGGTAGGCACGCGTGCCGGTGAAGCCCGCGTGGAACCGCAGGTCCTTCAACGGCTGCCAGCTACCGATGATCTCGATCCCCTGGAAGGTGGCGCTGCCGACGTTGTTGTATTGCCGCACCGTGGTGAACGAGGGGGCGAGGCCCGCCGCGGTGATGAACGGCGCGGCGCAGGTGGCGTTGGCGTTGCACACCGTCACGAAGTCGATGAAGTTGTCGAGGTTGTTGTTGAACACTGTCGCCGACAGGCTGAATTCCCGCCATGTGAAGTCGAACCCGACTTCCTGGCCAAAATTCGTCATCGGCTGCAGATTGGGATTGATCGCTGTGAAGCTCGTGCCGCTGGCGAAGCTGCGGTACATCTGATTCATGCCGGGTGCCGAGAAGTTCCGGTAGATCGCGCCACGCAGGACGAGCTCGTCGGTCGCATAGAATTTCAGCCCGAGCCGCGGATCGAAGCTGCTGGCGCTCGAATTGGCCACCGGAACGTTGGTTGCCGAGTTCACGGTCAGCACATTGGCGTTCAGCGCCTGGTAGAAATCGCCGCGCACGCCGACCGTTATGTCGAGTGGCACAGCGGTGAAGTGATAAGTGCCCTGGGCGAACACACCCTCCAGGCGGTGCTCACCGTTGACGATGAACGTGGTCGCGGGCGAGGTGGCGCTGGCGAACAGGTTGTTGTTGTCGTTGATCACGATCCGGCGCGCATCGACGCCGATCTTCACGTCCCTGACCGGGCCGAAATCGACCTGGTAGAAAGCGGAGCCGCCCCAGTCCTGGTTCGGCGCCGTTTCGATCTGGCTGACGAACTGGTTGGTCGCCGAGATGTTGTTCAGGGTGTAGCTGCCGGTGCTGGCGTTGATGGTGCCGAACACACCGCCGCCGGCCCAGGCGCTGGCATTGATCGAGGACCTCTCGTCGAGCTGGTAGGTGCCGCCCAGCAGCATGCGGTAGCTGGACCACTGATTGTGGGCGATGTTGAAGACCAGGCCATCCTCGTAGGCCTGGTGGAAGTAGGCCTTGCCGAACAACTTCAGGTTCTCGCTGGGGTTCAAGTAGGTCGAGACATTGACGTTGTCGGCTTTCGAGGCGGTCGGCACCAGGTTGGCATTCTGGTACTGCGCGGGCGTCAAGTTGTAGCCGGAGCTCTGCGCGTGATTGTAGTTCAGCCCCATCTTGAGCTTGTCGTTGAATACCACGCTGCCGCCCAGGTCCGCGTTGGCCGTATTGTAGCTGCCGTAGCTCACGTCGGCGGCCACGCCCGTTCGCGTCGGCTGTCGGGTGACGATGTTGACCACGCCGCCCATCGCCATGTTGCCCCACAGGCTGGTCGCGCCGCCGCCGCGGATCACTTCTATGCGCTCGATCGAGTCCTTGGAGATCCGGCTCCAGTCGATCGTCCTGAAGTAGGGATCGTTGATCGGCACGCCGTCAACCATCACCAGGGTATTGATGGTGGTGCTCGAGCCGAAGCCGCGGATGCTGAACGGCTGACCTGTCGGATGCAGCTGGCCGGTGGGTACGGTGAACGACCAGACGCCCGGTATCCGGTTGACGATCTGATCGACGCCGGTCTCCGGCCGTGCCTGGATCTGCTCGCGCGTCAGCACGGTGGTGCTGACGTCGAGCTTCTCGGTATTGGAGCCGCGCCCGGCGGTTACGGTTACCGGCGGCAATTCCTCGATCGGCGCTTGGGCACGAGCAAGCACTGGAGCAAGCGCTAGCCCCGCAAAGGCGGCCATCGTCGCCGCGCGACGTGACAACATGAAATTCCTCCGACGACAGACAAGCGAACGCGACGCGCGGCGAGGCGCGTCGCGGTTTCAAGTGTCAGACGAAGGAGGGTGGCGCTCGGGGTTGGCTGGGCCCGTCGCGAATGCCGACGGGCGCCAGGACGTCGACGGCCAGGAGCGGACGGTCGGCGACAGTGACGGGAAGTTCGACGACGACGAAGGCCGTCGACGGGGCGGCGAGAGTCGGCGCGTGGGCGAGGCCCAGGCAGCATTCGTGCAGCTTGCCGGCCGCCGGCAGCGAGCCCTGTTGGCCGTCCTGGCCCGATTCGGGCAGGCACATCGACATCCACAGCGAGGAGGCGGTCGGTCCCCCGTCGCGCATCAGGGCGGCATGGACGAGCGGCTGCAGGAAATTGAGGGTGATCGCAAACAGCGCCGCGGCGAAAGACGCCGCACGCCAACCCGTAGCAGGGCGTTCGCGATCCATGGCCAAGTTACGCATGAATGCGAACCAAACGGAAGGGGCAGGTTGTCGCCAGGATGGCGTAGCCGCACCCAGGCCGGGCCGGCGGTCGCCGCCTAAAGCCCCAGCGCCCGCAGCCGGGGATCGCCGGTCTTCTTGGCGAAGGTCCGGAGCTGCCAGAGCGCGGCCAGCTGCAGGCCGGGGATTTCCAGGCGGCCCTCGGCGAGGTCGGCGACGAATTTTGCCCACGGCACGAGGTGGGCGCGGATGACTTCGCCCGGGTCAAGCTTCTGGTCGGAGACCCGGCGTACGTCGAGCGCCAGGAAAGCGTGCACCCGGTTGTTCTGGCGCGCGGTGTTGGCGGTCGATGAGCCGAGCGCGTGCCATTCCTGCGCGGCGAATCCGGTCTCCTCCAGGAGCTCGCGCTTCATTGCGTCGAGCACGTCCTCGCCGTCATGGTCGGGCGCGCCGCACGGCAGCTCGAACGACAGGCGCTTCACGCCATGACGATATTCCTCGATCAGCAGGATTTCCTGCTGCGGCGTCAGCGCCACGGCGCACACCCATTCGGGAAACTCGATCGTGTGGTAGGGTGACAGCACCGTTCCATTGGGCACGCGCACCGTGTCGCTGCGCACGGCGAGCCACGGGTCGCGGTAGGAATATTTCGACTCGAGCACCTGCCACGGTTCGATCACGACCGGCTTCTTCGGGTCGGTCATCAGACAGCCGTCCAGCCACCGTCGACCACCAGTTCGGCACCGGTGACATAGGAGGATTCGTCCGACGCCAGGAACAGGATGGCATAGGCCACCTCGTCGACCTCGCCGGCGCGGCCCAACGGCACGCCCTTCAGGGTCTTGGCGCGTGTTTCGGGATCGGCCGTGCGGCCCGAGGTCCGCATCGGCGGCATCAAGCCGGGATGCACCGAGTTGATGCGGATGCCGTCCCTGCCGTGCTGTGCCGCCGCCGCCTTGGTGATCAGCCGCACGGCGCCCTTCGAGGCATTGTAGCCGACATGGATGTTGGCCTGGCCGACGATGCCGGAGACCGACGACAGGTTGATCACCGAGCCGCGCCGGCCGCCTTTCTTCATCGCAGCGATGGCGTGCTTCATGCCGAGGAACACGCCGGTGGCGTTGATGCCCATCAGCCGGTTCCAGGCGGCGGTGTCGTAAAGGTCCTGCTCCGCCGAGCCTGAGATGCCGGCGTTGTTGACCAGGACGTCGAGCCCACCATGGTCGGAAACGGTCTTGTCGATCGCGGCCTTCCATTGGGCTTCGTCGGTGACGTCGAGATGGATGTAGACGGCCTTGCCGCCCGCCTTGTTGATGCCGGCGACGACCGCCTCGCCTTCCTTGTCCAAAAGGTCGGCCACGACCACGGCCCTGGCGCCTTCGCGGGCTAACAGGCGGGCGGTGGCGGCCCCCATGCCGCTCGCCGCGCCGCTGATCAGGGCGACCTTGTCTTTCATCCGCATGGTATGGGCTCCTTCCTCAGGCGATCTTGAGGCCGATGATGCCGGCCACGATCAGGGCGATCGAGACCAGGCGCATGGTCGATGCGGAATCGCCGAAGGCGGCGATGCCGACCATGAACGCGCCGACCGCGCCGATGCCGGTCCATACCGCATAGGCCGTGCCCATGGGGATGAAACGCTGTGCCCACAAAAGCAGCGCACCGCTCAGTGACATGGCAACGATGGCGAACACGATCCACCACGGCCGAGCGCCCTGGTCGGTCCAGCCGAGCTTCAGCCCGACCGGCCAGCCGATCTCGCAAATTCCGGCCAGCACAAGGTACAGCCAAGCCATCTCCCCCTCCGTCGCCGGCGACCGCGCCGTCGTTGACGACGGCTGGCCGGCCTGTTCTGATTGAGACTTGCACGCATCTTGCTGGATAGCGAGAGCGTCGGGTGGGAATGGCCTCAGGGGGTAATGGGAGCGTGTCATGAATGAACGTGAATTGCGCCGTCTTATCGGCGAGGTGAAGGTCGGCAGGCTTTCGCGACGGAGCTTCGTGCAACGCATGGCGGCGGTCGGGCTCGCCGCGCCGCTGGCCACTCAGCTTCTGGCCTATTCGGGCGTGGCGATGGCCCAATCGAGGCCGCCCTACAAGCCGACCAAGCGCGGCGGCGGCGGCCTTCTCAAGGTGCTGTGGTGGCAGGGCGCGACCCTGCTCAATCCTCATTTCGCGGTCGGCACCAAGGACCAGGACGGTTCGCGCTTCTTCTACGAGCCGCTGGCCGGCTGGGATGCTGACGGAAATCTCGTGCCTGTGCTGGCGGCCTCCATCCCCGGCCGCGAGGACGGCACCCTGGCGGCCGACGGCAAGTCGGTGACCTGGAAGCTGAAGCAGGGCGTGACCTGGCACGACGGCAAGCCCTTCACCGCTGACGATGTGGTCTTCAACTGGCAATACGCCAGCGATCCGGCGACAGCTGCGACCACCAGTGCCGTCTACAAGGACGTCAAAGCCGAGAAAGTCGACAGCCACACCGTCAAGGTGATGTTCGACAAGCCGACGCCATTCTGGGCGCTGGCCTTTGTCGGCGCTCAGGGCATGATCATCCCCAAGCACCTGTATGCCGACTATGTTGGCGACAAGTCGCGCGATGCGCCGACCAATCTCAAGCCGATCGGCACCGGCCCCTACAAGTTCAAGGACTTCAAGCCCGGCGACATGGTGTCGGGCGAGATCAATCCCAACTACCACATGGAGAACCGGCCCTATTTCGATGCCTTCGAGATGAAGGGTGGCGGCGATGCGGTTTCGGCCGCGCGTGCCGTCCTGCAGACCGGCGAGTTCGACTTTGCCTGGAACATGCAGGTCGAGGACGAAATCCTCCAGCGCCTGGAGAAGGGCGGCAAGGGCCGTGTCTCCATCTCGCCGGGCGGCAACATCGAGCACATCCAGCTCAACACCACTGACCCATGGACGGAGGTCGACGGCGAGCGCGCCAGCCTCAAGACCAAGCACCCGACTCTCAGCGATCCCGCCGTGCGCCAGGCGCTGTCGGTCCTGGTCGACAAGGACTCGGTCGAGAAGTTCATCTACGGCCGCACCGGCAACGCCACAGCCAACTTCGTCAACAATCCCGAAAAGTTCCGTTCCAAGAACACCAAGTACGAGTTCAACGTCGACAAGGCCAACGCCATCCTCGACAAGGCCGGCTGGGCCAAGGGCGCCGACGGCATCCGCGCCAAGGACGGCAAGAAGCTGAAGTTCGTCTACCAGACCTCGAT
>Ga0070698_100001895_pt1 | contig 23299 bp, 28 predicted proteins | sample KBSK1502metaG_FD_65477 | JGI IMG/M metagenome (GOLD analysis project Ga0070698, IMG submission 65477) | Corn, switchgrass and miscanthus rhizosphere microbial communities from Kellogg Biological Station, Michigan, USA - KBS K1-50-2 metaG | ecosystem: Host-associated > Plants > Roots >...
GTACGTCGCAACGATACCGTCCTGGTGTACGTCGCAACGATACCGTCCTGGTGTACGTCGCAACGATACCGTCCTGGTGTACGTCGCAACGATACCGTCCTGGTGTACGTCGCAACGATAAACCGCCGTGATTGACTCGCCTGTGGATGCTGCCGTCGCTGAGGGCAACCGCGTCATCGCGCGACCAAACGACCGAACATCAGACGCTGGCGGTTGCCGCTCAGCGACTTGGACGGCCGCGTCACCGTTCAGCCCTCGCTGGGTTCGCGGCCGTCCACAGCATCCACAGGCGCTACTACTACTAGGAAGAGTTTTTTAGGAGGAGGAAGAAGAAGACGTGCCCGCCGTTCGCGTCGGGGACTGGATGCACGGCAATCGATCGGCAATCGATCGGCAATCGATCGGCTCGATCGGCTGATCGGCTCGATCGGCAATCGATCGGCATCGATCGGTAATCGGATCGGCAATCTATCATCGCGCATTAACGGCGTGCCGCCCGTTGGCGGCATCGGCACGCACCTCGTTCGCGCGTGCGCTTAGGAGGCGATAGCTCGATCGACCTAGTCAACGGCAGCGCGTGCCAACGCACGAGCTCAGCTGCCCGCGGCCTTGACCCACACACTCGTCGTCACCGTCGCCAACGCGTTACCACCACCGAGAACGTGCGTCGCGATCTTCGCTTCACGCTTACCACCGAGCAGCTCATCCGTGAGCTCGAATGCCTTGCGAAACACCGCGTCGCGCGGCGTCGAGACCGGCATCCTCGCCGAGCGAATGTCATCGCCGCGGATCGCGAGCGCGTGAAATCCGTCCTTCTGAAAGAAGACACCCGTGATCGCGACGTCCGCCGCATTGCCGTCGGCGCAGAGCTCATTCATCCAGATGATCTTGCCCGGCGTCGGCTTCTGCTCCTTCGGCGGGCCTTTTGTGCCGCCCTCGATCACATCGAGTGCGCTCTTTTTCCACGCGTTCGCGAGCACGAGTGGTTTCGACGTGGCCTTTGCGTATCGCTCGTCGACCCAGACCGTCAGCCACGGCACGCGACTGCCATCGGCAAGCACGAGCGCACCGTAGTCGGATGGATACGAGCTCGGCGGCAGCCGCTGCGCGAGACAGACGGCGGCGAGTTGATCGCGATCGACACGCACGAACGATGGATCGTCTTGCAGCCGCATTCTCGCGTATGCGCCCGGAGGCGGCGCGGGTGGACATTTGTCCCTGCATCCGATCGCAAGGCTGCACCCGATGATCGCGGCGAGGAGTTTCATCGCGGCACGATAGCAACGCGCTCGTCGACGGCCGATGACGCGGCGGTATCACGCCTGCCTCGAGCGAATAGCAACGCGCTCGTCGACGACCGATGACGCGGCGGTATCACGCCTGCCTCGCGCCAATAGCAACGCGCTCGTCGACGACCCGTGTCGCGGCTGTATCAAGCCTGCCTCGCGCGAGCAACGCGCTCGTCGACGACCGATGGCGCGGCGGAATCACGCCTGCCTCGCGCGATAGCAACGCGCTCGTCGACGACCCATGTCACGGCGGTATCACGCCTGCCTCGCGCGATAGCCGAACTGCAACCCGAGGGCGACATGGGCCGCGCTGCATCTCATGAACACTTCGTGTCGCTCCTGCGGGCACGCGCGCTGCACAACGCCGGCGCATGGATCGCAACGACCAGCTGCCGACGATCGCCGACGACTGCCTCGCCTCCGTTACCGGCGGGTTCATGCAGTACCTGCAGCCTCTGATGGGCCTCGCAGGCAACCTCATCAATCAATTCGGTGACGACAAGGCGAAGCAAGGCTTCAGCACCGCATCGGGCATCATCGGCCAAGTCGCGCCCATGATCTCGAGCATGATGGGCGGCGGCGGTGGCGGCGGTGGCGGTGGCGGCGGCCAGTAGATTTCGCCTCGGTTGTGATACCCCAGGGCATGGCCCTCGCCCGCGCCTTCGCCGAATCGCTCGTCTGCCCCAAGTGCAAGACCCGGCTCGTATACTTCGAAGCCGAGGGGTCATGGCTCTGCGCAGGCGACCGGCTTCGATTCGGCATGACCGACGATGTCCCCGTGCTTTTGACCGACGAGGCCGAAGTTGTCTCGGAAGATGAAGTAGATCGACTGTTGAAACGAGCGAAGGAGCAAGGCCTTACAAGCGTTTAGCTCGAAGAGCAGGCTTGACCTTTGGCGTCAACGGCGGTAGATCGCCGGTTCCTTCGCCGGAGCACGCCCGTGCTGAAGTCGCTATCGATCTTTACTGGTAACGCCAATCGCGCCCTCGCCGACGAAATCTGCAAATTCGTCGAGATTCCGCTCGGCCGCGCGGACGTAACCCATTTTTCGGATGGCGAGATTTACGTCGAGATCGGCGAGAACGTCCGCGGCGTGAACTGCTTCGTGGTGCAGCCCACGTGCTCGCCCCCGAACCAGGCGCTGATGGAGCTCCTCATTATGATCGATGCGCTCAAGCGCGCGTCGGCCGGCTCCATCGTCGCGATCGTTCCGTACTTCGGCTACGCGCGGCAGGATCGCAAAGCGAAGCCGCGCACACCCATCACGGCGAAGCTCGTCGCAAACCTGATCACCGCCGCCGGCGCCGACCGCGCGCTCGCGATGGATCTCCACGCCGGCCAGATTCAGGGCTTCTTCGATATTCCGTTCGATCACCTCTTCGCGATGCCGGTGTTGATCGAAGAGCTGCGCACGCTCGGCTTTGGCGGCGGCGATCAGACGGTTGTGGTGTCGCCCGATGCGGGCGGCGTCGAGCGCGCGCGCGCGTTCAGCAAGCGGCTCGGCGCGAGCCTCGCGATCATCGATAAGCGCCGTCCTGCACCAAATGTCAGCGAAGTGATGAACATCGTCGGCGATGTGAAGGGCAAGAAGGCCGTCATCGTCGACGACATCATCGATACCGCCGGCACGTTGACCCAGGCGGCCATCGCGATCATGGGAGCCGGCGCGGCGAGCGTGTCGGCCTGCGCTAGCCATCCGGTATTTTCCGGGAAGGCCGTTCCGCGAATTACCGATTCACCGCTGCAGCATGTCGTCGTGACAAACACGATTCCGCTGTCCGAAGCGGGCCAAGAATGTCAAAAGGTGCGCGTCAAGAGCGTCGGGCGACTGCTCGGAGAAGCGATCAAGCGCATCCACCACGGAGACTCGATCTCCAGTCTGTTCGTCTGAAGGGAACTGTGCCGTATGCCGGAAACTCAAGTCGGAAAGCTCACTGTCACGATTCGCAATCACGCTGGTAAAGGCGCGGCCACGAAGCTGCGCGCGCAAGGCAAGGTTCCCGGCGTCTGCTACGGCGCATCGACGGATGGCCGCATCGATCCACTGCCGATCGTCGTCGACGTCAAGCAGCTGCGTGCGGCACTCGATCCGGTGCGCAAGCAGAACACGGTCATCCAGCTGACGATCGATGGCGGCGCATCACCGCGCCAGCTGCACGCGCTCGTCAAGGACTACCAGATCGATCAGATCCGTCGCGAAATCATCCACGTCGATCTCCTCGCGATCGATCCGAACAAAGAAGTGCTCGCCGAGGTTCCGCTCGAGTTTCAGGGCAAGCCGAAAGGCGCGATCAATGGCGGTCAGATTCGCACCGTGCTGCGCTCGATCGAAGTGCGCGCGAAGCCGTCCGACATTCCGACGAAGCTCGTCGTCGATGTTTCGCCGCTCGAGATCGGCGACGTCATCCACGTCAGTGCGATCACGCTGCCGGGCGGCGTCACTGCGATGACGGGCCGCGACCTCGCGGTCGTCACCTGCGCGGCACCCGAGGAAGAGAAGATCGAAGTGGCCGCCGTGGCGGCGACCGAAGCCGCACCGGCAGCCGGTGCTGCGGCCGCACCCGCCGCAGCGACTCCGGCCGCAGCGGGCAAGGATGCCAAGGGCGCACCTGCCGCTGGCAAGGATGCCAAAGCCGCTGCTGCCGCGCCCGCGAAGAAGAAGTAGGGGGACGGTTTTACGTTGCGCACGTTGTGGCGCGCAACGTCGCAACATCGCTTGCGCGAAAGCGGGCGGTTTTACGTTAGCGAGGCGATGTCGTGTGGCTAGTCGTTGGGCTCGGCAATCCCGGTCCGAAGTACGAGCGCAATCGCCACAACATTGGCTTTCGCGTCGTCGACGAGCTCGCGCGCAAGCACGGGCTCGCCGCGTGGAAGACGAACGGGCGTGGCGGCGACGCGACGACCGGCGTCATCACGACCGAGCGCGGTCGCGAGAAGGCACTGCTGCTGCGGCCGATGGAGTTCATGAACCTCTCCGGCTTCGCGGTGCAACGCACGGCTGCGTTTCACGACGTCGAGGTCGACAAGATCCTTGTCGTCCACGACGAGATCGACCTCGACTTCGGCATCGTGCGACTCAAGAACGGCGGCGGCCACGGGGGCCACAACGGCTTGCGCTCGATCATGGAGCAGCTCGGTGGCGGCGGGTTCGCGCGCCTGCGCATGGGCGTCGGCCGCGACCCCAACAAGCCGCCCGGCAGCAAGGATGCGGCCGCCTGGGTGCTCTCGGATTTTCCAGGGCCGCAGGAGCCCACCGTCTCGTCCGTGATCTCCGCGGGTTGCGAGTGCATCGAAACGACGCTCGCGCTCGGCATCGTCGCCGCGATGAACAAGCACAACGCGCGACCCAACCTCGCAACTTCGTGATATAGACCCCGCCTCTTCGCTCTTCCCCGCCACGGAAGGGCTTTACACCCACGAGGAGTCACATGGCACGACTGCAGTCACTACGAGACACGCCGAACACGGCGCGCGAATACGAAACCATTTACATCCTGCGCCCGAACACGCCGAACGAAGGCGTTTCCGAGGTGAACACTCGCATCAAGAACGTGATCGAGGGGATGGGTGGCAAGATCATCAAGGTCGACAACTGGGGCAAGCGTCGCCTCGCGTACGAAGTCGCGAAGGAGCGCAAAGGCATCTACCTCTACTGGCAATACCTGGCGCAGCCGGGTGTCGTCGAAGAGGCCGAGCGCAACCTGCGCATGCTCGACAACGTGATCCGCTACCTCACCGTGAAGGTCGACGAGAACATCGATGTCACGGCGCGGCCGACCGAGATCGATGACACGTCGTTCGAGAAGGCGGCGCAGACCGCGGCCGACGAAGAGGACTTGTTCCTCTCGCGCGGCACCGAAGAGCTGCCGAGCAGCGACGACGACGACGATGAATTCGGTGACTTTGAAGACGAGCTCGGTTCCGGGCCCGACGTCGAGAAGGAGTTTAAGCCATGACCAGTCGTATGGACGCAGGTGATGAAGGCCTCGATCGCGACGGCGACGACCGGCGGGGCGGCAAAGGCGCGCGTGGCGCGGCTCGCCGCAAGCTGCTCTCCGACGAGATCTTCCAGAAGATCGATTACAAGAACCCGCAGGTGCTGCGCTCGTTCGTTACCGATCGCGGCAAGATGATCCCGCGGCGCATTAGCGGCGCATCGGCGCGTCAGCAGCGCGTGATCTCGACTGCGATCCGGCGCGCGCGCATGCTCGCGCTGCTGCCGTTCTCGGTGACGGGAGACTAGTCATGATGCAAGTCATCCTCACGCAAGACGTCGAGAACCTCGGCAAGGCCGGCGAGCTCGTCTCGGTGCGGCCCGGCTACGGTCGCAACTTCCTCGTGCCCCGCGGCTACGCGGTGACCGCGAGCGTGCGCAACAAGAACCGCCTCGATCACGAGAAGGCGGTCATCGAGCGCCGCGTCGCGAAGGAGCGCGCGACAGCGAACGAGCTCGCAACTCGCATCAACGGCATGACGCTGCAGTTCGAGCGCATGGTCGGTGAAGACGAGAAGCTGTTCGGCTCGGTCACCAACCGCGACATCGCGGAGCAGCTCAAGCGCGCGAACGTCGATATCGATCACCGCTGGGTGCAGCTCGATGCGCCCGTCAAGGCGCTCGGCAAGTACGAGGTGCCCGTGCGCCTCGCCGCCGGTGTCGTCGCGACGCTGAAGTTCTGGGTCGTCGGCAAAGACAAATGAGCTGATGTCCGCCGTCGACGCGCGCTGGCAGAAGATGAGCAAAGCGCGCCGCGCGGCGGTCTATCGCGCGATCGGACGCGCGAGTCGGATCGCGCGCGAAGATCGCGACGCAGAGCTCGCCGCCGATCTTCGGATCGTGATGGACGTGCTCCGCGCACACGCACGCTCGAAAAAGTCGTCCGCGAAACGCTGACGAAACTCCGGAGCGCTGCTTCTTCCATTTGGATGGAGACAAGCGATGTCAGGGTGACGTAATACGCTCGCCCAATGGCTCGCGACCGTCGCGTCCTGCCGCACAACCTCGAGGCCGAATCCTCGATTTTGGGCGGCATCATTCTGCGCAACGACGTGCTGCTGCAGCTCGAGACCGTCGAGATCGACGATTTCTACCACCACCAGCACAAGGTCGTGTTCGAGGCGATCCGCAACCTCGAAGCCAGCGCCAAACCGATCGACGTCGTCACGCTCGAAAACGAGATCGCGAAGAAGGGCAAGCTCGAAGCGATCGGTGGCATCGCGTTTCTCGGCGAGCTCGCGCTGCGCGTACCCACCGTCGATAACATCCTCGCCTACGCCGACATCGTCAAAGACCACAGCCAAGCGCGCAAGCTGATCCTCGCGTCGTCGGAGATCAGCGAAAAAGGCTACGAAGAGAATCTCGAGATCCGCGATTACCTCGATGACGCGGAAGCCAAGATCTTCGAGGTCACGCAGCGCAAAGATAAGACCGGGCCCGAACCGCTCAAAGGTCTCGTCAAGAAGGTCTTCTCGTCGCTCGACGAGCGCTTCAAATCGGCCGATGGCATCACGGGCGTACCCACCGGCTTTGCCGACCTCGACACGCGCACGGCGGGCCTGCAACCCACCGAGCTCGTCGTGCTCGCCGCACGTCCCGCGATGGGCAAGACCTCGTTCGCGATGTCGATCGCGCAAAACGCCGCAACGAGTGGCGGCTGGCCCGTGCTCGTGTTCTCGCTCGAGATGTCATCGACGCAGCTCGCCGAGCGCATGCTGTGCTCCGAAGCGCGGGTCGATTCCACCGCCCTGCGCCGCGGTCAGCTTCAGCGCCAGGACATGACGAACCTGACGTACGCGGCCGCGACCCTCTCCAAGGCGCCCATCCTGATCGACGACACGCCTGCCCTCTCGCTGCGCGAAGTCCGCGCGCGCGCCCGCCGCTTCCGCTCGAACAAAGAGCTGTTCGGCGGCAAGAAGTTCGGCCTGATCATGGTCGATTACCTCCAGCTCATGCGCGGTTCGCCGCAAGCGGCGAAGGCAAGTCGCGAGCAGGAGATCAGCGAGATTTCGCGCGGCCTCAAGAGCCTGGCGAAGGAGCTCGATTGCCCCGTGCTCGCGCTCTCGCAGCTCAACCGCTCGCTCGAGCAGCGCACCGATAAACGCCCGCAATTATCAGATCTTAGAGAATCCGGCGCGATCGAGCAGGATTCCGACGTCATCCTCTTTATCTATCGCGACGTCGTCTACAACAAGGAAACTGAGAACCCGCACGTCGCCGAAGTGATCATCGGCAAGAACCGCCACGGCGCGACGGGCACGGTCGAGACGCACTTCGAAGGTCGTTACACGCGCTTCGAAAATCTGGCGCACCGCAGCGACGCTCCGCCGCCCTCGCACTGAGCGTCGCGACAAAATCGTGACTCCCTTTTTGCGCTTCGTGCATACGATTGCCGCATGGGGCTTCGGTCGATACTCGTGATCGGGATCGTGGGTTCCACCGCATACGGCGAGCCGCCGCCGATCGACGACGCGATCAAACAAGCGGCAGTCGCAAAGAAGCCGCTCGTGCTGGAGTTTCACGCGGCGTGGTGTGGGCCGTGCCAGACGTTTGCGGCGACAACACTCACCGACGAACGCGTCAAGCACGCGCTCGATGGTGTCGTCTTCGTGCGCTACGACGCGGAGCAAGACCCGGGCATTGCGGCGGCAGCGCGTTACGGCGTCACGGCGTATCCGACGTTCATCGTGCTCGATCGCAACGGCGCCGAGCGGCTGCGCGAACGCGGCGCGCTGGGCGGTGAAGCCGGGGTGCGGCAGTTCCTCGATCTGCTCGCGAGAGCGCGCGCAGTCCCGGTCGCGACGCTTTCGAGCGCGACGCGCGACCAGCGCGCTCGACGGCTCAAGCAGTGGAAGCAGCAACTCATCGCAGAGAAGCTTGCGATCGTACGTCGAGCTCGCGAAGCGAGCCTTGATGATCTGATCGTCGTGACGATCGGATCCGATCTACGTCAGGCACAGATCCGTCCCGTGCTGCGAAGCGCGATCGAGCACACGCAGGACATCGAGCGACTCGACAAGCTCGTGTACATCGCGCTTGCCGCCGGCGCGAAGGAAGAAGCGCTGCGCGCAGCGACGCGGATCAACGATCACCGGCGCGATGGCAAGCACCTCAGCATGCTCGCCGAGTGCTACCACGCGTGGGGCGATCGCCCGCGCGCGCTCGAGCTCGCCGATGAAGCTATCGAAACGGCCACCGGAGCGGACGAGCTCGTCGAAGAATTGAAGGCGAGCCGACAGCGGTTCGAGCATGGCAAGGAGGAGCCGACCGAGGTCGTCGAGCTTCGCGCACGCGCGGCGGATCTATGGCAGCGGGTCGAAAACGTCGACCACGTCATCGCACGCGCCGCGACTCCGGTTGCGATTCCCAAACGGTCGGCAACCCAGAGCTCGACCTATCAGCGATACGCCGCTGCGCACCTCGAACGGCAGCGGGTCGAAAACGCCGTCGAGGCTGCGTGTCGAAAGCATGCAGGTTCGAGAGACGAAGCGGTCGCGCGCATCGCGCTGGATGCACAGGGCAACGTCATTTCGGTCAAGCTGCTCGTCGAAGCAAATGCGTCGAGCGCGCTGCGGGCCTGTCTGCGTAACGAGATCAGCTTGGCAAAGCTGCCGCAGCAAACGCAGCTGCCCGGAAACAGTTCGTTGGATATCTCGTTCTGATCATTCTTACCGACGCGTAACCGATGGTCACGCACTGCGCACTGTCGGTACGTGCGCCGGTATCTGCTACTTGCCGCGTGCGGCCATCCCGTGGCGCCGCTGCCGCCGGCGGAGCCGCTGACGTCGACGCAGTGGGTCGCGCGCTGCAGCGAGCGCGTCGAGATCGCACGCCTTTCGCTCGTGCGCCTCGACCGCGCATTCGATAGGGCGAGTCTCGACCTCGACCCAGCGCCGTGGAACCCGCGGCTGCGCTTCGAGGTGCGTGGCGACGGCGCTGGTTATTGGCAAGCAGCGGTGGAGCACGGCCGCGGTGCTTGCATCGACTTCGACATCGACGATCCCGCGTACAACAACATGGCGTGGACCGATGGCAGCTCGGCATCTCGCGTGCTCGTCGATCGCATCATGCGGCTTGGCGGCGACGAGGCGTGGCTGCAGGCGAATCGCGTGTCACGCGCGAGCGCGCTGGTGTTTCGTCGCGAGTTTCAGCGCGCGCTGCTCGGCTGTTTGCATGATGCGCGCGGCGTCGCGCTCGCCGATCCGCCGGCGGGTTTGTGCGACTTCGATGCGGTCGATGCGTGCCCCGACCAACCCGAGGAAGAAGACGGCTGCCCGGAGCACTGAGGCGCAACTCCCGGGTTAAGATGGCGCCGTGCCGAACCCAACGCCGGGGACAATCCTTGGTGCGTATCGCGTCGAGGGCCAGCTCGGTGCGGGCTCGATGGGTGAGGTGTTTCGCGGCGTCGATACCGGCTTGAACCGGCGCGTCGCGATCAAGATTCTTTCGGAGAAGCACCGCGATAGCCCGGAGCTCCGGCAGCGGTTCGTGCGCGAGGGCCGCGCGGTCGCCGCGATCAGCCATCCGAATGTCGTGCAGGTGTTCGCGACCGGCAGCTTCGACGAGCGGCCGTACATTGCGATGGAGCTGCTCGATGGCACCGACCTCGGCTCGATCGTCGAGAAGAATGGGCCGCTGACCTCGACCGAGGCCGCGCATGCCGTACTCGATGCAGCGCAGGGGCTGTGCGCCGCGGCGAAAGCGGGCCTGATTCATCGCGACGTCAAGCCCTCGAACCTCGTGCGACTGTCGAGCGGCGAGGTGAAGGTCACGGATTTCGGGCTCGCGAAACCGGTCGATCCGGGGAGCGAGCCGGCGCTGACCGCGATGGGCGTCGTCGTCGGGACGCCCGATTACATCGCGCCCGAGCAGGCGCGCGGCGAGACGATCGACGAGCGCGTCGATATCTACGCGCTCGGCGGCACGCTGTACTTCTTGCTGACCGGCGTACCGCCGTTTCGTACGGGCAAGCCCGCCGAGGACAAGTACCTCAAGGTCGTCGCGCGGCACCTGCGCAATCCGCCGCCGGATGCGGCGGTGACAAACCCCGCGGTCGATCGCGAGCTCGCCGCCATCGCGCGCGAAATGATGTCGAAGAAGGCGGCCGATCGGCCAACGTATAGCGAGCTGATCGAGCGGCTGACGTCGCTGCTCGCGCGCGTCGACCCGGGCTCGGTGCCCCAGCTGATCGCGACCACCCGCGAGCGGTCGCGCCCGAACATCATGCCGAGCGGCTCGGTGGCGGTCGAGGGCGGCGCCTCGCTGGGCGAGGAAATCCACGGCACGCGCACGTTTCCCATCTGGCTGATCCTCGTATCGCTCGCGTCGCTGGCGCTGTTCGTCGCCGGGCTCGTCGTGTACCTGCAGCGCAGTGGCAAGCCGCCGGCTGCACCTCCCGTCGTCGGCAGCGGCGGCAGCGCGGCGAGCGGCGGCGTGGCACCGACGCCGGATGCGCCCTCCGTACCCGTGCCGCCCGAGGGCATGGTGCTCGTGAAGAAGCCCGATGGCTCGACGATCTTCGTCAGCGCCAAGCCGATCACGCTGGCGGCGTACCAGGCCGTGTTCGCCGACCACAAGCAAGAGGGCGGCAAGCCCGACGACCCCGTCACGATGATCACCTATGACGAGGCGCGGTCGTTCGCGCGCACCAGCAACGGGCGGCTCCTGCGGCCCGAGGAATGGGACGCCGCGTCGACGACCCCGGGGTTCATTTCCGTCGACGGCCTCTTCGAGTGGGTCGAATCCCCCGAGGGCCAGCGCACGGTGCGCCAGCACGGCAAGACCGAGACCCGCCCCGACAAGAAACATAAGGACGTCACGTTCCGGATGGCGCGGGATATCCGTTGATATAGTGCGCCCGCATGTCTGACGTTGACCGCCTCGTCGAGCTCATCACCCAAAAGGTGCGCGACCGGCTCGACGGCCGCACCAAGCTCGCCGTGTTGCCGCGCGATCGCGGCGAGTGCAACGACGATACGAACGAAGACTGCCCCGAGTGCGGCGTGTGCGTGGTGCGGAGGCCGTGGTCGGTGCGCGCGATGGAAGGTGCAGGCGCGGGGCGCGTCGGCGCGGCATCGGGCGTCGGCGAGGTGCCGGCCGACATGGCCAAGCTCATCGATCACACGCTGCTCAAGCCGGAGGCGACGCGCGACGACGTCGTCAAGCTCTGCGAGGAGGCGCGCAAATACCGCTTCGCCTCGGTGTGCGTGAACACGACGTGGGTTCCGCTCTGCAAATCGATGCTCGCCGGGACCGACGTGATCGTGTGCGCCGTCGTCGGCTTTCCGCTCGGCGCGATGTCGCCGACCGCAAAGGCGTACGAAGCGCGCGAAGCGGTGCGCCAGGGCGCGCGCGAGATCGACATGGTGATCAACATCGGCGCGCTCAAGTCGCGCGATTACGAGACCGTGTTCGAGGATATCTGCCGCGTGGTGAAGTCGTCGGCACCCGCCGGCGTGAAGGTGATCCTCGAGACGAGCGCGCTCACGCAGGAAGAAAAGATCATCGCGATCTCGCTGTCGAAGCTCGCCGGCGCGGCGTTTGTGAAAACGTCGACGGGATTTGGCAAAGGCGGCGCGACGGTCGAAGACGTCCAGCTCATGCGCAAGCTCGTCGGCGACGAGCTCGGCGTCAAGGCATCGGGCGGCGTGCGCACCGTCGAGGACGCCGTCAAGATGGCCCAGGCTGGCGCGAACCGCATCGGCGCGAGCGCATCGGTTGCGATCGTAACCGGTAAAGCCGACGGGAAGTCTAAGGGCTACTGAGTGCTTCCGGTCCAGCTGATCCGCAAGAAGCGCGACGGTGGCGCGCTCGACGACGCCGAGATTCGTGCGTTCATCGCCGGCGTCACCGACGGCTCGCTGCCGGATTATCAGCAAGCGGCCATGCTGATGGCGGTGTTCATGCGCGGCCTCGATGCGCGCGAGCTCGCGACGTGGGCCGACGCGATGACGCGTTCGGGCGACGTCCTCGATCTCTCGCGCATCGCGCGACCAAAGATCGACAAGCACTCGACCGGCGGCGTCGGCGACAAGATCTCGATCCCGCTCGCGCCAGCCGTTGCCGCGTGCGGCGTCGCGGTGCCGATGGTGTCAGGGCGCGGCCTCGGCCACACCGGCGGCACGCTCGATAAGCTCGAGTCGATTCCCGGGTTCCGCGTCGATCTCTCCGTCGATCGATTCACAGAGCTCGTCGATACGCTCGGCGTTTGCTTGATCGGCCAGACCGCACGCATCGCGCCGGCCGACAAGAAGCTGTACGCGCTGCGCGACGTCACCGCGACCGTTGAATCGCTGCCACTGATCGCATCGTCGATCATGAGCAAGAAGCTCGCGGAGGGCATCGACGGGCTCGTCATCGACTGCAAGGTCGGCCGCGGCGCCTTCATGAAGACGATCGACAAGGCGCGCGAGCTTTGCGAGCTGATGCGCACGATCGGCAAGAGCGCCGGCAAGCGCGTCACGTGCGTGCTCACCGATATGGACACGCCGATCGGCCGCACGATCGGCAACGCGCTCGAGATCCGCGAGTCGATCGAAGTGCTGCGCGGCGGCGGGCCAACCGACACGCGCGAGCTCACGCACGTGCTCGGCGCGGAAATGTTGATGCTCGCTGGCGTCGAGCGCGACTTCGAGACCGCACGCGCGCGCATTGAAAAGGTGCTCGGCGACGGCAGCGCGCTCGAGGTGTTTCGCAAGCTCGTCGCGGCGCAGGGCGGCGATCCGCGCGTCTGCGACTCGCCGGCGAGCGTGCTTCCGAAAGCAAAACATCGCGACGAGCTCGCGCTGCCGGCCGGCCGGGTCGTCGCGATCGATAGCGAGGCACTCGGCATCGCGGCCCTGATCCTCGGCGCCGGTCGCCGCACGAAAGAAGATGCGATCGATCCCGGCGCCGGGCTCGTCGTCGACGCGTACGTCGGCGAAGTTATCGAAGCGGGGGCCGCGCCGCAGGTGCTGCTGCACCACAGCCTCGCGCCGGAAGATGGCAGGGTCGCCGAGGCGCGTGCGATGATCGAACGCGCCTTCGTGATCGAGCCCGACCGCGCCCCTGCCCCACCGACGCGCACCTCGCGCATCCTCGAGGTGATCCGGTGATCGACGATATCTACGATCGCCTGATGGCCGCGACCGCGTGCGTGCGCGCGGAGCTTCCCGCACCGCCGCAGGTCGGCCTCATCCTCGGCTCGGGCCTCGGTGCCTTCGCCGACAAGCTGACTTCGCCGGTGCGCCTGCCCTACAGCGAGATCCCGCATTTTCCGAAATCGCACGTGCCGGGGCACAAGGGCTGCCTCGTCGCAGGCGAGCGCGCCGGCGTGCGCTGCATCGCGATGCAGGGCCGCGTGCATATGTATGAAGGCTACGATGCGCGCACCGTCGCGTTTCCGGCGCGCGTGTTGATCGCGCTCGGCGCAAAGGTGTTGATCATCACGAATGCCGCGGGCGGGCTCAACGCGAGCTGGTCGCCCGGCACGCTGATGCTGATCCGCGATCACATCGACATGCTGCGCGATCACTCGCTGCGCGGGCCCAACGACGATCGCCTCGGCCCGCGCTTTCCGGATATGACGCACGCGTATGCGGCCGAGCTGCGCGCGCTCGTGAAGGAAGCGGCGGCGAGCGAACACATCGCGCTCGAGGAAGGCGTCTACGCCGCGATGCCGGGCCCGACGTACGAAACGCCGGCAGAGGTGCAGATGCTGCAGAAGCTCGGCGCCGATGCCGTCGGCATGTCGACGGTGCCCGAGGTGATCGTCGCGCGGCACATGAGCGCGCGCGTGATCGGCATCTCGTGCATCACGAATCTCGCCGCGGGCATCACCGGCGAAGAGCTCTCGCACGCCGAGGTCACCGAGACCGCGAATCGCGTGCGCGAGACATTCGAGCGCTTGCTCGATGCGATGCTCGCGCAGCTCGCCGTCCGCAAGGAGCTCGTATGAGCGAGCTCGAGACGCGCGCTCGCGTGGCGCAGATGCGCGCGTACGCGCCGTATTCGAAGTTTCGCGTCGGCGCCGCAGTGCAGATGAGCGGTCAGATCTATGAAGGCGTGAATGTCGAGAACGCGTCGTTCCCGCTGTGCGTGTGCGCGGAGCGCAACGCGATTGCTGCTGCGGTGAACGGCGGCGGCCGACAGCTCGAAGCGGTCGCCGTGTGCACGGATGCATCGCCGCCATCGTCGCCGTGCGGTGGTTGCCGGCAAGTGCTCGTCGAGTTCGCGCCCGATCCGAGCAAGGTGACGATCACCGCGATCAACCCGCAGGGCGAGCGGCGCACGTGGACCCTCTCCGAGCTCTTGCCCGACGCGTTCTCCGGCGAAGAGCTGCCATGAGCGAGACGATCTTTCGCGGCGGAACGATCCTGACGATCGATCCCGAGCATCACGTGCTCGCCGGCGATGTCGCGACCCGCGACGGCGCGATCGTGCACGTCGGCGGCAACTACACGCCGCAATCGCGCGACTACAACGTGCTCGATTGCAGCGGCTGCGTCGTCATGCCCGGCCTCGTGCAGGCGCACGTCCACACGTGCCAGACACTCGCGCGCGGCCGCGCCGACGATCTCGAATTGCTCGATTGGCTGCGCAAGGTCGTCTGGCCGTACGAAGCGGCGCTCGATGAGAAGGCGGCACGCGCCGCGGGCGAGCTCGCGTGCGCGGAGCTATTGCTCGGCGGCACCACCGCGATCCTCGACATGGGCACGGTGCATCACACCGACACGTTCTTCGCGTGCGCCGAACGCGCCGGCATTCGCGCGACGATCGGCAACGCGCTCATGGACGCGCCCGATCCGCAAATTCCCGCCGGCCTTCGCGAGACGGCGACGCGCTCGCTCGAAGAATGCGACAGCCTGATCAAGCGCTGGCACGGCGCCGCCGGCGATCGCCTGCGCTACGCGTATGCACCGCGCTTCGTGCTGTCGTGCACCGACGAGCTCTTGGCTGAGGTCGGTCAGCGCGCGCAGCAAGACGGCATGCGTGTGCACACGCACGCGAGCGAGAGCCAGGCCGAAGTCGCGCTCGTGCGCCAGCGCTTCGGCAAACCAAACATCGACGTGCTCGATGACTTCGGTCTGCTCGGTCCGCACGCGTGCATCGCGCACGCGATCCATCTATCGGACGCCGAACGCTCGCTTCTCGCAGAGCGCGGCGCGCACATTTGCACGTGCCCATCGTCGAACCTCAAGCTCGCATCCGGCATCTGCCAGTTGCCCGAGCTCATCGCCGCCGGCGTATCGTGCGCGATCGGTGCCGACGGCGCGCCTTGCAACAACAACCTCGATGGATTCACCGAGCTGCGCCTCGTCGCGCTCTTGCACAAACCCAGGCTCGGCCCGCGCACGCTGCCGGCACCTGAAGTCGTGCGCCTCGCAACGCTCGGCGGTGCGGCGGCGATCGGCCAAGCAGACCGCATTGGCTCGCTCGAAGTCGGCAAGCGCGGCGACGTCATCGCCGTCGACATCACGCCGCTTCACACGCTGCCCGCAGCGAGCCCGTGGTCGCAAATCGCGTACGCAGCGAAGTCGTGCGACGTGCGCCACGTCGCCGTCGACGGCAACGTAATCGTGCGCGATCGCAGCCTACTCACACTCGATGTCGGAAAAGTTCGCGCGAACGCCACCGAGGCGGCCGCGAAGTTGTTCCGGTGACCTGAGCGTGCTACACCGGAGGCGCTCGTCTCGTAGGGGCGATGACGTTGTTCGCCTTCCGTGCGGCTGGTCGGCGTGCAGATCCGATTTCGAGCCGCCAGAGAGAATCGAACGCAATGTCGAACCGTTTGTACGTGGGAAATCTTCCGTATCACGCCACCGAGGACCTCATCAGCCAGCGCTTTGCCACCTGTGGCGAAGTGCGCGAGGTGGCGCTGATGCTCGACCGCATGACTGGCCAGTCACGCGGCTTCTGCTTTGTCGAAATGGCGACGGCCGAGGGCGCGCAGCGCGCGATCAGTGATCTGAATGGCCAGGACTTCGAGGGTCGCTCGCTTCGCGTCGATGTCGCGCAGGAACGTTCGCGAGGTGGCAGCGGTGGTGGTGGCGGTGGTGGCGGCGGTGGTGGTGGTGGCGGGTTCCGCAATAACGGCGGTGATCGGCGCCGTGGCCGCTGAGTCGTTTGCTGTAGAGCTCGTCGCCGTCGAGGTGACGAGTGACGTGCCGGCACCGGCGCCAAAGCTGTCGGTGCCGCCTGAGCTCGCCGTTGTCGCGTCGGAGCTCGGCCAGGCGTGGGCGCAGAATTACGTGCACGCTTTGCGCGGTCAAGAGCGCGAGATCGTCGGCGCATGGCCGGGCACGTTGCGCGAAGCTCGCCGTCACGTGCTTGCTCGCGTAAAGCAAAAGCTCGAGCCCGAGCTGCTCGATCAGCTCGCACGACTGACCAACCTCGCCGCACGCCGCGGCTGGGAATCGGTATCCGAACCCGACCTGGAGTCATGACATGAGCACCACCACAGCTGCAGCTCTACGTTTGCGCGGTCGGCCGGAGCGAGTGTTCGTTTCTGTCGACGAGAGCACGGGTCGGTCGACGATCTCGTTTCATCCGCCGGATGTCGGCCCGCCCGTTCAAGTCGATGACGACAAGACGGGCTCGACGGCAATGCAGGAGGCGCGCTCGATCAGCGAGCGCTATCCCGGCTGCACCGTCCACGGTCCGCACTTCCACGCGGCACGCCCGCCTGGTGCGCGCTTCAAGCGCCGCCGCCCGAAGTCCGAAGACAACGCCTAGTTAGAGCGCGCGGTTCGCCGAGAAAATCTTGGGTCGGACCACGCGGGGCGGATGCTATCCTGCGCGCAGATGCTGCTGACGCGCGAGGAAATGACGTTTGATTTTGGTGGGGCGAAGCTCGATCCGGTGCGCGATCGCGATCTGCTCGAGTGGATGTTCAACCAATTCCTCTATGGCGAGATCACCGGTATCCAGTGCGGGCACTGGCTCTACGATGCGCCGGATCTCGAGGCGGCAAAGTTTCTCGCACGCCAATCCCTCGAGGAGATGCAGCACGTCGACAACTTCTTGCGCATCATGATGATGCTCGGTTGTCGGACCAAGCCGGCGCATCCGGCCGTCCGTTTCCTCTCGACCGGCATGATGGGCAGCTCGTGGGCCGAGCACGTCGCGCTCGAGATGGCGCAGGGTGAAGGCTTCGTGCTACAGGCGTTCTACGCGATCATCGATACGCTCGATCACAAGCCGACCGTCGACATCCTGCGGCGCGCCGTCAAACAAGAGGAGCGCCACGTCGAGTTCGGCGAGCAGCAGACGATGAAGGTGATCGAGCGCAAGCCGTGGCTGCGCCGGCGTCTGCTCGGGCTCTCGCTCGTCTCTATGTGGGGCGTGCGCAAGCTCGCCGGCTACATGGAGAAGCGACTGCCTGCGGAGCACGTCGTGATGAAGCACCTGCCCGCGTTTCTCGCGCACGCCAATCGTTGTGCCGAGATCCGGCTGCGCCGCATTGGGCTACTCGATCGCCCGCTCGAACAAATCTCCGGCGCGAAGCGCGCGCTGCTTGTCGCCGAGGCGTATGGCGGCAAGGTCGTCGGCGGTATCGGCTCGCTCGTCGCGCTGCCGTTCAAGCTATTGCCGTGGTTTCGCAAGAAGCGCGTGACCGATACGTACCTCGCCGATCCGCACGTCACCGGCTATCAGCTGCCCGCGCCCGACTCTACTGCGCAGCCGCAGGAGTAGTTCCCTTTCCGCCGACGATGCTGCGCCTGCCGTCGTCGCATGTGATCTGCACGGGCTTCTCCGAAATCAGCGCGGTTCCATAGATCCGCAGCGCAAGATCGACGTCATCGATCGGCTGCGAGATGTGCGCCTGCACGATCGTCCACTTGTTCTTGCGCTTCTCGAACACGAACGTGCCGCGCAGTCGCGCCTTGCCTTCGGGCTGCCGGAGGTCGGCGACGAAGTTACCGATCCAATACGCGACCGTCGCGTTCTTCTGAGACGTGCCGATCACGCCGACGCGGCGCTCCTCGAATTTCACCTTGCCGTCGATGATGCGGACCGCCTCGAAGTCTTGACCGTGCCATTCGCCTTCTGGATCGGGCGCGATGATGACGGCCTCTGAGGGCTGCGTCGGATCTTCGGTCTCGCGCGAGCTCGATACGCTCGCCTTGATCTTTTCGGTTTGTGCCGAGAGCAAGTTTTGGATGAGCCGCGTCAGCTCATCGCTGATCTCGTGCTTGGGATGATCGAAGATCGGGCAGTGCTCGGCCGGTGCGGGCGGTGCCGGGCACGCTTCGGCAGGGCTCGCGAGCGGCGCGCCGCGCAACTGGCCCGTCGGCTCGGGGATGCGACCGAACGACATGTGCTCGAACACCTGCACCCAGCGATCGCCATCGTGCGCATAGAGGCCGGTCATGCGCAGCGGAATCACTGCGGTGCGATTGCACAGCGTGATCCGCCACGAGATTTCATCGGACATCCACGCCGCCGAGACCTGGTGATCGTTCGAGACATGGATCTCGAGGCGCTTGCTGCGCACCGTCGTCGGTGTGCCAGGCGCGAGCAAGAGCGGCCAGCGACTCCAGGCCATGCGCCGCACGTCGTCGCCAAACAGTACGTCGCCTGGACCGACGTTGATGCGCGCGGGACCGACCTGCCGCGGAATCATCGTGGTCTCGACTTCGGGCAACTCATCGCGTTCGTATGAGCCGAGGATCTCGTCCTGCAGCTCAGCGACGAGCCGCTCGCGGCGCTGCGCCTCGGTGTCGCCGCCGATCGTGGGATCCGGCGGTGGCTGCGGCTTTGGCGTGTTGCCCGGGCAGCCGGCAAGCGCGACCACGACAAACAGCCGCCTCACTCGAGTGCCTCCAAGTCGATCGCGGTATCGACATCGCGCACGACGCCGCGATCGTCGACGTCAACATCGACGACATCTGCCGCTTCGAGCACGGCACGCGCGCCGCCATCACCGCAATTCGCGAGGCGCGAAAACAACGCGCGCGCGATCAGAGGCGGATGGCCGCGACGACCATCGTAGACAGGTCGCGCCGCGTCGTGCGTGCCGATCCTTGTTGCGAGCTCGCGCAGCGTCGCGGCCGACACATCGGGATGATCGACCGGCCACAGCCACGCAACATCGGTCTCGATCGCTGCAAACCCGAGCGCGACCGAGCTCGCCATGCCGTGCTCGGGATGCGGATTGACGACGGTGCGCGCGCCGAGCTCGTGCGCGTGCACGGCGACCGCATCGCCATGCGGCGGCCCGACGACAACGACCGCATCGGCAAGCCCGATCTCGCCGGCGCTCGCGAGGATCGTGCTCAAAAACGTGCGCCGCTGCGGCCCGGCGAGCAGCGCCTTCGCGACGCCGCCAAGTCGCGTGCCGGCACCGGCAGCGAGGATCACCGCGCCGATCTTCACGCGGTCTTCTCCCGACGGCTGACGTCGCCGCGGCGCGTGCCCGCACCGGCCGCGAGGATCATCGCGTCGATCCTCACGCTGTCTTCTCCCGCCAATGGCTGACGTCGACGGCGCGGGCCCGCACCGGCCGCGAGGATCACCGCGTCGATCCTCATTCGCTTCTCCCATCGAGCTGCGAACGTGCGGCCCTGGGGAACCGCGCTCGCGACCCGCCGCGTCGCGTGCCCGCACCGGCCGCGAGGATCAGCGCGCCGATCTTCTCCCACGAACGGCTGACGCCACCGGCGCGCATCTCCCCCGCCGCTCATTCGCGCTTCTCCCGCCTCGGCGTCCAATCGCCGACGGTGGGACCGCCGCGCCGGCGACATGCGACCAGCTCGGCCGCGATCGCGACAGCGATCTCCTCGGGGGTCTCGGCACCGATGTCGAGCCCGATCGGGGCGCGCACGCGCGCCCACCGCGTCTCGTCGAATAGGCCCTTCGCCTCGAGCCGCTTCCGAAAGCGCCCGACCTTGCCGAGGCTACCGATCATCCCGATGTAGCGCAGCCGCGGATGCGCGATCAGTTGCTCGAGCAGCTTCTGATCAATCGCGTGGTCGCGCGTCACGATCAGTACGTAGTCGTCGGCCTCGAAGCCGCCGAGCTCGCGCTCGACCTCCACCGCATCGAACGATTCGATGACCTGTTCTGCCCACGTGGGCGGCGCATCGACGGCACCTGTCTCGCCGTCGTCGCAAACGATCACCGTGAAATCCAGCCCCGCGAGCAGCGGCCCGAGCTTCTTCGCGACGTGGCCGTGGCCAAACACGATCGTGCGCTCGGCCAACCCAACGCGCTCGACGAGCACGCCATCGACAACGGTCGGATCGTGTGCGCGCGGATCGCGCTCGCTCGGATCGCGCACGACGAGTGGACCGCCATCGAGTGGCGTCAGCAGCACGAGCCGTCGTCGTGCCGTCGCGAGCTGGCCGAGCACGTCGCGCGAATTCGCCGCCGGCGTGATCGCGACCTCCATCGAGCCGCCGCAGCACATCGCGAGATCGCGCACGAGATGTTGCCGCACGACGCGCGGCGCCGCTCCACCGGCGACTTCGCGCGCGGCTGCGACAACGAGCTGCTCGATCTTGCCGCCGCCCACCGTGCCCCACTGTTCGCCATCATCGGCGACAACCATGCGCGCGCCGAGGTGGCGCGGTGTCGAGCCGCTCGCGCCCGTCACCGACGCGATCGCGACACCGCGACCCGCATCGAGCGCCTGCAGCGCCGCAGCGAACACATCGAGCCGACTCACCGCGGCATTATGACGTACTGTCGAACGGCGTGCTGCCTGGAGCTACAGCGAGAGCAAATACTCGACGAGCTCGCGCAGCCCCGGGCCTTCGGGGCGCTCCGTGATGTACGCCGGCTTGTGCTCGAGCTCGTCCCACCACTGCCGAATGTTCGCGACGCCGACGCTGTTCGGGAAGCCTCGAAACATCGGCGCATCGTTGAGCGCATCGCCGACGTAGACGTACGGCGCGAGGTCATCGACGTTGCCGCCGAGCACGCGCCGCACGAGCAGCTGACACGCAGAGAGCTTATCGAAGTGCGGCGGCCCGAAATTGACGTGCACGCTCGAGCGCACCGCCGCGAGACCCGCTTTTTGAAACAACCGCACGCACTCTTCGGCATCGTCGCGCGTGAGCGACTGCTCTTCGTTCCAATCGATCGCCAGATCCACTTCGCGATATTTCGAATCACTCGACAAGCGCGCGCCCGGCACCTTCGACATCACGTCGACCGCCGTATCGTTCATCCGCCGCCGCCACTCCGGCAGACTCGCCGGAGGCACACCGTATTGCTTGACGAGCCTGCGCCCTTCGCGCACGAACATCACTCCACCGTTTTCGGCCACGCACGCCAACACGGGCGTCATCTTCATGAATGCGTGACCAAACCCCGCCGGCCGTCCCGTCACCATGATGACAGGCACGCCCGCTTCGCCGAGCCGCTCGAGCGCTGCATACGTGGCAGCTTCGATGCGGTCACCGGTCGTCATCGTCCCGTCTACATCCGAGAACAGTGCGCGGACCGGCCCGCGCAAATCAGACAAAGGGCGCGTCATGCTGCGCGCGCGTCTATAGCACGCGAGCAGATCAGGCGATCAAGCGCAGGGCCACGTCCTCGGGTGAGGGTCCCCGCATCGAGCGATCGCGTTGGCGCGTAAGCCAGTCTTCGAGATCGTTGTTGTTGAGCCGCACGATGCCGCCGACCTTGAAAACAGGAAGCGGATCCGCTGCACGCCGCGCCATGTACCGACACCAGCGCTCCGACCGACCAAGTGCCGTCGCAATTCCCTTCCAGGTCTCGACGAAATTCGACATGTTGACGTCCTTTCGTGCCTGGCGCTTTGTGCAGAGTGCGTGCCGGGGTCCGACCTTCGGCGTAAGTCCTGGCAAACCGGTCAGTTAGGGTGCGGTAGACCCTGTCAATGACTCGACACTAGTCAGAAAAAACCGACGCAAGAGCTGACACAGTTGTCGCTAAATTTCCGCAGGGGGTAGCCGCAGTCCCACACTGGCAGATCGACACTCGCGCCGGTATCTTTGTTGGACATGCGTGGACAAACCGGGCGTTGCGCCACGGTCCTGGGATCATTGTTGGTGCTGGCGACGAGCGCCCAAGCATCGCCAGACATCTATCCGCTCGAAAAAGTGAAGGCTGGCCAGACGGGCTACGGCATGACGACCATGTCGGGCACGACACCCGAACGGTTCACGTTCGAGGTCGTCTCCGTCGTCCACAACTTCCTGCCGAAGCAAGACATCATCCTCGTCAAGAGCGATGACAAGAAGCTGGCGGTGACCGGCTTCTGGCAGGGCATGTCGGGCAGCCCGCTCTACATCGAGAACAAGCTCGTCTGCGCGTTCTCGTATGGCTTTCGATTCAACAAGGTCTCGCTCGGCGGCTGCACGCCGCTCGAATACATGAAGAAGGAAGGCTTCTCGCCGCGCCGCGCGACCGTGCTCGCGAGCAAAGGCGGCGGGCCCAAGATCGTGCAGCAGCCGGCTGCATCGATGGCCGATTGGAAGCGATTGGCGCCGACGGTCGATCCGCAGGCGGCACTCGATGCGCTCGGTCCCAAGCACAAGAGCTGGCTGATGTCGGCGCCGCTGCCGGATCCGGTGCCGCGACCGGTCGCAACCGATGGCCAGGTGATGACGGCATCGGTGCCACTCTCCGTTGCGGGCTTCTCCGCGCCGGCGTTCTCGCAGCTCGAGAAGCTGTTCGCCGATTCGAACGTGATGCCGGTGCGCGCCGGCGGGTCGGGCAATCCGGCCGCGGGCGAGAGCGGGCCTTCGAAATTCGAGATGGGCGGATCGATCTCGGTGCAGCTGATCCGCGGCGACATGTCAGCGGCGGCGACGGGCACCGTCTCGTATATCGATGGCAACAACGTGCTCGCGTTCGGTCACCCGATGTTCCAGACCGGCGAGACGTACGCACCGGTTGCGACGGCAAAGGTGCACACCGTCGTGCCGTCGGCGATGAGCGCGTTCGTGCTCGCGACACCGATCAAAGAGATCGGGTCGCTCACGCAGGATCGCCAGAGCGCGATCGCGGCCGATACGAACCTGCGCACGCCGCCGATTCCGGTCTCGATCTCGGTGACGAGCGCCGC
>Ga0070698_100001896_pt1 | contig 23295 bp, 6 predicted proteins | sample KBSK1502metaG_FD_65477 | JGI IMG/M metagenome (GOLD analysis project Ga0070698, IMG submission 65477) | Corn, switchgrass and miscanthus rhizosphere microbial communities from Kellogg Biological Station, Michigan, USA - KBS K1-50-2 metaG | ecosystem: Host-associated > Plants > Roots >...
GCCGAGTTTGTTGACAAAGTTGGTCGGCGAGCCCTGGGCTAACGCAACAGGCGTCGTTGCCAAAACGGAGAGGCTCAGCACGACGGATATGAGCAGCGAACGTACCATTAACCGTTCTCCTTTCGAGGTGATATCGAACTTGTAAACAGATAGAAACCGGGTCGGCAATTTGTTCGAATGCCGCATCGGTTGAAACGCGCGCGTACCTCCTTTCGCCCGCAGGAGTGTGGGACCGCGAAGATACTTCACTCCGCGAAAGATCGTCAATTCGGCGCCACAGCCCGAGTTTGCACGACCCCTCGCCCGAGACTACTTGGTCGCGGTGGATCGGGCCAGCGGCTTCACGATCTCGGACAGCACATCGGGCTTGGAGCCATCCCGCTCCAGGTCCGGATAGCGCTGGCCGCCGGAGTAGTCGATCCGGTACGTCGCGAAATCGTCCCCGTTTTCGAGCAGAAGCTCGACCGGGTGGATCTTCGAGGCCTTCAACGCGTCGCGGAACACCTCTTTGGAGAAGCGCTTCCCGTTGACCGCGGTGATTTTCATCCCCGGACCGACGCCCGCCTTTGCGGCCGGAGAGTCCGGCACGACGTCGGGAATGCCTCCCTCTTTGCCGACTGAGAAACCGAGGGAAAAGCGGGCGTCGATCGATTCGTGAGCTTCTTCGGCCGCTCTCTGCATGTCCGTGGGCGTATCGCGATAGACCACCCGCCACCCCGAAGCCTCGATCCCGGCAAGGGGAGCGCGCGGGCCCGTCGAGTCCAGGCGCGTCCGCCAGAACGACTTCCAGTCCGAGGGCGCGATCTGGTTCAACGCCGCGACGACATCCTCGAACGTGTACGGCAGGACCTTCGGCGGCCCGCTCGCGCCGCCGAAGAAGAGACGGCAAAAGTCGTTCAAGCTCTTGCGGCCCCCCGTTTCCTTGCGAATCTTCCCGTCCGCCTCGAGCCACAGCAGCTCGCTCTCGGGATAGAAGTCGACCCCGCGCCGCCAGAGAGCCCAGTCGGCGCGAGAGCCGTAGAGGATCTGGGCCGCCACTGCCGTGTCCGCGAGCGGACGCCAGGCCCGGCCCTTCGTGGCGTCCATCAGGGCCGCCGTTTGGGCGAGGCTCTGGCGGTACTGCTCGGCCGTCAGGAGTCCGCTGCGCGCAGTCAGGACCTGGCCGAGATACTCCGTGAGGCCTTCGTAGACCCAGAGCAGGTTTCCCTGCATCGGCACGTCGAAGCGGCCAGGACCGAGGTCGGCCGGGCGCCGGTACTTCCCGTTCCAGGAATGGGTCATCTCGTGGGGCAGAAGGCCGGCCAGGTCCGTTTTGCGCTTGTCCTCATCGACGAGGCACCGCTCGGAGACGCGATCGTCGGAGGACTCGTGGTGCTCCAGGCCGAAGTGCGCGACGTGATCGGAGAGCGTCAACAGGAAATCGTAGTGGCGGTAATGACGGGCGGAAAAGAGCGCCCCCGTTTCGGCCACGAGGTTCTTGTAGTGAGTCAGATCCTCGGGGCTCATCTCCAGAGTGGCCTCGCTGTCGGACGCGATGTCGATCCGGTGAGCGATCGGCGCGGCCTCGAGCGTCACCACTCGAAAGTGTGAGCCCGCGAGCACGGGAGAGTCGACGAGCGTGGTCAGGGACACCGGCTCGAAGTGGACGGCTCCTCCGGACTCGGAGCGTGTCATCAGAGCCGAAGCGTACTTCCAGCCGGCGGGCAGGCGAAGAATCGCCTCGTATTCGATCTCGTCGCTCGCGCTTCCCTTCGGATAGAGAAGAACCTGGTTCCATGAGAGAAGCGTCAGGTTCGCGGTTGCCGAGGGGCCGGAGGAGAAGCCTCCGGTTTCCGCCGGCGAGAGGTAATCGAGCGCGGCCTCGACCGTACCCGCCCCCGGGGGAACGTCGATCTCGAAGGCATACATCTCCACCGGATCGCGGCTCCAGGGGAGCGGGCGTCCGCCGGCGGTAAAAGTCAGGCCTGCCAGGTCCGCGATCGGTCCCGTCGGACCGTGCTCGCCCGGCAGCCATTTCGGATAGAGAAGCGTCAGCCGTCCCTCCTGTGCGGGGATCGTCATCTTCGCGTGGAAGATCTTGCGCGGTGCTTCCCGGGCGTCGACTTCGAGCTGGACCGGGCGGTCGCGTGCGGAGGAGAGGCCAGCCGTCGCCAGCAGCAGAGCCGCCAACAGCGGGACGGTGAAGCGCTTTCGATCGGTCAAGGCCGTCTCCCTTCATGTGAGGATTTCCTGGCTCGAGTTCGAGAGCCTACGTCACAGCCGCCGTTGGGACCAACCGCCCCGCCCGGCCCGGGCGGCGTTTCGGCATGCTTCCTGCTGTCGCACAACCCGGAGGTCTTTACTATGTTGCTTGCTCTCGGAGTCATTCTCTTGATCGCCTGGATGCTCGGGCTCTTCGCGTTCCACGTCGCCGGCGGTCTGATTCATCTCCTGGTCGTCCTCGCGGTGATCGCGTTCATCGTGCATCTCTTCCGGAGGCCGGGCGTCGTCTGAGCGGAGGGGCGGCGGAATGCCGCCCCGCCAATTCTTTCGCCACGCCGGCCGCTCCGTGCGGCCGGTCTTTTTCTTTTTGGGAGCTCACATGCCTGACAGGAAACCGGGAAGGACGAATCGCCGGAAGGTCCGTTTCGCCGTAGCCGGGTTGGGCTGGTTCGCGCAGGTGGCCGTGTTGCCGGCATTCCGGCATGCCTCGGGTGACGCCGAGCTCGTCGCGCTCTTCTCCGACGAGCCGGAGAAGTTGAAGAAGCTCGGCCGCAAGTACCGGGTGTCCGCGCTCTACTCCTACGACGACTTCGATTCGGTCCTGGCCTCCGGCGAAATCGACGCGGTTTACCTCACGCTGCCCAACCACCTGCACCGGGAATACACCCTTCGCGCGGCAAAGGCCGGGGTGCACGTCCTGTGCGAAAAGCCGATGGCGGTGACGGAGAGAGACTGCAAGGCGATGATCGGCGGCGCGGAGCGCGCGGGAGTGCTCCTGATGATCGCTTACCGGCTGCACTTCGAACGGGCGAATCTCGAGGCGGCCGAGATCGTTCGGTCCGGAAAGCTCGGTCCGCCGCGCTTCTACCAATCCGTCCTTTCCAACCCCGTCACCGACCCCGACAACATCCGCCTTTCGCCGATCGACCAGGGCGGCGGCACGCTGTACGACGTCGGGATCTACTGCATCAACGCTTCGCGTTACATCTTCCGCAGCGAGCCGATCGAAGTCGTCGCGCGATCGGCTAACAACGGGGAGAAACGATTCTGCAACGTGGATGAGATGACGAGCGCCGTCCTGAGATTTCCCGATGAGCGCCTGGCCGTCTTCACGTCGAGCTTCGGCGCGGCTCCGTGCTCTTACTTCGAGGTCTTCGGGACGAAAGGCTGGCTACGAGTGGAAGGAGCCTTCGAATTTGCGGAGCCCATGAAGCATCGCCTAACGATCGGTGATCGGACGCGGGAGAAGAAGTTTCCCAAGCGCGACGAGGTGGCCCCCGAGATCATTTACTTCTCCAACTGCATCCGCGAAGGCAAGACCCCCGAGCCCTCCGGCCGGGAGGGCCTGGCCGACGTTCGCATCATTCGGGCGCTCTATCGCTCGGCCCGGACCGGCCGCCCGGTCACTCTGTCGGGCTTTCAGAAGAAGCGCCGCCCAACCCTGCGTCAAGAGATCCACCGGCCACCGGTCGGGCATCAGGAGCTGGTCGACGTCGACCAGCCGTCGCCGAGCTAGCCCCGCGCTTCCCGGGCGGCTCCTCCCGCCGTTTTTTGAGGTTTAGCTCCCGACCTCAGAAATTTTTCGCTGGGGTGTCAAAAAAACCCTCTCCCGACGCACTTTATCCGGGGAGAAGAAGCGGTCTCGCGACAAAGAGATAGCAGGGGACCCAACGAAGGAGGAGAACGCGGAGTTTGACGGGTTCGCGCGATTACGATAGCGTGCGCAAAACTCTCTTCGACAACTCGAGCACTGCGATGGGCGGCTGGGGGTAGCCGATCCCTCGGAGTTCTCGAATGCGCAGAAGAGCAGCCGGGGTCCGGCGATCGCGCAGGAACGCAGGCAACGGGAGCGCGACCGCGGCGGTGACGTCGACGACGGCGTACTCGTACTCCCCCTGCCCGGCAAACCGCGAGCTTTCCCGGCCGGACCTGCCTCTCTTCCAGGCGTTCGCTCGCACCTCCCGACATGGAATCAGGTCTCGCGGCATACATGCGTAGAAGTTCACATATGGCTAGGAACTCCGGAAGAGTCTGGGCATCACAGGGGACAAACCTAGAGTTGAGATAGACTTGTAGAAAGCGATCAACAACTAAATGCGGACGCCGGTGCTACCGGCGTGCGGCCGTCCGTTCCGGCAGCACGAGGGTGCTGGCCGTAATGCTGTCCGTCTCCCGTTCTCCATCCCCCTCTTGTCCCTGGCCAAAGAAACCTGGCACTGGTGTCCAAGGACCCGAGGCGCTGCGGTTCGTGCGGCGATCGCGACGACTCTCTTGCTCTGCTCTGCGCTCTCCCGGGCGCAGACGGACCCGGCTGCCTCAGCCGGTCTGGCATGGCTCAACTCCCATCAGAACTTGAACGGCGCCTGGGGCGGCATCGCGGAGCTGGCGCCGCGCGACACCGCACGCGCTCTCGTCGCGGAATACCTGCTGCGGGCCAACGGCTCCAACTCGGTGCGGGGGCTTTCGTGGTTGGCCGGCCAGCAGGGATTCTCCCCCAACGAGTTCCTCGCGGAGCAGGCACTCGCTCTTTCCCGAGGCAGTCTCGACAACAGGGCCGTTCTGGCAAAGCTCCTTGGGCAACGCTCTTCGATCGGTCAGGACTTCGGCGGCTTCATCAGCCACAGCGGCAACAACTTCGACACGGCGCTAGCGGTGCAGGGCTTTTCAACGCAAGAGGCAACCTACGCATCAACTCTCGGCGCTCTCGTCTCCACTCTGCTCGCCCGGCAGAATCCCGATGGCGGGTGGGGATTCGACCAGGGGTTTTCGAGCCACCCCGTCTTCACGAGCGAAGTCTTGATCGCATTGACCAGCACGCGCACGGTCCTCCCGCCCCCGGCCGCGATCGTGGCGGCGCAGCAGAACCTCGCGGCTCAACTCGGCCCGGACGGCAAGATCGGGGACGGCGTTCTGTCGTCGGCACTGGCCTACCGAGCCCTCGGTGTGTCTGGTTACTCCCTCGCCTCACTGTCCCTCTCGCCGCTCGCCTATCTGAAGGCACAGCAGGGGGTCGATGGCTCCTGGGGGCTGGGGGATACGTATTTGACTGCCCGTATTCTCGAGGCCTTCGCTTCTCAGAAGATCAATCTCGTCATCCCGGCTGGCGGCTTCTCTGTGACTCCTTCCACAGTTCGAGACGGAGCTTCGGCCGCGGCCAGCATCACGGTCGCCAACTACGGCGCGCTAGCTGCGCCCGGGACATCGGTCACCCTGTACGTCGGCGACATGAAAGGGCGCAACCTCGGGACGGTCTCCGTTCCCGCCCTGGCACCGGCCGCCTCGGCAACAGTGACGATCACCTTCACGGCCGGTCCCCCCGTGGGAACACAAACTCTTCTGGCTCTTGCGGACCCCTCGGGCCTGCTCGACGAGCTGCGCAAGGACGACGACCAGGCCACCACGACCCTTATCGTCAAAGGCAAGCCCGACTTCCAGATCGTCTCCAACGACATCTCCACCAGCCCCGCTCGTCTGCAGCCCGGCTCCGCCGGGCAGATCCTGGTGACGATCCACAACAACGGGCAGGGAGACGCGGACACGACAGGGTACTCCGTTTCGCTGACGAGCGGTTCGAACACAACCGTTCTGCAGAAGAACACGGTCCCCTCGATCCCGGCCGGCGGCTCGCAGGTCGTTTCGATTCCGGTCACCCTCGCCGCCGGCTCGTACACAATCACGGCGATTGCTGATCCGGACGGCCTCATTCCAGAGCTCGACGAGACGAACAACCGCGCGACCAGGGCGATCACAGTCTCGACGACCGCCAACATCGATCTGAGAATCCTTTCTTCCAACCTGACCGTCAACCCGGCTCGGCCGACGCCGGGGCAGAGCATCTCGATCTCCGCAGTCGTGGAAAACGTTGCCACGGACCCGGTGGTGTCGGAAGTGGCCTTCTACGACGGCGCACCGGGTGCGGGAGGCATCGTCATCGGGACGTTCCCCGTTTCCATCGACGCGCAGTCGCAGACCACGGTTCAGACCGCGTACACCACCACCGCGTCTTCACAGGTGATCTACGCCGTCGCCGACCCCAACAACACGATTCCGGAGATCGACGAGTCCAACAACACGGCTTTTTTCCCCCTGACGGACGCCGCTGTCGACCTGTCCGTGGTTGCCGATGGAGTCGTGGTCCCGCGAACTCCTCCCATTGCGGGTCAGACCATGACCGGACGTGTCGTGGTCCGCAACCTCGGAACTCTGCCGGCGAGCAACGTCGAAGTTCTCTTCTACGACGACCTTCCTCAGAGCGGGGGACAACAGGTCGCCGACGCGTTCGTCTCTGTGGCGGCGGGCGGAAAGGCGGTCGTCTCCGCGAGCTGGACGGCTCGAGCGGGTCAGCGCCTGGCCACGGCGGTGGTCAACCCGACTCACGCAATTCCCGAGCTCAACTACAACAACAATCGGGCGAGCCGGCCTTATGCGGTCGCCGCGTCGAGCGGCCCCGACATCTTCGTGGATGTCACCAAGCGCAGCGACCCCCTCGCGTCGATCGATTCTTCCGGGCTCTCGATCAATCCCACCACCTTGACCGTGAGCGGTCTCGTCAGGGTGACAGTGCACATGGCGGGCGTCACGCAACCCTTTGCGGTGACAATCTTCGAGGACCGGGATGGCGATGGCGCCTTCAATCCAGAGGTCGACAATCCTCTCGGCTCGACAATCCTCCCTGCCGGAACCGACCCTCAGGTTGCCCAAATCACGGTGGCCGGCGCCGTCCGGTTCGTGCCCAGCCGTTTGCTGATCGCGCTCGACAGCGGAAACTCTGTGCCCGAGACCAACGAATCCAACAACATCGTCGAACTCTTCGCCGAGTGTCAGACGCGGTTCAACTTCGCCCCCGTCCCCGGCAGGCTCAAGTGGAGCACGCCGGCTCTCCGCTCCAACGTACTGGTCCCGGTCGCGCGCGTGGTGGATACCAACGGCGACGACATCGTGGACGAGAACGACGTTCCGACGGTCATGCAGATGTCCTTCGGGACTCTCTATGCCCGCCGCGGGGACACGGGCCAGGTCCTGTGGTCGCGGGACGGCTTGAGCAGCGGCGCGATCAGCGCCGCCATCGGAGATGTGGATGGAGATGGTTTCGCGGAGACGATCGTGCACGCCGATACACATCGGCTCGTCTGCGTCGGCCACGACGGCCAGATCAAGTGGACCAGCCCCGAGATCGAGCGAGACCCGAAGTGGGACTACTACATCGAATCGACCTTCGGCTTCGTCCACTACAGCTACGTCGGCGCCCCGCTGATCGCGGACCTGGACGGCGACGGGCATCCCGAAGTCATCTGCGGCCGCACGGTGCTCGACGGCGCGACGGGCGCTATCAAGTGGGTCGGCACGGCGGGCCGCGGGCGAGCCTGGGACACGCGCAACGACAACCTCTACATGCAGAGCTTCCCCGACCAGGAGATGCCGATCGCCGTCGATCTGGACGGGGACGGCAAGCTCGAGGTCGTCGCAGGCAATACGGCGTACCGAGCGGATGGCTCGATCTATTGGTCCCGGCCGGATCTACCTGACGGCTACACCGCCGCTCTGACCCTTCCGAACGAGGCGCGCCCGAAGATCTGTCTCGTCGGCGAAGGCAAGATCTATCTCCTCAATTACGACGGCACGACGAAGTGGGGTCCCGTCCCGGTGCCCGGAGGCGCTCTGATCGGCGGAGCGCCGACGGTCCGCGACAACATCAACCTCGGGTCTTCCCCTTACATCTGGGTCGCCGGTGACGGATTTCTCTCCCGGCTCGAGTCCATAAACGGGCAGGTCGTCTGGACCCGCGCCGTCTCCGCCGCGGGTGTTCCTTTCAATACCGTCACGAATTTCGCCACCGCCTTCGACTTCGGGGGCACGGACGGAGCGGGCGGCCTGCTGCTCGCCTACCAGTCGATCGATAGCTTCCGAATCCTGAGGGCCGACGGCGGATTTCAGTTTTACCAGGAGCCCAATCAGGTTTTTCCCTACTTCCCCGGCGGGCCCACGATCGCCGACGTGGACGGCGACGGCCGCGCCGATCTGATCGTTCCGGGACGAGAAGGAGTGGGTCTCCGTGTCTTTGGAGATCCTTCGTGGTCTCTCGCTCCAGCGGTGTTCAACGAGGCCGCTTACCACGTCGTCAACGTCTCGGAGACCGGCGCCATTCCGGCCCACGAGGCGCCGCAGCCCCTCACCCGGCAGTTCTACCGCGCCAACGCCGCGACACCATTGCCGGCCCTGCTGCCGAACCTGACAACCTCCTATGTCCGGGTGGACACGAGCGCTTATCCCGCTCGAGTGAAGGTAACCGGCCGCATTGGCAATGCGGGATCGTCGACTGCTCCCGTCGGCGTGCCTGTCGCGTTCTTTCAGGGGAATCCATCCGCAGGAGGAGTGCTCTTGAGCGTCGTCCTGACGACGACGCCGCTGCCCCCGGGCGCCTACGAGGACGTCGTCTTCACGTACAACAATCCGCCTTCCGGCTCGATCGTCTTCTACGTTGTCGCGGACCGAAATGCCTCGGGGCAGGGGACGATAGCGGAATGCAACGAGACGGACAACACCGGCGTCGGCGCGCCGGCGAACCTGGTCGCGGATGTGGCGACCTCCGATGGATCGATCGCCGTCAGCGATGCCTACCCGCGGCCGGGAGACGTAACCACGATTGGAGCCTCGGCTCAGGTTTTGGGTGCGGTGGACACGAGCAAGCTCTTTGCCCAGTTCTTCGTGGGAGATCCGAGGACGGGCGGCACGGCGATTTCCGGAATCCTGCCGGTTCAGGTCAAGACGGTCCGCGGCGTGACGTCGGCCACCGTCGCCTTCGACTGGACCGTCAACGCCGCTCCGGGACCGCAGACGATCGCCTGCTTCTTCGATCCGCAGAATCTCATTCCCGAACAAAACGAGGGCAACAATATAGCGCTTGTATCGATCCAGGTGGCGCCCGTCCAGGAAATCAAGAAGCTGTCCGGGACGACCGTTCTGACGCCGCCGGCTGCCGATGTGGGCCGGCCGATCACGATCCGGGCGACCCTCCAGAACATCGGCAACGTCCCCCTGAGCGGGGTGGTGATCCATTCGCTGGTGACGGATCCCAATTCCTCCGTTGTTTTCAGCGGCTCGGGCACGCTCGCGAACCTCGGCAAGTTCGCCTTCGGCGAGGTTTCTCTGGGCAGCTTCACGCCAACTCTGTTGGGGACCTATACAGTCAATCTGGCTCCGGCGGATCCCTCGGTCACCTTGATGGTGTCTCCCAAGACGATCACCATCGCGCCCTTCGTCGGAGCGGCGTTGACCGCGGCCCCCGATCGCGTTCCCGTTTCCCTGCCCCTCGTCCAGGCGCATCTCCATGTCTCGAAGCTCAACACCGTGGTCGAGCCCGACGACCCGCTGAAACCGATCATGCTCGCCGCGCTCCAAAAAGGGCTCAACTGGGCGGGTCCGGCCGTGCTCGCCAACGCGATCCCGGCGGGTTGCTTCAAGTGCCACGTCCAGTCGCAGGGGCTCGCCGGCTTGGAGGCCTCGCGGCACGTGAAGGGAGTGACGGTCGACGACACGACGACCCAGAAGATCTTCGACCAGATGGTCAGCTTCCAGTTCAGCAACGGAGGCTTCGCCGACGCCGGATACGTAACGGCGACGTCGCTGGGCGCCTGGTCTCTCTCGTACTGGCACGATCCGCTCGCCGCCAAGCCTTATCTGGTCAAGGCGCTCGATTTCCTCGTACCGTTTCAGAACGCCAACGGCACCTTCAGCTGCGACAGCTGCCTGATCTCCTTCGCGGGCCCCGAGGCGACGACGATGTTCAACATGATCGCCTTCGCTCGCGGCTATGAAGAGACGGGCGATCCCCGCTATCTGAATGTTCTCACGAAGGCAGTGAACTGGGCGCTCGGCTACGACTATCAGGCCGGAGGTGTGCCCGGGGCGGAGTTTCCCGCTCGCGTTTCGATCGGCCTGTCTTCGGCCCTTCCCCAGATCGCCGACCCCACGTTGGCGGCCAACATTCGAAGTCGCATCCAATCGATCGCGCTCTATCTGCGTTCGCTTCAGAACCCCGATGGCTCTTTCGGACCGCAGGCCGTTCCGGACTTCCCTCTGATTCGGACGGCGCAGTCTCTCTACGCGCTGGCGCTGGCGGGGACCCCGTCGACTGACCCGGGTCTGCGGGCCGGGATTCTCTATCTGGTCAACAAGCAACAGAGCAACGGCGGCTGGGTGGAGCTCCGGTTGGAGATTTCCAATCAGGTGCAGTGGATCGATGAGTCCACCTGGGTCATGATCAGCCTTCCCGCCGTCTTTCTCCGCTTCGGCCAGTTCGACGTCGACGCCAACGTCACGATCCCGTCGCCGGCTCTGCTCCAGACACCCAACCCCGGGCCCGCCGTCTCGCAAGTCGTTCCCGGCGGCACTCAGTACACGTGGCGCATGACGGACCTCACCGAGGCAGGGAGCGACATCTTCTTCAACGTTCTCGTCAACGGCCTGGCCTCCGGCGAGACGCGGGCAATCGCGTCGGATGCGAGGCTGGCGTACAACGATCCTTATTCGGGCGATCCTCAAACGAAGGCGGTCGGCATCCCGACGGTGACCGGCTATGGGCCCCTCCGGCTCGACATCTCGACGGACAAGAGCTCGTACCCACCGGGTGCGGCCGTCACGATCCGGGAGACGATCACGAACATCGGGACGACGAATTCCGGAATCACCAACGACCTGATCATTCGGGATTCCGCGGGCGGCCAGGCTGCCGTCGTGGCCGCGGCCGATCCGGTCAACGGGCTGCCTCCCTCTTATTTCCCTGGCTGGCGATTCACCGCGCCGGTGACGTTCACGGTGGCCAACGACGGGTCGAACCGGCTGATCAGCTTCCCGATCAGCTTCAAGACGCTCCTTCAGCAGCTCTCGATCACGGGGGCCTTCGACCGCAACTCCATTCGCGTCACCTCCGACGCGGGGCCTTCGGCCGAGTGGTCCTTCTCTTACGTTCCCGCAGGAACGGACCCGGCCGTCGGTTCGCTCACCCTCGCCGTGCCGGACGGGATCGGCTCGGGCACGGCTGTCTCTCTCCACGTCTTCTTCGACACGTTGGACAACGTGCCCAAGCCGGTGTCGCTCTTCGACCGCACGCTCGCGGGATCGCTCGCCGGGAACGGGTTCGCCGCGACCTGGTGGGCCCTCGATTCCAGCGCCAATTCTTTCTCCAATCTCCCCGAGAATCTCCCGGTTACGGGTCCCGCGCTCCTGCAGAACGTGGTGCCCGACGGAAACTGGGTGCACCCCGCCTCGGTACCGTTCAACTTCTTCACGACGACCTGGGCGGCCCAACTCGATGTGCAGATCGCCGGGACGTACCAGTTCGGGATCACTTCTGACGACGGGAGCTGGCTCTACATCGACGGCAACCTGCTCATCAACAACGGAGGCCTTCACGGCCAGCAGCTGCGGACAGCCTCGATTTCGTTGACAGCGGGTTTCCATTCGATCAAGGCGGTCATGTACCAGTGGGGCGGGGGAGAGTTTCTCAGCGTGCAGTGGGCTCCGCCCGGTCAGAGTCTCGTGATCGTTCCGCAGGCCAGGCTCTTCACCTCGCTGCCCGCGGCGCCAAGCTCTTCCGCGCTTATCGGCACGCCCTCGGTTCTCCCCAATGGTGTCGTGATTCTGACCTACGTTTGGAACACCGGATCCACGGCGGCCGGCCCGTATTCCGCGGTCGGAACGCTGCGGCAGAACGGTGCCTTCATCACGACCAACTCGGCTCCCTTCTCGATCACGCAGGTCTCTGCGTTTACCGGGACCGTCTCGACGGACAAGGCTTCCTACAACGTCAACGAGACGGCGCACGTGACCGCGTCGATTCAATACGCCAACGGAAATTCGCCTGTCTCCGGCCTTTCCGCGATCCTGTCGGTGACCAACCCCGCAGCATCGGTCGTCGCGACCTCGACGACGAATCTTCCGACGATGTCGCCGGGCCAGACGGCTGCTGCCTCGCTCGATTGGCCCATCGGCTCTTCTTCGGCGGGAACCTATCAGGCGACTCTGATCCTGAAGGATTCACTCGGATCGACGCTTACGACCAGGAGCTCTCCCTTCACCGTCCTTTCGAGCGCCGACACCGGCAAAGGTCTGACGGGAACCCTGACGTCCCCGGCAACCGCCCTCCAGGGCAGCACGGTGACCTTCTCCTCGTCGATCACCAACGGCGGCAATGCGGCTCTGGCCAATGCGCCGTTCGCCATCCGTATTCTGGATGTCGCCACGCAAACCCTCGTGGGGACGATTCCCATGACCGCTTCGATTGCACAGGGATCGACTTTCAGTCTCCAGTCTCCCTACCTAACGGGCGGGCTCTCTGCTCAAAAGTACACGGCGTACCTGGTGTCGCTCATCACCGGACAGCCGCAGCCGCTGGCCTCGGCGACGTTCGATCTCCTGCCCGCCGTCGATCTCTCGGTGACTCAATCGGACTCTCCCGATCCGGTCACGGAGACGCAGAACCTGACCTATACGATCAACGTCGCCAACGCGGGTCCCTCCTCCGCGCCGGCTGTCGTTCTGACAGACACGCTGCCGGGCAGCGCGGCGTTGGTTTCGGCCACCGCGTCGCAGGGAAGTTGCGGCGGGACTTCCGTGATCACGTGCAACCTTGGATCTCTCGCCAAAGGCGCCTCCGCCGTCGTCACGCTGGTGGTGACCCCGTCGGTGCCCGGGACGATCTCCAACCTCGCCTCCGTCACGAGCGGCGGGAGCGATCTGAACCCGGCCAATAATTCTTCGACCGAGAGCACGGTCGTGAAGGCGGCCGCGGACGTTGCGGTCACGATAGCCGGTGCGCCCAATCCCGTCGTGGAGACTCAGAACCTGACGTACACGGCAAGCGTGACCAACAACGGTCCCTCTTCCGCCAGCAACGTTCTGCTGACGGACTCTCTGCCCGCGGCCTTGACGCTCGTCTCGGCGACGGCCTCACAGGGAAGCTGCAGCGGCACGGTGAACGTTGTCTGCGCGCTGGGGACACTGGCCAAGGGCGCTTCGGCCACCGCGACGATCGTGGTCAAGCCTTCCGGGGCGGGCACGATTTCCGATATCGCCTCCGTGAGCGCCACGGAAGCCGACCTGGCGCCCGCGAACAACAGCGCGACGGCGACGACATTGGTCAAGGCTGCGGCGGATCTCTCGATCACTCTGTCGGATTCACCGGATCCGGTGATCGAGCACCAGAATCTGACTTACACGATCAGCGTCACAAACCGCGGGCCCTCGAGCGCGACGGGAGTCGCCGTGACCGACGTGCTGCCTGCCGGGGTGACCTTCGGCTCCGCGACCGCCAGCCAGGGAAGCTGCAGCGGCACGAGCCTCGTCACGTGCAGCATCGGAACGCTGGCGAAGAACGCGATCGCCACGGTCACGATCGTCGTGTCCGCGTCCGCGCCGGGCACTCTCTCGGACACGGCCTCGGTCGCGGGCAGCGAGGTCGACCTCAATCCGTCGGACAACACGGCCATCGCCTCGACTCAAGTGAACGCGGCCGGAGCGCTCTTGAATCTCGACATCCTCTCGGCCGGCCATGCCCGGATCCTGCTCTGGGTCAACTGCAGCCCTGGCAACAGCGGAAAGGGATGTACTCCGCCCTTGCCGCCGTTCCTGAAGCAAACCCTCGAAGCGGCCGGGGTTCGCTACGCTCTGGTCGGCGATGAGTACACCTTCCTCGATCAGATGAGGACGGGCGCCTACAGCGGCGCGATCATCTACAAGCCAAGCTCGGCCGAGCCGAAGATCGCTCCGGAGTATCTCGAGGATGTTCGGTTCGGCTTCGGTCTGCTCTACATCGACAATTCGACCGACGCCAATCCCAGGCTGGCTCCGGCCCTCCAGGTCTCTTTCCAGGGGAAGATCCACGGCCCGGTCTCCGTCGATCTACTGCCGACGCCGTTCACGAGCCCGGGGACGATTCTGTTCAACGGGGACAGCGTGCGCCTCTCGCTCGCCGGCGCCGCCGCCGCCGCCAGAATCACGGGCTCCTCCGACCCCGCCATCTCCTACGCGACCTATGGAGCCGGCCACATCGTTGTCATCCCCTACGATACCGAGCTGACGGCCACACCAGCAGTGGCGAGTCTGCTGATCTCGGCCGTCAATTACGTCTCCCGGACGCCCGCTTCTCCGTATCTGGCGGGCGAGGTCGTGCCTCTGACGCTGCGCGTGACGACTCCTCCCGGCGGTCCGGTGCCGGTGACGCTCGCTTTGACGCTCCCGCCTGGTGTTTCGGTCGTGGACGCGTTGCCGCCTCTCTCCTCGGCCAATCCGCCGACCTGGAACCAGACCATCGCCGGGAACACGCAGATGGACTTCTACGTCTGGCTGAGGCTGCCCAACGCCGCCGGGAGCTTCACCGTGACCGCGGACGCGGGACTGCAGAGCCAGGCGCCGAGCGTGACGAAGACATTGACCCTGATCGTGTCGGGCGACCGCGCGCAACTGGAGAGTCAGCTGCTGGCGGATCTGACTGCTCTCAAGGCCGTCGCCACGACGAGCTCCGACAAGAAGGCGATCGATGACGCGATCGCTCTCGTCTCCGCGATTCAGGGCTTGGGCAGTCCCAATGCCGCGGGCGTTCTCGACATCATTGGGAAGGCCATGCAAATCCTCGGGGATCTCCAGTCGCTCAGCATCAACGCAACGGCCGCCACGGCGGATGCGGACCGCTTGCTCGTCTACTGGCAGGGCCGGACAGTGCCATGAGAAAGGGCCTTCACGTGCGTCGATTCCAGAGGTTTCTGAAGGGCCGCCTCGGCCGAGGCCTGGCAGCGGCCATCGCACTTTCCACGCTCTTGAGCTGCGTCGATTTCGCCAACTACGCCTTCGCGGCGGCGGTCGAGCGCAACAAGAGGGAGGAGCTCTACCGGATCGCCGCCAACCTGAAGATCGATCCGGCGTTCTTGCTTGGCCGGGATCGCAGCAGTTTCAGTCTTTCGGGCCTCGTGGCGTCGCTGGCCAAGTCCGTGGGCCTCGCGCAGACGAGGCCCGGATCTGCCGAGAAGCAGACGGACATTTCCGCTTCGATTCAGACGGTCAAGTCCCGCTATGCATTGGTCGCCGCCGACGCCGTGCTCGCTCAGCTCGCCCGCCTCCTGGAGAGCGCCGCCTCGCCGGCGTTTCAGGCCAAGCACAGCGACCAGCTCCAGGCCACTGCCGACTCGGTCTCGCGTCTGATCGGCAAAGACTTTTTGCCGGATCTTCCGCCCGGGCTTCCGGGAGTCGCGTCGGCCCGACATGCCCAGATGAAGAACGCCGTCAATCAGCTTCGATCCCTGGCCAAGGACATCTTGAAGAACGCGCATGCCCTCGAGAAGGCAAACTTGAACGGGACCCTCGCTTCCCTTCGGGGCGTCTCCTCCGATTTGCTGACCCTTCCCGTGAGAGGTGCGCGCTGGACGAGGGATGCCTATCCCGTCAAAGACACGGCTCGTTCGATTGCGACTTCGCCGATCGGCCCCGGAATCCCCGCCGGGGCGGCCGTTTCGGCGCCTTCCGCGCTCGGGGGATTCAGTCCGGGAGCCGGGCCCCGAAGAGGCGCGTCGAGCCTCGCGGTGAAGGCGACGAGCTCCGTCCCTGCCGACATCCAGACTCTCGCTCAGAGTCTCGGGACCCCGGCGAAGGTCTTTGCCTACGTTCACGACCGAGTCGCCTGGGAGTCCTACGCCGGCGTCGCCAAGGGTTCCCTCGGGACGCTCAAGGAAGGGCGGGGCAACGACTGGGATCAGGCGCTGCTGCTGCGCGATCTCCTGACGGCGCTCGGTTACCAGGCGCAGCTCGAGTGGGGGACGGTCACGCTGCCGATCGCGCAGGCCATGAACCTGGTCGGCACGGAGGACCCCCTTCAGGCCGGCAACCTCCTGGCCACCGCAGGGTTCGACGCGCTTGCGTTGACCGTCAGCGGAAGTCCCGTCTCGATCCGGATGACCCATGCCTGGGTGCGGGCCGCGATTCCCTACGTGGAGAACCGCGGCGCCACGGCCGGGCCCGCCGACACCTCGGTGCGAATGGACCCGAGCTTCAAGCGCAATCTGTACCAACCCGGGATTCCGATCAACGGCAAGGTCGCCTGGGGCGAAGACGACTATCTGCAGAATTCGACCGTCCGGCCCCCTGTCGATTACTACGGCGACAAGATCTGGGCCTACATCCGCGCCAACAACATCGTCTGCCAGAACCTGAGTCAGGTCGGAAAGGCCGGAAGCATCATCGCCGAGAACTTTCCCTTCGTTCCCGCGACACTGACGGCCAAGATCGAAAACATCGCCGGGACGGCGACCGATCCTCCCGCATCTCAGCTCCAGACTGTCGCTTTGACGGTGACGGACTCGGGCGGCGGGACACTCGCGACTTACGCCGCCAACCTCTCGGATGCCTGGGGCAAGAAGCTGACGCTCACTTTCCCGCCCGCCACGCCGGACGACGAGGCGATCATCGCGAGCTACGGCGGGCTCTTCTCCACGCCCGCCTATCTGATCCGCTTGAAGCCCGTCTTCTCCCTCGACGATCAAGCCGTGGCCACGGGGGCGGCGGTGCCGGCCGGAGCGTTCCTGAGCCTCTCGCTGGTGTTTCATCAGCCGGGCGCCGCCGACGACTCCACACGGCACGGCGTCGTGGCGGGGGAGACCCACACGGAAGTCTTCGATCCAGGCATCGTCCCCGACTCGCTCCTGCTCGCCCGCACGGCCCGCGTGGCAGGTCTTTCGGGCGACGCTCTCCTCTCCGAGAAGCTCTTCCTCGCCGGTCTGCGCTATTTCCAGCACGTTGACGACGGCGTGGCCTTCGCGACCAGCGTGCGCTGGCAGCGGGCCGTCAAGCGGGCCTTCGAGGCGGATGTCTCGCGGCGCATCGACGTGGACTACAACGTGGCCGGCGCGCCGATCCGGCTGCGACCCGCCGAGAACAACATCGATGCGACGCGTCTTCAGGTCGGCGTCATACCGATCGGCAACGACCTTTCCAACAAGGCCGAGGCGCTCTCGCTCGCCGGTCTCGAGACTTCGTACCGGGAGGGCGCCGTCTGGGAGGAAGTGGAGAGCCAGCAGGGGATCTCGGCCGTCAAGGCGTTGCTGCTTTCGCGGATGGCAGGTCAGACTCTCTACACCGCGAACTCCGGCAACGTCGAATCCGTGCTCGCCGCGGCGAGCCTCCCTGCCGACGTAGAGGCAGAAATTCGCGGCGCCGTGGCGCAGGGCCGCATCGCGAAGCTCGCGTCCGCGCCGATCACCCTCAACAAGTGGGGTGGAACGGGCTACATCCTCGAAGACGCGGCCACGGGAGCGGCAACGTATCCAATTTCCGGCGGTTTCGCCGGCGGCAGCGACACTGGCGGCCCGACAGGCGGCGTGCCGGACCTCCTGGGCTCCGAGCCCTGGCTCGAGGGCTCGCCACTGGGCGATCTGCTGCGCCAACTTCTCGCCCTTTTGGGGGGAGGGGGCGGCAGCTCGAGCTCGGGGACTCCCGCGACGAATCAATCCGATCCCGTGAATCTCTCCACCGGCAACATGTTCCGGACCGTTTCCGACTTCTCGATCGTCGCTCGCGGTTTGCCGGTCGTTCTGACGCGTACCTACAACAGCCGCTCGACTTACAACGGTCCCTTCGGGTTCGGCTGGACCTTCAACTACGGCGAGTCGGTGCGCGTCAATCCGGACGGCTCGATCACCTACAGGGAGGCCGACGGCACGGAGCACCTCTTCGCCAGGAACCCGGACAGCACCTTCGCCTCGCCCCCCGGCAAGCACATCACGCTCACGCCGGCCGGGCCCGGCTACTCGATGCGCTTCAAGGATGGCCTGACATACGGCTTCGACGCCAACGGAAGTCTGGCTTCTCAGAAGGACTTGAACGGCAACACCGTCACGATCAATCGGGACGTCTCGGGCAATGTCACGACCGTGGTGGACGCTCCGGGGCGGACCGTCCTGACGTTCACGACGACCGGCGGGAAGACCACTCGGGTCGCCGATCTCGCTGGCAGGACGGTGGTGTACGGGTACAGCGGGGATGATCTCGTTTCCGTGACCGACACAGCCGGGAAGACGTGGACGTACGCCTACGATCTCTCTCACAACATGACCTCGCTCGCGGATCCTCTCGGTAATGCCCAGTCCTTTGACTACGACACGGACGACCGGCTTTTCCATCACGTGGACGCGACGGGCGCCGAGGAGTTCTTCCACTACGACATCGCCGGGCGCCAGAGCGTCCTGACCGACAAGAGGGAAGGGGACCGGTTCGTCCAGTTCGACGATACCGGCCGGGCGACACTCGAGGCCGATCCGGCGGGCAACGTGGTCAAGGCCGATTGGGATGCCGACAACAACCGCACGAAAGTCCTCGACTCGCGCGGCTTCACGACCTCCTATCAGTACGACCCGCAGGGGAACCTGACGCGCCAGGCCGTTCCCGACACCGGAGTCGTCACGACCAACTATGACTCCAACTCTCGCCCGTTGACGACGACGGACGCTCTGGGCTCGACGACGACTAACCAGTACGACTCGGCCGGCAATCTCTTGCAGACCAGCCGCGATGCCTCGGGTGTCACGGAGACGACCAAGAACACCTACGACGCAACCGGCCAGCTCCTGACGACGACCGATCCCAACAGCGGCGTGACGACTTTTGCCTGGAACGGCAACGGGGCGATGACTTCGCGCAAGGACGCGGCCAACAACACGACTACAATGACGCCCGACGCACTGGGCAGGATCACTTCCATCAAGGACTCAGCCAATAACGCGACGTCTCTGATCTACGACGGCCGCGACCGTATCCTGACACTGACGGATCCGTACACCAACGCGACGAGCTTCGCCTACGACGCTGCCGGGCGGCGGGCGTTGGTCACGACACCGCGCGGGACAACCGGCTATGCCTACGACGGCGAGGGACGAGTTCTCACGGTCACAGATCCTCTTTCGAACAAGTCGACGACGACGTACGACGCGGCCGGAAACGTGTTAACGCGGACCGACCCGCGCGGCAACGTGACTCGCTACGAGTACGACCCGGTCGGCCGAGTCACGAAAATGACCGACGGCAACGGAGGAGTCTGGACCTACGGCTACTGCGCGGCGATCGGCGGGGGCGGAGCGACCTGCCCGACCTGCTCGGGCGGCGGGGGCGGCTCCTTCTGCCTGCTGACGGATCCCAACGGCAATACGATCAAGCAGGACTTCGACGTGATGGGACGCGTCAACGTGGTGACCGATTCGCTCGGCCACACGATGACGACGCTGTACGACAAGAATGGCCGGAAGACGCTCGATACGGACGGCTCGGGCCGTCAGACGCAGTACGGCTACGACGAGGCGGGGCGGCTCGTTTCGGTCACCGAAGCCAACAATGCGGTCACCGTCTACACCTACGACAAGAACGGCAACAAGCTGACGCAGAAGGACGCCAACGGCCACACCTGGACTTTCGCCTACGACGCGTTGAACCGCCTCACCTCCGAGACCGATCCGTTGAACCGGGTCGCGACCTACTCCTACGACGCGCTGGGGAACTTGAAGACCAAGACGGACGCGAAGAACCAGACGATCACGTACGGATACCAGATCCGCCGCTTGACGACGATGACGTACCCCAACAGCTCGGTGGATTCCTTCACCTACGACACTCTGGGCCGGCGCACGGGGATGTCCAACGCCAACGGGGCCTTCACCTACGCCTATGACGCCCTGAACCGCGTGACCTCCGTGACGAACCAGCGGTTCGCGACGACGCTGTCGTACGCCTACGATGCCATGGGCAACCGGACCAAGCTGACGACCTCCAGGGGGGACGTCGCGTACGTCTTCGACGGAAAGAACCGTCTGACGACGATCACCGATCCCGTCTTCGGCAGCTTCGGGTTTACCTACGACGGGATGGACCGGCGAACGAAGCTGACCTACCCCAACGGCATCACGACGACGTACCAATATGACAAGGCCTACCGGCTGACCGCGATGGCCGCGAAGGACAGCTCCAGCAACGTGGTCGACGCATGGTCCTACGCCTACGACCCAGTCGGCAACCGGACCTCCAAGACGGACAAGGACGGAAAGGCGGAGACGTATCAGTACGATTTAGTGTACCGGCTGACCCGCGCGGCCTATTCAAACGGCACATTCGAGGCGTTCACTTACGATCAGACAGGCAACCGCTTGACGCGGCAGGACGGCGCGGGCACCATCACCTACAGCTACGACGTGGCCAACCAGATGCTCACGGCCGGGACAGACGCCTATACCTACGATGCGAATGGGAACGTGTCGGCGAAGACGACCGGCGGCGGCGCGGTGACGACCTTCACCTACGACTTCCAGAACCGCAACACCCAGATCACCGCACCGACGGGAAGCGAGACCAGCCAGTATTCTCCCGATGGATCGCGGGTCTTCCTGAATAATGCCGGGATCAGCGGCGCGATCGGACCGATCTACGACCAGATCGGCAATCCGGTGCTGGATATGGATGGAGCCGGAAGTGTCGGGATCTACCGCCTCTACGGCCCCGGCATCGATGAGCCGTTAGGGGAGTGGCGTCGGGCCACCAACCAGACCACCTTCCTGCACCACGATGCCTTGAACAGCGTCACGATGGTCTCCAACTCTACCGGCGCCGTGAACTACCGCATCGCCTACACCGCATTCGGCGAGCGGACCCAGACCGCGCCGCCAACCGGAATCGTCCCCACCCGTCTCTCCTACACCAGCCGCGAAAACTCCGTCGGCAGCCTGATGCAGTACCGTACGAGATTCTACGACGGGGCGCTCGGTCGGTTTACTAGCGTAGATACATACCGCGGCGCCGCCACTTCACCACCTTCTCTCCACCGTTACGCATACGGTCTCAATAATCCCGTTCGTTACGCGGATCCCACGGGGCGGGCCGCCTTCCTATATGACGTCGTAACGATCATGGTTGACGTTCTGGCCGTCGTCATCCTCGTATTGGCAACATCCGAACTTCATTACATTCTACCTATAATTGCCTTGTTGTCCTTAGCGGGCTATAACGTGTTGGATATCTGGCTAGTCCCAAGTGCGCTTAGCTTTGCACAGAAGGCAATACTGAGCGCCCTGGTCCTCCTTAAGCAGTTTGCTGTATTTCTCTTTGGTAGGTTTCTTGAGGGTAGCTTCGAGGAATCCGCTGCGTGGATCATACGCGCAACCACGTTCCGAACGGTTCTGGCGATGGCTACCTACACACTGATCGTCGGGTTGATCGGCTACGCTGCTGAGCAGACTTTCGAGGATGACTTCGAGGTCGCTGCTGAGGCCGACCATTTTCAAAAAGAATGGAACTGCTTCTTCTACCGGTCGGGGTGTTGAGGAGGCCGAAGGAGCTCTATGACGCAGGTCAGGTGGCGGCGGCGACCGCGAGTCTTCTACGACTTACGCGTTATCTCTAGCTATCTTGTGCCCGGCTGGGGCCTGCTTGTAGTGCTTGTGATCATGGCAACGCACTTGCGCGAGATGGCTGCGGAACCTGTCGGCGGTGGAGTTCTTCTCGGGACGTGTGCGCTGGCAGTGGTCGTGTTCCTCGTAGCGCGTGGGCTGGACCGACGGTATGGGTACGTTAAGGTCACAACGGACGGCGATCAGATTGCGGTCTTCGAGAACTCGCGCGTTCTCCTAGTCATAACAGCGAGCGAATTACGAGAGCAGATCAGGCCACGAGGGAGAGGGTTTACGATTACCGGGTTCGAAGGCCTGGTGTTTTGGACAGGGACTCACACGGGTGCGAAAGTCCTTCGCAGGATGGCAGGTGTTGGATAGGAATGAAATGGCGCGTGGTGGCGCCAGGAAGACTGCCGCTGGGGTAGCGCCCAGCGTTTTAGTACGCGCGAGCCTACTGCCGGCGGTACACCGTAATAGCAGAATAGTGGACTGACCCCAATCAATGCCTTAGTTGGGCCTTAGCTGTATTCCTAGCTGCTGGAGTACTCGCCCTGATCGGCGATCGGTATCCCAAGGCGCAGCGCGTTATCACGATCGGTGATTACACACTCCTTTGCGTTTTGGCCGGTTTGGGGGCGATTGCGTTGGTCCAGCGGTCCGCCCACCGTGGCGGACCGCGGATCATCGGGGTCAGGTCTGTGATAATGTGAGTTGGGATGGCGCGGCCACTTCGATTGGACCATGCGGGGGCGGTTTGGCATGTGACGAGCCGGGGCAATGAGAGGCGTGAGGTATTCCGGGACGATGAAGACCGGGAACTGTTCCTGAGGGTCCTTGCGCGGGTCGTGAAGGCGTGCCGCTGGCGCCTACACGCGTGGGTGCTGATGGGCAACCATTACCATCTTCTTCTCGAGACGCCGGATGCGATGCTTTCGCGTGGGATGAGGCAGCTCAACGGTGTCTACACGCAACGCTTCAACCGGCGTCATCGACGGGTTGGTCATCTGTTTCAGGGTCGGTTCAAGGCGATTCTTGTGGAGAAGGAGTCGCATCTTCTGGAGCTGGCCCGTTACGTGGTTCTCAATCCCGTGCGGGCGGGGTTGACCAAGACGGCGGGACAATGGCGCTGGAGCAATTATCGGGCGACGGCGGGGCTGGTGGCGGCGCCGGCGTGGCTGGAGGTGGAATGGACGTTGTCGCAGTTTCGACCTCGGCGCCAAGCGCATCGGCGCTATCGAGTCTTTGTGGCGCGAGGCAAAGGGTCTAGCTACGCGCCGTGGGAAGAAGTCGTCTCCCAGATCTATCTGGGTCGTGAAGCCTTCTTGCGTGAGATGCAGAAGATGGTCGGCAAGGCGCCGCAGAGCCGAGAAGTCCCGCGCCTTCAGCGCTTGCCGTCCCGCCCGAGACTTTCTGAATTGATAGCGGCGGTCACCAAAGAGTTCAGAGTCTCGGAGGCGGACCTGAAGCGCCGGCGGCAGATACCCGCTCGACTCGCTCTGGCTCATCTCGCGCGAGAGCATTGCGCTTTCCGACTCTCCGACTTCGCGCCCACGCTCGGGGTTCAGATCTGGGCAGCTTCCCATCTTGCGGCCGCCGCGGACCGCCTCGCCCAAAGGAGCCGCCCGTTTCGCCAAAGCCTTCACCGATTGACTCACTCACTCTCATAACTCACATGTTCACA
>Ga0070698_100001898_pt1 | contig 23287 bp, 26 predicted proteins | sample KBSK1502metaG_FD_65477 | JGI IMG/M metagenome (GOLD analysis project Ga0070698, IMG submission 65477) | Corn, switchgrass and miscanthus rhizosphere microbial communities from Kellogg Biological Station, Michigan, USA - KBS K1-50-2 metaG | ecosystem: Host-associated > Plants > Roots >...
CACGCAAGCATAACCGGCGCATCTATCCGAACGAAGCACAGGTTCCTGCCGGAACCGCCGGGCTTGATGTTGAATCTATTGTTCTCTGTTATCAGATTCGCACACTCGACAAAGAGCGGCTCATCAAGCGCCTCGGTGTGCTGGACGAGACAAATCTGCGCACCCAGGTGCTTGCTGCTTTGCGGTTCCAACTCGTGATGACAGAGTAACGCGTTATCAGCGGGACTATGATCGCGGACTTACAAGTCAAGAAACGATACCGCAATGCCAACTTCTGACGAACAGGTTACTCAGACGAAGTCCCGCCTAACGAAGAACCAGTTCCGGGGTTTTGGCGCGGCGTGGGGTGGCTGGGCTCTGGATGGCATGGATTCGTTCATCTACGCCCTCGTGATGGTCCCGGCGCTGCGCGAGTTGCTGCCGCGATCAGGAATCCCGGGCGACGCGGCGAACACAGGTTTTTACGGGGGCTTGCTGTTTGCACTCTTTCTGATTGGTTGGGGCTTGTCGCTCATCTGGGGACCAATCGCTGATCGGTTCGGGCGCGTCCGCACGCTCATGCTCACGATCATCTGCTACTCACTCTTCACTTTTTTGGGCGCAGTGGCCACGAGCGTCTGGCAACTGGCGGCCTTCAGGTTGCTGGCGGGCGTGGGCATCGGGGGCGAGTGGTCGATGGGCGGCACATTCGTCGCCGAGGAATGGCCCGAAGAACGCAGAAAGATGGGCGCGGGGTTGATGCACACCGGTTATTACTTCGGCATCTTCCTCGCGGCAATTGCCAACTACACCATCGGCGCGCGCTACGGATGGCGCGCGATGTTCGCAGTAGGCGGTACACCGGCGCTGCTGGTCGCCCTCATTCGTTACGGCGTAGCAGAACCGGAGCGGTGGCAGAAGAAAGTGGCCCAGGCCGGGCAATCGATGCACCGGGCATTCCTTCAACTTTTTTCGCCTGAGTATCGCCGGCGTACCTTGCTGAACTCGACCTACTTACTGGTATCCATTACCGGATTGTGGGCGGGCTCGGTTTACGTTCCGGCGGCTGTGACTTACCTGGCCACGAAGGCAGGTTTTGATCAGGCGCAGAGCACGCGGCTGGCTTCCTACGGAACGATGCTTCTTTCCATTGGGACGATCATCGGCTGCATTGTGCTGCCGATCCTGGCGGAGAAGTTTGGGCGGAGACTGACACTGGCAATTTATTTTGGTTTGATGTTTGTGTTTGTCTCTCTGGGCTTTGGATATGTGTTCTACCTGCCAGAGGGCGCGTTGTTTTGGTTCATGATTTGTCTGTTCTTTCTCGGCGTCGGCGGCGCGAATTTCGCGATGTATACCCTGTGGTTGCCAGAGCAGTACCCGACCGAATGCCGCGCCAGCGCTTTCGCATTCTCAACTTCGGTGGGCCGGTTTGCCGGCGCCGGCATCACCTTTCTGGTGGGCGCGGGCGTGGCACGCTTTCACACCATCGGCACTCCAGTCGCGCTGACTTCGCTGGCTTTCGTTGTGGGTCTGCTACTCTTGCCGTTTGGCAAAGAGACGAAGGGTGAACCACTGCCGGCTTAGCCAAGTTCAAACATGTTCACGAACGCCATCGTCCGTCCGCCTGCAGCTAACTTTTCTGAAGGTCTGACCGGCGCCAACCTCGGTGCTCCCAGTTACGAGCGCGCGCTTGAACAGCACGAGGCTTACTGCGTAGCGTTGGAGCAATGCGGATTGACGCTTACCAGGCTGGCTCCCGATCCAGATTATCCGGATTCAACTTTCGTCGAAGACACAGCCGTACTTACCGCGCGCTGCGCTATTCTCACGCGGCCCGGCGCGCCCAGCCGTGCCGGTGAAGCTAAGAGCATGCGCGACGTGCTCGCTACTTTCTTTCCTTCTCTTTCCGCAATCCAAGCGCCGGGAACGCTGGACGGCGGTGACGTTTGCGAAGCTGGAAATCATTTCTTCATCGGCATCTCTGAGCGAACGAATGAAGCGGGCGCGCGGCAGTTGACTGAAATGTTGAGGTCATGCAACTACACGTCCAGTTTCACAGACATTCGCGGCGTCGAGGGGATTCTGCACCTCAAGAGTGGGCTGGCTTACGTCGGCGATAAACGCCTCGCGGTGATTGGAGTATTGGCTGGTCGCGCTGAGTTTCGCGATTACGATCTCATCCCGGTGAATTCTGACGAAGCATATGCGGCTAATTGCGTGATGGTTAACGACCGCGTGCTGTTGGCTAAGAGCTACCCAAAGTTTGAAAGAAAGTTAAGAGAGGTTGGGTATCAAACGATCGCGCTGGACATGACCGAGTTTCAAAAGATGGATGGCGGGTTGAGTTGTTTGTCGCTAAGGTTTTGAACGAAATCCATCCGCAGATTACGCAGACCCACATTGATTCTGTGTAGTCCGCGCAATCTGCGGATAACTTCCAGCTTACCGCAAAGGCGGCCAGCGAGGCATCAGGCTATTGATTATCGACGTTGGCCTCAATTACGTTCTGGATCAAAGTCGGCACATTGGAAAAGAAATCAAAACCGGTGATCGCTTCAACTTGATCGACGCTGACGCGGTAGGCTCTCCAATCCGTGCCGATAGATCCTGAGTTCGGCATGACGACCGCAATAGTCCGGGTTGTCGAGGTCACTCGAGAAACGTCGTTGCTTCCCGCCGGCAACACGATGATCACCTTCCAGGTGTTTGCCGGCACTGCCACATGACCGTTCGCAATGAAGTATTGCAGGCCCTGCCCGCCGGAAACAATGTAAAGCTCGTTGCCCTGGGAAACGAGTGTGCGGCAGTAACTTTCCAGATTGGCCCACACGCCCTGATTGTTCGCCGGCAACTGCGGAATCATGTTGGTCATGAGGAAGGTAGCCGAGTTGGCCGTAATCGTGATCGTGCGATCAGCGGATGGACACATGTGTCCCCGGTCAAAACCTGACCCTGAATAGTCTGTGGCTTGAACCTGATACCAGCCCGCGGGCAGAGTGGTGTCGGCGCGAAAATCGTTTTGCCGCGCAGCGCTTCCCAACCATGACGCGTCCAGATGCCAGCTAACCCAATTTGATTCTCCGTTATCACGATTGTAGGACATCGAGTATTGCGGCTTTTCCATCAGATAGTTGTCAGGCACCAACACATTGGTGACCGCGTTGCTGGGATTGCCCATCGTGAGGTGTTCACTGGGAACTGGTGTAGGCGTGGCCGAGGGCGTAGGTGTCGGAGTTGCCGTCGGTGTCGGTGTTGGCGTCGGTGATGAGAAGTCACCAACCTGGATGTTATCAAGATTGATCCGGTTAGCTCCGCCGGTCACCTTTCGAATTTGAAACCGAATCGCATTGGCATTGTTAACGGTGAAGGTCGCGGTTTGCAGTGACGTGGCACTTGTTGTCACCGTTGCGCCGACCTGTGTCCAGGTGCTTCCATTATTCGTTGATGACCATAACTGCCAGGTGCTCGATCCATCAGTACCAAAAACCGCGTGCTGAATCGAAACAGTGCCCGCGCCCGTCTTATTAAAATTCATCCCGACAGTTCCGACGTTTCGCACCCGCGCCGAGTAAGCGCCGGTCTTTCTGTCAGTCGAAAGATTGCCGGTCAGCGCATCGTCCATGAACCACGATCCGGTGCCGAGGGTGACATTGCCGGCAGCGTAGGCTGTTTTTCCACCCGCTTCGAATCCTTCGTTGAGCGGCGCCATCGTAGCGGTCGTCAACGCGAGAGTCATGACGAACAGCACCGAACCAAGGGCCAGAACGATCTTAGTTACGCTTGCGATCTTCGGTTTTTTCATTGATTTCCTTTCTGGTTGAATCGTTCGCAATGACACACCAACAGATTGCGAACGCGGTTTGAGAATGAGCACGCAGATGCACATAACCGCGTACTCGTACGCTCGGATAACTGGCCGTCGGGAGTTACTGTCGAATCAACTCATGAACAGAGAAGACAAAAAGATTGGCCGCGCGATGGATTCCTTCTTCGGGCCCTAAGCGGTCGCTGGAACCGAAATGTCATGGCTGCCAGAGCGGCATACTACTCGTAATTGAGATATTAAGCTATAGGTATTTTTGACGTTAGGTAGTTCAGAGAAGAAAGTTGCTAGTGAGATCTTAAGAGCGAAAAAAAAGAGGCCGGCTTTGCCAGCCGGCCTCGATATTTTCAGAACGGGCTAAGGAGCCTCACCACTTCGGCGTGACACCCAAATTCTCGAACAGGAAGGAATAAATGTCCGTCTGTTGTTCGAGAGTCTTGGTGGTGCTGCTGGCGCCGTGACCTGACTTGGTGTCGATGCGGATCAGGATTGGGTTGTCACCACCCTGCGCCGCTTGCAGTGCCGCCGCATATTTGAAGTTATGAGCGGGCACCACGCGATCGTCGTGATCGGCGGTTGTGATCAAAGTTGCCGGATACTTCGTGCCGGGTTTCACGTTATGAATCGGCGAATAAGCATAGAGCGCTTTGAACTGCGCTTCGCTCTGTTCGCTCGAACCATAGTCTGAGATCCAGGCTGAACCGATGGTGAACTTATGAAAACGCAGCATGTCCATCACCCCGGCCTGTTCGACCACTGCCCGGAACAACTCCGGCCGCTGGTTTGACACGGCGCCTACTAACAGACCTCCGTTCGAGCCACCCTGGATAGCCAGCCTGGCAGGCGACGTATATTTTTGCGCGATTAGGTATTCCGCTGCTCCGATGAAATCATCAAAGACATTCTGCTTCTTCAGCTTCGTTCCGGCTTCATGCCACTTTTCGCCGTACTCACCGCCTCCGCGCATGTTTGCCGAAGCGTAAATAACTCCCTGCTCGAGCAAAGCGATTCGCAGTGCGCTGAAGCCGGGATTCGTGGTGATGTTAAAGCCACCGTAACCATAGAGCACGGTCGGATTATTCCCGTCGAGTTTAATTCCTTTCTTGCTCGTCACGAACATGGGCACCCGCGTGCCGTCTTTGCTATTGAAGAAGACCTGTTTAGTTTCGAAGTCCGTCGGATTGAAGCCGGGAATAGTCACGCGCCGAAACTCTGAAGACTTTTTCGTGGCGATGTCATACTTGAAAATAGTCGGCGGGTAATTAAACGAAGTGAAGCTGTAGAAGACAAACTTGTCATCGTTGCGTCCTCCGAATCCGCCGGCACTCCCCAGACCGGGCAGAGCGATTTCGTTTTCCAGCTTGCCGTTGAGACTGTAGACGTACGCGCGCGTCGTCACGTCTTTCAAATAAGTCACGAACAGCTTGCCGCCAGCAGTGCCGAAACTCACCAGAGGTTCGGGACGTTCAGGGATAACATCCTTCCATGCTTTGGAAGCCGGATCGTAAAGAACGACTTTGCCGTTCGGCGCGCCATGGTTGGTTTCGATCAGAAAGTTCGCGCCTACGTTGTCAATCACGGTGTAGTCATCATCGCCAATTTCAGCGACAATCGGTATAAATGCCTTTTCGCCCTTTGCCACCTCGCGGTAGTAAAGTGAGCTCCCTCTTTTTCCTGCGGAAGAATCCGAGACGCTCAGAGTCTCAAAGCGCTGGTCCTCTGTCACGCCGATTCCCTGACGGCGCTGCGGGTGTTCGTTATCTTCGTATATGAGTTTATCGTCCGATTGCGGCGTGCCCACCTTATGGTAGTAAATCTTTTGAAAGTCGTTCTTGGTTGTCATCTTCTTGCCGTTCTCAGGCGCAGGATAACGGTTGTAGTAGAAGCCTTCGTCGCCTTGCCACGAAGCCCCGGAAAATTTGATCCACTGCAGGTGTTCGGGCAGCGCCTTTTTCGTCGCGACATCGAGGACGTAGAAATCCCTCCAGTCGGAACCGCCTTCCGAGATTCCATAAGCAACATACTTTCCGGTCTGCGAAAGCGAGAAACCTCCCAGTTGCGAAGTGCCGTCGGCGGAAAACTTGTTTGGATCGAGCAACTGCTCAGGCGTTCCGTCCAGCCCCTTTTGAATGTAATAGACAAACTGGTTCTGAAGGCCGTCGTTCTTTGAGAAGATGAAGTTGTCACCTCGTCGTGCCGGTGCGGAATATTTCGGATAATTGAGGAGCTTCGTCAGACGATCTTTGAGTTGCGGCCGATAGGAAATCTTGTCCAGATAACCAAAGGTGACTTTGTTCTCGGCTTCGACCCAGGCGGCGACTTCGGGAGTAGCATCATCCTCGAGCCAGCGATAGGGATCAGGCACCTTAGTGCCGAAATAATCGTCAACTACTTCAACCCGTTTCGTCTCTGGATAAGTAAGTTTGGGGATGTCGCCATCGTGCGCGGTTACCATTCGGGTAAGCGGCGAGATCGAGACGGATAGAGTCAGCGCGAGCAGCATCAGCGACGCAAAGGCGAATTTGTACTTCTTCATTTGGATTGGTCCTCCGGAACAGCTATGGAAATGAGTCTCGGCGGACATACTTTAATCGAGGCGTGGAAAAAATCCAATGTTGCAGAGGGTACAGTGTGGATCAGTTTCAATTTTTCGGTGGGTCGGGCCCCTTCAGTACTGGAACGCATCAGGCGCCCTCGCCCACACTTGCGAGTGGACTCAACTTTTGCGGGCGGGGGCGCCCGCGCTCACAGCGATGAGTCGAGCCTCGATCTAAACTGACCAACTGCTAACGGCACGTGCCCCACTCGCCACCGCGAGCGGTTCCGTAACATAATTCGAGGGCCTGCTTCGCAGATAATAAGAAGGAGTTTTGGATTCGATGCAAACTGCACTGGCAATTCTCTTGTCGCTCGCACTCGGCTGGGTAGTTCTCCCGCAGGGACTTCCGCCGGAAACTGAGAAATCATCAACTGCTGTGGTGCCCGCAACGACTACTCAGGTCATCCTCCTGGGCACGGGAACGCCGTATCCCGACCCGGCAACGTCGGGACCGGCAACCGCAGTCGTTGTCGGAGGGCGGGTGTTTTTGTTCGACGCTGGGCCGGGAGTGATGCGTCGTTTGAAGGCGGCCAATCTTCCCATCAGCGGACCGGAAGCGCTCTTCATAACCCATCTGCACAGTGATCACACTTTGGGCTATGCGGATTTGATCCTGACTTCCTGGGTAATGCGAAGACGCGCTCCCTTCCCTGTCTATGGCCCGAAGGGCCTGCGGAGAATGACCAGTCATTTGCTGGCAGCGTACTCGGAAGACATCGATATTCGCGAAAACGGATTGGAGCACGAAGTTGCCGGCGGATACCGCGTCGACGTGCACGAGATCCGCGGAGGCGTCGTCTATGAAAAAGACGGGGTGCGCGTCACGGCTATCGCGGTGCAACACGGAGCCTGGAAAACTGCCTTTGCTTATCGCATCGACACAGCCGATCGTTCAATTGTGATTTCGGGCGATACTCGGCCCAGCGAAGAGTTGGCTAAGGCCGCTGCCGGCGTCGACATCCTGATCCATGAGGTTTATTCCGCGGCACGTCTTAAGCCGGAGGATCGGCCGGGCGGAGGTGACTGGCCGCGCTATTGTCGCGACTACCATACTTCGGATGTGGAACTTGGCGCGCTGGCATTGCGCATCCGGCCCAGGCTGCTGGTTCTGGATCACATCATTCGCATGGGCGCGAGCGATGAAGAACTGCTCGCTGGCGTACGCGCCGGCGGTTACAAGGAAGACGTTGTGATCGGAAGAGATCTGGAGAGGTACTAAAAAAAATTAGGGCGCCGCAATCTTTCGCGACGCCGCAAATCGGATTCGTTCGTGTTTCAGTTAGAGGACTTTGCGCCGGGCGGGCGGATGTCGGACATCTGCACTCTGTCTGAGGACAACTCACTGCGTCCCAGGTCGGCCAGGGCCACGACGACCAGCAAAATCGTCACGCCCAGAGTGGCCAGGACGTACAGTAGAGATGTCTGCTCAAAATAGATCAGCAGGAAGGTCACGACCGCCAGGGCCAGGATCCAGAGGTAAGTAAAACTCCGGGATCTCCTGGCCTTCTTGGATTTTATTCTTTGACTCATTTGTAATTGGTCCGCTAACTAACAAGGCCCTCAGTAAATTACTCTTTGCGGCAGGATGCCCATGCTGTTTCTGCTCATGTTCATAAAGAAGTTGACGAGGCTCTTGGGTGAAAAATCACTTTGCATCCTGACATCGATGATGTCGTAGGCCTGGAGGAGAATGTCTGGTTTCTTGCCGTTCTTGATCGCATCATAATCGATCTTCATATCGTCCAGACCAACCTTGCCTTCTTTCTGACGATAGATGTGAATCTGCCATCCCTTGGCTAGCCTTTGCAGGCCGCCAGCCATTGCCATGGCCCGCAGCAGAGTCATCTGATCTTTCAGAGTAACCGGACCCGGTTGCATCACAGCGCCTGTAATGTAGATCGGCAAACCTTCAGTCACGATTACAATGTCGCCGGGTCGAATATAAGGATCTGCTCCCAGAGCGCCACCAACAGCATTGATGCCGACCCCACCAGTCTTGATGGTATTTATTTGATAGACTTCGAGCTGTCCGATATCTCCCAAAGTGGCGGAACTCGAAGCCGCTCCAGCTTTCTCAGCGACCGCGCCGGCCTTCGGATCTGTCGTCGTGGTTTTCTGCTCAGCCGTGGTCTTCTGCTCTGCGGCCGCCATTTGCTCGGTGACGTCGTCCGAGTCAGGACACATCTCCGGCTCGGTATGCATGATTTGAATTGTGCCGCTGGCGTTTCCGGTGATGCCTCCGGAGGTTGCAAGCAATTCATGCAGCCGCACGCGACGCATCATCTGAACACGTGTTGGAGCGCGAACCGCGCCAAATATGACCGCTGGTTGGCGGCTGCGGCGCTCCAAAATTCTCACGCTGACGCGCGGCTTGATCAGGTACTTGGAATAGACTGTGGTAATGGCTTTCTGAATTTCTTTTTCGTTGCGGCATTTGGCGGGAATTGGGTCCTCAACAAATGGCAGTGACGAAATGTTTCCGTCCTCATCAATTTCGACGGTGGAATTCAAGTCCGGTTGACCGAAGACACGCACATCCAGGAGATCGCCAGGGCCCACCCGGTATCGTTTCACTCCCTGATTATCAAGAGCGTTCCCCTGGAGATCAGTGGAAACGTTCTGCGCCTGCGGCGCCTGTGACTGCGACTGGGCCAGAGCCAGCACCGAAAAAACCGCGGCCAAACAGGACCCGATCGCGAAAATAATGAGAGTTCTTTTGCTCATGACTAAACCTCGAAAGTCGTCAATTTATTGAAATACCTATGAGGCGCTTTCAACAATTTGTGGAAAGGCAATTCGAACTTGCCATCTCGGAAACCACGGTGACACGGCAGCGCATTTAGCTTTTCCTTTTTGCCCTGCGCCGGCTCAACCCTGGGATTCCAAATCCTGTGAATAACCAGTTGCAATGATCGCACAAAAGATGATGGATGCCAAACATTCGCAGGAACCAGGGCATCCGCCTGTAGCCGGGGCGGATCTTGTTGCTGCCACATCTTGGACATCTTCTTCTGAGCATCCTGATTCAACGTTTCTCTGTCAAAAAATACTGATTGCCGCGCCAAAGCTGCGGTTCTCAGTCTCCCGGATCCTGCGGACGATTCGCGCGGCTCGGGTCGACGGTGACACGGCCCGTAGCGAGGCGCGCTCTCAACAGATCAATCTCTCTGGTGATCCGTTCCGCTCCAGCTTCCCGGTCATCTTCCCCACCGTCTCGCGTTAGATAAAACAGAGCATCCCGGTAACGATCGATCGCCCTGCGGTATTGACCCTTGAACGCAGCCCGTTCTGCCAACTCGACCCAGTGTGCGACTCTGATGGAAGTAATGAACTCGCGCACCGCGCGAGCCGACACTTTAAGCTCCTCCTCGTCGGGATAAACCTTCAAGGCTGAGTCGATGCATTCCAAAGCGCGATTCGCGGTCTCGACTTTTTCAAACAAGCGAGCCCGCTGTTGGGCCTCGTGCGTAAATGCACGCGCTGAGCCCCTCGCCCAAATCAGCAGGTGATGTTTTTGCAGAGTTCGCACCCGTTCCTGTCCCGCGCGCAAAGCCAGACGCGCCTCGGCCGCGAGGCTGGGGGACTGCAAAGCCTTTTCAGCGCCGTGCAGATAATCGGTGCATAGATCATAAAGTTCGCGATGCGCTGGCGGCGGCAAGTCCTTCGCGTCGGCATCGGCCGACTGCTTTTGCAACGCTCGCAGGCCCGCGGAATGCAAACTCGTCGACTGCATCACCTTGCCAGACGGCCTGCGCATTGAATGCCCATGCCCTTCGCGCCGTTGAGACGAATGCATTCGCCCTGTCCGGCCCCGCCTTGCTACCACGAGTCGCGCCGAAGTGGCGACCACCATAACGATACTGGCCGCCAGGCCCGCAGGCACCCAGGGACTATCTTCGCCCTGCAACGCCCACCAGAGCAGAAAGAATAATGCGGCAGAGACCGTAGCAGCAGCAGTTATGAAGCCGGATACCGAAGGCGCTCTTACTGGACCCCGCGGTCTGGGAAGCGAAGACCCGCGCCGGAGGCGTGAGCCCTTCGGCGGATAAAAACCGGGTTCCTGTGATTCGATCGACAACGCTCTTCTTGGTTGAGCTAAAGCCGGGGAAAAGAATTTAATGAGACTGGCGGGATTCTTTAGATTCTCAGACAACTAAGCTGTCATTATTCGCGTGTGAATTGTGCCCGCGCGAAATTATAGTCAATCTGAGGCAGCGTATGTCAATATGTCGCGCTGAAAGCCGGTGGTTTTTTAGAGTTCAAGTTGGGATGCGGTGAGGTCAGGACCGGGAGCCGTAGCGACCGGGTCTCAATTCTCTTAACGAGATCCGTGGGGGGCTTTGCGACCAGGTCGCTACCCTCCCGGTCCTGACCTCATCTTCGACAAGGAAGGAAGCGTTCGATGGAAGACAGCTTTGCAGGCAAAGTGGTGCTCGTTACCGGAGCGACCTCGGGCATTGGACATGCGGTCGCGGTCAAATTCGCGGAAGCGTCCGCGCGCGTTGTGGCGCTGGGACGGAATCAGGATGCCTTGCGCGAGGTTGAGGCGGCCGTGAAAAATGCGGGCGGCGAAGCCCTGACGCTTAACGTTGATGTGACGAACGGCGACGAAGGCCAACGCGCAATCGATGAAACGATCGAGAGATTTGGCGGCCTCGATGTTTTGGTAAATGCGGCCGGTCACATTTCCAACGGTTCAATCGAAAACACTTCGCTCGCGGCCTGGGACGCAATGATGAACGTCAACTTGCGCGCCGTGTTTCAGTTGATGCAAATGGCGGCGCCACACTTGATCAAAACAAAAGGCAACATCGTCAACGTCTCCAGCGTTACCGGCCTGCGTTCCTTTCCCGGCGTGCTCGCCTACTGCGTATCAAAGGCCGGCCTTGATCAGTTGACGCGCTGCGCGGCGCTGGAACTTGCGCCCAAAGGGGTCAGGGTTAACGCGGTCAACCCAGGCGTGGTCGTTACCGAGATTCATAAACGCGGAGGCATGAGCGAAGCGGATTACGAGAAGTTCCTGGAGCACTCAAAGACCACCCATCCCCTCGGCAGGGTGGGCGATCCGAAAGAGATAGCCGAACTAATTTTCTATCTGGCATCCGGGAAGGCCTCCTGGATAACCGGCGCGACTTATTCGATCGACGGCGGGCGGGCGCTCACTTGCGCCCGATAACGGCACGGTTATGGCCTCACTATGACGGAGCACACTTTGTGCAGTGGGTTCATATTTCTGACTGAAGGCTAGAAAATCCGAAACGGAAGAAGATCGGTGATGCTATGGTCGTCGAGGACGTTGAACATGATTATGTCAATCTCGCAATCTAGGTCTTAACCAATACGCCCTTAGCAACCGCCAACAAGAACTTGGCTCTTAATATCTTATTCTGAATTCCTTCGCCTATCGATCGAGTCTGGAGAAAATCAATTCTGGAGAGTGTACTTATCTGACCAAAGGTTATCGATTTCGCAGTCGCCCGATCTTCCGCGTTCACCTCCTTCCCGTTCACCACGATGTAATTCACGCTTTTGAAAGGAAAAGCCCCCACTACGTCTTTCACGGGAGCGCTGTCGGGCTTAAGGTTGTTGGAAGTCTTGACTACCTCAAAGAGAGTATTAAAGGCTCGTGCAGAATCGATCCTTGCCAGTTCTTCGGCTACGTCCAAGAGCGCCACAAGCTTGTCCGGAGTGTTCTCACCTTTCAGAGCTGTGGAATATGCTTCGGATAGCAACTCTACGGCGCGGCCACTGTTCTTTGAACCGTTTAGGAACACCTTTGCTTCTTCGGCAAGCATCTTCGAGCGCAAGCTACGATCATTAATTCTCACTGTAATTTGGTAAGCGGCATCGTAATTTCCGGCACCGAGTCTTCTAGAAAACAGCACGATGTTAATATCATCCTCAGTCCGGTTCCGAAGATCCATATCCTGGATTTTGCCAATTACCGTTAAGGCAAGGTCTTCGGTGTTCTCGCTGTAAGCCAGATCCAAGGCTATGCGCCTTAGTAGCTCATCGCGTACCTGCGGGTTCTTTTCCTTCTCGGCTCGTTCGATCTTGGTCTCCACCCTCAGATCGCTCTTGCCGCTGGTTGTTTCCGACAACTGCTGAGATAAGAGCGTATCTGTTTGCTGACGCTGTTGCTGACTCATTCCCGCGAGAATAATGTCTAGTCTCACGCGCATAAACGAAAGTCGTTCCGGTGCATTTAGTCCAATTATCGGCACTGCACGGGTCGCAAGAAAACGAAATACGGCCGCACTTGACTCTGGGATATTTTGGTTCCCGGAAGAACGCAGAGCTTGCCAACGACCAGCATGCAATTCGGCTGCGTTAGTAAATAGTTCGATTAGTGCAGGAACAGTTTGGATCGCAGTTGAGTACGGTCTTCCCCTGCCATCAAACGTGTAGTTTGTTAGACTTATTAGAGCAGGAGTATAGTCGTAGCCATTTCGCTGTATGTTTGCGATGGCAGCTGCAAACAGAGTATCGCTCAATCCTCGATCTCCAGCTGAGAGAGCAAACAGCAATCTGCCGAATGCCTCTGGGACTTTGGCTCCTGACAGAGAAAGCAGCCCCAGCTCCAGCCCCCGCTCGGGATTCTTACCGCTCGCCTCCAATGCAATTTGTGCCAACAATTCGGTTCTTTCTACTGATGGTGTCTGGTCTGTACTTCTCTTACTAGCCCGTTCCTCTTCTAGCTGTTTAGCCCAATCATATATAATCTGTTTTTCGTGATAACCGGCGCGTCTCATTATTTCTTGTAAGGCAGACCCTTGACGTCTCAGATAATCGCGCTTGTCGGTTTCCGACAGCCCGTCGTCGGGAGGTTGCCGGGCAGTCTCAAAAGCCAGCTTGAAGATGGCCGTTGCGGCATGATCGTCGAAATCCCATAACACATCAGCTATTTGAGATTGGATCAAAGCTGCGTCCGGCTTATTGCTTTCACGCTTAAGATCGTCGGCAAGTTTCGTAACCAATTCCAGCGCTTGCTGCTGGTCCAGTGACAGTTTCGCCTCTGACGTTTTAGGCTTTTTGTCTAATTTCTTTGGTCGTTGTCCGTTGATAGCTATTGGCATCGTCAAGAACAGGATCGCCAGTGCGATTCCTAATGACTTGATAACGAGCGAGGTGTTCCTTTTCATAAATATCACCCGGCTTGGAAAGGCGCCCCCGTGTAGCGGGTTCGCCCTCCCGATTCAATTAACTAACTCTGGTTTTGGGTTGAAAAACGATCTTAATTTTTCAGGATTCAACCTACTTGCGCTTAGATATCTCAATCCATCCCATTGTTGGATAACACGCCCGTCTGACGATACAAGAAAGTACTGAGGCGCAATATACGTCTTAAACGCTCGCGCAGCCTCTCTTCTGCTGTCGATCAGAATTGGCAAATCCTGAATTCCGTATTTTGAGGCAAACGTTCTTGCATCATCAAGATTGTCATCGATACTAATTACAAAGAAATCAGTATTATTATGAGCGGCCTCCTTGTTTAGCGCCTTCCATAATCCAGAGTCCTCGCCACACCTGGCGCAAGCGCTCATAACGAATACCAGCAGTGACTGTTTTTCGGTGATCTTGCTTAATTCTATCACCTCTCCGCTCAGGCTCATCAACTTTGGTCGCTGGATCGCTTCCCCTTTACTCAAATGGGAAACGGCATTGAGATTGTGAGATGCTCGATTCCAAAACAACTTCCGCTTCTGAATAAAGAGGAAGGTTAACGCAAAGGCGGCCCCGAAGATAATAATTAATATTATTAGGTTTACCGGTCTTTTATTGATCATAATAGAATGGGCCTATGCGTAGGCGGTAAGACTTCAACCACCTACGCATTCTAGGTTGGAACCGTTAGTGCAGAAGAGGGTTTAAGGAAACCAATCCCCTGGTCAATTCTCAGGTTCTTCGGGGTAAATAACTCGCACGCAGGTATAAAAACACTTTAGGTTGTGAACCTCCCCAGTGTCGGGGTTTAGGCTGAAACTGCAACCCTGAAACTTCCCTCCGTCCGGGCAATTCTGGTCTGAGTCCGGGCATAGTCCGCCGCATGCTGCATTCGCGTTTATCGTGCCCATTGCGATCGCAAGCAGGATGCCACCGACCAACGAGAGTATTGATCTCCTAAGCATCGTTTTGATCCTCCGTTCAAGGAACTGTTGCTCTTCGTTTGGTTGAGGCTGACTACCGAGACATCCGGCGACGTGGGTAGGGAGCCACTTAATGAGGTCACTATACTCTTTCGTTTGAGTTCGTCAAGCGCCTTTTGCTGCTCGCCTAAACGATACAAATACGAAGGAACGAGACACAAGCAAACATCATTACACAGATGGTCGACTCGTGACTACGATCGCCACTCAAACCACGAGAGGTGGCTCATACTGTGGAGATATCGAGCGACTCTCGAAGGAGGCATTAACCCCACCGGTAGGGAGGGCTCCAAACGCGCAACTGCCGACTGTTCCAAAACTCTAGCCGCTACACCAAATTCTGGATATACTGCGCGCTGAATTTCAGCCGAGCGTATCCAAGAGAATGAATAACGCATTCAGCCCCAATGCTGCCCGCCCACCGATTCGCCCAGTTATTAGATCGTCCGGGCATCAAAGCGCCTTCAAAATAATTCTGGCAGTGTTCGCGGCGATGGTGGCGGCGGTGCTGGGACTGATCGTGCTGCTGCTGATCGGCGCCGAGACCGGTCCGGTAGAGCTGGTGATTGGATTGATTTGCGCCTGCCTGCCCGTGCCCGTCTATGTGATGCTCCTGCTCTGGATAGATCGATACGAGTCTGAACCTCTCTGGATGCTGGCCACAGCGTTTTTCTGGGGCGCCGTGGTGGCGGTTTTCATCGCCTTTGTTTTTAATACCACGTTCTCGATCATGGCCGCGGTCGCGACGCGCAATCCTCAAATCGGCCACAATGTGGGTGCAGTGATCTCTGCGCCGATCGTCGAAGAGAGTGCCAAGGCCCTGATCCTGCTGATTCTATTTCTATGGAAGAAAGACGAATTCGACGGCATCGTTGACGGGATAGTTTACGCCGGCATGGTCGGGTTGGGTTTTGCCATGACCGAAAACATTCTCTACTACGGCCGGGCACTGCAACAGGGACAGGAGGCTTTGGGGTTTGTGATCGTTTTACGCGGCATGGCCTCACCTTTCGCCCATCCGTTATTCACCAGCATGACCGGGATTGGGCTGGGCTGGTCCCGACAGTCCAACAATGGTTTTACCAAACTCGTGACCCCGGTAGTCGGCTTCATGTTGGCGGTGCTGATGCATGCAACCTGGAACGCCTCGGCGACCTACGGCGGAGATTACGGTTTCTTTGCGGTGTACTTTGGAATCATGGGACCGGCCTTTGTGATCACTTTGATGGTCGTCTTTTTTTCGTTGCGCCGCGAAGGTCGTATCGTCCGCCAGTTTCTTTATCCTGATTATCAAAGTGGTTTTTTCGATCCTCAGGAATACGAAAGGCTCTGCTCAATTCGGGGCCGGATGGGAATGTCCTGGACCATGCTGACAACGCGCGGCTTTTCACCGTGGCGCACGCGAATGCAATGCAATCAGCTAGCCAGCGAACTTGCGTTTCATCGCAGCCGGGTAGCGCGCGGGATGGTGCGCAATCCCCAGCTGGCGCAAGAGCGCGAGAACGAATACCTGTACCAGCTCCAGGAGTTGCGCCAGAGACTTGGCTCTGCGCAGAAGGGTCCTCGCTAGAAAGAAATCAAACGCTGCGGAAAACTCTCGCGACTTTTGCTTTGGTTGGCTTATACTTGGGGCGCTGTTTGCAAGAGTCTGAACCCAATACACCCGATACTTGCACATACAACTATTACCCAGCTCGTTCGATGCCGGCGGGCACGCTAATGCGGCCCAACGCCTGACCTGCTTCCTCATCGATGAGCGCGTCACTGTTGACGCCGGCAGCATTGGCATTGCCCTGAACGACGCCCAACGCCGCACAGTCCGGGACATCATCGTCACGCACCCTCACATGGATCACATCGCCAGCCTGCCGATTTTTGTCGACGATCTTTTTGGCGAGCTGGAACAACCAATCCGCATTCACGCCACACAGGAAGTAATCGACCTGCTGAAGCGCGATGTCTTCAACGACAATGTCTATCCAAAGTTTGATGAGCTAAGGAACGAACGCGGGCGCGTGATGGAGTACGTGCCGTTTGCGACCGGCAAGGAATTCAAAGTAGCGCATCTGACGGTCACGGCGATTCCTGTCAATCATATTGTGCCGACCGTGGGGTTGCTCGTCTCTGACAACCAGGTCACAGTCGCTTTCAGTTCCGACACCGCCGAGACGGAAGATTTTTGGAAAGCTGCCAGCCGGGCGCCGCACCTCGAAGCGCTGTTCATCGAAGCCTCGTTTCCGAACTCAATGCGCGCGCTCGCTGAAGCATCGAAGCACCTGACACCGATGATGTTGCGCGATGAACTTCGCAAGCTGAGTCATAACGGGATGGATATTCTTGCGGTGCACCTGAAACCCGCCTATCGCGAAACCGTCGCGCGCGAACTGACTGAATTGGGAATCGAGAAATTGAGTGTGATGGAAATCGGACGGGTTTATGAATGGTGAGCTGCAACGGGCGATGTGAGGTCAGAACCGGGAGCGGTAGCGACCGGGTCTCAATCCTGCTGACCGGATCTTTGGGAACATTGAGACCCGGTCGCTACCGCTCCCGGTTCTGACTCCTTATCTGATCGGTTGGAATTCATTCTCGGCGTGTTCGCCGGCTACCTCATCCAAAAGCACGCGGCCACTGGGCAACAAAGTCGTCACGTGAAAAGTCCGCTCAGAGCTATGTCGCCCGGGCATTAACTCAGCCCGAAAGACAACTTCCATTCCTGGCCGCGCCCAGGTGTCGGCGCTCTTGTCTCTTTCGCGGCGGGGCCGCTCAGCTTTTTTGCTTCTTCTCATTACGACTGCCCCAATCGCGCCCAACGCTCCCGCTGCCAGAGCGATTCCGCCAACTAAACGTTTTGTATTCTTTCTCATTTCAAATCTCAAATCCTACCGGCGGGTACGGCCCAAACCGCGAAATCGAATTGGAGGTCTGAAATTCGAAAACTTAATTGCAAGGCGTGTTCCTGAGAATACTAAGAAGGCGCGACCGCCGCTTCGGTTGGCCGCGGCCGGCGCGCCTGTCTGATTTACTTTCACCACTGGTCTCAATTCACTGACACAGAGGATCCAGTCTGACATTGATTGTGGGCAAGCCACTCAGGGCCCGGTCCGCGTTTATCTTAGTGAAACTCGCCCATTCCGCCGGCAACTTGTCTTCGACGAAGATGGCTTCGACCGGACACTCAGGCACGCACGCGTCACAGTCGATACAAGTTTCGGGATGAATCACCAACATATCGTCGTCCAGATGAAATGCCTCGACCGGGCAAACCAGGGCACAGTCGGTGTAGCGACAATTTACGCAGGGTTCAGCAACGATGTAAGTCATCCGAAATCAGCCTCCAGGTGTGATTCAGTTATTGCGTCTGAATTATGATTACTGGCCGGCAGGAATCGTAGCACAAAGTTCGGTATCAATCGCAAGCGCGAACGCTTTAGAGTAATTTCGAATCGGGACGCTCTGACCCACCGGGAAGGCTGGCGCCTCCGCCCCCAATTCATGTTTGGAGTACGTTCATGCCGCGGATAGGGTGAGTTTTTCAGTCCGGGCTTTCGTAAGAGAAAGCCACGCTACCATGGTCGTTTTGTACTAGCTTCAGTGACCTCTCCAAGAGCCGAAGCGGTCTCGTTGAGCGAAGTGGAACCACCCGCTCACAATTTGTGAGGGCTTTCTCTCGTTGGTCTCTCGTGTGATCGTGCCTTAATCCCTAACCGCGACGTCCAGAGACCAGGTTGTATATCAAGATGATCACTACGACTACAATCAAGATGTGAATCAGATTGCCACCGAAGTGTCCGATGAATCCGAGTAACCACAAGATCACCAGGATCACTAATATTGTCCACAGCATTGTTTCATTCTCCTCTGTGAGTCTGGGCCATCTCAGGCTCAGAAAAATACCGGGGTTGCTGGCGGCGGAAGTTGGAATTAAGGCTCCCGCCCCTGGCCTATGCTTCTGAGTTGACGGACTAACCTAGCCCGTGACGACAATCTGATTGTCGACTGATTTCACGCCTCGAACAGCCTTCACTATCTGCTCCGCCTTCGCCTTGGTGGTGGCCGTGGAAACGGTTCCGGTCAAGACGACTCGCGCATCGGTCACAGTCATCACGACACCAGTCATATTCGGATCTTCAATCAGCTTTTTGGTGGCAATGTCCTGCATGGCCGCGTCATCGTTCGCGCTGGTATTCTCTCTGTCGTGTTGTTGAGCGGGCTGCTGAATGATCACCGGCGCCTGTTGGGCTGGTTGCTGGATGATTAGGGGCGCCTGCTGAGCCGGCTGCTGAACTGTAGTAACCGGTGGCGCCTGGCTGGCTGCCTCCAGGTTCGCGTTTCGGTTAGCCGCTTCATTCGCATTTCTGTTAACGACTATATAGAGGACGGCGGCGATAGCGGTGATCGCGAGAACCGCGATAATGGCAATCGTGCCCGCGGAGACGCGCGATTCCTGCGGGCCGCGCTGGGTTCTTTCGGTCACAACCTCGCTGCGCCGGTAGGGACTATTGACCACGACCCGCTTTTGTACTGTTTCTTCATTGGCATCCATAAATTTCTCCCTCTTGATATCACCTGATTAGGAACTGCGGCGTTAGATCGCCGCGTTCCATTGCGTACCGAAAGTTGTCAGATCGATTACTGACATTGCATTTTCTCCTTCTTGTTTGCAGTTCTTCAGGCCGCTCCTGGCAAGAACAAACGGCACAAGAAAGAGGGTCACGGGCCTGGTCTCGGGTGTCGAAAGTGTTGTGTCTAAAGAACGACGTGATTACGGTAAGCCATTAAAGGAAGACCGTCTGTGCGGCAACACACAGAGCCGACAGTGATCGACTACGGACCTCTCATCAGAAGAAAAGACATCTGTGTTTCTTATTTGTGTGTTAACGCACAGACAAAAACTTTCACTTACTCTAAGCTCGCCCTCTAATCAAACCCCGCTCACCTGAAAGCTGAGGCAAAATGCAAGACATCACCCGACCGCGAGTTCTTTGCGTCGATGACGATGAAGACTCTCGTGAAATGTTAACGATGTTATTAAGGCTCGCGCTGATCGAGGCCAAAACGGTGGCAACGGCAGTTCAGGCCCTGTCGTCGATGAAAACAGGTCGCTTCGACCTGTACGTGCTCGATGCCTGGTTGCCTGAGATCGATGGCTTTGAATTGTGCCGCCGAATGCGGGCCATCGACAAGTACACGCCAATTCTTTTCTTTTCCGGTGCGGCGCATGAAGCGGACAGGAAGAAGGGAATCGACGCGGGCGCAAATGCTTATGTAGTTAAGCCGGAAATCGACGGTCTGATTGAAACGATCACACAGTTTGTTGGACATGCGGAGACGGCTACAACGCAAGTCATTCCCTTTAGACGAAAGATGAGTCTCTATCCAAATTTCACCGGTGGACCACTCGCAGCTTGAACGATCGAGGTACAAGATGAAGAAATTTCTGATCTTAGTTCTGATGTTTATGGTTTTTGCATTCGCCGTACCGAGCGCGTCGGCACAAACGCGTCATCGCCGCCACCGGCATGGCCGCACTTTCTGGCAGAAGCACCGGGATAAGTTAACGGTAGCGGGAACAACCGCGGCTGGCGCCGGCCTCGGCGCAGTTGTTGGCGGAAAGAAAGGTGCCTTGATCGGTACTGCGGCCGGCGCAGGAACGGGCGCTCTCTACACTTACAAGATCCGCAAGCGTCATCGCCGGCGCTATTAGTTTCTTTAAGTAAGAAGATTCGCGAAGTCGAACAATCTATTTGTGTGCTAGACCACAGACGAAGACGCTCGTGTGGTTTATGTTAGCGAACCCGGACAATTTACTGTGAAAAGCCTACCCCACAGTTTCTTAGTCAAAGCAGAACAAACAGGGTAAGCAAGAATCAGGAGATCGGATATGAAGATACGAAACTTAAATAATAGAATCGCAGGGTTACTCTTAGGGTTTTCTCTACTCTTAGTCGCCGGCATTGGTTTCAACACCACCGCTCACGCACAGGATCGCTATCCCAATGACGATCAAAATCGCCGTGACCGCAATTGGGACCGTTACGACAACTATGGCGGCTCTACCGAGTTGCGCCAGACTGCCCTCAACGCTGGCTATAACGAAGGGATTAGGGCAGGCAATGACGACCGCCAGAATCGCAGGCAGTCCAACTATCAAAACTCTAATGCCTATCGAAGAGCTACTCAGGGTTACAACTCACGTCTTGGCGATCGCCGACTCTACCAACGATATTTTCGCGAGGCGTTCCAGAACGGATACAACTTTAACGGTAATAACCAGGGCAATCTCGGTCGCGACGATCGCTCGAGATACCCTGATCCTAACAACAACACCGGCAACCGAACCCGCCGCGGCCGCAACTGGGATGGTTACGGCAACTACGGCGGCTCTCCCCAGTTGCGTCAAACGGCGCTGAACGCGGGTTACAACGAAGGCAACAAGCAAGGCCACAAGGACCGCAATAAGAGCAACAGCAATAGCTTTCAGGGCCAGAGCGCTTATCAGAAAGCGACGCAGGACTACAACTCGCGTCTTGGCGACCGCGGGCTGTACCAGCGCTACTTCAGGGAGGCGTACGAGAACGGTTTCAGCGATGGCGTCAACGGTTATTAGGAGTCTGCTAACTATTAGCATTGGTTGACCTCAACCAAACGATCAATCGGAAGAGGACGATGATTCCAATTCACGATCTGTGGTGGTTAGCCCCCTATCGCTCGCAAGCGTTGCGCGCGGCGCGTTGGTCTGGTCAATGCCGATATTGACGGCTGTGTCACTTATCGCGAGTCGGGCTGCGTGTGGCTCGTCGCCGGTGACCCAAGCGCTTAAGCCGAGCGAGGCGAATCAGGCGACCAGCGCAGCGTTGGCGTATCCGCTTCAAAATCATAGAAATGAAGGTCTGAAGAGGTCAGTAGCTTCGTAAGCAAAATAACTTGCCCGGCATGCATCGAAATGGGAAGCGGAATCACAACCGCTTCCCTTTCTTTTGTTTACAGAGTTGGCAGAAAAAGAGTTGACCACATTTTGACCGCTTCTAAAACTGCCTTCCTAATTCCAGGTCACGGGCCCTGCGCGATCTTTCTTGCTTTGAAAATCGAGTACCCAAAGTAAAAGACGTGTCCATCGAAACCTGGATTGTTCAGGGCACGGCCACCATTCGATATGCGTTGGTATTTGTAGCCGAATGTAAAAGCCCGCCGCGAATCACGAAAGACTTGCACTCCACCGCCGAAGTCGTAGGTGAAATTGAATCGCGCTCCGTTTAGCCGCGGAACCGGATCCTTGAAAAAGAGAAACCCTCCGCTGGTGTTAACAAACGGCTTGATGCGACTCTGCGGCCGAAAATAGAGTTGGAAACCGATGGGAGACAGTCCCGCCCCAAAGACGTTCCGGCGAATCTCCGAACCTGGAACCGGGATCCCAAGGTCACGGTTAACATCTCGATAAGACAACACCGCGACTGGAATAGCGTTAAAGGTGTACTTAAAGGCAAAGTTATTGTTCGCTGAGAGAATCCGTCCGTAGCACAGACCGATCGTGCCGTATCTGACGCCACCGGTGTTGCGCACCGGCGTCTGCGGATTGGGGTTGTCAATCTGCGTTGGCGAATTGTATGAACCACCACCGCCACCCCAGATACAGAATTCATTCATCCCGCCCGTGAGACTGGGCCAACTCTTCGGATTAACGGTCAACGTGTAGGTCTGGCTCTGGCTGCAACCGCAGCTATCGGTCGCGGTGACGGTGAAGTTGTACGTCCCCGCCTGCGTCGCCGTGCCCGATAGCAAGCCTTTTGGGCCGAGCGTGAGGCCTCGAGGCAAGACTCCGCTGGTCACGCTGTAGGTGAACGAGGATGCACAGCCACCCGTCGCTGTGATGGTCTGGCCGTAGGAGGTGTTAATTTCAGTTGAGGGCAACGCGCCAGCCGCTGGATTCAAAGTGATGGACGGACAATTGATGATCTTGTTCCCGAAGCTCAAGTTCACACCGTTACCTACTGAGACGGTCACCGTTTTCGGATTTGGCGTCGTCGGTATCCAGTTGGGCTGCAACACCTCCGAGATCTCGTACGTCTCCGGAGCAGGCACAACAGCGCACGTGTTCTGTGGACCAGCAGTGGTGATGGTGGCCACGATATCCCCAAGAGGGTCTTTGATTTGGAAAGTCCAGCCAGGCAGCCCCTGCTCACCGGCGTCTTGCACTCCGTTTCCATTCTTGTCTACAAATTTCACCACGCAAATTTGGCTGCGTGCGCACGGGTCGAGCGGAATCTCCCACACGCCGCGGCCCCGCGTGGCGGCGCGCAGCTTATTGTTGACGTAGTTGATCTCGATGTCGCCCACTTCGATAAAGGGCAGCTCCCCGACCGTGGCCGTACCCAAGCGGGTCCAGTTGGGCGCGGCGCCGCGTCCGGAATAGACGCCGCGGTTAGTCCCTATGAAAAGTTGATCGGTTCCGCGCCGGAGAACGATGCTGTTGACAGTCAGGCCAGGGTCGAGATTAGTCGTCAGGTTGGGTTTGATGAAGGAATTGCCGTCGTAGTATTCGACCTTATTTGGACCGCCGGTGTAAGTGAGCCAGAATTTGTTGGGATCCACTTCGTCGACGTAAATGTCGGAGATCCATCGGTTCGACGGATGCAGGATACTCGTCCATTGAGGGTTTGGGTCGTTCGCCCGCGTAGTGCGATAGAGAAGTTGTTTCTCCGCCCCCACAAGGTGCGCATAAAGGATATGGGGATC
>Ga0070698_100001900_pt1 | contig 23273 bp, 24 predicted proteins | sample KBSK1502metaG_FD_65477 | JGI IMG/M metagenome (GOLD analysis project Ga0070698, IMG submission 65477) | Corn, switchgrass and miscanthus rhizosphere microbial communities from Kellogg Biological Station, Michigan, USA - KBS K1-50-2 metaG | ecosystem: Host-associated > Plants > Roots >...
GCCGGTGGCGCCTGCATAATTTCAGGTATTGGGATGATTGTGTTGCGCAAGCGGCACAAGAGTGTGTCGACGAGTGCAGCAGAACCAGAGTTGATACCGAAACCTTGACGTTGATCGTTATAATTCCTTCATGCCCATAGCATCAATCAATCCAGCCACCGGTGAAACGCTTCAGACTTTCGAGCCGCTCAGCCAAACCCAGATCGACGAAAAACTTCAACTGGCCCGCGACACCTTTCGCAGTTCCCGCCGGACTGGTTTCGCCGACCGCGCCCCAATGATGCTGCGTGCCGCAGAGATCCTCGAAACTGAAAAGAAAGACTTCGCGCAGCTGATGACTCTCGAGATGGGCAAACCAATCAACGGCGCGATCCAGGAAGCAGAGAAGTGCGCCTGGGTCTGTCGTTATTACGCCCAAAATGCCGAGGAGCATTTGGCTGACGAACTTGTCGAAACAGACGCCACGAAGAGTTTTGTCCGTTTCCAGCCGCTGGGCGTGGTGCTCGCAGTGATGCCCTGGAATTTTCCTTTCTGGCAAGTCTTTCGTTTTGCCGCTCCGGCTTTGATGGCCGGCAACGTTGGATTGCTGAAGCATTCTTCGAACGTGCCGCAATGCGCGCTGGCTATCGCGGACATCTTTCACCGGGCAGGCTTTCCGGAAGGCGTGTTTCAAGCGCTCTTGATTGGCTCCGATCAGGTGCAGAGCGTGCTGGAAGATCCGCGCGTGGCCGCTGCGACGCTGACCGGCAGTGAGCCCGCCGGCCGCAGTGTGGCCGGCATCGCGGGAAAGCAGATTAAGAAAACCGTGCTGGAACTCGGCGGCAGCGATCCATTCATCGTGATGCCCTCGGCTGATTTGGACGCGGCGGTCGCTACTGCGGTGAAGGCGCGCACAATTAACAACGGCCAGTCCTGCATCGCCGCCAAGCGTTTCATCGTTCACGAACAGATTTACGACGAGTTCGAAAAGCGTTTTGTTGAATCGATGAAAGCGTTGCGCGTGGGCGATCCGATGAACGAATCGACTGCCATTGGGCCTTTAGCAACCGAACAAATTCTGAAGGATCTGGAAGATCAGGTTCAGGTGAGCGTTGCGGCTGGTGCAAAAATTCTCACAGGCGGTCAGAAGTTCAAGGCGGAGGGCGACTTGGCGCGGGGAAATTTCTACGAACCAACGGTTCTGGTCGACATTCCGAAAGGTTGTCCTGCCTATCAGGACGAAATCTTTGGACCCGTCGCTTCGCTGTTTCGAGTCAACCATATCAACGCAGCCATCGATCTCGCCAACGCCACACAGTTTGGGCTTGGTTCCGCGGCCTGGACCAACGACGAGAGCGAGATCAAGCGCTGTGTTGACGAACTGGAAGCCGGCAGTGTCTTCATCAATGGCATGGTTGCCTCGGACCCGCGCCTGCCATTCGGAGGCGTTAAGCATTCCGGGTACGGCCGCGAACTGAGTCACTTCGGCATTCGCGAGTTTGTGAATATCAAGACAGTCTGGATCAAGGCAGAGCGTGCGTGATTAGCCAGGGAAGCTGTGACAAGTTGAAGAATCAGGACTGCAATAGATCATCCGGAACGTCTTTTCCGTTGCTGTTCGCGTTCCAATAACGTTCGTTTGCGTTCCACACCCCAACGATATCCGCCCAGACTCTTATCTTCGCGAATCACGCGATGACAGGGAATCACGACTGCCACGTGATTGCCGGCACACGCACTAGCTACCGCCCGCACTGCTTTTGGTTTGCCGATCGCTCTGGCAATCTCCTGATAAGAACGCGTCGCTCCCAGAGGAATGCGCTGCAACTCTTCCCACACTCGCCATTGAAACGCAGTCGCCTGGATATCCAGCGGCAGATCGATCCGTGGACTCTTACCACTAAGATGTTCGAGCACTCTGCTGAGCCAGAGATTTAACGACGGGCTGATTACCGTGTCGCGCGAATCGATCGATGCGTTTGCGTACTCTGCGAACAGCGCCGCGCTGAGTTCTGCATCCGAATCGCCGAGCGCGACGGAGCAAACGCCGCGCGCGGTGGCGGCGACAAGCACCCGACCCAATGGACAATCGGCAATCGTGTAGATTATCCGCATCCCCTGACCGCCGCGGCCATAGGTCGCCGGCGTCATACCGAGTCGCGCCGAAGACTTCTCGTAAAGTCCTCGGCTCGATCCGTAACCTGCGTCGTACATAGCTTCAGTCACCGAGGCGCCGTCCTTAACCTTTGATTTAAACTGGTTGAGCTTGCGGGATTCCGCGTATTGTCGCGGCGTGATGCCCATCACATTCTTGAACGTGCGTTGCAGGTGATGCGCGCTCACTCCGGTTTCCATGCTAAGCGTTTTCAGCGTCACCGGCTCTTCATCGTGTTCGTCGATCGCGTGACATATGCGGCGCACCAGATCGAGCTGCGGATCGTCTGTCGCGGCGCGGCGTGGATGGCAACGCCGGCAAGCGCGAAAGCCGGCTTGCTCGGCAGCTTCGGCTACCTGGAAGAAGCGCACCTGTTCGCGTCGCGGCCGCCGCGCCGGGCATGAAGGCCGGCAATAAATCCCGGTCGAGCGCACTGCAAAGACAAAGCTGCCGTCCCGCGAAGCGTCGCGCGAAACTACTGCATTCCAAAGCTCGGGATTGTTGATTACCGTCGTCAAGCTGGTTTGTACCTGCAACATGTTACTTCACCTCGTTCGGATTTGATGAGGCCAATCATAGGACGAACCCGCCAGGACATCTATCCGATGTTTGCGGTCAAACTCGAAGTCCCTTTGTTAGCACTGGATTGAGCACTGGCGACGAACCCACAAACCGTGTATAAGCAGGTTCACCTAACATGCAAACCGAGCTTGATATTCTTCGTGACGTCACAAAGAGATTCGATAAAGCAGGGATCCAATACATGCTCACGGGATCTTTTGCTTTGAACTACTACGCCAAGCCGCGGATGACTCGTGATATTGATATCGTCGTTGCCCTCACTCCGAAAGACGCTGACTCGGTCGTGGCTTTGTTTGAAGGCGATTACTATGTACCTCGGAACGCCGTAGTCCGCGCAATCGCAAACCAGACGCTCTTCAATATCATTCATAGCGAGAGTATCTTTAAGGTTGATTGCATTGTCAGAAAGAACACGGAATATCGGCGTCTTGAGTTCGAAAGGCGGCAAAAGGTTCAAGTTGATGACACTAAGATTTGGATTGTCAGTAAGGAAGACTTGATCATCTCAAAACTTTATTGGGCGAAGGACTCGCACTCAGAATTTCAACTTCGAGATGTGAAAAACTTGTTGAAGTCGGGCTATGATGCCTCGTATCTGGAAACATGGACGAAAGAGTTAGAGTTAGACGAACTCTTGAAGGAATGCCTGGATGAATGATACGCCACCAGAGATCGAAAAAAAGATCCACGAAATGATGATGGCCCGCTCCGGCGCTGAACGTCTGATCATGGGCTCGTCAATGTTCGACGCGGCGCGAAGTATTGTGCTGGCTTCTTTGCCAAAGGACTTGCCAGACGAGGAACTAAAACGCCGGTTGTTCGAACGAATCTATGGCCATCCGCTGGAGAGTTTCCTCGACGACCCAGCGTGAAATGAGCCTCTATGAAACTCGCCCTCAAATATGGAATCTTCGTCACGCTCATCATCGCCGCGTGGGTGGCGCTGAAGCATTTTTTTCTGCACCTCGAACCAGCACCTGCTCAAATTGCCGATCTCGTAGTCTTCAACCTGACGGCCATTACCGGATTGACTTTCGGGATTAGTGAGAAGCGGAGGATGAACGGCGGGACGCTGAAGTTTGGCGACGGATGGGTAACCGGCATCATGATTGCCGTGACTTACGCAATTCTGATCAGCATTTACTTCGCGGTTCTGCTCGCTGCCGTTGGCCCCAAACTGATGCAACCAGGAAGGCGAGACAAGTATGGTGAAGGCGTTCCTGGGAGTCTCGATTGGGTTTGCTTTGTTCGGAGCCTTTTTCTCGGCAATCATCGCGCTGGTTTTAAGGAAGAGCTGAAGGTTGTTCGCGCTGCGCGCTCAGGGCGGACGAGGGCGTCCGCGCTCCCCAGTAGAAAGGGCTAGGCGATCTTCAGGGCTTCATTCACCAGACGCTGCTGTTCCTGAGTGTGAACCGCATAACTGCCCGTCGCCGGGCTGGCGGAGGCTTCGCGGCCGACGTAGCGAGGGCGCTCGCAACGCGAAAGCAGATTTTCCAGACGCGATTCCATGAACGTCCATCCACCCATGTTCTTTGGTTCTTCCTGACACCAAACCAGTTCCTTCGCATTTGGATAACCGGCCAGAGTTTCTTTCAGAGCATTCTGCGGGAACGGATAGAACTGTTCGACGCGAACGATGGCGACGCGATTTTCATCCGGATTGGATGAGCCCTCCCTTACGGTCGGGCTACTGCCCCGAGCCTTCCTGCGAGCCTCGCCGAGATCATAAAAGACTTTGCCGCTGCACAGCACAACGCGCTCGACTTGAACGGGATCCTTCAACTCCGGGTCGTTGATGAGCGGTCGAAAGCCGCCGCTCGTTAGCTCATCGAGCGCCGAAGCAGCCGCAGGCAAGCGCAGCAAACTCTTTGGCGTCATGATCACCAACGGCCGTTCAAAGCCAGCCCTGATCTGCCTGCGAAGCAAATGAAAATACTGGGCCGGCGAAGTGGGATAGCAAACCTGCAAATTATTCTCAGCGCAGAGTTGTAGGAAACGTTCGAGCCGCGCGCTCGAATGCTCTGGGCCCTGGCCTTCGTAACCGTGCGGCAAGAGCATGGTGAGACGCGAAGTCTGTTCCCATTTGTCCTCGCTCGCGGCCACGTATTGATCGATGATAGATTGGGCGACATTGTTGAAATCGCCGAACTGCGCTTCCCACATCACCAGAGCATCAGCATTTACCACCGAGTAGCCGTATTCAAAGCCGAGCACGCCCGCTTCCGAAAGCGAGCTGTCAAAAACTTCAAACCGGCCGCGCGGAGAGTTTTCCGAACGCAATTCTGCGAGCGGCTCCCACGCTTTTCCGGTCTGCGTGTCATAGAGCACGGCATGGCGCTGGCTGAACGTACCGCGACCCGAATCCTGTCCACTCAAGCGGACGCGGGTACCGTCCAACGCCATCGAGCCGAAGGCGATCGCTTCGGCGAATGCCCAGTCCATAGGCAAGGCGCCTTCGCCCATCTTCGCCCGGCGCGCCAGTTGGCTCACCATCTTCGGATTGAGATTGAAGCCTTCGGGCACCACTGAGATCTGTCGGGTGATGCGCTGAACCAAATCGACCTCGACGCCGGTCTCGATGACGTCTGAACCATCAAGTTCTACTACGGGCGGCTTGTGCGTCTCCGCTGATTTCTGAGTTGCAGCGATTTCTTTGGCGCGCGCCAGGGCATCTTCATAGCGGCGGATGCGCTCTTCGATCAATTGATTCACGCCGGCTTCATCAATCACGCCGTCTTTTACCAGCCGCTTCGCATACAAGGTGCGCACGCCGGGATGGGCCTTCACGCGTTGATACATCAACGGCTGCGTGTAGCTCGGTTCGTCAGTTTCGTTGTGGCCCAGGCGACGAAATCCGACCACGTCGAGCACAACATCCTTCTTATATTGCTGGCGATAGTCGAGTGCGATACGCAAAGTCCGATAAGCGGCTTCCGGATCGTCTCCATTGATATGAAAGATGGGCGACTGGGTCATGCGCGCGACGTCGGTCGAATAGATCGACGAGCGGCCGGCTTCGGGTGAAGTCGTGAAGCCAATTTGATTATTGATGATGATGTGAATCGTGCCGCCCGTGCGATAGCCGCGCAATTGCGCGAGCTGGAGTGTCTCCATCACGATGCCTTGCCCGGCGAACGCGGCGTCGCCATGCAACAGCACCGGCAGCGCATGATTCATCGCCTCCTCGCGCGCGAGATCGTTCTCCATCATGGCGTCCTGCGTGGCGCGGCTCATGCCTTCGACGACCGGGTCTACGGCTTCCAGATGACTTGGATTTGGAGAAAGAGTGAGCTTCACTTTCCTGCCGCCGATAGTTTCGCGTTCGCCCACAGCGCCCTGGTGATATTTCACATCGCCTTCATCGGCCGGAAACGATGGATGAACTGAGCCTTCGAAAGCTGTAAAGATGCGTTCGCAAAAATGTCCGATGACGTTCGCCAGGACGTTCAAGCGCCCGCGATGCGCCATTCCCATCTTGATGTCTTCGACACCGAGATCGCCGGCGCGCTCGATCAACTGATCGAGCAGGGGAATGATTGTTTCGCACCCTTCAATGGAAAAGCGTTTCTGGCCCAGGAACTTTGTATTCAAAAAGCGCTCGAATTGCTCGGCCGAAATCAGTTTCCAGAGAATGCGTTTCTTGATTTCGACATCGATCGGCTCGGGCTGAACGAACTCGCGCCGGATCTGCTCACGCAACCAGAGTTTTTCTTCTTTGCTTTGGATGTGCCGGTACTCTGTGCCGACCTTGCCGCAGTAGGCGCGCTGGAGAATGTCGAGGATTTCGCGCAGGGTTGCCGTCTCAGTGCCGCCCAAGCCGGCGGTAATAAACATGCGGTCGAGATCCCAGATAGTCAGATTGTACGTTTCGATATCCAGCTCGGGATGATAAAGCAGCGGCAGCGCATGCAACGGATCGACGTCGGCGATCAGGTGGCCGCGCACGCGATAAGCATTGATCAGTTCCATGACGCGGGCCTGGCGAATCGATTGCTCGTGCATCTGGTCGGCGCCCAGAAAGAAAGGATTCCGATCGACACTCCAACGCAAGGGGGCGTACGGAATTCCGAGGTCGGAAAAAATCTCGTCATAGAATTTGTTCTTGCCCAGGAGCAATTCATGCACCGTGGCGAGGAAGGCGCCGGACTCAGCTCCCTGAATGATCCGGTGGTCGTACGTGCTGCTGATGGTGATCGCTTTACTGATTCCCAGTTGCGGCAGAATCGTAGGGGCCATCGATTGATATTCCGCCGGGTATTCGATCGCGCCGGTGGCGACGATCAGTGATTGGCCGGGCATCAAACGCGGCGTCGACGCGACGGTGCCGATGGTGCCGGGATTAGTCAAAGAGATCGTCGTGCCCTGGAAATCTGAAATCTGTAGCTTGCCTCCGCGCGCCCGCGTAACCACGTCGTCATAGGCGGTCAGAAATTCCGAGAAGCCAAGGTTGTTTGCGTTCTTGATGTTCGGAACGAGCAGCGTGCGCGTCCCGTCCTTCTTCTCGAGATCGATCGCAATGCCCAGGTTAACCGCTTCACGTTTGACGCGGGAGGGCTGTTTGTCGATCACTTCAAAACCGTCGTTAAGCTGAGGATATTGATCGATGGCGCGCAGGATCGCGTAAGCAATCAAGTGTGTATAGGAAGTCTTGCGATCCCTTTCCTCCAGATGCCGGTTGATGATGCGCCGGTTCTCGTCAAGCAACTTTACCGGGATGCGACGCTGGGAAGTCGCTGTCGGAACCGAGAGGCTTGCCTCCATGTTCTCGACGATCTTCAGCGCCGCGCCGCGGATGGGAATGGCTTCAGCCTGGGTTTCAGATTGAGCAGGCGGAGGCGTGGCTGTCTTAGCCGGCGCGACGGCTGTTCCGTCTCCACGACCATCAGGCTTGGCGACAGCCCCACTCCCGTCCGCTTGTGCCAACGTGGTGGCCCGGCCGTCGCCGGCAGATGCGGAAGCGCCGTCCGATCCGAGAAGTTCTTCAAAATAAGCGCGCCAGGATTCATCAACCAGCGCCGGGTCGCTGCGCCAGCGCGCCAGCAACCCCTCGACATAGGTCGCATTCGCGCCGAAATTCTCCGCGATAATCTCAGACAGATCGGTTTTAGTTTGCTCTTGAGCCAAAGAAATTCACCTCGCACACAGGCGCCACAATTTACTTGCTGATAATTGACTAGTATTGGTCTTTCGTATGCTAATAGGTTAGCACCTTCCGTTTATGTTTGCATCCGACTTCCGGTGGCACAGACTTTAGTCTGTGACTAGGAGCTTGTCTAAGATGATGTCAGTACCGGGAGCGGTAGCGAACGGGTCTCAACTGTCTATACAACGTGTGATCGCGAGGTGGAGACCCGGTCGCTACCGCTCCCGGTACTGACCTTATTGCCGGGCTGACGCCATGGGCTCGAATTAAACGTCGCTGAATGATATTGTATGCGGCCATTCAGTATTCAGCTCCGGAGGATCGAATTCATTCATGGCCGAGGAAACCCCAGAATCCAAGTCGAGCTTCAGGACCGTTCTGGTCTTTTCGATGCTGTTTGCGGTGCTGGGCGCCGTGGTTGTCTTTGCGTACTTTGCGACGTTCCGCCGTCCCGTGACCACAGTTATTCTGGTTCGTCACGCAGAGAAAGTCATCGATCCAAATAACAACGATCCCGATCTCAGTCCGGCGGGACAGGCTCGGGCGCAGGAGCTGGTTCGCATGTTCGGCGATGCGGGGATCAATGCGATTTATGCGACGCAATACAAACGTACGCAGCAGACTGTAAAGCCGCTCGCAGACAAGTTGGGCCTGGCGGTTAATCAGGTCGACGCGAAGAAAACGGGGGATCTCGTGGCCCTGATTCGAGCGGAGAATTCAGGTGGCGTTGTTTTCATAGCCGGTCACAACAACAGCGTGCCCGAGATCATCGCCGCCCTGGGTGGCCCAGCCTATCCGATAATTCCGGAAACTGAATTCGATAATCTGTACATCGTCACTGTCTACCGCACCGGAAAAGCGAAGGTGGTGAAAATGAAGTACGACTTGAAACCAGTCTGAGGATCACCATGAAGAAACCCGGACGTAAGACCCCAAACAAATCCCAGGCGATCAACCGCCGCTCCTTCGTCAAGCTTCTTCCCGCTGCCGGCGCCGCAGGTTTGACAGTCTCAGGCTTGCCTTTGAAAGCCCTCGGCCAGACGCCGTCGCCAACACCGTCGCCTTCGCCGCGTCCCTCGCCGGCGCCGCTGCGCATTACGAAAGAGATGATGCACAACGCCGAGAAGGTGATCGGGATCGAATTGACCGACAAGCAGGAAGACATGGCTTTGCCCGGCGTCAATCGCTCGCTGGATAGTTTTGAAGTCATACGCAAGATGGATGTGCCGCTCGACACCGAGCCGGCGATCGTGTTTCATCCGCAGTTGCCGGGTTTTCATGTGAAGCGCGCGGGGGCGAAAACCAAATTCAAATTCGGCAGGAACGAACCGGCCCAGTTTAAGTCTGTGGACGATCTCGCCTTCGCGACCGTGCCGCAACTTGGCGAGTTAATTCGCACCAAGAAGGTTTCTTCAGTCGAACTTACCAAAATGTATCTGGGGCGTCTGAAGCGTTACGGTCCAAAGCTGCTGTGCGTCGTCACGCTCACCGAAGACCCGGCGATGAAGCAGGCCCAGGACGCCGATAACGATCTCAAGCGCGGCAAATATCGCGGGCCGCTCCACGGCATTCCCTGGGGCGCAAAAGATTTGTTTGCGACGAAAGGAATCAAGACCACCTGGGGTGCTGAGCCCTATCGCGATCAAGTGATCGATCATGACGCGACGGTAGTTGAGCGACTGCGCGACGCCGGCGCGGTTCTGGTCGCGAAGCTCTCGATGGGCGCTCTGGCCCAGGGTCCCAAATGGTTCGGCGGCGTCACCCGCAATCCGTGGGCGCCCGATGAAAACGTAACTGGCTCGAGTGGATCATCGGCCGGCCCCGCATCGGCAACCTCAGCCGGCCTGGTTGGATTTTCGATCGGGACTGAGACGCTCGGGTCGATCGTCTCGCCGTCTTCAACCTGCGGCGTCACCGGCTTGAGACCAACCTATGGCCGCATCAGCCGTTACGGCGCGATGGGTTTGAGTTGGACGATGGATAAGGTTGGGCCAATCTGTCGCGGCGTCGAAGATTGCGCCGCGGCGCTGGACGCGCTTTACGGCCCGGATCATCATGATTTGACAGTTGGAGATGCACCGTTCAACTGGACGCCTGAAATTCCACTTGGCAGCCTGCGCGTCGGATACTTGAAGAGTGAATTCGAAGCTACGCCGCCGCCGGGCGCGAACGAACAACAGCGTGTGCTAACTGAACAACGCAACGCGATGTATAAGGAAGCTCTGGCTGCTCTGGAAACGGCTGGGGTGAAGATGACTCCAATCGAGTTGCCAAAGTTTCCGACCCAGAACATTCGCTTTGTGCTCAGCGCGGAAGCAGCGACGGCGTTTGACGACATCACCCGTGACGGGCGAGTCAATCAATTATCGGGACAGGAGCCGTTCGACTGGCCCAACACGTTTCGCACTTCGCGTTTCATTCCGGCCGTTGAATATTTGCGAGCGCAACGCGCGCGGGTTCTGTTGATGCGTGAGATGGACAAGCTGATGTCGCAATGGGACGTTTTCGTTTCACCCGCGCCGGGCAGCGCCAGTCTGACGATCACGAATCTGACCGGTCAGCCGGCCGTGTGCGTTCCCTGCGGCTTTGTCAACAAACTGCCGCGGGCAATCATGTTCACTGGAGGCTTGTACGACGAAGTCTCGCCATTGCGCGTCGCTTTGGCATTCGAGCAGGCGACTAAGTGGCACACGATGCATCCGAAAGTTGACTGGGCCTGAGGGCGGCCTGAAGGGCCGCGAGAGAGTAGCCGGTGGTCGAAGCGCAGCGTAGACCACCGGGAACGGTGTAAGAAGATCCGGCACCCCAAAGGGGTGCAAGAAGAAAGGCAGACTCCCATGGGCTCGACTTTTTTCAGCTTGCACTATCACGTTGTGTTCTCAACGAAGGATCGACAGCCGATCATTCGGGCCGAATGGCGACCACGACTACATTCTTATCTTGGAGGAATCATAAGAGGAATGAACGGCGTCGCGGAGATTATAGGCGGAGTGGAAGACCACATTCACTTGCTTGGAAGTTTGCGTCCAGTGCATTGCCTTGCCGATGTGATGCGAGATCTGAAGAAGGATTCTACGAACTGGGTGAAGGCCAATTTCGATCGGGGTTTTGCTTGGCAAGAAGGCTACGCCGCGTTTACGGTGAGCCCTTCCGCCACCGATGCGGTGCGCAACTACATTGCGAACCAGGAATCGCACCATGACAAGCGTTCCTTCGTCGATGAGTTGAAGGAACTACTTGGGAAAGCGGGCGTTGCGTACGAAAAGAAATATCTTCTGTAAGGGTGGGTGTTCTAGCACCCCTGCGGGGTGCGCGCGATTGATGTCGCTTACCGGAGGTCTTCGCTGGCGCTCCGACCTCCGGCTACTTTCGCGCAACCCTTCGGGTTGCAAATTCAATCGCGCCTTAAGGTTTACGCTGCCCTTTCACGAAGCGGTTTCAGCCGATCATATTCCTGCCGATTAGCTTGCCAAGCGTCCCAGATGTCCACGGCCTCTTGTAGTCGTAGCCAGAACTCAGGAGTCGTCTTGAAGACGCGCGCGAGTCTGTGCGCCATGTCTGGATTGACCGAGCGCCGCTCGCGCAGAAGCTCGTTGATCCCGCGACGGGATACACCAAGCCTGCTAGCCAATTCAGAAGGGGTCAATCCCGCGGCGGGAAGAGTCTCCTCGCGCAATAACTCGCCGGGATGGGTCGGTCTTCTTTTCGCTTTAGCGGGCATCGCTCTCTCCTAGTGATAGTCCTCTAAATTAACATCCAAGACCTCGCCTTTGGCAAATCTGAAAGTGATTCGCCAATTGCCGCTAACCGATATCGCCCACTCACCCTGCCTGTCACCCTTTAGTCTGTGAAGATCGAATCCGTGGGCGCCAATGTCCCCTAACTCGTTGGCAGCTTGCAGCACATCCAATCGTCGGCTGATACGCACCGCCAGGTCGAACGATATGCCACGCTTACTTCCTGTCTCAAAAAACTCCTTAAGTCCCTTGTGACGGAAGGATGCTATCATGCGCGCGCAGCGTAGCGCGAAATTATCTGCGCTGCAATCCAACGATTCGCGCTAGAGTCGCTCGCCCATCCAGAGACTCTCGAGAGTCAGCCCGATCATGAAGGAATCCAGATACTCTCCGCGACGATTACCTCTACTGACCTCGCAAGGTCGATCTGATTTGAGGTCCTGGTGTAGAAAACGAAGCCTTTGTAGCTGACTAAGTATTGATGTTTGGTCGTGAAGAAGCCGCCTTTGTTGTAGATGACCAGAGGCTTTTCAACCCGGCTGAGAATGTTGGCGAAGTCCTCAGGCTGCACCCTTACTACTGCGCCACTCGCTTTGATGGCATTCGCTATGGCGGCGGCAATGGCCGCACCGGCTGCTGCGCTCATTATCGTTCCCTCAATGGATTCCGCATCGTCAGGTTCAATTCAACCGGCACCACGCGCTTGAAATTGAAGATGCCCTTCTTGAACTTGCCAAAGACGTAGACACGACCCTGCACCGGCCAGGTCTCTTTCGTGTCGCTCCAGTCTCCGAGCGCGGCCAGCAGGGCGCTGGGCAAATAAATGTAAAAGTGAAGCGGCTCGCGCAGCGTCAGCGGATTCTTGTTGGGCAGATCGAACGTGCGACGGTATTCAGCGACGTCGACCGACGTGCCGTTGACGATCATATCTTCAAAGACAAGAAAGTCGACGTGCCCGCTCTGTTTGACCGGCGAGACGACGATGGGAACTTCGAAGGTAATCCCCAGCGGCGTAGCGCTCGCGAGGTGGGGTTGGCCGAATCGAATTAACTCGTCAACGTCCGCTTCAGCGTTGACTGCTCCGTCGTTCCGATCAGCGCCATCGCTTTGAGTCTGGCCGTTGCCGGACCTTTCATGTTTCCTTTCCGGCTTTTTGACTTCGACAACGGTGCGCTCGACTTTGTAGCCGCGGATTTCTTTCGGATAGGAGCGGCTCTGCGTCAGAACGGTCGCGGCGCCACTAACTGTCAGCAAAGCGACACAACTGATCGCGAATAACTTATTTCGGATTTTGATTGTCATCGAAGCACTTGGGAAGTTGTCATTATTTTCCGGATGCTGATAGCAAATTTATGCCGTTTTCTGTAAAGATGTCGTGCCTACGGCACTTCCGGCGCACTGACTTCTGACGCCGCGTTCCTAATCAACTCTTCGATATCCAGCACCAGCGCGACGTGGCCATCGAACAGTTCAGCCGCGCCACAAACTCCGCGCCAACGCGCAGCGTGCCGGCCGAGGCTGCGCACCAAAGTTTCCTGGTGCCCCCTGATACTATCGACGATCAAAGCGTACCGCTGCTTGCCAGCGCCGGTTCTTGTTGAACCGGCTCCATTCTTCTGGGCTTGCCAGACAATCATGTTTCCGGCGACGTCCTGGTTCCTGGTCTGGCCCAGCAACGTGCTCAAATGAAGCAGCGGCAAAGACTCTCCCCGCCACTCGACTCGGCCAGCCCCTTCATCCGCATGGGCTCCATTGGGGATCTCACCACTAGCGCCTGCGGATTCGAGCGCGTAGAGTTGATCGCCGGACTGCACCAGCAGACACTGCACCAGGGCCAGCGTCGCCGGCATGATCATCGCGAATGTCGTTCCCGCGCCGAGATCGGTTGCCACTCGCACCTCGCCCCCCACTTGTTCCATCGCTCGATCAACCACGTCGAGCCCGATGCCGCGACCGGCTAATTCCGAAACATTACTGGCGGTCGAAAAGCCGGGCCGGAAGATTAGACGCAGGCATTGGTCGGTCGACAAATCCGTCGCATTGTTTGCAATACCATGCGCGGCGGCTGCGGCAACCACCCGCTCCCAATCGATGCCGCGGCCGTCGTCGGTGACGGTGAGGTGAATCCGGCTGCCTTCATTGAAAGCTGCCAGCTTAACTCGACCAACTGGATCTTTGCCCGCGGCTTTTCGTTCGTCCGGCCTCTCGATGCCGTGCGTGACCGCGTTACGCACCAGGTGCAGAAGCGGATCGGCGATCGTGTCAGCGAGCGACTTGTCTATACCCACATCGCCGCCGCCGATTTCGAAATCAATTTGTTTCCCCAGACGGCGCGCTGCGATGCGACCGCCACGGGCCGCAGCGCGCGCGAGCACTTCGCCGGCCGGAACCAGACGCAGCCTGATTAGCTGTTCCTCTAATTCGACAAAACGCCGGCGCAGATGCCTGGTCGCAGTCTCAAAGGGAACCTTGTCGGCAGCGCTTAATGACATCAGAGCGTTGGTCGTATAGCGAAACAGTTCGCTGGCTCCCGAGATCAATTCATCCAGTTGGCGCAGATCGACGCGTACCGTCTCAGCCGTGTACGTTGACGGCGCGCGGGCAGGAAATGCTTCAGCAGGCACTTTTGCGCCGGCAGCAGATGACTCGATTTTAATTTCATTGATTTCGATACGGCCGAGCGTTTCCGCCTGTCGCAGGAGATCACCGGGCATCAGTTCAGCGGCATAGAGCAAACGGAAATTAATCTGGTCCGCGGTTGGCGGCGCGCCGGGACCGGTCGAAATTATTTCACCGCTTTGACCCAGGAGCCTGCTCAGCTCGCGAAAATTCTGATCGAAGCTTTCGATTGCGAAACCAGCCGAAACCACAAAAAGCTTTGCTCCTTCGCGGACTGCTTCACGCGCGTGCTGAAGATCATATTCGCTCAACGAGCGGGCAATCTCGAACGGCAAGACAGAGCGCAGAAGGCCGGCGATGGTTCCTTGCTTCTGGCTCTGTGTGGCCAGCGTTCCCAGTCGTTTGATGACCGCTGCGGCGCTGGCGCTGATTTCCTGGCCCGGGTCTGATTCCAAAGCGCGCGCGATCGCATCAGTGCCGTCTTCGAAGGTGTCGAGCACCTGATCGGTAATCTCCACGCGACCGAGTCGCACGCCGTCGAGCACGCTCTCAAAGTCGTGCGCGATTTGGCTGACAGACTTCAATCCGAGCGAGCCAGCCGAACCTTTCAACGTGTGCACCCGGCGAAAAATGCGGGCGGCCAGTGCCCGGCGTTGCCGGCCCAGCGAGCGCGCGCTGCGCAATTGTTCGAGATCGTGGTAGAGCTTTTCGACAATCTCGCGCGCGTCAGCAATAAACAGGTCCTGCTCTTTGTCCATGCCAAAGGCAGTTTAGCTCAAGTTTGTCGGTGGTGTCTTAACTTTAGAAAAGAAAAGGGCGGCTATGCCGCTTGATGTGCGGAAAGGCTTCGCCTTTCCGGTAAGCGCTTTATTGATTAGCGGAGGCTATGCCTCCAAAGCCGCCCGGAGGCGCAGCCTCCGCACATTGATGAGGGACACTAATCGGAAAGGCAGAGCCTTTCCGCACATCAGGCGGCAGAGCCGCGCGTAGCTAGCCCACGCGGAAACCCATTGCCCGTCTTTCAAAAGCTTATTCTGAATGTCCAGTCTCGGCTGAATCCTCATCTGCGATCTCTTCGCTGATCATCGTTTCGGGTTGAGGCGACTCCTGATCCAGGTCACGTTTGATCGCGTCGAGAATTCCGTTAATGAACTGCGTTGCTTCGTAGGTCGAGAAGCGGCGAGCGATTTCCAGCGCCTCGTTGATGGTAACGGTACGCGGGGTGGCTTCCTTCAGGAACTCGTAAACCGCCAGCCGCAGGACGTTGCGATCTACCAGCGCCATCCGCGTGATCCGCCAGTGTTCGGCGCGCGAACGGATTCGATCGTCAACCTCCGCCAGATTCGCCAGGGTGCCGATAGCGAGCCGCGTAGCGAACTCCTGCGCGCCCGGTTCAATCTCGCCATCAGCCAACTCAGACCAGAAGGTGCGCGCGAGTTCATCCCCGCGCGTTCCGGCAACATCAGCCGCAAAGAGCATTTGCAAGGCGCATTCGCGCGCCTTACGACGCGAACCCATAATTTCTTAAAGGAGCGCAGGCATCCTGCCTGCGGTGCGCCGGTAACCTGCCGGCAATTACCCGCGCCCTACTGCGCGCGGCTCAGTTCCAAAAGCTTCCTTGTAAAGATTGACCAACTCAACTGCCGCCATCGCCGCCTCGAAACCCTTGTTGCCCAGTTTGACGCCCGCGCGATCGATTGCCTGATCGACATTCTCCGCTGTGATGACGCCAAACAGCAATGGGATGCCGGTCTTTAATCCGACTTCGCCAATGCCGCGAGCGACTTCAGCGGCGATATACTCAAAATGCGGAGTCTCTCCCCGGATGATTACGCCCAGGCAAATCACCGCATCGAACTTTTCCGACTCGGCCGCCTTTAGGGCGCAAACCGGAATCTCAAACGAACCCGGCACGCGAAAGACTTCCACAGCATTCTCGTCGACAGAAAGTTCTGACAGAGCGTCGCGGGCGCCCTCGATCAGTCGTGAGACGATTGCATCGTTCCAGCGGCTGGCCACAATCGCAAAGCGAAAGCCTCTGGCTTTCAGAGTCGTCAGGTCCGTCGTTGGTGGTGATTTTTTCGATTGCAAGACTTTTCGAATAAGGCGGTTTAGTCAGCTTGAGTATAGTTGGCGCAGCGCGAGTTGCCAACCAGCCTCGCACGCTGCCGCGAGAAAATCCATTGCAGTGTATGATAAGGGCGACTTCAATTCGACTGGATCAATAAGGAGCGATTTAGAGTGAAACCCCAATTTTGTTTGCTGGCGAATAGATGGAGAAGATTTTACCCAGCCATGCTTTCAGTTTTGTTTGTGATGATGTTTTCGGGTGTGGCCTTTGCCCAACCGCGCAAGACCACGATGGTTTTTGCCGTATCGGCAGAGTCCGGTGAGGGATCGATGGACGCCGTGGTCATGGTGTCCGGCAAGCGTTTGCTCGTGCCGTTCAACGACGAGCAGAAAGACCGGCAAAAGAGAATTGCCGGAGAATATTTTGCGGCCGGCCGGGCCTATCGCCTGATCTTCGGCGGCGGTGAAGCCGGATCCGTCAAGGTGACGAAATGGAGCGAAGGATGCAACAGCGTGCATGCGGTAGTCGGATTATCTACTTCGGTGACTCTGGGTGGTCCGGTGCGAGCGTTGGCGACCAACTCTGATTCGCTCGGGAAACGCGCCAGCGCGCGGCGCGCACCGACCGACGCGGAACGCGCCGCCGTGATGACTTTAGTGAAGAACATTTACCGGCAGAATCGCACGCCGGCTAATCTGATCGCGGCACTGAAAGTCACCAATCTAACTGCCACCGATCTTGATGGCGACGGCAAGTACGAGTTTATCGGGAGCTTTACCTCAGCAGCGAAAAATAAGTTCGAGCGTGATCTGTTCCTTATTGCCAAATCGCAGGGCGCCGGAATGCGCGCCGACTTTGCCAAGTTCCAGGCCTATCAACCGCCGCCCGAAACTTTCCTGCACAGCATTGATTTTGTCGACCAGCTCGATCTGGATGATAACGGCACCGGCGAGGTCTTTGGTATCGAAGGCGGATTCGATGCCTACGCCTACGTCATATTCAAGAAGGTCGCGGGGCGCTGGCGCGAGGTCTATAGCATGATGGGCGATGCGTGTTAAGCATAGACTGCGCGTGGCAGTAGCCCGACCGTGAGGGAGGGCTCAGTCATGAACCCGTCGCGGATAAAACGCGGACTTAGGCTAGGCTGTGTCGTCTAATACGCAGTTAGATGTCTTCCCTCGTTTCACGCTAATCAGGGCATGAGACCGATGCGCCGCAGCAAATCCTGAAAACGGGAGTCGTCGCGCAGGTTATTCCATTTCGGCTCGACCCGCAGAAAAACCATTTTGGGGTCCCGCTGTTCATAACCCTTCTCCAGCCAGGTAAGCGTCTCGTTGCGCTTGCCCAAGCCGTTATAAATCAGGGCAACACTGTAAGGCGAAACGTAGCGCTTCGTTGATAATCGCATTAGCGCTGCAAGCACCTCTTGCGCCTTTCTCTGTTTGCCCGACTTCGCCAAAGCGTAACCCTCGAACGCGAATGCGTGGCTATGACCGCCGGAGAGTTCTTCCGCTTTGCGGGCTTGGGCGATGGCTTCGTCAAACATCCCCTTCTCGATATATGCACTCGCCGCAAACAAATGAGCAAGCCAAAAATCCGGGTCTAGTTCAATAGACGTCTTCAGACTGGCCAACGCTTCATCGGTTCGTCCGGCGTGCAGCAGAAATTGCCCTTCGAGCGCCTTGCTTCTCGAATCAAGTGGCTCAAGTTCTATGGCCCGTTTTATTTCGGCGAGTCCTTCCGCGTGCCGTCCCGTGTTTGAGAGTAAATGCGCGTAAAACGTATGTGCGTCGGCGTTGTTCGGATCGAGTTCAAAGGCTCGTTTGAATTGATTTTCGGCAGCGTTCCAATCCCAGCCGTACCAAAATATGATGAAACCGAGTTCGGCATGAGCATCGGCGAGAGTGTCGTCAATCGCGATTGCCTTTTTCGCTGCCTCTTTCGCCGGGAGAAAAAAATCTCCCGCGGGCATCTCGCCTGCGGTTGCCAACCCGCGATATGCTTCCGCAAGTCCCACGTAGGCGCGCGCGTAAGATGGATCAATCGCAATCGCTTTTGTGAAATAGTCACTTCCTGCTTGAATTTCCGATGGTGTTAATTTGGCAGCGTGGTAACGCCCCTTAAGATAAAGGTTAAGGGCTTCAACACTCTCGGGATAGTCCTTTGCTAATTTCTGCTCGTCCGCGCCAGACAACGGCACCCCCAACTTCCGGGAAACATCACGCGCGATCTCCTTTTGCAATGAAACGAGGTCTGACCGCTTACGATTGTACTGTTTGCCCCAAAGGTTATTGCCCGTCTGCCCCTCTGCCAACTCCAGTGACAACGTTAAGTCGTCGCCGTGTACCGCGAAATGCCCATTTAAGATTACTTGCACCGATAAATCGGCAGCGATTTGTTGCGGCTCGATCTTTTTGTCTTTGTAGCGAAATACGGAGCTAGCCGCTTTGACTGATAGATGCGGCAGTTGTGAGAGGCTGTTGATGAGCGATTCAGGCATGCCGTCCGACAAATACTCGACCTCAGGGTCTCGGCTCTCGTTGACGAACGGCAAGACGGCGATCGATCCAATTGGTGCGGGACGGGGGAACCAGTAGACCACCGCTACCGCCGAGAGCAAGCAAACCAATAGGGCCATGGCCAAACCGAATTTGTATTTTCGGCTTCTTTTGGCAACGTATCTGGCCGCGCGGTTAAGTTTTGTGACGGCTTTTTCAGCAGGCAGCTCCACGTCTGCACCAAGCGCGTTGAGAAGCTGCTGCCAGGCGAGTTCGACGTCCGCGTCGTCGGTGAAATCGAGGTGCGTGAGTGCCCCGATGCGCAGAGGCTTTTGGCACGGAGTCTTGAGCAGAGGGATGAGGCGAAGGTTGCGGTTGGCCGGGTCCAGCCTGTGCAACATGATGTTTTCGATCTCGCACCATTCGCTCTCAATGTAATCTGGCGTGAGCACAAGCAGAGTCTTGCGGCATGTACTCACACCGCGCTCCATCTCCTTGATGCTTGGCGCACCGCCTTTGAAATCACGAAAATCGATGAAGACGCGCAGGCCGGCTTCTTCGATTATCTTCAACAGTTCGTCTCGCACCCACTCTTTGTCGTGACTGCTATAGGAAATGAACACGTCATACTCGAATTCCAGTTGGTGTAACATGAGGATCTAACCTAGACAGTTGGCTTTCACGGGCGGCCCTAGCGTTAATTCTGATGGCAACTCCTATATGCCAACAATAACTTTACTCTATTCTAACGCTGGCGAAAGTCAAGAATTTGGATGAAGCGCGTGATGGGAGGATAAAGTGGATTGCGTGAACCCACGGGCGGGACGCCCGCGCCATTCACGGAATCAATCCTGATTCTTTTCCGAGTTGCACGGCCTGCGTCCGACGCTTGGCGCTGAGTTTGTCGAAGAGGCGGCTGGAATGCGTCTTCACCGTGTTCTCGCTGACAAAAAGTCTTTCGGCTATCTCGCGATTGCTTAACCCACCAGCGATCAGTTCGAGTATCTCCAGTTCACGCCGCGTGATACCGAGTTCGCGCAATCTGGTCTCATTCAAGGTGAACGACGCAGGAGCCGGGAGCAGAACTTCCTTGACCACAATGGTTTCTGTTTTCCTGGTGAGTTTGAGTCCCAGCCAAATACCGAGCGCGGCAAAGAGCAAAGCGATCAGGCCGCCATAGATTTCGATCGAGTGCTCAATGACGAGGAAGCGATACTCGACAAGCTTCAATACAACGATCAGCGCTCCGCCGCAGAGACCGTAAACAAGGATGTGTTTCTTCATTGTGAAGATCAGTAGTGTCTTGGCATCTCTTTGCGCCTTTCGACTCTCTTCGCGCCTTTGCGTTAAATGCTTTCCAACTGAGTAGTATTTCACGCAAAGGCGCTAAGAGACTACGGAAGTCGCAAAGAAGAACTTCAAATTAAGACACTACTCGAAGATCCCCGGGTGACCGTGAGCGTCAAGTCTTCACCACTCTGACTTGGCTATATATTTGAGGACGTGCTTGATGGAAGTGACGCTGTACGAACCGTCGGCCTTCCGGATCGGAATATGTCGATAGCGTCCCATGGACATTTTGTTCACAGCGATCGCGATCGAGTCCCGGTCGCTCAGGACTTCCGGATGCCCGCTCATCAATTCGCGGACTGCGGTCTGCTGGGGAACGGCGCCCGTGCCGGTCAGCTTGTTGAGCAAGTCGCGCTCGGTGAAGATGCCGACCAGCTCCCCATCCTCGAGCACCAGCGCGCAACCCAGTCCGGCACTTTTCATTTTTGTGACCACTTCGAGGGCGGAAGTCTCGGGAGCCACGCTGAGGAACTCCTGCTCGAGCCGGCTGATGTCATCTTCCATCACTGAACTTGCCGGACCCTCCCGCTCGGTCTGGGGCACGTCGAGGTTGAGCAGAGAGGTCACGCACTCTTCACAGCGGTCCGCGCCTTCGATGTTGTCATAACCACAGGATGGACAGATCATTTTTGATTTCCGATTTTTGATTTCCGATTTGAGATTCTGCGAATGCCTGGTTTCAATCGGCAATCGGCAATCAAAAATCGGAAATGTTCTTTATTCCACCGTCCACATATCGCCGCTGTAAATTAATTTTTCCAGCGTGCCCGGTCCGGACTTGGCGATGGCCGTATCAATCTGTTCGCCCAGCATCTGATCGTAGCTGGGACGTTCGACCGCGCGAAAGACGCCTACCGGTTGCGGGAAATCCGGCTGTTCCATACGCGCCAGCATGAATGCGACGGAAGGATCCTCGAGGTGGATGTCATGCACCAGGAGGTCAGCTTCGGTGATGCCATTCTCGCCGATGGTGACGACTTCAGGGTGCGCGCCATTCATGCGAATGCCGCGGTTTCGGTCCTTGCCAAAGATCATCGGCTTGCCATGTTCCAGGTAGAGCACCTTATCCTGACGCACGCTGCGCTCGGCAAAGTAATCGAAGGCATGATCGTTGAAGATGTTGCAGTTTTGATAGACTTCGAGGAACGACACGCCTTTGTGTCTGGCCGCGGCTTCAACCATCACGCCCAGATGTTTGACATCGATGTCGATCGAGCGCGCGACGAAGGTTGCTTCGCTGGCGATAGCCAGTGACAGAGGATTAACCGGATAGTCGATGACGCCCATCGGAGTTGATTTCGTGCGCTGGCCGAAGACGCTGGTCGGACTGTACTGGCCCTTGGTCAACCCGTAGATGCGGTTATTGAACAGAATGTAGTTGATGTCCAGGTTGCGCCGCAGCACGTGCATGAAATGATTGCCGCCGATCGACAGCGCGTCGCCATCACCGGTGATTACCCACACGCTCAAATCGGGATTGGCGGATTTGATTCCGGTTGCGATCGCGGGCGCTCGCCCGTGAATGCTGTGAAAACCGTACGTATTCATGTAATAAGGGAAGCGGGACGAGCAGCCGATACCGGAAACGAAAACCATCTTCTCGCGCGGAATGCCCAGCTCCGGCATCACCTTCTGCACATTGTTCAGGATGGCATAGTCGCCACAACCCGGACACCAGCGCACTTCCTGATTCGAGACGAAATCCTTCTTGGTTAATTGTCCGGGCGGCGGGGCCGCGCTGAAGACTGCGGCGCCGCCTTCGCTCTCTGCGGACACAGCGGATTCGACCAGACCCTGGTGTCCGTTGCCGTTTGAACCGTTACCTTGTGTGCTCATAATTGCTCCTCGATATTATTTCTGCTGCCGCGCCGGACAGCTTCCAGTAACTTTAAGAACTCTTCGCGAACATAAGGATTAACTCTAGCAGCGAACTCACTTGAGAGACCGCGAATTTTGATAAGCTCTTGCACGTCGGCGAGATCCTTCAAGCGATCCGGCGCAGTCATGCCGGACGCGAGTTTGAGCTCGATTAGTTTCTCCAAGGTCGGGAACTTCACGCCATCAATCTCGACTGAAGATTCCGATGGTCTGGGAAAACTCACTGGCTTGGGCTTGCCATCCCCAGGATACTCGCCAGCCGAGATCAGTTCTATCGGAATTCCATCTCGCGTCGAGCGAAGCCTTTTCCGCGCTCCCTGAAATGCCGGAGAGTAACCGAGCCCGACCAGTTCGCGGTGAAATCGTTGCAGTCCCTCCGCGTCCACGATCAGATCAATATCCTCGGTGAACCGCGGGTAACCGTAAGCCATCAAAGCAATCGCGCCGATCACTAGATAATCGATATCATGTTCTTTCAAGTCAGCGACCAGACGCGCCAACGCGCTGTTGAGCTGTCCTTCACCCATGAAATATCGCTGCCCTTCAGCGTAAGTCTTCAGAATTGAACGCGGCTCGATGTTGGCCATTTTATCACGCGAAAATCTCAGCGACATTCATCTGAAAACCAGGCACGACATCCGCGCCATCAAGCTGGTCATTCTTAGTGAGCGTCACGATGTCGGTAAGCGAGCGATAGACAGTTACGGTATGTAGCTTCGGGCTCACGACCCAAACCATTTGCGCGCCGCCTTCGAGCCATTCGGCAACCTTGCCTTCGACTTCGCTTACCGTGTCGCCCGGACTAAGGACTTCGACGGCGAGATCCGGTGCCCCCGTCCTGTAGCCCTTCACATCCGGACCTTCCTTGATTCGCTCCATGCGAACGAAAGCAATGTCTGGAGCGCGCACGGTATCTGGATTAGTCTTAATCAGAAATCCGGTTTCTGCTAAGTAAAGCTTGCCAAGCTTGTTTTTCTTGACGTGAGAGCCGAGGGGAATAGCGAGTTCCATTCCTACTCGACCGTGTTCATCTCCAGCAGGTGACATACATCTTAACTCTCCCTCAATGAGTTCATAGCGACAGCCGTCATCCGGCATTGCCAACAGCTCGTCGGCGGTCATGGGTTTTGTAATCGTGGCGCTCATATCATTACTTCTGCACTTTGGTTTTGGCAGCGAGCCAAGACAGTCTCCTGAGTTTATGGGATTGCCTATAAATACTCCTCGACCTTCCTGACGATCTCGCGAATCTGAAACGGCC
>Ga0070698_100001901_pt1 | contig 23269 bp, 25 predicted proteins | sample KBSK1502metaG_FD_65477 | JGI IMG/M metagenome (GOLD analysis project Ga0070698, IMG submission 65477) | Corn, switchgrass and miscanthus rhizosphere microbial communities from Kellogg Biological Station, Michigan, USA - KBS K1-50-2 metaG | ecosystem: Host-associated > Plants > Roots >...
CGCGCGATGACCCACGTGCGGGGGTTGCCATCGCGGATCGGCGGCCTCCGCCATGACCCACGTGGGTCATAGCCGGACAGCCATCGCGGTTCGATCGGCGGTGGCCGTGGGTCATAGCGGCACGGCCCATCGCCGTTCGATCGATGGCCCGCGCGATGCGGGATTGCCATCGCCGATCGGCGGCCCGCCATAAACCATCGCGGTCGATCGGCGGCCGCGCGCGATGACCCACGTGGGTCATAGCCGACAGCCATCGCGGTTCGATCGGCGGTGGCCGTGGGTCATAGGGGCACCGCCCATCGCCGTTCGATCGATGGCTGCAGGCGTCCAGCGCTGTGGCCGAAAGCGCGACAGCCCATCGGTTTCGATGGGCTGCCTGCGGACTACGTTGATCGTTGCGTGCGAGTCGCGGTTATTGCCAACCGCCGCCACCGCCGCCCTGCTGCGGATAGCCGCCACCTCCCGGCGGAGGCGGATAGCCTCCACCCGGCGGCGAATAGCCTCCACCTGGCGGTGGATAGCCTCCGCCCGGCGGATAGCCTCCACCACCCGGCGGTGCCCCGCCTGGACGACCGGCGAAGAGGGCCTTCGCTTCCTCGTACGCAGCGGGTGACGCCATCATCAGCACGCCGAAGAACGCGACGATGAAAATGAACTTATGCGTCATGTCGAGAATCGCATTGACGCCACCGCTACCGTGAACGATGTGCGCGAGACCGCCGAGGAGAACTGAAGCTGGCAGCCAGATGATCAAGATCGCAGCGACGAGTGGGCCGAACGCATCAACGGCTTGTAGTGCCGGCGGCAGCTTCTGCGGCGGCACGACGAAGATGACGCACGCCATGCCGAGCATCGTGATGATGAACTCGAGCAGCATGTTGACGATGTAGAGGACCGGCACGTTGGAGAAGCGCATGCTGTCGATCTGGCTGATCCACCCCGGGATCAACATGCATGCACCAACGGCAATGACGATTCGCGCGACTTGATCGTTTGGTTGTGAGATTCGCGCGAGCAAACCAAACACGAGCGTCGCGTAGCCGAGGATGTAGATCGTGTAGGACCCCGGCATGTGCCGGACCAGCATGAAGATGCCGATGAATGAGACACCAAACGGAATCCACTGAATCACTGCAGGTGGAATCTGTTGGCGAAGATCCGGCGGCGCGGCCGCGACGAGCAGATACAGCGCGCCCGCAATGATCGGCCACACGAGGTGATCGAACTTCGACATGTCCCAGCCGAACACGAGGGACGGCGACGTGTAGTACGGGATCACGATCGACGCGAGCAGCGCGACTCCAGCGAGGAAGAGAACCTTGCGCTGAATGTTTGGGTCGCGAAGATGCGAAACCGGAATACCGAAGATCGTGCCGGGCGCGGACTGCGGGATCCTGCGCGCCAGATCGTCCATCGGACCCGGCATGTTTTGCTGCATGTATGCGGGCTGTCCGTAGCCCGGTTGTCCGTAACCCGGTTGTCCGTAGCCCGGTTGTCCGGGCGCCGGTTGTCCGGGTTGGCCGTATCCCGGCTGTCCTGCAGGCTGTCCGTAACCCGACTGTCCGGGTTGTCCGTAGCCAGGTTGTCCCGGCTGGCCATAGCCTGGTTGCTGTCCGAATCCCGGTTGTCCGCCCGGTTGTCCATAGCCAGGCTGTCCCGGCGATTGTCCGTATCCGGGTTGTCCGGGCGACTGTCCGAATCCGGGTTGGCCGGCGGGTTGTCCGTAGCCCGGCTGTCCGGGTTGTCCCGGCTGTCCGGGCTGTCCGTATCCCGGTTGTCCGCCGGGCTGTCCGTAGCTCGGTTGACCCGGCTGTCCGTGGCCAGGTCCGTGACCAGCTTGTCCGCCCGGTTGTCCGTGACCCGGCTGTCCGTAGCCGCCGGGTTGTCCGAATCCCGGACCACCACCCGGTTGTCCGAATCCCGGACTCGGGGGTTGTCCGAATCCCGGACTGCCGCCGGGCTGTCCGAAGCCCGATTGGCCGGGTTGTCCCGGACGCTGTCCGGGTTGTCCGGGTTGTCCGGGTTGTCCGGGTTGTCCGGGCTGTCCGGGTTGTCCGTACGGCGATGGCTGTCCGTAACCCGGCTGTTGTCCGAACGAACCTCCTTGTCCACTCTGTCCGTGTTGCTGACCTGGTTGTTGCGGAGTGAAGCCCTGCTGCTGCGGCGGCTGAAAGCCTTGCGGTTGCGGCGGCACGCCTGGACGGGGAGGAGCACCAGCGGCGGGTGCGCCGGGTTGACCCGGACGCTGGATCACCGGCGCTGCGTATCCGAACATCGTCTTTGCTGGCTGCGAACCTCCCGGAGGCGCTCCCGCTTGCGCGGGTGGCATCGGTCGACCGCATGTTCCACACGCGGGAGCGTTCATCAGCACTGCCGCGCCGCAATACGGGCACGGCCTGGTTGGAGTCGCCATCGTGGTTTCCCCTGTCCTTTCGGTAGTGGACGGTAACCCGCGCACTCGACGGAAAGCAATGAACCGACCCGGTTTTGCGGGATACCGATCAGCCTCAAAACGAAGCACGACAACGATTTCAATCGCACATGCAGAATTCTTCTGGCTGGCCTGCGCTCTTTTCGACGTTGGTGATGAGCTGTGTTGTGGGAGCAGGTCCGCCGCCCTTGTGGGCGCGACATCGGCAATGCGAATCTGTCGGGCGTGGCACGCAGGCTTCCCGCTCACGATGCCGCACGGGGCGAAGCGGTCGAGGTTCGGATCGCTGATCAAAGCGTGCGCGCGTTTGCTCATGAAAGCATCGCGGCGGCGGCGTTCGCGAGCGGCGCTCGCGTCCTATCGCGCTCGCTGAAGTATCACCGTCCGCGCACGTTCTTCTGTCTCGAAGGTCATTGCAGCGGCTGTCTCGTTCGGCTCGGAGGCGTGCCGAATTTGCGCGCGTGCCAGTCGCCGTGCAGTGCGGGCGCGGAAGTCGAAGGACAAAACGCATTTCCATCGGCCGAAGTCGATCTGCTCGGCGCCGTCGACTTTCTGTTTTCGCGCGGACTCGATCATCACACGCTGATGACGGGTTCGTCGGTGCTCAATCGGCTCGCGAACAAAGTCGTGCGCCAGCTCTCGGGACTGGGCAAGTTGCCCGCGAGTGCACCGAGCGAGCTTCCCGATGTCGCCGAGCGCAATATCGATGTCTGCGTGATCGGCGGCGGACCTGCGGGCCTTGCCGCGGCGACCGCGTGTGCACATCGCGGTCGTCGCACGCTACTCGTCGATGATCAGCTGCGGCCGGGCGGCAGCTTGCGCACGGATCCGCGCGCGGGTCGCGACCACGCGGAAGAGATCTGGGCGAACACGCAGCACGCGGGCGTCGAGGTGCTGCCGCGTTCCACGGCGATCGGATTCTTCCCCGAAGATGACGGCGGTGTTGTTGCGATCGCCGCGCCCGATCAACTCTATCGCGTGCATGCGCGCGCGTGGATCTGGGCCACGGGCGGCTACGTCGTGAACTTGCCGTTCATCGAAAACGATCGACCCGGCGTCATCGCCGCACGCGCCGTCGGTCGATTACTCGTCGATCACGGCATTCTCGCCGGGGACAAGATCTGCATCGTTCAGGTTCCGCAGGTCGCTGAGGATGCCGAGGCTCTCGCGACCGCGCTTGCAGCGGCGGGTGCCGAGGTCGCGCGCGTCGACCTTGCGAACACGTTCGGTGCGCGTGGACGCAGCTGGGTCAGCGGCATCGATACAACACAGGGTCGCATTGATTGCGACCTCGTTGCAGTGGCGGCGATTCCATCGCCGGCCTCCGAAGGTCCACGCCAGCAAGGTTGCAAAGTGGTGCTCGATCCCGATGCGGGTGGGTTTCGTGTCGTCGTCGACGAGCACGGCAAAACATCGACGCAAGGCGTGTGGGCCGCGGGCGATGTCACCGGATACATGGGTCCACAACGTGCCGCAGCGGATGGCGCCCGCGTCGGTGCGAACGTCGCCGCGTCCCTGGATTAGGATCGAAGCGTGGCCGGCAAGATCCTTCTCTGTCGTTGTGAGGATGTGACGCTCGCGGATCTCGAGCACTGTGTCTCGCGCGGCTATCGCGACATCGAAGAAGTGAAGCGCTACACCGGCTTTGGCACCGGTCCGTGTCAGGGCAAAGAGTGTCTCGCGCCGGTCGCTACGCAGCTGGCGCGACTGACGAGCAAGGCCCCGGCGGAGATCAGACCATTCACGTCGCGCCCGCCACTCGCGCCGACGCCGATCAAGGTGCTCGCGCGCGCGCCTGACGCGCATCGCTTCGAGGACGAGGGCGGCGCCGCACCGGTCGAGGAAGCGTCGACGAAGCCGCGAAGCGACGAGGGGCCATGACGCACGAACCCGCCACGCATCTGCGGAGCAACGAGGCCATCGCGCAGCGACCCGCCACGCATCTGCGGAGCAACCAACCCATCGCGCAGCGACCCGCCACGCATCCGCGGGGCGACGAGGAACGATGACGCCGGGCGAGGACTTCGATCAAGAAGACGAGAGCCGCGCCGACGTCTCCGGCGAAATCCGACTGCCAGCGACACTCGAAGGCGGTGGGCCGGTACCAGCGACAACCGAGGTCGCGATCATCGGCGGCGGCGTGATGGGACTCGCCATCGCGTACTACCTCGCGCGACGCGGCCTCGACGACGTGCTCGTGCTCGAGCGCGGCTACCTCGCGGAGGGCGCATCGGGCCGCAACGGCGGCGGCGTGCGGCAGCAATGGTCGACCGAGATCAACATTCGGTTGATGCAGGAGTCCGTCGAGCTGTGTCGACGATTTGCCGTCGACCTCGGCGTCAACGTCTGGTTTCGCCAGGGCGGATATCTCTTCCTCGCGCGCAGCGCACGCGAGGTCGCGCGCCTCGAGAAGAACATCGGGGTGCAGAATCGCTGCGGCGTCGCGACGCGAATGCTCGATGCGCGCGAGGCACAACAAATCGTGCCGGAGCTCGATGTCACGGGGATTGTCGGCGCTGCGTACAACCCGACGGACGGCATCTTGTTTCCATGGCCGTTCTTGTGGGGCTACGCGCGACAGGCGGCGGCGCATGGCGCTCGCATCTTCACGCAGACCTCCGTCAACAACGTGAGTGCGACGAACGATGGCAGCTTCATCCTCGATACGTCGCGCGGTGCAGTGCACGCAAAGCGCGTGATCAACGCGACGGGCGCGTGGTCACCTCAGCTCGCGAAGATGATCGGCGTCGAGGTGCCGACGTACCCGATTCGCCACGAAATCTGCTCGTCGGAGCCACTCAAACCGTTTTTGCGGCCGATGGTGTCGGAGCTCGCGAGCGGGCTCTATTGCAGCCAATCGATGCGCGGCGAGATCGTCGGCGGCGTCACGCTGCCGGGGCACGAGCCGACGTATGCGATGGGCTCGACACTCGAATTCCTGGCGACGTACGCGCGCCGCCTCGTGCGACTGATGCCGATCCTCGGCGACATCAAGATTCTTCGTCAGTGGGCCGGCCCCTACGACCAATCTCCCGACGGCAACCCGATTTTGGGCGCGGCCCCCGAGCATCCGAATTTCTTTCTCGCCTGCGGCTTCGTCGGCCACGGGTTCATGATGGCGCCGATCGTCGGGAAGCTCTATGCGGAGTGGCTCACCGGTGGCACCAAGCACGAGATCTTCGAACGCTACACGCTCGCGCGGTTTCGCGATGGCAGTGTCGCGACGCACGAGAAGGAAGACTTCAACATCGGCTAGGTGCTAAACCCGAGGCGTGTCGATCCTCGCGTCACACACGATCGGGTTTATTGGTGCCGGCAACATGGCGGAAGCCATGATTCGCGGGCTCGTGCGCGGCGGGCATGTATCGGCCGATCGCATCGCCGCTTCGGCACCGCGCAAGGAGCGGCTCGACGAGCTGCGCACGACCTACGGCATCGATGTCACGACGCACAATCGAGAGGTCGTGCAGCGCTGCGGGCTCGTCGTCCTTTCGGTGAAGCCGCAGATCCTCGACAAGGTGCTCATCGAAGTCGGCGACGTGCTCAAGGCAGGCACGTTGATCGTGTCGATCGCGGCCGGTGTCGACACCGCGACGATCGAAGAGGCGGTCCCCGATGGCGTGCGCGTGATCCGCGCGATGCCGAACACGCCTGCGCTCGTCGGCGCCGGTGCGACCGCGATCTCCGCGGGCAAGCACGCGAGCGAGACGGATCTCGCGACGGCGCGCGCGCTATTCGACGCGGTCGGCATCACAGTGGTGCTCGACGAGAGTCATCTCGATGCGGTGACGGGCCTCTCGGGCTCAGGCCCCGCATACATCTTCCTCATCCTCGAAGCGCTCGCCGATGCAGGCGTCAAAGTTGGATTGTCGCGGCGCAATGCGCAGCGGCTTGCCGCGCAGACGGTGATGGGCTCCGCGAAGCTCTTGCTCGACACCGACGAGCATCCGGGCAAGCTCAAGGACATGGTGACATCGCCGGGCGGCACGGCGATCGCGGGGCTGCACACACTCGAAGAAGGCGGCTTGCGCACGACGCTCATCAATGCGGTCGAGACCGCGACGAAGCGGTCGCGCGAGCTCGGACGCGGGAGCAAATGAATCTGCGCGAGCACGCGGGCGCGATTACGTTCGACGTGCTCGTGCAACCTCGCGCGTCGCGCGCAAAAGTTGGCCCGCTTCACGACGGCCGGCTCAAGCTCGCCGTCACGTCGCCACCTGTCGACGGTGAAGCAAACGCCGCGGTCGTCGAGCTGCTCGCGAAGACGCTCGGCGTAGCGCGAAGCGCCGTCGAGATCGTCGCGGGGGAGAGCTCGCGGCGCAAGACCGTGCGTGTGCGCGGTGTCGCTCGCGCTGCAATCGAGGAGCTCGCACGATGACGTGCCGCGCTCGCGCGATGTTCGCGCTCGCACTCGCCGCCTGCACCGGCAAGACGGGCACGATCTCGGTCTCACTCACAACAGCACCTGGATCCACGGTGCTCGACTCGGTACAGACGCTGCGGCTCACGCTCACCAATCCGCCATCGACACAAACGGCCCAGCGTACCGCCGATGGCTTCGATCTCGCCGTCGAGCTCGACGCGACGGGCGAGACAACGCAACTGTTGCTCGAAGGGCTCGATGCCGGCGGCACGATCGTCGCGACCGGCGCATCGCCGGCCTTCCCCGTCGGCGCCATCGACGCGAGCATCGTCATCTATATGGCAGCGCCGCACAGCGTCGGCGTCGCGCCGCATTCCTTCGATCCGCGAAGCGAGCTTGCCGCCGGCGCGCTGATCTACGGCGCGATCTTCGCCGGTGGCCGCGATGCGAGCGGCGCCGTGCTCGATAGCGTCCTCATCTACAACGCGTTCAATCATACGATCGGCACCGGTCTGTCATTGCCGGGCCCTCGCGCCGGCATGCTGCTCGCGGTTGGCAGCGCCAGCAGCGTGTACATGTTCGGCGGTCGCGACAACCTCGGCGTTCCGACGGCCACGGCGTGGAGCTTCAACACGTCGGTCGCGCCGGCCGGCGCATACGTCGACTACGGCAACAAAGACGGCTTCGAACGCGCGGACGAACTCATGGTGCCGATCGGCAACGAGCACTTTCTCATCACCGGGGCGCCACCCGCGGAGCTATCGGGACTCGACGGCTCGGTCGTCGCTCGACAGGCGGATGCATTGCCACCTGCCGGCGCGGCGTTGATCGCGAGCGACGGCATCGCAACATCGATCTTTGCCGGGCCAAGCGGCGTGATTCGATTTCGCACGGGCACGTTCACGACGCTATCGATCGTCGAAGCGGCGCGCACCGGCGCGGGCGTGGCGGCCATCGCCGGTGGCAAAGTCGCCGTCGTGTGCGGGTCAACGGATGCTGTGCGCATCGACGCCGCGACGGGCACCGCCGACATCGTCGCCGGCGTGCCGAGCGAGGCAAAGACTGGCTGCGCGATCGCCTCGACATCACGCCACCTTGTCATCGCCGGTGGCACGACATCCGCCGGCGTCGATCCGAGCGTCGAGGTCTATGATGTCACAACGCTGGCGCGCGTCGCGGCGGCGCAACTCACGGTGCCGCGCACGAATGCGGTCGCCATCGCGCTGCCAAACGACCAGGTTCTGATCGCAGGCGGCGTCGATGCGTCGGGCGTGCCCGTTGGCACACTCGAGCTCTACACCCCGCCGGCGAATTAACCGCCGATTCATCTGCAGTTCGGTAGGCTCGCCGCATGATCGTCCTTCGCGCCGCGGCCATCTTGTCGCTCGTCGGATGCAATCACGCGCAGCCCGCGGTCCCGGCACCGGTGCGTGCGACCGTCGATGGCATTCTCGGCCCGCACGCGCGCATTACGCGCGACGGCGCGAGCTACGAAGGAGCGCGCGAGACCAAGCTCGAGGTCGAAGTTTCCGAGACCGGCACACTGCTCGCGACGGAGCTCACCCTGCCGGTGAAGGCGCTGCCGGCGGCGGTCGCGGCCGCGGTGAAAGGCCCGATCAGCGAGGCCGAAGTCGTCGTCACGCCGACGAGCGTGCTGTTTTCCGTCGAGGTTGGCGACATCGAATACATGATCGATCCGAACGGCACGATCGTCAGTCGCGAGCACGAGACCGACAAATCGCGAGATGATGACGACTGATGCGCGCGCTCGTCGTTGAGGACTACGAGGTGTTGCGCGAGTCACTCGCGAAAGGACTCCGCGACCAGGGCTACGCCGTCGACGCGACCGGCGAAGGGCAAGAAGGACTGTGGTACGCGGAGAACCATCCGTACGATGTTGTCATCCTCGATCTGATGTTGCCGGGACTCGGCGGTCTCGAACTGTTACGCGAGCTGCGCGCCGCCGGCAACACGACGCCTGTGCTCGTGCTCACCGCGCGCGACGCGATCGAGGATCGCGTCACCGGCCTCGACCTCGGCGCCGATGATTACATGGTCAAGCCGTTCGCGTTCGACGAGCTGCTCGCGCGGCTACGCGCGCTCGTCCGTCGACGCTACGCGCACGTCGATGCGATCCTCCGCATCGCGGATCTCGAGATCGATACCCGCGCGCGTCGCGTGCGCCGCGCCGGTGATGTTGTCGCGCTATCGGCGCGCGAGTACGCACTGCTCGAATACCTCGCGCATCGCAGCGGCCACATCGTGTCGCGCACCGAGCTGTGGGATCACGCCTACGATGAAGCGGCGGAACCAAACAGCAACGTGCTCGATGTGCACATCAGTCATCTGCGTCGCAAGATCGACGATGGCCGCGAGCGCAAGCTGATCCACACCAAGCGCGGCCAAGGCTATGTGCTCGGCGAGGAGCCGTGACGACGTATTCGCTTCGCCGTCGGCTCGTTCTCGTGATGACTGGCGTGATGATGACGATCTTCATCGTCGTCGGCGTATTCCTCTACGCAGGCGTGCGCGATGCCGCGTGGCAACAGCACGATGACGGCCTGCGCGCACGCGCCCGCGCTTTCTCGGCACTCGTCGAACACAGTGACGACGGCTACGAGATCGAACATCCGCCGGAGCTGCGCGACAGCTTCGTCGAGGTCGTGCTACCCGATGGCCACGTCGACGTATGGCGGCGCGGCGGAAAGCCGCACTTTGCAGCGCTCGTCGCACGACCTGTCAGCATTCAGCCGCCACAGCTCATCGATGTCACGCTGCCGGATGGCCGGCCCGGCCGCGCCGTCGTGATTCGCTTTGTCCCGCGCGACGAGATCGGCGGTGCCGAGCCAGCCGCGTTGATTCTCGCGGAGGACATCGAAGACGTGGCGCGCTCGCTACGTTGGCTCGCGACCTTGTTCATCGTCGTCGGCATCGCCGCGCTCGCTGCAATCACGACTCTCGTGTGGTGGATCGTTGGCCGCACGCTGCGACCGCTCGACAAGCTCGCGCAGTCTCTCGACACGATCGACGAGAAGCGTCTCGCGACCCGGATCGCGCTCGACGAGCAACCACTCGAGCTCCACGCTCCGATCCGCAGGCTCAACGAGCTGCTCGATCGCCTCGAGACCTCGTTCGCGCGCGAGCGGCAATTCACCGCTGATGTCAGCCACGAGCTACGGACGCCGCTCGCCGGCTTACGCACGCTACTCGAAGTCACCGCGCTCAGCGAGCGCACGACCGCCGACTACCGCGCCGCGCTCGCCGACGCGCATCGGATCGTGCTTCAGCTCGGAACGCTCGTCGAGAACTTGCTCGTGCTCGCGCGGCTCGACGCCGGTCACGTCGCGATTCATTCCACGGATGTCGACCTGCACGAGCTCGTCGACGAATGCTGGCAGCCAAATGCCGAGATTGCAGCGTCGCGCGCGCTCTCGTTTCGCAACCTCGCCTCGACGACGCTCTCGCTCGATCGCGAGAAGCTGCGCATCGTCCTCGCGAACCTGCTCGCGAACGCAGCCGAATACACCGATCGCGGCGGTTGGATCGAAGTTGCCTCGACCGATTCCGCGATCACGATCACCGACAGCGGTCCGCCGCTTCCCGACGAGCACAAGATCTTCGATCGGCTGTGGCGAGGTGATGCAGCGCGCTCCGGAATCGGCGTGCACTGCGGCATCGGCCTCTCGCTCGCGCGTAGCCTATGCACCGCAATGTCGTTGTCGTTGACGGCGGAGAATTGCGGCGATGGCAGCGTGCGCTTCACCTGCATGCGCACGCGCACACCGAGCGCGCGCGGCACGCTCTAGGTCGGGTTGGGCGTCGAGAAGTCGGGCGCAGTCGTCACCGGATTGGAACCTGTGCCGGTGCCGATATCGACCGGCTGGGTCCGAGCCTCGAGCCGCGTGCGCGCGTTTTCGATGAAGTTCTTGGCCGAGGTCAGCAGCCGTTCGCGGCGGGCCTTGTTCGACAGCACCACCGCGCCTCCAACAACCGATCCGAGAACGAGAAATTTCGTCAGCGTCATGTCGATGCAGCCAGCAAGTGCCATGCCGCGGTACTCTGAACTGGGTGTCGATCAAAGAGTCCGACTTCGAAGCGTCGGTGATTGGCGGCGAGCTGCACCTACGCGGCAACGCGAACGGACGCAACGCGGAACGCCTGGAAGACTTGATCACACGCACGCACAACGACCTCATCGCCCGCAAGGCGCCGACCTTTGCCGTCGACATGCGCGGACTCGAGTTCATGACGGCGTCGTGCTTCAACGTGTTCGTCACGTGGATCAACCTCATCAGCGCGTTGCCACCGGAGCAGCGCTATCAGCTTTCGTTTGCCATCGACGCGAACGCAGGATGGCAGCGCCGCAGCCTCGTCACGCTGACCACCCTCGGCAGTGACGTCGTGAAGCTCCGGACCTGATCCGGTCTATAATGATCCCATGGGGGAGCTGGCGATTCGCGATCTCGATTTCGAGGCTGCGACGCGGCTCGATGCCACTCCGGAATTGCGTCTCGTCGGCAGCGCCGACACGGCGATCGTCAAGCAGCTCGCCGCCCTCATCGAAGAGCTACACGGCCGGCTCGTGAGCGCCGGCGTGCGCGACATCGTCGTCGACATTCGCTCGCTCGAGTTCATGAACGCGAGCTGCTTCAACGTGCTCGTCAACTGGCTCGGTCTGATTCACGAGCTAGAGCCGCATCAGCGCTACCGCCTGCACTTCACGACCAACCACTCGATCCCGTGGCAACGACGCAGCCTGCACACGCTGTCGTGCTTCGCGACCGATCTCGTCGTGGTGGAGGGCTGACGTGGCAATCCCCGAGGAGCTCGTCCAGCAATTCCGCACCGTCGCGCAGGAGCGGCTCGCGCGCGTCGAAACGGCGTGGGCGCAGGTGCTGAGCGCGCTCGACGAAGATGCCGCGGTGCTCATGCACCGCGAGCTGCACACGCTCAAAGGCGAGTCGAAGATGCTCGGGTTCTCCGACGTCAACCTCGTCTGTCACAAGCTCGAGGATTTGCTCGACGTCGCACGCGGCCGCGGTTACGCCGTCGACGAAGATGTCGACCTCGCGGTCAACATGGCGTTGCGTTTCATGGCGATGCTCGTGCGCAAGAAAGTTGGCTCGCAACTCGGCGGCATCGACCTGCCCGGCTTCGTCAAGCAAATCGATTTGACGATCGCGGAGCTGAGCTCCGAGCCCAAGACGCGCACGTCGGGCATCACGCCGTTCAAGCCGAGCACGGCCGGTCCGCGTATCCCCGCCGCCTTGCGCTCGCGGCTCTCGCTGATCGCGATCAACGCGTTCATCGAGTATGCGAGCGCGCGCAGTCTGCGGCGCGAGCGCTTGCGCCCGTCGTGGCACACGCTGCGCGATCTGATCGCGATCCAACGCGCGGTCATCGGCTCGGCGCAGCTCGCGAAGCACAAGGGAGGCGCGCAATCGCTCGCGCGCGAGCTCGGCAAAGAGGTGCAGCTCGTCATCGATGTCGCGAGCGTGGAAGCAACGGCCGAAATGCTCGCCGCCGTCGATGCCGCTGTCCTCCATCTCGTGCGCAACGCGGTCGATCACGGCATCGAGCTTCCCGAGCACCGCACCGCGATGGGCAAGCCCGCGCGCGGCACGATTCGCATCACGTGCACGGTCGCCGACGACACGCTCGCGATGTCGATCAGCGACGACGGTCGCGGCGTCTCGATGGAAGAGGTGCGCGCGCGAGCGATCGACTTTGGCCTGATCAAACCAGACGAGACGAGGGTCGATGAGCGCTGGCTCGAGATCGTGTGTCATCCCGGCTTCACGACGCGCGCCGAGGCGAGCGAGGTCTCCGGTCGCGGCGTCGGCCTCGATGCCGTGCGGATCGGTATTCACGAGGTCGGCGGCTCGCTGACGGCGACTACGCACCCCGGCAGAGGAGTGATCTGGCACGTGCGAATCCCGCTGCCAAAGATCACATTCGATGCGCACATGTTCCGGCTGCCGAACATCGCGTTCCCGATCATCCTCGACGGCGCGTGGCAACCTATCAACGACCCAGGCGACGGCGCGCTCATCCTCGACGTTGCGCAAATGCTCGGCCTGTCGGAGCAACGCTCGGCGAACCCTCCGCGTTACTTCAAACGCGACGACAAGGTGATCGGCATTCTCAGTGATCAGCCGCCGAAGGCGGTGAGCGCGCGCCGTCTCATCGCACCGCCACCGCCTGCATTCGCTGAAGTCGTGATCGTCGAAACGACCGAGAGCCTACTGGTTCACTTCGATCGCCAGTATCGCTAGCTGAGGATCCGCCGCACTTCGTTGACGACGTGCTCGACGCCCTCCCCTTTCGCGACGTAGCCATCGACCTTCGCCTCGCGCGCACGCTCCTTGAGCTCGGCGTCGGGCAGCGTCGAGAACAGATAGATCGGTGTCTTGACGTCGCGCTCGAGACGCAGCACCGCGGCGACATCATCGCCGAATAGCTCGGGCATCTGGACGTCCATCAAGATCAGGTCGAACCCCTGCGCGCCCTTGCCCACGAGATCCTCGACGCCGGATCGCGTCTGCACCTCGTAGCCCGCCTCTTCAAGTGCGTGCGCAGCGGCGGCAAGAATGATCGGACTATCGTCGACGATCAGGATCCGCTTCCGCATCAGAACACGATCTCCTCGCACAGTGCGTGCAGCTTTTCGGGCAGCGCCTCGGGCCCTGCCTGCTTCGATACATAACCATCGGCGCCGACGCTACGCGCGACCTCCGCAAGCTCGGCATCGGGCGCGCTCGAACAAATGATCACCGGCGTCTTCGCCGTTTGCACCTGATTGCGAAGCCACGTGCAAAGCTCGGCGCCGCTCATCTCCGGCATGTAGAGGTCGGTGACGATCAAGTGCGGCTTCCAGTCGAGCACTGCGTTCAGAAACTTGCGAAGCGTACTGACGGCGCGCACCTCGAAGCCGGCTTGTTCGAGCAGCGGCGTGAGCACCGACAGCGTGATTTGGCTGTCATCGATCAACACGATCCGCTTCGCGTCTTCCATTTGTTCCCTATTGCGACTCGGTGACGCTGACGAGATCGACTGCGAAGCAGCGCAGCGAAGTCAGACTCCGGCGCTGCCAGTGCAGTTTCGGATTCGCTAGAAATTTGATCTTGTAGCGGCGTTCTTGCTCGAGCCCTTGAATATCATTGATCCACGAAACGAAGCTCTTGAAGCACGAAGAGTTCATGAATTCGAGCTGCCGCAAGTCGACGACGGCCTCTTTGACGCCGAGCCGGTTCGCTTCGACATGAATGCGTGAGAGCAACATGTCGATCGCGTCGAGCGCCGCATAATCCGCGGTGCCTCTGAGCCACGCGTTGATCATCGTGCCGTCGTGACGCGCCGCTCCCTCGAAATCTTCCACGCTGACGCTGGCAACTTCGCTCATGGGCTGTCCCCCACCGTTGCGACCGCCTCGATCACAGCGACATCGCCGTCGACGACGCTGTACTTGAGCTGCATCTCGCCCTCCGCACAAATCCGGGCGAGCCCGAGCCCTGAGCCTTCACGCAGCTTGACCTTGCTCGCGATCAGCTCTTGATAAAAGTTCGTCACGTTCTGCGCTGACTGCACGCCTTCGAGCAGCTCTCGAATCCGTGCGATGTCGACCTCGTTTGCGCGATTTCGCAACGTGATGCGCACCTGCTTTGGTGACTGCGATTGATCGACCTCGATGCGGATCGTCGTCTCGCCGTCCTTGGAATACTTCACGGCGTTTTCGAGCAGCTCATGCGTCGCGAGCGCGACGCGCGACGTGCCATCCGGGTCACTCAAGAAACGTGCGTAGAATTGAGTGACGAATCTGCGCACCACGGAGACCAGCGCGACGTTCGGTTTGAAGTTCATCTCGAAGTACGCAACTGGATCCATGGACGACCGAGTACCAGTACAACAGGTACGCGAGTCGCTCGCACGCTCCAATCGACACAACCTGCGCGATCAGCGGTGCCGGCTACAGCGTTGTGGGCGAAGGAGCGTTATTGTGGCGATGTGGGCGCGACGCTCGATCGAATCGTGCTGCAGACGGCAGATACAAACGTAAAGGCGGAAGTCGCACGCATTTGCACGCGTCTCGAGTGCCCTCACGTTCACGTACATGACGGCAACGAGCTGCTCAAGCACGCGCCGCGCGCTCTCATCTTGGTCGATCGCAATGTGCTCGACGAAAACGTGCTCGATGACGTTGCTGCCGTCGACAATCGCGGCCCGATCATCGTCTTCGCGCGCGACAATCTGGCTGCGGTCAGCGATGCCGACGCGGTCGCGGACGCCTCGCTCTTGCCAGACGTGATCGAGGTCGTGCTGCGCGGCAAAACAACGGGCAACGGCGATGACCTCGTCGCGGTGTCGCTGTTGGCAGGTCAGCTCGAGCAGATGATGGAGAGGGCGGTGCAACGGATCAGTGCAGCGTTCGCGATGGAACGCTGCCGCATTTCGTTGCCGCAGCAAATTGTTGCAGGACCGAGCGGCGCGGTGATCGATCGCCGCGAAACTCGTATCCGCATCGGCTGCCTCGAGCTCGCCACCAGTGGCGTGCGTGTGCTCGATCCGAGCGATCGCCGGCGGCTCGATGCGCTCGCCGCGAGACTCGGCCAGGAGCTGTCGTGGCGCGGCGTTTACGAGCGCACGGCGGAAGAGCTCGACCGCATGGTCAACAACCCGGGTGTCGACGCGCTACTCGGCGTGTGGAACCGCTCCGCGCTGTTGCGCCTGGCGACGATGTATCTGTCGACCGCGGCGCGATTGAAGCACCCGCTCGGCACGATCCTCGTCGATGTCGCGAATCTGCAGCGGATCAACAGTCGACACGGCCTCGAAGTCGGCGACCGCGTGCTGCGCCGAGTTGCCGATGCGATGCGTGGCGGCACGCGCATCGAAGATGTCGTCGGCAGGTGGTCGGGCGGCAAGCTCGTCGTGATTCTCCAGAACAGCACGCTCGAAGGCGCGGAGCGCGCCGCCGAACGCATCAAGCTCGCGCTCGAAGCGAGGCCGCTCGAAATCGGCAACGGCGAGCTGATGATCCAGACGCGATTCGGCGTCTGCCTCGCGACCCAGAACGAAGATCCACCGAAGCTGATCGAGCGCGCCGCGATGCTGGCGAAGACAGGCGCCGGCAGCGTGCGCCCGTCGCAGCGGCGCTTGCCCTCGATCGATGGCGACGACGTCGCGACCACGCTCGGCGGCACGTTCCGTTTGCTGCACGAGATCGGCCAAGGCGCGATGGGGCTCGTCTACCGCGCCGAGGATCTCGCGCTCGAGCGGCCCGTCGCGATCAAGATGCTGCGGCCGGATCTCGCGGCGGATATGGAGCTCGTCGAGCAGCTGCGCAGCGAAGCGGCACTGCTCGCCCGGCTGCAGCACCCAAACCTCGTGCAGGTGTACAGCTTCGGCCACGGTGGCGGCGATGCGTACATCGTGATGGAGCTCGTCGAGGGAGAGCCGCTGCAGCAAGCGGTCGAGCGGCATCGCAACGAGCAAACGACGATTCCGATCCAGGAGGTGATCGCGATCGTCGAATCGATCGGCTCGGCGCTCGACGCGCTGCATGATCACGGCGTCATTCATCGCGATGTCAAACCGGCGAACGTGATCCGCGATCCGTTCCGCGGCCGCAGCGTGCTCGTCGATGTCGGCATCGCGCGACGGTACGGCCAAAGCGTCGAGACGGCGGGCACGCCCGGCTATGTCGCGCCCGAGGTGATCCGCGGTGAGCCGGCGAGCAATCTCTCCGATGTGTACGGCCTCGCGGCCACGATCTACACGCTGCTCACGCTGCAGCTGCCGTGGGGCGATGCCGAGCGGATCAGCGTATTGACGAGACAGCTCGAAGGCGAAGAGCTGCCGCTCGTGTCGTCGCATCGCCCCGAGCTCGCGCCGGCCGACGAGATCATGCGCTCTGCGCTGAGCGCGAATCCACAGCGACGACCTCGCTCCGCCGGCGCATTCTCGCGCGCTCTCGCGACGGCAATTGCCGGACTCGCGCCGATTCCAAGCGATCGCGCGAGCTCGATCGGCCGCGTGATCCTGCCGCGTCGCACCCAAGCGACGCTCGCGAAAACGCGCGGCGTTGTCTTCCGGTCCGTCGGCCGCGCGCTCGGACTGCGTGAAGCCGAGCGTCTGCGCGATCGTCTCGCCGCCGATCACCCCGACATCTCGCGCGCGATCACCGAGGCTGCGCCCCTCGATTGGCTCCCGACGGAGCTGTTCACGCGACTGCTCGCCGTCGCGCCGCAATTTGCCGCGCGCGAAGGCACCTTGCTCGCGCGCGATGTCGCACGCGCGACCGTGCGCGCCTCGTTCCGGCGCTTCTTTCCCGCCAGCGCAGCGACCCTGATCCCCGAGCGCACACTCTCGGCGATGCGCACCGTGTGGAGCCGCTACCAGACATGGGGCACGGTATCGGCCATGCCCGTTCACGCCGCCGAGGTCGTGATCAAGATCGCAGATACGCCGCGCGTCGCTGACCTCTGCGCGTTCGCGAGCGGCATGTTCGAGCAGCTCGTCGTGCTCTCCGGCGGCCACGCGACGCACGTCGAGCACGAATCCTGCGAAGCGCGCGGCGATGAGATTTGTTTGTATCGCGTCAGCTGGGAGCGCGCCTAGAACAGGCTCGTCTCGATAAGCAACTCGAGGGCGCGTGGCAGCGCCTCGAGCTCGTCTTGCTTGGACAAGAACGCATCGGCTTCGCACTCGCGCGCGAGCACTTCGAGATCTTCGGAACCGAGCGCCGAATACAGCACAACGGGGACGTGCGCGGTGTCGTAGCTCGACTTGAGGCGGCGGCACAGCTCGACACCCGAGACGCCCGGCATATTGACGTCGGTGAGGATGATGTCGGGCCGCCACTCGCCAAACGCGGTGCTGAAATCGACGAGCTCGGTCGACGATCGCACGTCGTATCCGGCCCGTGCCAGCACCTCGCCGACGACTTGTAGCGTGAGCTCGCTGTCGTCGATCAGCAGCACTTTGTGCTGGTACATGCGGCGGTCAGGATAACACGGCGTTTATAATCTCTCTTGGCATGTGCGAGTTGCTCGGGATGGAATGCAATGTCCCGACTGACATTGTCTTCTCGTTCTCCGGTTTGGCGACACGTGGAGGCAAAGCAGGTCCGCATAGCGATGGTTGGGGACTCGCGCTCTACGACGGTCGCGTCGCGCGCATGTTCCTCGAGCCAACTCCCGCCGCGAACTCGCCGCTTGCGCGATTCGTGCGCGAGCATCCGATCAAGACACTGCTCGCGATCGCGCACGTGCGGCAGAAAACGCGAGGCAGCATTGGCCTCGCGAACACGCATCCGTTCGTGCGCGAGTTGTGGGGCCGACACTTCGTGTTCGCGCACAACGGCACCGTGAAGAATGCGCGCGCGCTCAAGCTCGGTCGCTTTCGACCGATCGGCAGCACCGATAGCGAGTATGCGTTCTGCGCGCTGCTCGCAGCGCTCGAGCACGAATTCAAGTCCTACCCGAAATCGCAATCGGACTACGCGAACGCGGTTGCCGCAGTCGCCGGCAAGATCGGTCGCGACGGCACGTTCAACATGCTGCTCGGCGACGGACGCCAGTTGTTTGCGCGGTGCGCTACGAAACTGCACTACATCGTGCGACAGGCGCCGTTCAAACGCGCGACGCTTGCGGACGAGGATGTCACCGTCGATTTCGCCGAGGTTACGACGCCTGATGATCGCGTCGCTGTCGTCGCGACGATGCCGCTGACGCGCGACGAGGCGTGGACTGTCGGAGCTCCGAACACGATGTGGAATTTTCGCGCCGGGAAGCTAATCCGTACGCTGGCATCGTGATTTCGGCCGCGCTTTGACCCCGTTTCAATAAAGCTGGTGAGCCGATATGCTGGGAGCATGAGGGGACTGCTCGTCGTTGCGCTCGTGCTTTCGGCTTGTGGTGACAACAAAGGCAAACGCGACGACGCCGGTGTCGACGATGCCGCGATGCACGAATGCGGCAACGGCATCGTCGAAGGCCCGATCGAGGTCTGTGATTTAGGCGCGGACAACGGCGCGCCCGGCGCGAACTGCACATTCCAGTGCGCGTGGACATGCGACCGCGACCTCCTCTGTGATGACAATGACTCATGCAACGGCACCGAGACGTGCGTCGATCACGCGTGCGTCAATGGCACTCCGCTCGCTGATGGAACGTCGTGCGGCACGGCGAAGCTATGTCGCAACGAAGCATGCACCGATGCCGTGTGCGGTGACTCGTATACGACGACGCCGATCGAAGAATGCGACGACGCGAACGCAGATCCGAACGACGGCTGTACGAACAGCTGTCATTACACATGTCTGTCGACCGACTCGGCGCGCAACTGTACGCCCGCGGATATGTGCGCGGGGCAAGGCACGTGCAACGACACGACCCATATCTGCACGGCGGGTACGCCGCTCGCCGATAACACCGCGTGCACAACGGCATCGATCACGTCCGGCGGCTACTGCAAGGTCGGCGTGTGCACGCAAGCGATGTGCGGCAATGGTCTCGTCGAGCCGAACGAGCAGTGCGATCTTGGCTCGCAGAACGGCACGACCGGCAGCGGGTGCAAAGCCGATTGCACGTGGGTCTGCGAAACGGCGACGGTCGCGACCGATTGTCCCGCGGCACCGCAGTGTCAAATGCAGGCGTGCAGCGCGACGCACACGTGCTCGCCGGTGCCCGACGTCTCGAAGAACGGTCAGTCCTGCACCGGCGGCACGGGCTACGTGTGCAGCAACGGCGCGTGCGTGCCACCGACCGCGACGTGCGGCAACGGCGTCACCGAGACCGGCGAGCAGTGCGACTTCGGCAGTGGCAACGGGCCTGGCACCGGCTGCGAAACGAATTGCACGTTCTCTTGCACGACGTCGCCTGATTCGTGCGCCGACGCCAACATCTGCAACGGCACGAACACGTGCCAGGCGGTCACCGTCGGCGGTAAGGCCGGTCGGAAGTGCGTGCAGACGACAGTGCCGCCCGCAACCGGCACGACCTGCGGCGTCAATATGATCTGTCTCAATCAGCTGTGCGTGACGTCGTCGTGCGGCGATGGCTACATCAATCCACTCACGGGCGAGACCTGCGAGCCGCCCAATACCGCGACCTGCGATGCGACCTGTCACACGATCCGCTGTGGCGATAGCATTCGCGGCGGCACCGAGCAGTGCGATGACGGCAACCTGACAAACCTCGACGGCTGCGACTCGACGTGCAAGTTCGAGCAGTGCCACCGCGTCAACTCGCTAACGCTCGCGTTCACGCCCGATACCACGTTCTGTCCGCAGAACGCGCTCGGTGGTGCGATTCGTGGCCTCGCGCAGGGGCAGGTAACGGATGCGCTGGCGGCCGGCGTGATGGACGGTTCGATCACGATCGAGCTCCTCAGCCTCGGCCTGGATGATCTGACAGGCACGAGCGATCCAAGCGTGTCGCTTGGCCTCTTGAGCGGAACTCCTGTCGCTGGCACCGGCTACAACGGCACGATGGATCTCGACTGGTGGTACACGACGTCCGCGACGACGATCAACTCGAGTCGCGTACCGACGACCCAAGTCGCAGGCAACATCGCATCGAAGGTCCTCAATGCGGCGGCGAGCGAGATCGTGATCTCGGTCGTGCTCGGCGGATCGCCCGCGACGCTCGACATGCTCAACGCGAAGATCCGCGCGAACATCGGCGCTACGTCGACTCCGCTCGTGTCGACGAACGGCACGACACCCGGCCATCTGCCCGCCGAGCACCTCGATCCGGCACTCGTGTCGTTTCAGGTTTCGACGGCTGGCATGCTGTGCGGCAACGTGACTGCGCAGTCACTCGACAACGTGCCGATTCCATCGGCGCTGCAGTCAAATTGTTCGCAGGGCTACACCACATCGAACTCGCTGCTCGACGTGCTCGTTCGCGGCTGCTCGGTGTTCTTGGTCGGCACGCTCGTGGCGCAGACTCAGCCGGATAAGTCGCGCGATGGCGCCACGTATGTCTTCACGCTGAGCGGAAACACAGTGACCGGCTGTACGCGGAACGGTGCCGCGGCAACGCTCAGCACCTGCCTCGCGAATGCCGCGTACTCGAGCTTGTTCAAGTTCACGACCGATCGAACGATCGCGAAGTAATCACTTACACGGCTGCCACGGCGGAACGATCGCGGGGTTCTTCGCGATCAGCTCGCACGCAGCATGCCGCGCCTGCGCGGCCTCTTCGCCCTGCTTGAGCGCAGTGGCGAGCAGCCACCACGAACGCCAATCCTCGGGATGTGCCATCGCGAGAGCGCGCGCGACGCCGGCATCCGTCGTCCCCGCGATCTCGTTCAGCACGACGCGCGCGAGCACGTGGTTCTTGTCAATCGCGAGCGCCGCTTCGGCGAGTGCGTTCGCCTCGTCACGTCGCTCTTGAAACTGCAGCCGCGCCAACGCGCGCGCCGCGTAGACGTCTTCGTCGCGTAGCGTCCGCTCCTGCGTCGGCCAATGGCGCAGCTGCACGATGTAGTGCAACACCTTGTGCGTGCCGTGCGCGAGCCATTGGCGCATCTCCATCTCGAGCTGCGAGAGCGGGACCTGGCCGAACGTCTCTCGCCACGCGCGTTCTGGATCATCGACCTCGTTGAGCTTGTGCTCGTAGGCGACGAGGTCGTCGTTTGCGCGGTTTGTCAAAAACGTGAACAGCGCCCACGCGCTCGCGTAGAAGTGCGCATCGGTGCAGCTGAGATCACCACACGCGAACATCTTGTCGAGCGGCATCAGGCTCACCATCACGATCGGCTGACCGCGGTGCGTTGGCGCGCGACCGAGGTCGGCCGTGCCGGCGCGCCGATCAATTTCGATCGTCTCGAAATATTTCGCGAGCCCCTCGGCGAACCACCGCGGTTGGTTGCGGATCACCGATTGCGAAATCGTGTGCGTGAGCTCGTGCGCGGTGACGACCTGATTGGGATCGCGCTTCGAGTCGGCGGCGAGCAGGATCATCGGTTGGCGGATGTAGTTCGCGGCGGGTGATGCCATCGCAGCGAACTCGCCGGGCATGAATGCGGCGACTTCGTCGTCATCGCGGAGCGCGAGCACGAAGCTGCGCCCTGCCCCGCTCGCGCCTGGAAACCCGATGCCGACGACGATCTGTCGCAGATCCTCCATCTCTTGAATAAGCTCGCGACCGCGATCGCGCGACGCATCGGTCCACAGCGTGAAATGTTCGCTCTGCAGCTCCAGCCATGCTGGGCCGCCTTTGCTCGGCAGGGCGGGCACAGCCGCGCCGCAGCCGACGAGAAATACCAATAGGCGAAGCTTCACTGCGTGAACAGGACGATGGCGATAACGATCGCGGCGATAACGACGAGCCCGATCGCCGCGTAGATCGGCAGCATGTTGCGAGGCGGTTTATCGAGATTTTCTGTGTTCGTGCCGGTGCGCACCTTCTCCGTCGGCACAGGCGAGTACGGTGCAGCCGGAGCAGCTTGCGGCGTATACGCGGAGTCGCCTGCTTGAATGGCTTGATGCGGACCGGCAGGTGAGGCTTGGTGCAAGAGCGGCGAGATTTCCACCGACGACGACGGCGCACTCACCGGCAGCGGCTGCGCCACGCGATGCGGCGCGCTGAACGTCGGCACGCCAACGTCATCGCGGATCGGCATCATGCCGAGAAGCGTCGACTTGGCGGATGGATCCGGCTTCGCGCTCGCGGCCAGCGACGATGGCGACACCGGCGCTTGCTCCTGCGCTGGCGCATCAGGAACTTCCCAACCCATCGTGAGCGCGCCCGGCTGCTGCGGCACGCGCGGCCCCTGCGATTCACCTGCGGGCTGATCCGGAACATCCCAGCCCATCGTCAACGCGCCCGGTTGCTGCGGCGCCTTTGGTCCTGGCGCGGGCTGCTGCTCGGGCGGAACTTCCCAGCCCATCGTCAGCGCGCCCGGTTGTTGCGGCGGCGCCTTGGGCCCGGGTTGGTCCGGAACGTCCCAGCCCATCGTCAACGCGCCGGGCTTCTGTGCGACTTGCGGTCCTTGCGCTGCCTTCGCTGCGAGTTGCGAAGGCGACGTCGGTTGCGGCGTCGACGGCACCTCCGGTACATCCCAGCCCATCGTCAAGTTGCCCGGCTTCGTCGGCAGGTGCGGACCGCCGATCGGCGTCATCGATGGATCGGTATCTGCTGCCGACGACTCTGGCTGCGCATCCCAACCCATCGTCAACGCACTGGGTTGTGGCAACGGCTTGGGGGTATCGACCTTCTGCAAGCGCCCGCCGTCGAACCGACACCAGTTCGCGTCATCCGGGTACTCGGCCTGACATCTCGGGCAACGCTTCACGTCTCCAGGGTACCGCGCCGTTCGACCGAAGTTGCGTTTTTCGTGCAATGCTCCCAGCCCACGATGCGCCTTGTGTGGTTGCTCGCACTCGCGATGGGTTGTGATGGTGACAAACCACTGCCACCCACGGATCAGGCGAGCCTCGCACAGACACTCGACGCGCTCGCGCAGAT
>Ga0070698_100001902_pt1 | contig 23269 bp, 18 predicted proteins | sample KBSK1502metaG_FD_65477 | JGI IMG/M metagenome (GOLD analysis project Ga0070698, IMG submission 65477) | Corn, switchgrass and miscanthus rhizosphere microbial communities from Kellogg Biological Station, Michigan, USA - KBS K1-50-2 metaG | ecosystem: Host-associated > Plants > Roots >...
AATTTCCGGCACGGTGCCCGGGGGCCGAGGAGCCCGTATGAGAGCAGTACGCATGGCGTCAGGCCGCATCCCGAAGCCGTTGCTCTCCTTCTGTATCCCCTTCCTCCGTCGCTTGCGCCACATCGTCGTGGACGGCAGGGACGGCGAACGTGCCCGGGCATCGGGCTGGAGAAAGGAGCCGGCGTGAAGAGGTTCCCCAAGAAGCGCGGCCTGTCGAAGCCGGTACCGTCCCACCGGAAGACCGCATCGTCCCGCGGTACGCGGGTGCCCGCGCCTGCGCCGGCGCGCTCCAGTGGTCAGGGCCAGGCCAAGACCAAGCTCAGGCTGGACGTGGCCCTGGTGGAGCGTGGGCTCGTCGAATCGCGCGAGAAGGCTGCGCGCCTCATCATGGCCGGTGACGTGCTCGTCGACGGCCAGCGCATCGACAAGGCGGGCGCCATGGTCGCGCCCGGCGCCCGGCTCGAGCTGGTGGCCCGGCCGCGCTTTGTGAGCCGCGGGGGCGACAAGCTGGCCCACGCGCTCGCCACCTTCGTGGTCGCGCCCCGAGGCCGGGTCGCCATCGACGTGGGAGCTTCCACCGGCGGCTTCACGCATTGCCTGCTCGAGCAGGGGGCGGTGAAGGTGTACGCGGTCGACGTGGGCCACAGCCAGCTCGACGCGAAGCTGCGGGCCGACGGGCGCGTGGTGGTGATGGAGAAGACGAACGCGCGCAGTCTACCGGTCGACTCCTTCCCGGAATCTCCCGATCTGGCCACGGTGGACGTCTCCTTCATCTCGCTCGAGAAGGTCCTGCCGTCGGTCTTCGGGGTGCTCACCTCGCAGGGCGAGGCGGTCGTGCTCGTGAAGCCGCAGTTCGAGGTGGGCAAGGGCCAGGTGGGCAAGGGGGGCGTGGTGCGCGACGGCTCGCACCATCGCGCGGTGATCGCGCGGGTGGCGCGCTTCGCGGTCCTGCACGGCTGGCACGTGCGCGGGGTCACCGCGTCGCCGATCAAGGGGCCCAAGGGCAACCGCGAATTCTTCCTGCTGCTCACCAAGACGGGCCGCACACTGGCCGACCTGGACGCGCTGATCACCAAGGTCACCGCGGAGGAACCGCCCCAGCCGTGAGGCGCCTCGGCATCGTCGCCAAGACCGACCGGGAGGAAGCTCGCACCGTGGTGCCGCAGCTTCTCGCGTGGTGCGCGGCGCGGGGCATCCAGCCGGTCCTGGAGAAGGAGACCGCGGGGCTCTCTCCCGAGGCCACCGCGCCCACGGTGGGAAGGCCGGAGCTACCGGCCCACTCCGATCTGCTGCTCGTGCTGGGGGGCGACGGGACCCTGCTGAGCATGGCGCGCCTGGTGGGTGACCTGGGCGTGCCGATCCTCGGCGTCAACCTGGGCGGCCTCGGGTTTCTCACCGCGCTGACGGTGGACGAGCTCTTCCCGGCGCTCGAGGCCTACCTGGGGGGGGAGCTGGTCATCGAGGACCGCATGCTGCTCGAGTGCAGCGTCTTTCGCCGAGGCGAGCGGCTCGGGGAGTATTCGGCGCTGAACGACGTCGTCATCACCAAGTCGGCGATGAGCCGCATCATCCGGCTCGAGGTCGCGGTGGACGGGGTCTTCGCCACCGGCTACCGCGCGGACGGGCTCATCGTCTCGACCCCGACCGGGTCCACCGCGTACTGCCTCTCCGCGGGCGGGCCGATCGTGTACCCGACCATGGACGCGGTGGTGCTCACCCCGATCTGCTCGCACACCCTCACCAACCGCCCCATCGTGCTGCCGGCCACCCAGCGCATCGCCATCACCCTGCTCACCGACCAGGACGTCATGCTCACCCTGGATGGGCAAGTGGGCTTCGCGCTCAAGGCCGACGACACGGTCGAGGTGCGGCGGGCCGCGGCCCGCACGCGCCTGCTCCGCTTCCCCCAGAAGCACTTCTTCTCGGTCCTGCGCACCAAGCTCAAGTGGGGCGAGCGATAGGATACAGTTGAGCGCCGCTCGCCATTGGCCGTAGCATGGCCGGGACGATGCTGCGCGAACTGTCCATCCGCAACCTGGCCGTGGTCGAAGAGGCGGTGGTGCCCTTCGCCCCCGGCCTCAACGTGCTCACCGGTGAGACCGGCGCCGGCAAGTCCATCATCGTGGACGCGCTGTTGCTCATCACCGGGGCCCGGGCTCAGCCGGACTGGATTCGCACCGGCGCCGAGACCGCGGTGGTCGAGGCGGTCTTCGACATCGATCCCGCCGGTCCCGTCGCGGCGCTCCTCGAGGAGGCCGGCCACCAGACCGGCGAGGGCCTCCTGGTCGTCAAGCGCGAGCTCGCCCGCTCCGGCCGTCACCGCGCCTTCGTCAACGACGGCGCGGCCACCGTGGGGCTGCTCGAGCGGCTCGGGCTGGCCCTGGTGGAGCTGCACGGCCAGCACGAGCACCAGCGGCTGCTGGAGCCCGCTCGCCAGCTCGTGCTCCTGGACCGCTTCGCGGAAGCGGAGGACCGTCGCGAGCGCGTTGGCCTGCTGGTGCGGCGGTGGGAGGAGGCGCGCGGGGCGCTCGCGCGGCTGCGCGACGAGATGCGTGAAGGCGCCCGGCAGGAGGACCTCTACCGCTTCCAGCTCTCCGAGATCGACGCGGTCAAGCTGCGCGACGGGGAGGAGGACGACCTGCGCGCCGAGCGCTCGCGGCTGCAGCACGCCGAGCGGATCGTCGCGGGGCTCCAAGAGGCGGTCGGGCTGCTCTACGAAGACCCGCAGTCGGCCGCCACCCGGCTCGCGCGGGCGGGGGCGCTGCTGCGCGACATCTCCCGGTACGAGCCCGACGCGGCCGCCTCCATCGAGGCCATCGAAGGCGCCCAGGCCTACCTGGAGGACGTGGTCGGTCGCGCGCGGGCGCTCCGCGACCGCGCCGTGTTCGATCCCGAGCGGCTCGAGCAGATCGACGCGCGGCTCGACGCCATCGTCAAGCTCAAGCGCAAGTACGGCGACTCGGTGGCCGCGATCCTGGCCCACCGGCAGGAGGCCGCGGCGGCGCTGGACCGGATCACGCGCCACGATGCCATCGCGGAGGAGCTGGAGCGCGCGGTCGCCGAGGCCGCCGCGGCCGCGGGGGCGGAGGCGGCCGCGCTCACCCAAGCGCGGACGCGCGGGGCGGAGCGGCTCGAGCGGCTCATCCAGAAGGAGATCCGGGGGCTCGGCATGGAGCACGGACGCTTCCGGGTCACGCTGCGCCGCGAGCCCGCCGGCGCCGACGAGCTCGGATCTGGCGCGGAGGGCTGGCGGGTGGGGCCGCGCGGCGCCGAGACCGCCGAGCTGCTGCTCTCGGCAAATCCGGGCGAGGAGCTGCGCCCGCTCGCCAAGGTGGTCTCGGGCGGGGAGCTCTCCCGGGTGATGCTGGCCGCCAAGACCGTCCTGGCCGCGGCCGACGACGTGCCGATCCTGGTGTTCGACGAGGTGGACGCGGGGATCGGCGGGCGCGTGGCCGACGTGGTCGGCCAGAAGCTCTCGGCCAGCGCGACGGGCCGGCAGGTGCTCTGCGTGACACACCTGGGCCCGATCGCCGCCTACGCGGGACATCATCTTCTGGTGGACAAGCGCGTGGCACGCGGCGCGACCCGCACCACGGTGACCGCGCTGCAGGGCGCCGCCCGCGTGGACGAGCTGGCGCGCATGCTGGGGGGCGAGCGCGTGACCGAGGCCTCGCGCCGCCACGCTCGGGAGCTCCTGCGGGAGAAGCCGTGAGCCCGGGATGGCCGGTCCGGTGGTGTAAGATGAGGCCCTGACATGCTCAACGTCATCTTCCGCTCGATCTTCGGCACCAAGCACGAGCGCGACGTCAAGCGCATGCGCCCGGTGGTGGAGGGGATCGCCGCCCTCGAGCCGGGCCTGCAGGCGCTATCCGACGAGGCCCTGCGCGCCCGGACCATCGAGCTGCGCCAGCGCCTGAGCGACGGGGCCGAGGTGGACGAGCTCCTGCCGGAGGCCTTCGCGGCCGTCCGCGAGGCGGCCCGCCGCACGGTCCGCATGCGGCATTTCGACGTGCAGATGATGGGCGGCATGGTGCTCCACTCCGGCAAGATCGCGGAGATGGCCACCGGCGAGGGCAAGACGCTCGTGGCCACGCTGCCCGCGTACCTCAATGCGCTGCCCGGCCTCGGCACGCACGTCGTCACGGTCAACGACTACCTGGCCCGGCGCGACGCCCAGTGGATGGGGCCGATCTACCACGCGCTCGGCCTCACCGTCGGGGTGATCCAACACGAGGTGCAGTACCTCTACGATCCGGCCTTCGCCTCGCCCGACATCCGGCTCGCCGCGCTCCGGCCCTGCACGCGAAAAGAAGCGTACGCGGCCGACATCACGTATGGCACCAACAACGAGTTCGGCTTCGACTACCTCCGCGACAACATGCAGTTCAGTCTCGACGACATCGTCCAGCGCGAGCACCACTACGCGATCGTGGACGAGGTGGACTCGATCCTCATCGACGAGGCCCGGACGCCCCTGATCATCTCGGGGCGGGACCGCAGCGCGGAGAGCCGGGCGCCGCTCTACGAGAAGGTCAACCGGGTGATCCCGCGGCTCAAGCGGGCCGCCACCATCGTGGAGGGCAAGCTCTCCGAGATCGAGGAGCAGGCCGAGGGCGACTTCATCGTGGACGAGAAGGCGCGCACGGTCTCCCTGACCGAGCAGGGGGTGTCCTACTGCGAGCGGCTCCTCGGCGTCGAGAACCTCTCCGATCCCGCCCACATCGAGATCGCCCACCACATCAACCAGGCGCTGAAGGCCCACCACATCTTTCACAAGGACGTGGACTACGTGGTCAAGGACCTGGAGACGGTGGACGACCAGGGGCGGGGGGTGCTGCAGCCCCAGGTCATCATCGTGGACGAGTTCACCGGCCGGATGATGCCCGGCCGGCGCTGGTCCGACGGCCTGCACGAGGCGGTGGAGGCCAAGGAGGGGCTCAAGATCGCGCGGGAGAACCAGACCCTCGCCACGATCACGCTGCAGAACTACTTCCGCATGTACGACAAGCTCGCGGGCATGACCGGCACCGCGGCCACCGAGGCCGAGGAGTTCGCCAAGATCTACGAGCTCGACGTCACCGTCATCCCCACCAACCGCACGCTGCTCCGGGTCAACCACTCCGACGTGGTCTACAAGAGCGAGCGCGAGAAGTTCGACGCGGTGGCCAACGAGATCGCGGAGCGCCACGGCAAGGGCCAGCCGGTGCTGGTGGGGACCGTCTCCATCGAGAAGTCGGAGCGGCTCTCCAAGCTGCTCAAGAAGCGCGGCATCCCCCACCAGGTACTCAACGCCAAGTACCACGAGCGCGAGGCGGAGATCGTGGCCCAGGCCGGACGGGAGAAGACGGTCACCATCGCCACCAACATGGCCGGCCGCGGCACCGACATCCTGCTCGGCGGCAATCCCGACTTCCTCGCCAAGAGCCTCCTCAGCAAGAAAGGGCTGGATCCCGCCACCGCGCCCATCGAGGCGCGGGAGTCCGCCTGGCTCGAGGCCAAGAAGGGCACCGATCCCGAGCACGAGCGGGTGGTGGGACTGGGCGGTCTCCACATCATCGGCACCGAGCGGCACGAGTCGCGCCGGGTCGACAACCAGCTCCGCGGCCGCTCCGGCCGGCAGGGCGACCCGGGATCCTCGCGGTTCTATCTCTCGCTCGAGGACGACCTGCTGCGTATCTTCGGCTCGGAGCGGATCCAACGCATCATGGACCGCCTCGGCATGGAAGAGGGCGAGCCCATCGAGCACAAGCTGGTGACGCGAGCGATCGGCACCGCCCAGAAGCGGGTGGAGACCCGCAACTTCGAGATCCGCAAGCACCTGCTCGAGTACGACGACGTCATGAACAAGCAGCGCGAGATCGTCTACGGGCTGAGGCGCGAGATCCTGGCCGGGGAGAGCCAGGAAGAGACGGTGCTGGAGTGGATCGGGGAGCTGGCGGGCGCCCTCGTGGAGCGCTACGCAACCGCCGACGCCCATCCCGAGGACTGGGACCTGGTCGGGCTCAACGAGGCCCTCCACCGCCAGTTCGATTTCCGGATGCCCCAGCTGAAGGCCGACGAGATCCCGGCGCACCAGGCCCTCGTGGAAGAGGTGACGGAAGCGGCGGAGCGGCACTACCGCGAGCGCGAGGGGGAGATGGGCGGCGAGATGTTCCACCGACTCGAGCGGTGGATCGTGCTGGGCCTCGAGTGGGAGGCCGGGGGCTTCCGCGGGATCAACCAGCTCTGGCGCGAGCACCTGCTCAACATGGACCATCTCAAGGAGGGCATCGGCCTCCGGGGCTACGGTCAGCGCGATCCACTGACCGAGTACAAGAAGGAAGCCTTCGACATGTTCCAGGAGATGATCGGCAGCCTCAAGGAGACGGCGGTCGAGCAGCTCTTCAAGGTGCGCATGACGCAGGAGGAACAGCCGGCGACCCGCGTGGCCCAGCGCACCCCCGAGTGGCAGGAGACGCGGGGTGGAGACCTGGCCGGCGCCGCGCCGAGGGCCGCTTCGCGCGTGGAGCCGCGGGCCGCCGATGGGCAGAAGGTGGGCCGCAACGACCCGTGCCCGTGCGGCTCCGGTAAAAAGTACAAGAAGTGCTGCCTCCTCAAGGGGGCCTAGCTCCGCCTCGCGGCCCACATCTAGTACCGAGATCCCACTCGCCCCCCACTCGTGGGGTTTTTTCTTGGTCGATCCGTTCACCACATGGTATTAGTGATTCACGTCCCCTTGGGGCGTGACGGTCATGCGACTGGAAACGATCCTGATCCACGGCTTCAAGTCGTTCGCCGAGAAGACCGACGTGAAGGTCTTCCCCGGCGTCACCTGCATCGTCGGTCCCAACGGTTGCGGCAAGTCCAACGTGGCCGACGCGATCCGCTGGGCCCTCGGCGAGCAGAGCCCCAAGACCCTGCGCGGCGCCAAGATGGAAGACGTGATCTTCCACGGCTCCGCGTCGCGCAAAATGATCGGCATGGCCGAGGTCAGCCTCGTGTTCAACAACGACGGCGGCCTGAACGTGCCGTGGAGCGAGGTGGCGGTCGCCCGCCGCCTCTACCGCACCGGTGAGAGCGAGTACCTGCTCAACACCAACGCGTGCCGGCTCCGCGACATCCAGGATCTCTTCGCGGGCACCGGGGTCAATCCCAAGGCCTACGCGCTGATGGACCAGGATCGCCTCAACCACGTCCTCACCGCGAAGCCGTGGGAGCGCCGCGTGTTCATCGAGGAGGCGGCGGGGATCGCCCGCTACAAGCAGCAACGCTCGGAGACGCAGGGCAAGCTCGACGCCACCCGCCTGAACCTCCAGCGGCTGCGCGACGTGATGGAGGAGGTCCGGCGCCAGCTCTCCTCCATCGAGCGGCAGGCCCGCAAGGCCCAGCAGTACAAGGCGCTCCAATCCGAGCGGCAGGCGCTCGATCTGGCCCTGCTCGCCGCCGACTACGCGGCGCTCGCCTCGCAGCACGAGGCGGTCACGCGGGAGATGGAGTCGCTGCGCCAGACCGAGGAGCAGCAGCGCGCGCGGGTGGCGACCCTGACCGGGCGCCAGGCCCTGCAGGCGGCGGCGATCCAGGATACGGAGTACCGGCTGGGCGACCTGCGACAGTCGGTGCAGAAGATCCAGGGCGAGGCGGAGCGGCTCCTCGAGCGGCGCGAGCAGATGGGCCTGCAGATCCAGGACCTGATCGCGGAGGAGACGCGGCTCGAGGAGGAGATCCGCGGGCTCGGCGAGCGGCGCGTCGCCCTGTCCGCCGAGCGCGACGAGAAGGCCCGCGGCCTCGACGAGGCCCGGCGCCGGCACGCCCTCCAGCACGACGAGGTGCGGCGGGTCGAGGCGCAGATCGAGGCCTGCCGGAGCGCGCTCGCGGAGCGGCGGGAGCGCTTCGAGACGCTCCGCCTGGAGCAGATCCGGGTCGCGGGGGCCCGCGCCGATCTCACGCGCTCGAGCGGCGAGCTGCGCGAGCGCCGGGCCCAGGTGGACCGGCGAGCCGACCGGCTCGCCGCCGAGTTGGCGGGCGCCCGCTCGGAGGCGGAGGTACTGGCGGCCACCCGCACCCGGCTCGAGACGGCGCGACAGCGCGCCGGCGCCCAGCTCTCGCTGCTGACCACCGAGCTGCAGGAGATCGAGACGGCACGGCGCGACGGCGAGGCCGTCCGGACCCGGGCCCAGGAGGCGCTGGCCGGGCTCCGGGTGAGGCTCGCGTCACGGCAGTCGGCGCTCGAAGCGCTCGAGCGCCTGGAGCGGGAGCGGGAAGGCTACGGTGCCGGAGTTCGGGCCATGTTCGCGCGCCCCGGCTCGGGCGATCTCGGCGGCGTCGTCGGGACCGTCGCGGATCTTCTCGAAGTGCCGAACGGACTCGAGGCGGCGGTGGAGGCGGTGCTCGGTGACCGACTGCAGTGGGTGGTGGTGGAGCGGTTCGAGCACGCGCGGGCCGCCCTCGGCTATCTCGAGCGCGAAGGCGCCGGGGCGGCCACCCTGCTGCCGCTCGAGACGCTGCCCCCGCCCGGCGTCCTTCCCGAGGATTCGGGCGAGGTGAGCTGGGCGGCGCGGCTCGTGAGAGGCCCGCGACCGGCCCTGCTCCACTACCTCCTCGGGCGAGTGGGCGTCGTCCCGCATCTGGACCAGGCCGAGATGCTGTGGCGCCGGAACGGCGTCGTCGCCACCTACGTCACCCGCTCCGGGGAAGTGCTCTCGCCGAGCGGCCGGCTCACCGGCGGCCATCGCGGCGGCGAGCGGGAGAGCAACGATCATTCGCTGCTGGGGCGCAAGCGGGCCATCCGCCAGCTTGGCGAGGAGATCGCCGGCCTCGGGCGGGAGGCGGAAGCGGCCGCGGTGCGGGTCGAGGCGGTCGAAGGCGAGGTGACGGCCATCCGCGCGCGGCTCGAGGGCCTGCAGTCCAACTACCAGGCGCAGGAGACGGCCCGGCTCTCCGGCGAGAAGGACCTGGAGTCCGTGCTGCGGGAGGCCGACCGGATCGCCCGTCATCTGGAAACGCTGGCCGCCGAGAACGAGCAGCTCGCCGGGGAGCGTGACGAGACCGCGTCGCAGCTCCTCGACCTGGAGCGCGCCCTGACGGCGGCCGCTGAGCAGGAGGCGCGCCTGGGCGGGGACATGACCGCGCTGCAGGGCCTGCTCGAGCGCGGGCAGGGCGACGAGGCCGGCCTCACCGACCGGCTCACCGCGTGTCGCGTCGAGCTCGCCACGGTGGCGGAGCGGGTGGAGGCGCTGGGCCGCGACATCGACCGGATCATGGAGCTCGAGCGCGACTTTCGGCTGCAGCAGCAACAGTCGGCGGCGCGCCGGACGCAGACCACGGAGCGCCGCGGAGACCTCGCCGCCGAGCGCGCGCGGACCGACGGCCAGGCGCGCGACGCGGTGGCCGAGCGCGATCGGCTCGAGGCGGAGGTGGCGATCATCGCGGAAGAGCACCAGCGCCAGCTCGGCGAGCGGCAGGCCGTCGAGACCGAGCTCCGCGAGGTGCAGCACCAGCTGAACGGGCTGGTGAGCCGGCTCCATCAGCTCGACCTGATGGAGACGGAAGGGCGGGTACGCCGCGAGGAGCTCGCGCAGGAGGCGCGCAGGCGCCACACCGTTGAGACCGCCGAGGCGCTACTGGCCGCTCACGACGCCGGGCGCGATCTGGACGAAGTGCGGCGGCGGCACGAGGAGCTCTCGACCAAGCTCGAGGCGATGGGGCCCGTCAACCTGGTCGCGGACGAGGAGTTCCGGGAGCTGACCGAGCGGCTGGACTTCCTCCGCACGCAGCACGACGACGTGGTCGCGTCGATCAAGGATCTCGAGAAGGCCCTCCGCGGCATGACCCGCACCGCCCAGGAGCGCTTCCAGGAAGCCTTCGACGACATCAACCGGCACTTCGGCAACATCTTCTCGCGACTGTTCGAGGGCGGGCGCGCCGAGCTCCGCATGGTGCCGCCCGAGGAGGGGGAGGACGATCCGCTCGAGCTGGGCGTGGAGCTGATGGCCCAGCCGCGCGGCAAGCGCCTGCAGGCGGTCACCCTGATGTCGGGCGGCGAGAAGGCGCTCACCGGGCTCGCCCTGTTGTTCGCGATCTTCTACCACCGCCCGAGCCCGTTCTGCGTGCTGGACGAAGTGGACGCGCCGCTCGACGACGCGAACATCCACCGCTTCCTGCGGGTGCTGCGCGAGCTATGCACGCAGACGCAATTCGTGGTGATCACCCACAACCGCAAGACCATGGAGGCCGCCGACGTGCTCTACGGCGTCACCATGGAGGAGCCCGGCCTCTCGCGTCTGGTCTCAGTTAAGCTGACCGACGCATAACCTGCGTTACACTAGCCCGCATGCAGCAGGTTGAATCGTCCGCGGTCACGCTCGGCGCGTATCTCCGCTCGCTCCGGGAAGCCAAAGGCAGCTCGCTGGAAGACATGGCGCGCTCCACCCGCGTCGGCATCCGCCATCTCGAGGCGCTCGAAGAGGAGCGTCTCGCCGATCTTCCGTCCCCCGTCTTCGTCCGGGGGTTCATCCGCGCCTACTGCTCGTTTCTGCGCGAGAGCCCGGAGACCGCGCTGGCTCACTATCAAGGGCTAGCGGGGGAACGGGCGGCCGTCGAGGCCGCCACGGCGCCGCCCCGGCCCCGGAATACACGGGCCAGCAGCTCGGTGCTGCTGGGGCTCGCCCTGCTCCTCGTGCTCGGGATCGGGTTGTCCGTACTCAACCTGACCATCAAGCGCCAGCCGGAAACCCCAGTCGCCACAATAAAAGTGAAACCTCAGCCTGCGCCCGAGCCTGCTCCGCCGCCGGTCGCGCCCCCGAGAGCTGCCGCTACACCACCCGTCCAGCCGCCGCCAGCCCCGGCCGCCGAGCCCGCCCGTCCCCCGAGTCCGGTCGCACCGGCTCCACCGACTGCGGCACCCCCGGCAACCCCCGCACCCCCGACGGTGGCCGCGCCGACCACCGCTCCCAAGGCTGTGCCCGGCTCGCAGCGCCTGGTGATCAAAGCGGTCGAGCCCACCTGGATCCGGGTTCAGACCGACGAGGGCCGCATCGCGGAGGAGCTCCTGCCCGCGGGTGCCAGCCGGGAGTGGACCGCGGACCGCCGCTTCCTCGTGACCATCGGCGATGCCGGTGGCGTCGAGGTCACGCTGAACGGAAGGTCCCTCCCGCCTCTCGGGGCGAAGGGGACGGTGATCCGTCGGCTCGAGCTTCCCCAGCTGCCAGCCTCCGGCTCGTGAGCCTGTTCGGCTCCCTCGGGGAGCGCGTCCGGCAAGGACTGCGGCGCACCCGCGAGCTGATGGACGAGGGGCTCGGGGCCATCCTGTCCATCACCCGCCCGGTCGACGACGCGATGCTGGAGGAGCTGGAGGAAACCCTCATTGCCGCCGACCTCGGCGCGGCCACCGCGACCGCGTTCGTCAAGCGGGTGCGCGACGAGGTCAAGCGCGGCCGTGTGGCGTCCAGTCAGGATGTCCGCGGCGCGCTGCACCGATTCCTCGAGGAGTCCCTCGTGGGCGCGGCGGCTCCACTGCGCCTGGATGCGCACCCCTCCGTCATCCTCATGCTCGGGGTCAACGGCGCGGGCAAGACCACCAGCACGGCCAAGCTCGCCGCGGCGCTCAAGGCGGATGGCAAGCGGGTGCTCATGGCGGCGGCCGACACGTTCCGGGCGGCCGCGATCGAGCAGCTCCAGGAGTGGGGGCGACGCATCGACGTGGAGGTCGTGCACCAGGCGGCGGGCGCGGATCCCGCCGCGGTGGTGTTCGACGCGGTGAAGTCGGCCAGCTCGCGCGACTGTGACGTCCTGCTGGTGGACACGGCCGGGCGGCTTCACACCAAGTCGAACCTGATGGACGAGCTGGCCAAGCTCAAGCGGGTGCTGGGCCGCCAGCTCCCCGGGGCTCCGCACGAATCGCTGATGGTGCTGGAAGCGCCTACCGGCCAGAACGGGCTGCAGCAGGCGCGGATGTTCCACGAGGTGGTGGGCCTGACCGGCCTCGTGCTGACCAAGCTCGACGGCACCGCCAAGGGTGGCATAGCCATCCGCATCCATCAGGAGCTGGGGGTGCCGATCAAGCTGGTGGGGGTGGGCGAGCAGATCGAGGACCTGCAGCCCTTCGAACCGAAGGCCTTCGTGGACGCCCTCCTCGGGGAGCCGCCGCAGCCGAGCCAAGCGCGGTAGAATCCTCCGCGAGGCCGCGGAGCGGACATGCAAGACATCGGCTGGATGGCGCGGGCGCTGGCCCTGGCGGCGCGGGGCCGCGGGCTCACGTCACCCAATCCCATGGTGGGCGCGCTCGTCGTCCGCGACGGAACACTGGTCGCGGAGCGCTTCCACGAGCGCGCGGGCGGGCCCCACGCGGAGGCGGCCGTCCTCGCCGCCGCGGGTGAGCGGGCTCGCGGCGCCACCCTCTACGTCACCCTCGAGCCGTGCAATCACGTCGGGCGCACGCCGCCCTGCGTGGAGACCATCGTGCGCGCGGGGGTGCGACGGGTGGTGGCGGCCACCGCCGACCCCAACCCTCGCGTGAGGGGAGGCGGCGCGGCGGCGCTGGCCGCGGCCGGCGTCGACGTCGCGATGGGCTGCCTCGAGCGCGAGGCCCGCGATCTCAACCACGTGTTCTTCACCGCGGTCGAGCGGCAGCGGCCCCACGTCACGCTCAAGTGGGCGATGACCCTCGACGGCAAGATCGCCGCGTTCGACGGGAAGTCGCGGTGGATCACGGGCGAGCCGGCGCGCCGCGAGGCGCACCGGCTGCGGAGCCAGAGCGACGCCATCGTGACCGGCATCGGCACCGTGCTGGCCGACGACCCCGCGCTCACGGTGAGGCTCGACCAGCCGTGGCCCCGCGAGCCCTACCGGGTGGTGGTCGACGGACGCGCGCGGCTCCCCCTCGACGCCACCCTCCTGCGCACGGGCAGTCGGACCCGCGTCGTGGTGGCGGTGGGGGAGGACGCCCCGGCGCCGCGGGTGGCCGCGCTCGAATCGAGCGGGGTGACAGTGCTGCAGTGCAAGTCGCGCGAGGGGCGGGTCGACGTGGCCGACGTCTGCGCTCGGCTCTTTGCGCTCGACATGACCGCGGTGCTGCTGGAGGCGGGTGGTCAGCTGACCGGCGCCTTCGTGCAGGCCGGCCTGGTCGACCGCGTGGCCGTCTTCATCGCGCCCAAGCTCCTGGGCGGCGCCGACGCGCCGGGCCCGGTGGGGGGCTCCGGCCTCGCCCTCACCCACGCCCTGCGCCTGACCGACCTCACCACCCGCGCCCTCGGCGACGACTGGCTCCTCGAAGGCACCGTGACCCATGAATAACCGCCGACGAGTGTCCGCGATCGAAACGTTTGCCCGCGGCTGGGGGAGTGCGGGGGAACCACGGGGTGTCCGGCATCGGAGGAGTGCGGGGGCCATTTCTGGGCCCCCGCATAAGACAGGGCTTGAAGACTTAAACGAATGTCCGCGGAACGGGACACTCAAGCACTCAAGCCAATGTTCACGGGACTAGTAGAAGAAGTCGGCCACGTGCTCGACCGTGACGGCGCCCGCCTGGTCGTCGCCGCCGACCGCGTGCGAGAAGACAGCACGGTGGGCGCCAGCGTCGCGGTCAACGGCGCGTGCCTCACCGTGGTCGAGCAGGGGCCGGGCCGGCTGCGCTTCGACGTGGGGCCCGAGACGCTCGCGCGCACCGCCCTCGCCGATCTCTCGGCGGGCGACCCGGTCAACCTGGAGCGGCCGATGCGACTGGGCGGGGTGGTGGGTGGCCATCTCGTGCAGGGGCACGTGGACGGGGTGGGTATCGTGGCGAGCTTCACCCGCCAGGCAGAGACTGCCCGGCTCACGATAGAATGGCGGGACCGAAGCCTGGCCCCCCTGCTGATCCCGCAAGGGTCGGTGGCGGTGGACGGGGTGAGTCTCACGGTGGCGCGCTTGAACGCGCGGGATTTCGAGATCATGATCATCCCGCACACGCTGGCTGCGACGACCCTCGGGTCGCTCGCGCCGGGGCGGCGGGTCAATCTTGAGATGGATATGATCGGCAAGTACGTGCAGCGCATCCTGCAGTTGCAGGCCGAGCCGCAGCCAGGGCCGGGCATGGTGAGCCGAAGGCGAGCCGAGCGGATACGACAAACGAGGCGCGCGGATACGGGAGAGGGGTCACGGTGATGGAGTCGCCACAGTTCGTCACGATCGAAGAGGGTATCGAGGAGATCCGCGCCGGCCGCATGCTGATCGTGGTCGACGACGAGGACCGCGAGAACGAGGGCGACCTGCTGATGGCGGCCGAGAAGGCCACCCCCGAGGCGGTCAACTTCATGGCCAAGTACGGCCGCGGCCTCATCTGCATGCCCATGCTCGGCGAGCGGCTCGACGAGCTGCAGATCTCCATGATGGTCTCGGACAACACCGCGCCCCTCGGCACCGCCTTCACGGTGAGCGTCGACGCCCGCCGGGGGGTGACCACCGGCACCTCGGCCTACGACCGCGCCGTCACGATCCGCACGCTCGTGGATCCGGCCACCCGGGCCGAGGACCTGACGCGGCCCGGCCACATCTTCCCGCTGCGGGCCATGCCGGGTGGTGTGCTGCGCCGGGCCGGCCATACCGAGGCCGCGGTCGACCTGGCCCGGCTCGCCGGCTACGCCCCCGCCGGCGTGATCTGCGAGGTGCTGGACCAGGAAGGCGGCATGGCGCGCCTGCCCGAGCTGATGGCGCTGGGGCGCGAGTATCGCCTGAGGGCCATCACGATCAAGGGGCTCATCGAGTACCGGATCCACAAGGAGAAACTGGTGCGCCGGGCGGCGATCACGCGCATGCCGACCGAGCACGGAGAGTTCCAGGTCATCGCCTACGAGACGACGGTGGACGATCGCCTGCCGCTGGCCCTGGTGCTGGGTGAGGTCAAGACCGACGAGCCGGTGCTCGTCCGCGTGCACTCGGAATGCCTCACCGGCGACGTGTTCGGCTCGCACCGCTGCGACTGCGGCTCCCAGCTCCACAAGGCGCTCGCCATCATCCGGCACGAGCGGCGCGGCGTCCTCGTCTACATGCGCCAGGAGGGGCGCGGGATCGGCCTGCTCAACAAGCTCAGGGCCTACGAGCTACAGGATCAGGGCAAGGACACGGTGGAGGCCAACCACGCCCTCGGCTTCCGCGCCGATCTCCGCCACTACGGTATCGGCGCCCAGATCCTGGTGGATCTCGGGGTGAGGAACCTGAAGATCCTGACCAACAATCCGAAGAAGATCGTGGGCATCGAGGGCTACGGGCTCAAGGTCGTCGAGCGGCTGCCGCTCGAGGTGCCGGCCACCGACGCCAACCGGAGCTATCTCCGCACCAAGCGCGAGAAGCTCGGGCATCTCTTCTCGTCCTTCCCGGACTAGTCGATGGCCGGCATCGCGCCGAAGCGCCGAGTCGCCCCCGCCGCGCGCGGCGAGCGCTTCGCGGTGGTGGCCGCCCGCTTCAACGAGCCCATCTCCAAGAAGCTGCTCGACGGCGCGCTCGGCGCGCTCGCGAATCACTCGGTGAGCGGGGACGCGGTCGAGGTCCACTGGGTACCGGGCTCCTTCGAGCTGGCCCAGGCCGCGCTCACCCTCGCGCGGACCCGGCGCTTCGCGGGCATCGTGTGCGTGGGGGCGGTCATCAAGGGCGCGACGCCGCACTTCGAGTACGTCTGCGGCGCGGCGGCCCAGGGCATCCTCCGGGCCGGGCTCGACACCGGCGTGCCGGTGACCTTCGGCGTGATCACCGCCCTCACCGAAGAGCAGGCGTGGGAGCGCGCCGGCGGGGCCGTCGGCAACCGCGGAGAGGAAGCGGCCCTGGCCGCTCTGGAGATGGCGGGTTGGCGGCGCGGCCTCGCCGGCCGCCGCGGGAAGCGCTGATGGGCCGCCGCCGTAAGGCGCGGGAGCTCGCCCTGCAGCTGCTCTATCAGTTGGATGTCCAGGGCGAGGAGCATCCGGGGCCGCATCTCGACGACTTCTGGCTCCGGCATCCGGTGGACCACGAGGCGCGAGAGTTCGCGGAGTCCCTGGTGCGCGGCACCAAGCTCCACGAAGCGGAAATCGACGATCTGATCTCGCGCTACGCGGAGAACTGGGAGCTCGACCGCATGGCGGTGGTGGACCGCAACATCCTCCGCCAGGCGATCTTCGAGCTCCGGTGGGGAACCTCGGTACCCCCCAAGGTGGCCATCAACGAAGCCCTCGAGGTGGCGAAGAAGTTCAGCACCCACGAGTCGAGCCGCTTCATCAACGGGATCCTCGACCGCATCCACAAAGAGCAGGCTCCCGCTTCCTGAGCGGAGGCCGCCATCCGCTACGCCGTCATTTCCGACGTTCACGCTAACCTGGAAGCGCTCACCGCCGTGCTGGCCGACGCCGGCTCCGAGGGGGCCCTCGAGCTCTTGTGCCTGGGCGACCTCGTGGGCTACGGGGCCGATCCGGTCGCCTGCGTGGAGCGGGTGGGCGAGCGCGCGAGCGCGATGGTGGCCGGCAATCACGAGCACGGCGCGCTGGGGCTGCTCGACCTCCGGTGGTTCAACCCGTGGGCGCGCGCGGCCGCCGAGTGGACCGGCGAGCAGCTCGATCGAGGCCACCGCGACTACCTGTCCGGGCTACCCCTGATCCGCGCGCTGGAGGACGCTACCCTCGTGCACGCGAGCCCCCGCAGTCCCGAGGAATGGGAATATCTCGTCACCGCCGAGGACGGGCTGCAGGTCTTCGGTGACTTCGCGACCCGGCTCTGCTTCATCGGGCACTCGCATCTGCCCGGCGTCTGGTCGGTGGGCAGCGGGGGGCCGGATCACACCGAGCGGCTCGAGACGCCCGAAGCGCAGGTGCGTCTCGACGACGGCCGCCGCTATCTCGTCAATGTGGGCAGCGTGGGCCAGCCGCGGGATCGGGACGCCCGCGCCTGCTACGCGATCTGGGACCGGGAGGCCCGCTCGGTGGCGATCCGGCGCGTGCCGTACGATCACGCGGCCGCGGCCCGCAAGATTCTCGCCGCGGGGCTGCCGCGCGCCCTCGCCGAGCGGCTCGCCCGTGGAGCGTGAGCTGGGCCTGAGCCGGGCCGGCAGGACCGTTCGCGTCCTCGTCCTCGTCGTCTCGGGAATCCTCGGTGCGCTCGCGTTTCCGAAGACGGGGTGGGCGCTGCTCGCGTGGATCTGGCTCGTCCCCGCGCTGGCCTCGGCGGTGACCCGCGCGCCCCGGGCCGCGCTCGCGGACGGCTGGCTCGCCGGCACCGTGTTCTACGTGGTGCTCCTGCGCTGGCTCGATCACACCTTCCTCCACTACAGCGCTATCCCGTGGCCGGTCACCTGGCTCCCGATCGTGGCACTCGCCGCGTACTGCGGTCTGTACGTGGGCCTGGTGGCCGGCGCGACCGCTTGGCTCCGCGGCCGTCTCGGAGCGGGGATGGCCCTGGCCCTCGCCCCGCCGCTGTGGGTGGCCGGCGAGTGGCTGCGCGGCCATCTCATGGGTGGATTCCCGTGGGGCCTGCTCGGCTATTCCCAGCAGGCGCAGCTCCCCGTCATCCAGATCGCGGAGCTGGGGGGCGTCTACGCGGTCTCGCTCGTGATCATGTCGGTCAACGCGGCGTTGGCCGGGCTCTCCGTGCTGGGGCCGCGCCGCGCTTGGCCGGGCGCGGCCGCCGCCTCGGTACTGCTCGCGGCCGCCCTCGGCTTCGGCGTCCAGGCGCTCGCCAAAGAGAGCGGCGCCGGGGCCGGCTCGGTGGAGATCGCGGTGATCCAGCCGTCGATCGAGCAGACGATCAAGTGGGATCCCGCGCGCCACGCCCAGATCCTCGACATCTACGAGCAGCTCACCCGCGAGGCGGCGCGCGCCAAGCCCGCGGCTGTGCTCTGGCCGGAGACGGCGACGACCATTTACCTGCGCGGCGACCCGGCGCTCCTGGAACGGCTCCGCCGCCTCTCGGAGGACATCGGCGCGCCGCTCCTGGTGGGCTCCATCGACCGGCGGGAGGGCCCTCGCGGCCAGTTCCTGAACAGCGCATTTTTCCTGACCGGACAAGGGATTACGGCCAAGTATGATAAGATTCACTTGGTTCCGTTCGGAGAGTATGTGCCGCTCGCGGGTTTGCTCGGCTTCGTCAAGGGCTGGGCGGAGTTCATCTCGGAATTCGGCGTAGGCGACACCGAGACCATCGTTCCGCTGCCGCGTGCCCCGTTCGGGACCGTGATCTGCTACGAGGTCATCTTCCCCGAGCTGTTCCGGGGATTCGTGGTCCGCGGAGCGAGCTTCATGGCCAACATCACCAACGACGCGTGGTTCGGGGAAACGAGCGGCCCCTGGCAGCATCTGGGGACGGTATCGCTGCGCGCGGTCGAGCATCGAGTGGCCATCGCGCGCGCGGCCAACACCGGGGTCTCGGCCTTCGTGGAGCCTACCGGCCGCGTCGGCCCGATGCTCCCGCTGCTCGAGCGTGGCGTGCTCCATCGCTCGATCCCGCTCCGCGCCCGCGCCACGCTCTACACGCGGCTCGGCGATTGGCTGGTCTACGCCTGCGCCGGCCTGGGGGCGATCGGGGCCGGCGTCGCCTTCCTCAGGAGGTCACCCGCGACGTGCTAGGGGAGCTGAAGCGGGACGTGGCGGAGCTGGACAAGCGCCTCGACGACCTCCGGGGGCATCTTTGACCTCCCTGCCAAGGAGACACGCCTCGGCCTGATCGACGCCGAGATGTCCTCGCCCACGTTCTGGGAGGACAGCCGCAAGGCGCAGGCCCTCGTGCAGGAGCGCGCCGAGCTGGCCCGCACCGTCACCACCTTCAAGGACCTAGCGGGACGAGCGGAGGAGACGCGTCTACTCTGGGAGCTGGCCACCGAGGCCTCCGACGAGAGCGTGACCGTCGAGATCCAGGAAAGCCTCAAGCGGCTGAACGAAGAGGTCGAAGCCTTCGAGCTGAAGGTCATCCTCTCGCGACCCGAGGACCGGAAGAACGCGATCCTCTCCATACACCCGGGCGCGGGAGGCACCGAGTCGCAGGACTGGGCGCAGATGCTGATGCGCATGTACCTGCGCTGGGCCGAGCGCGCGGGCTTCAAGGCCGAAGTGGTGGACCTGCTCGCGGGAGAGGAAGCCGGCATCAAGTCGGCCACCATCGAGATGACCGGCGAGTACGCCTACGGCCACCTGAAGGGCGAGACGGGCGTGCACCGGCTGATCCGGATCTCGCCGTTCGACGCCTCGCGGCGGCGGCACACCTCCTTCGCGTCGGTGGCGGTGATCCCGGAGGTCGAGGACGTCGAGGTGGTGGTCCGCGACGAGGACCTCCGGGTGGACGTCTACCGATCCTCGGGGCCGGGCGGGCAGGGCGTCAACACCGCGGACTCGGCGGTGCGCATCACGCACCTGCCGAGCGGCATCGTGGTGGCGTGCCAGAACGAGCGTTCGCAGCTCCGGAACCGCGATACCGCCATGCGGATCCTCAAGGCGCGCCTGTTCCAGATCTACGAGCAGAAGCAGAAGCAGGAGCTGGCCGACCTGACCGGCGAGAAGAAGGAGATCGCCTTCGGCAGCCAGATCCGCACCTACACCTTCGCGCCCTACCAGATCATCAAGGACCACCGGACCGGAGTCGAGGTGGGCAACGTGGAGGCGGTGATGGACGGCGGACTCGACCCCTTCCTCCGCGCGTTCCTGACCGCGGCCCGGCCGGCCGCACAACCGTGACCACGACCCCGCCCGGCCGCCCGCCCGACGCCAACGAGCTGATGCGCCGCCGACGCGAGAAGCTCGAGGCGTGGCAGGCGCGCGGAGTCAACCCCTTCGGCTCACGCTTCCCGGTCACCCACTGGGCCGGCACGCTCCAGACGCGCTTCAAGGACGCGGACGAGGCCCTGCTGCAGAGCGCGGGGGCGGTCTCCCTGGCCGGTCGCGTGATGGCGATGCGCCACCACGGCAAGAGCTGCTTCGCGGTGCTCCGGGACCAGTCGGGCCAGATCCAACTCTACGCGCGCGCCGACGTGCTCGGCCCCGCGTACGCGGCTTTCGTCGACCTGGACGTGGGCGACTTCGTCGGCGTCACCGGCGAGCTCTTCCGCACCCGCACCGGCGAGCTGACGGTCGCGGTGAAGCAGTTCGAGTTCCTCACCAAGGCCCTGCGCCCGCTGCCCGAGAAGTGGCACGGCCTCAAGGACGTGGAGACCCGCTATCGGCGCCGCTACGTGGACCTGATCGTGAATCCGGAGGTCCGCCAGGCCTTCGTCATGAAGAGCCGCCTCATCGCCGCCCTCCGCGCCTTCCTCGACGCGCGCGCCTTCCTCGAGGTGGAAACGCCCATGATGCAGCCGATCCCGGGGGGCGCCGCCGCCAAGCCCTTCGTCACGCACCACAACGCGCTCGATATGCCTCTCTACCTGCGCGTCGCGCCCGAGCTGTACCTCAAGCGTCTCGTGGTGGGCGGCCTCGACCGCGTCTACGAGATCAACCGCAGCTTCAGGAACGAAGGGATCTCCACCCAGCACAACCCCGAGTTCACGATGCTGGAGTTCTACCAGGCCTACGCGGACTACCACGATCTGATGCAGCTCACCGAGGAGATGTTCCTGCATCTCGGCCAGACGCTCCTGGGCCGCGACACGCTGACCTACCAGGGCGAGACGGTCCGGCTCGCCCCGCCCTGGCCGCGGCTGCCGTTCTTCGACGCCCTCGGCCTGGCGGTGGGCGCGCCGGTCACGCCGGATACGGATGCGAAAACCCTCGGGGCGGCCGCGGGGCGCCACCGCGCCTTCGCGACGGATCGGAAGACGCGGGCGATCCTTCGGGGCGACGAGGGCGCGGTGACCTTGTGGAAGGAGATCTTCGACACGCTCGTGGAGCCGACCCTCGTGCAGCCGACCTTCGTGGTGGACTTCCCGATCGAGTTGTCCCCGCTCTCCAAGCAGAAGGCGGGCCAGCCACGGCTGGTCGACCGCTTCGAGCTGTACGTCTGCCGGCGTGAGATCGCCAACGCCTACTCCGAGCTCAACGACCCCATCGACCAGCGCCGCCGGTTCGAGGAGCAGGCGGCGGAGCGCGAGCGGGGGGACGAGGAGGCGCACTGGATGGACGAGGACTTCGTCCGCGCGCTCGAGTACGGGCTGCCGCCCACCGCGGGCGAGGGGATCGGCATCGACCGGCTCGCCATGCTGCTCACGGACACCCCCTCCATCCGGGACGTGATCCTGTTTCCGCATCTGCGGCCCGAGCTTCGCCGCGGCGAGGCCGACGAGGGCGGGGAGGTCCAGTCCTGATGCCGTACCGGCGCCTGCCCTTCGAGCTGTTCCTGGGCCTGCGCTACCTCCGCGCGCGGGGCCACCGGATCAACCTCTCGCTCTTCGTCTGGATCGGCATCGGGGGCGTCTTCCTCGGCGTGAGTGCGCTCATCGTGGTGCTGGCGGTGATGACCGGCTTCCAGGACGGCATCCGCGACAAGATCATCTCCGCCAATCCGCACGTGCTGATCATGGAGGCGGGCGGGCGCGGGGTAGCCAATGGGGGAGCGCTCGCGGAGCGGGTCGCCCCGGTCGCGGGGGTGATCTCCGCGACCCCCTTCGTGCTCCAGCAGGCCCTCTTCACCTCGCCCGGCGGGGGGGCCACCGGCGGGCTCCTGCGGGGTGTCGACCTGGGCTCCCCCGCGGTGCGCGACGCCATCTCGGCCCAGGTGCGCTTCGGCAGCCTCACGCCCCTCATCGGTGGATCGGAGCCGGCGCTGCTGCTCGGTCGCGAGCTGGCGCGGAGCCTCGGGGTCGTGCCGGGCGACCACATCACCGTGATCTCTCCGCAGGGGGCGATGACCGCGGTGGGCCTCGTGCCCAAGATGCGGCGCTTCCTCGTGGCCGGCTTCGTCGAGGTCGGGATGTACGAGTACGACGTGTCGCTGGCCTACACGACCCTCGGCGCGGCCCAGGAATTCGCGGGGCTCGGCGACCGGGTGACGGGGGTGGAGGTGAAGCTCGCCAACCCCTTCGACGCCAAGGACGCGGGACGGGCGATCATGGCGCGCCTCAACGGAGCCTACTGGATCCGCGACTGGATGGACATGAACCGCAACCTGTTTGCGGCCCTGCAACTCGAGAAGCTCGCCCTCTTCGTGATCGTCACGATCATCGTGCTGGTGGCCGCCTTCGCGATCATCGGCCACCTGGTGCTGCTGGTGGCCGAGAAGCGCAAGGAGATCGGGATCCTCAAGGCGATGGGGGCCGGGGCCGGAAGCATCGGGGCGGTGTTCCTCGTGGCCGGCATGCTGATCGGGGTGGTGGGCACGGTGGCGGGGAGCGCCTTCGGGCTCCTGCTGATCTGGGTGCAGAACACCTACAAGATCATCCGGCTGGCCGGCGACGTTTACCAGATCAGTTATCTGCCGATGAAGCTCACCGGCTCGGATTTCGCGATGATCGTGGGGGCGACACTGGTCATCTCCTTCCTGGCGACCCTGTCGCCGGCGCGGCGAGCCGCGCGCATGGACCCGGTCGACGTGCTCCGGTATGAGTGAGCCGCTGCTCGTCGCGCAGGAGCTGGAGCGGGAGTACCACATGGGACCGGAGGCGGTCCGGGTCCTGCGCGGGGTGAGCCTCTCCGTCAACCCGGGGGAGAGCGTGGCCATCATCGGGGCCTCCGGGGTCGGGAAGTCCACCCTGCTGCACCTGCTCGGCACGCTCGACCGTCCGACCGGCGGGCGGGTGCTCTTCGATGGCGCGGACCTCTCCTCGTGGACGGACGCAGCGCTGGCGAGACTGCGCCGCACCGAGGTGGGCTTCGTCTTCCAGTTCTACAACCTCCTCGGCGAGATGACCGCGCTGGAGAACGCCATGCTGCCGGCGCTCATCCAGCGGGCGAGCGTGCCGGAGGCGCGCGAGCGCGCGGCGGCGGCGCTGCACGAGGTCGGGCTCGGCGATCGGCAGGCCCACCGCCCCGGCGAGCTCTCCGGCGGCGAGCAGCAGCGTGTCGCCATCGCCCGCGCCCTCGTCGGCCGGCCGCGGGTCATCCTCGCCGACGAGCCCACCGGCAACCTGGATCCGAAGACGAGCGAAGTGATCTGGGACCTCTTTCTCCGGCTGCAGGCCGAGCGCGGCCTCGCCTTCGTGGTCGCCACCCACAACCACGACCTGGCCCGGAGGGCGGACCGGGGCTACCGGCTGGTGGATGGCCGGGCGGTCTCCTGGCCGTGAGCTCACGTGTTTCAATGAGTTACAGCGAGGCGACGGGGACCGCCACAAGAAATCCCTAGGCCGGCGGCGCCGGAAGGCATATACTGATCGCAGGTTTAGAGTGCATCGGGGCAGATAGTGCCCCTGACGCAGGACACCCGAAATCGAAAGGCA
>Ga0070698_100001903_pt1 | contig 23259 bp, 22 predicted proteins | sample KBSK1502metaG_FD_65477 | JGI IMG/M metagenome (GOLD analysis project Ga0070698, IMG submission 65477) | Corn, switchgrass and miscanthus rhizosphere microbial communities from Kellogg Biological Station, Michigan, USA - KBS K1-50-2 metaG | ecosystem: Host-associated > Plants > Roots >...
GAGAACTCGAAAACTCATATACGCGGCCGCTGTAGGTACCGTCATAGTGAAGGCTGCTCCCCTGCATTGTCGAACTGTCCTTCGCAATCACATATCGTCCGGTGATGTCGAACGTCATGAAGGCGCTAGACCATCGCGTTAGAACAGCTGGCCGCCACGCGAACCCTCCGGAGAGGCCGTGGTGCGTGGATGTCGGTAGCGTGGGCGACACTGAGCTGGGAGGTCCGGGTCTCGGGTCTAAGAAGTAGCCCGCGCGTAGCGTCCAAGTATTGAAGCGCTTTTCGGCACCCATGCGAAGTTGGTACGAGTCGTGATAATGCGCTGGAATAGTCTGGTTCAGGCTACTTGTGGGAAACTCAAAGGCGATGTGATCAAATCTAGACCATTGGTACCATACGGTATCCGCCTCGATCGTCCAGTCTTTCGGATCGTAAGCGACGCCTACAGCCGCGAAAGCGGGAAAGGCAACCGTAGTCTTGAATGGTATGCTCCCCTCCCCAAACTGTTGCCGAGCCAGAGCATCAAGCGCCTGGTCGCCCTGCTGCTTCAGCGTAAGGGCGGCCTTGCCCTTGTAATGAGCACTCACGCCGTGGTGATAGGCCATGCCGATTGAGAGCAGTCGCGTTGGCTTAGCCAATATGCCAAGCGCGAAGCCGACATTGGCCTTCGTGTCAGACTTCAGTTTCGCTTGACCGGCGTCTGACACGACACCAGTATTCGGGTCGACGAGCGGAAGGCTGCGATCGAGCGCGAGCGAGGAGAAGCGAACATCGAGCGTCGCGCCCGCGGAGAAGTGATGGGAAAACCTCCACGCGACTGCCGGACTGGCGGCAAAGCCCCTCAGGAGAAAACTCTGTGATATGAAACGACCAGAGAAGTGATCCGGATCTGACCAGCTTGTTGTAATCCCAAAGGGAGTGAAGACTCCGACGGCCAGCGACAAGTGCGATGTGAGTCGATCGCAATAGTAAGCAGCCGGAGGGATCAAGAGTTGTCGGCTGGTGTTTTCGTGCACACCTGGCCCTGGCGCCGGACTTGTCCCTCGAAACTGTGTCATCTGATACTTCAACGTCGAAACTGTCAGGAGTTGCTTGGAGTTGCGAAGAAACGCAAGACCTGCAGGATTGTAGAAAACGGCGCTAGGATCGGCCGCTTGGGCCGAGTATGCGCCACCGAACCCCATACCACGTGCGCCTTGGTCAAAGATTGAGAATCCGCCAGCCTCAACCCGTCGCGCCAAAAGAAGTAACGCAGCCGCGCACAGAGGCCCGCCGGCATGCTTACTCATTGGGTCTCCCTCCGTGAGTCCGGTGAGATGCGGGCCGAGACCATATGGGCTGCCACGACTGTTAACGCGGTTCCCACCGTATATGCGTAGGCTGATCGGCTTGCGATCCAGCATAGGAGTGCGGCGAGCTCGCCCCCATCGCTGTTGAATAACGCACCAACTCGCCGAGGGAAGTGGTCGAAACCGTCAAAGGGACTCGCTACGAAGATCTTGTTTAGCGGGTTGGACTTGGCCGCAGCTCCTGATCCCCTTTTCAAGTGCTGGCGAACGGGACTAGGCGTGTGGACGCGAGACGACGCATTTCCTGAGGAATGCATTACCCTTGTCGAAGGCCTCATCCGCGATCGGTCGGACCCGCAATCGGTTGGAGGAGCGATGCCTCGGCCAGACGCCCGGTCGTTTGGCTGCAACATCGGTCAGGCGTCTTTCACAGTGCTGTCGATCCAGTCTCGGTACTCGTCGACTCTCACGTATAGCCCACCGTCGCCGCACATTGTGGTCGCCAGATCCGTGCCGCGCGACGTAACGCCGGCAAGAAACCAGCGCTTGTGCCCGTCCGCGACGTAGAAGGGCCCACCGCTGTCGCCTCTGCACGTGTCGCGGAGGAGCAGTGGTTTGCCTGCGACGATCTCCTTACCGATGTGACAGCCGTACACGCCGCTGTCGGCTTGGCCGTTCACCGTTCCTTTGCAAGCCTGGGAGACGATTGGTACGTCGGCGTAACGCTTGACACCGTACCCCTTTTGGCCGGCGAGGTCAGTTGTGCCGAAGCCGACGACGCGCCCGTCCAGCGCGGCGTCGACGATGGCGGCGCTGGCCAACCGTCGCGGCTCGACGCTCTTCACCTTCTCAGCGAGGATCAGCAGCATCAGGTCGTTGTGGTATCGCTCGTCCCAGCGGGGATGGCGGACATGACGGCTTACCCTCACCTCGCGGCCCTTCTTGCCAACGTCGTTACCAATGAAGATGCGCGTGTGCAGTGCTTCGCAGTGGCCGGCCGTGAGCACGACGCCCGGCGCGATGAGCGTGCCCGTGCAGCCCCAGTCCGCGTCGTCACCCACCGCCACGCAGTCGTGCCATTCGGTGCCAGTGACGAGCGAGCCGTTGATAATGCGGGCATTACGGGTAGTACGGCGCGCCAGCGCCCGCACGCCGGCCAGGTAGCGGGGATCTTGGTCGAGCCGCGCGCCCTTGGCGACCCTTCGGCCGGCGAGACCTATTGAGAGTGCCCCACCGCCGCTTCGAGCGGCTGCCTTCGCGCCGGCGCGGCTACGGAGGGCTTCGAGAAAGGCGCGATCGTCACGCGCAGCCGTTTTGGTTGCCTCCCGGATCGCTTTCTTGATCTCTGTGTGCTGGCGCTTGTCGTCGGCTGCGCTCACATTTGCTCCTTTTTTGCGCTTAGACGGACTGGATCGCGCGCATCAAGTCGACCAGGCCCCGGCCCTGGAAGTAGGGCGCGCGATGGAGGTCGGTCGCCGTGGACAGGAAGATCCGCTTGAGTTCGTCCGGCGTACCGATAAACTCCCGCCGGATCGAGAGGAAGGCCGCCATGACGCCAGAGACGTGCGGAGCGGCCATGCTGGTCCCACTGTCTTCGCGATACCGGGGGTGGTGACGCCACCTCGCGCCGCCGTGGCGTGCCCCGACCACTGCGGGCATTTGGCTCGACGCGCAGGAGATGATCTTCTCGCCGGGAGCCAGGAGATCGGGCTTCATGCGTCCATCACCGGTCGGGCCCTTTGACGAGAAGTAGGAGACGCCGTATAGATGGGGCATGTCGCGATGGGTAGAACCAACTGTGATGGCCAAGTCGGCGTTGCCCGGGTCGTTGATGGTGAGGTCGAGCCCGGCGGCGACGGTCCCTTCCTGCTCGCTCTGCACGAATCCGTAGCCGGAATTGCCGGCGGCCACCACGACGACGACTCCGGACCGGACCAGACGGTTCACCTCGACGCACAGGGGACTCTGGCCGCATGCGAACCACTCGGGCTCGAAGTCATAGCCCACACTGAGGTTCACCCCGTGCACGAGGATCCTTCGGCCGTTGCCGTTGAGTTGCTGGATGTATTGGATGGCCTGGATGATGCTGCTCGAGCGGCCGGTGCCGTTACCGTTTCCGTCCGCGTCGAGCACTTTCAAGCTGAGGAGCTTGCAGCGCGGCGCCATGCCTGCGATGGCGGCCAGCGTTCGTTGGGCCTCTCGCGGTGTCCCGTTCTCGTCTCGATAACGCGTGGTCGCCGCCACCGGGCCCTGCTCCTGGGTTACCTCGCCGGCGATGATGCCGGCCACGTGTGTCCCATGGCCGTAGGCGTCGCGCAGCGGCCGGTTTCCGGCGGCGGTGAAGTCGCGGTGTGTCAACGGTGCGGGAAGGTCAAGGTTCCGATGCGTTGCGAAGTGGGGATGGGTTCCGTCGATACCTGAATCGACGATGGCCCACACAATGGCGTCGCCGAGGGCACCGAAGGAGTTGTGGGCGGCGTCGGCCTTAACCGTGCTGATCGACTTGTCGATCAAGGGCTTGAGCTTAAAGTCAGGCCAGATGTGGTAGATCGCGCGGTCGCGCTTCTCTGGGCCGCGCTTGCCGTCGCGGCGCACGAGCTCCCTCACCTGCGTCGGCCGAAGCGATGCGAAGACGTACTGAGGACTCTCGGGCACGAGAGCGCGGACACCGTGCGCCTTGATCGTCTTTCTTGATCGGTCCGATACAGCCTCTATCAACTTCAAGACAATCGCGCGCGCTCCGGTGATGCCTCCCTCGAACTCAAGGTTCAAGTCGATGATGATGTCGAAGGCCCGGTCAGTCGCGCCCGTGCGTTCGAACGCGTGTAACAGCGGGATCGCGATGACGGTGCGGTCGAGCACCTCCGGGAGGAAACCCACTCTGTCGGGATCGCGACCCTCGTTGCCGCTGCTCGGCGTGCGGAGAGGTGTCTGCCTCCGCCTTCGAGGTGCGTGCTTGGCCATAGAAACTGATCGAAGGGGATACATCTTATGGGCTGACTCTGCGAGTGTCAAGCATGATTTGCGTCTAATTGTAGCGAGCAGCCGCGATAATTGTTGACCAATCCGTCCATCAGGTATATAGATTGCGCTCCCATTACGAGCGGCTGGCTCGAGCCGGCCAAGGAGAACCTGGGATGCGACTGTGGCTCGTCGTCGTATGCCTAGCCTGTGCGGGCGAGGCAAACGCCCAACGTCTGTTCCACGATAAGGACCGGGACGCGGTCGCCCAGAAGGCGGCAGAAGCAGCCAAGCAGGTCACGAGCGGGACGCTGTTCGAGACCATGCTGCGCAATGTGGACGTCCAAGCGAAGCTTGAGATCGACACCACGATGGCCTACGTGCAGGAGCAGATGCGTGCCCAGATCAACGCGTTTGAGCGCTGGCACGATACCCAGGGGGTCGCCTGCGAAAAGTCGGTCGAGTGCGCCCTCCTGGTTCTGAAGAGGAAGCACGAAGGGGCCTTGGCGACGGTCAGCCAGGATCAGCTCGACGAGCGTCTCAGTAACATAAAGGAGAGGCAGGAACGGCTCAAAACCGAGCTCGAGGCTCTCCAAGAAGCGAGCAAGTCACAGGATCCCGCCGTGGTGCAGGTCTTCGCGGCGCTCCAGGATCCTGGGAAGGATCTGCTAGACCAGGCCAACAAGATCGCGGCGGTGGGCGGCAAGTCCACGGCGGGCGTCACAAACGCGCTCGATGCCATCGCCAACGGTCTCGACCAAATCGGGGCGCTTTTCGCGGCCCTGAAAGGAATCTGGGCCGGCCAGCGGGCCGTGAGCGTGGATCCGAGGTCGTTGCGGCCGCCACAGCAGCAGACCGACCTACAGCTCCTGGCGATTGAGAAGAACTCCTTTGAAGTGCTGGCGCGGATCAATGCCCGCGAGCAGCTGGAGACGGGCTCGGCGGTCGACATCGTAGTCAGCGCGCTCAACGGGCTCGAGAGACTGCCGACTCCACGCCCAGAATGCGGCGCGGCCTCACCGCCGGAATCGATCGAGGCATCTCTGAAGACAGCCGCAGATTGTCACGATCGGCCTCGCCTGGTGGGGCTGCTCTTGACGCTACACAAGGCGTCCGCCGCCGTAGCACAGATGGACGCGGCCGCACGCCTGGCCGACCTTCGGCGCAGCGACGAGGAGCGTCGCTACTCCATCCGCCGCAGCCTCGTCAACGCGCGGACCTACGACCAGACGATCCAGGCCGCGGTCGAGCGCCTTGGGCTTTACTGGAAAAGCGGCATCAAGCCCGGCGAGCTGGTGCAGTTCGCGTTCTACCTTGCGAACACGATCGCCGTACCCGCCATCGCCATCAAGCAGGACTGAGCCCCATGCACATGACGCGCGGACGATACCTCCCGATCTGGACTCTCGCCCTTCTCTCGCTTACCACTACGGGTTGCGACACCAGGGCCCGCGAGTTCGCCGAGAAGACGGCCCTTATCCTCAAGCAACGCTCTGAGCAGATCGCCGCCAAGATCGCGGCGGAGACGACTGCCTACAACGCGCTCGCCGCGCTGACCGTCGAGGAACACTACGCCCTGGTCGACCTCTCGCTGCGAAACGAACGCGTTTCGCGCACCCTGGCGTTGGCCGCCGATTACGACGAGGGGCGCAAGCCGGTCTCGCGCTGGCAGAGCGAGCTGGCCGAGTACGGCCGGATCGACTACGCGGCGAACCGCGAGTTGCTCTCCAACGACGTCGACGCCAGAAGCCTGTTTCTACAGAAGGTGCAAGCGTTGTCCATAGAACAAGATCGGGTCGACGCCTTGGCCAAGCTGCTGGACCAGCTGACCAAGAAGCCGAAGCTGAGCCAGGACGTCGGGGCCCTGATCGAGTTCGCCGAAGACACGAAGACGGCATTTGACAAGAAGCTCTGCGACGAGCTGCAGAAGCGGAAGGATGCAAAGGATAAGGCCGCCGAGGAGGCGTTGAAGGCAAAGAAGTGCCCTTGAGGCCGGCTCGCCCGGGGCGCGCAGGGCGTGAACGATCCCCCGCGAAAGGATTCCCCATGACCATCGAGGAGCAGATCGCCGCGATCAGGACCGCACTGTCCACGATCGAGACGGCCATCGCGCAGACACAAGCAGCGCTACGGACGGCGGCGCCAGGCGACGAAGCAGCCCTGACCGCCGCGCTGGCCAACCTGCGCGCCGAGCGTGCCCAGCTTCAGATGCGCCTCGTCAACCTGGAAGCGGCTTCAGTTACGGTGAAGCCGCTGGGCGCCGCGCCGACGCATCCGCGATCAATTGGGAGTACACCGTCGGCCCGGCGACCCGCAGGCCCGAACAGGGCGCCCTCGGCCGCCATCGTAAGCAATGTGGCGCCTACTCTCTCGGCGGCCAAGAAGAAGGCCCTGAACAAGACTCTGGCCAAGGCAACTCTGAGGCTGGCCACCGATGTACAGGCCGTGAGCCGCGCGCTGCAGATGTTCGGAGGTGACGCCACCAAGCAGCAGCGCAGCAAAAAGGCCCCCAGGTAGACGCCCACGTTCGCGACTCCTCCCAAGGCTGGTTCGTATTGAGCTCCGCGAGGTTTGACCCATGAACATTACTCGACTCTTTATCGCCAATCTTCCGAAGCGCGCGCCTGCTCCGCCCGGCGCGCCGCGGATGGCACCTCCCAATGCTGCAGCAGCGACCCCTGTGTTCATTACACCGGAGAGCCTCGCCAGTTTCGCTGGCGCGTCGGCGGCCGTCCTTGCGCTCCAATGGCTCTTTGGTCCGAGGTATAGCATTGCTGCGCTGGCACTCGTAGGCATAGCCATGTTTCTCGTGAACATCAGCGAGCCGGCCACTCGCCCGAATACTCTCGTCAAATGGCTCATTGCAGTCGTGGTCGCTATCATTAACACCGCTGTTCTCGGCGCGACCGCCGCCGGCGTCGCATCAGCAAAGAGCACCACGACGAGCCCAGCACCGGCTGCGAGCGTTACTCCGGCAACCGGTGCTTCATCAACGCCTCCTACGGCGTCTCCAAAGTGAGCGAGCGATTTCAGATCTTGTTGCGCAAACAAGTTGTGTTGTTGCTGGCTCGGTGCGGGCCCAAGGGCGAGGTTGCCCGTCCGTCTCACAGCCCCATTGAGGTCGTCGTGGCGACCACCTCGCCTTTCGTTCGTGCTCGCGGCTCGACCGACACCGACCCGTGGCTCCTCGTTCGTCACCGGGCCGTGCCCGTGGAGCGGATCGAGACGATGGAGCAAGTCGTGGGGGTTCGCGTCCGAGCCGCGCTTCCGGACCGTGATCCTGGCGGCGTTCTCGATGCTGGCCATGGTCAATGAACGTGCGAAGGCACCGCCTATGAACCGGGTCGCCTGGGCGAACGCGTTGAACAAGACGCTGCCGCCGTTGTCCGCGCCAAAAAGCCGAGGTTCAATCGTGGCGAGGACAGATGAAACCAGTAAATCAGAGAGGGCCACCGGTCCAAGTCGCTCGCGCGGCGGGCCGCCCGCCGGGGAGTTCTACCCGGGGATCTTGCTGGCTCGGCGGCGTTCATTGGCGGGACGCTTGAAACGGACCTTCGTACGGAACAACTCATCCTGCTGAGCCCGTGTCACGAAGGCCCCGTAAGCTACATAGGCGCGAGCACCCTCGTGAACTCGACTGAGGTATTCGAGCGATTCGAGCCCCTCATGAAGCGACTGGGCGGCCGACCGCATTGGGGCAAGAACTATACGATCACCCGCGAAGAGGCCATGCCAATGTACCCCTCGACATACAAGCGGTTCTGTGACGTGCGGGACGCGCTCGACACGAATCGAGTGTTTGCAAACTCAGATGCTGGACCGATCTGTTCGCTTAACGAGCCATCAGTGAGTCGTAAGCTCCGAGCGCGCTAACTGGGGCCCGGCCACTCTAGGTCCAAACCGTCAATCGGGAGGAGCGGCTCGAGGGTCGAGATAGGATCGTCAATTCAACGATGCGCTCGACGCGGCCTCGCCGCGAGCTACCGCGAAGACCTTTGCCGTAGTCCTGCAAGCGCGGGCGGTTGGCTACGGTCCGCCAGGTCCCGGCCGCCCCGCCGCCCGGAAGAAGTAACGTTGCCCGGAGCTCGCTGACATCGATTGCGTGACTCTCTGTCGGATCGACGTCAGGCCATACCAGTCTTCGGTTGACGACAAACGCCCATAACCAGGGAGCCTCCGGCAACGCGGGCTGTGTCGCGACAAATGCCATGCGTAAGACACCGGTGATCGCTTCGCCGACCTTGGACCTTGTCAACCATTTCGCCTTTCCGGCAGTCTTCGACCACCGAGGTTGGCACTGCCTTGAACCAGTCCCGGGGGAGAAGGTGGCAAGGTCCCCGGTGCGCCATCCGACTGCACGGGCGATGAGAGCGGATTACCCATTCTTCGAGACCGTCTTTTGGGTTCGAGCGGATGGCACACAGACTGCCAAATGGCGCGTTAGCTCTCGTCCCACCGAATCGATAAATGTGGCGAACCGCCAGTATTTTCAGATGGTGCGCACTGGGCAACCTGGCGCTGCGGAGCCTGCCTCTCGCCGCGCTGGTCCATCACCTTTGTGGCACCGCGGTCGACAAGACTGGGGCCAGCGGCCGCTGAGCGCGGAGCAGATCGACTACACGGCCTGGGCCCCGAATGATGCTATCGCGTCCACCGGCGTCTCGATCCGCTCGTGCGCTCGTGGGATCCGGCAGTGGACGATCCGGCGGTCCTCCAGAGCCGCTATGTCGAGATCCTGCCCTTGGAGCGACGCGAAGCGCTGGCGCGAGGCCACGTGGACCGCGATCAAGACGTTCATGGCGGCCGGCTCGCACGAGTACTTCGCGGCCTTCCTTCTTCAGACGCGCGTGGTCCGCAAGGTGCCGATCCGTGTGCTCGCGGCCGCGGTGGTCGAGGTCGATCCGATGGGTGTCGCGAAGTTCGTGGTGCCCGTGCCCTCGGCCTTGCTTGCGGCGCTTCGTGATGGCGGCGAGGCGTCCGTGCGCGCGGCGGGACGCGAGACGATCAGTCCACGATTCCGCGGTCCGCGCGCCGCCCGCGCTCTCGAGGGCAAGCCGTTGTACATGGTCGCTGCGGGCGATGCCGACACCATCGCCGCGGAATACGCCGCGGCCTGGCACGACCATGGGGTCCTCGAGTCCGAGCGCCAGGAGCTGAAGGAACGCATGCGCGCGTCGATGGAGCACGCGCGGCTCAAGCTCTGGGGCGAATCCGAGAGCATCTGGGAGAGTCAGGCCTTCAGGTCTCCGGTTATCGGCCGCGGCTGCATGCGGACATCGGGTCCGCCCGACCGGTCGAGTCCCTGCGCGTCCTCGCCACTCTGAGGCGAGGACCGAATGAGGGCTACGGCCCGCTCCTCCTGGCCTGCCTAGACAGGCGGAGTCCCACCCGTTGCCGTCGACATCGGCCGAGGACGCTTCTTGAACCCGGAAAGATGTGTCACGAGCTCCGGGTACCGCTTCTCATAATAGGCCTCGGCAACAGCAAATGGCGCGGCCGCCAGCGCGGCATCCACGCCGGCCGGCCGCCAATCGAGTAGGCTCTCAAGATCCTGTTCCGACGGTACCTGTGAAAAGAGGAGGTCGTGCGAGGCTTTGTCGCGAAGTGTGAGGAGCAGATTTCTACAGGTAACGGCCTGAAGCACGAGAATTCGCCAGAGAACAGGCCGGGTCTCGGGATCGAAGTACGAGAAGAGGTCGATGAAGGGAGCAAACGGCGAGTCCTCACGATGGGCCGATTCCATGAATGGGCCTTGAAACTCGCCGAAGGTTACAACCCGACGATTCGCCGCGGCGTCAGTCGCGAGGAGACAATCGACGGCGATGTCTACCCACCCGATATTGGTGCCTTGTCGCCAGTATTGTTTAGAGTCCTCGGCACGCTTGGACTTCCAGTTGTCTACAAACGGGCAGTACGGAAGAGTGGGCTCCACCTCCGCGAGAGCATAGTCCTCCGTAAAACAGAGGTACTGGATTTTGGCCAGCATGTATTTGACCTGGATTTTTGGCGCGACGCCAAGATCGACGAACGTCAGCCGTTCCTGCAGGAGTCGGTACACCGCGCTCGGAGCGAGGAGGGTGTAGATCGTTGATGCCATGTAATACCCCGGCTCCGACAACCACGAGCGATCGGACGATCCGAGATTCTGGTGGCGCGCTGTCCTGGCCAGACTGATGACGCGGTGTAGCGCGTTTTCAGCAGCCTCCCCGAGACGGAACAGCAATGGCTCCGCCTCGTTGTACAGCTTCTTGCGCGCCTCGTACTCATACTCCCGCACCGCATCGTGCTCTGCCTTTTGTTCGGCCAAGCGATGCCCCAGTGAGGCGGCATGGTCGGCGGTCTGGCGGTCGATCTCCTTGAGGTGCGATTGAAGGCGACGGTTCGCCCGCAGGGACAACAGCGCGACCGTGGCCGACATTAGCGCGGTGATGATGACGCCAATGAGCGCGAATAGCGCGGTTCTGGCGGCCCCCGCAGCCGTGATGACGGCGGCGGCTGTGTCAGCCTGTGCCACTGTCCCTCCCGATCCGAGACGGAGTCGGCGGTTCAGCCGCCGGATGACCGGCGAGAGCCGCGCTCCTCCTCTGCCCCGCCTGCGGTCCGGCGACAGCGGTCTCCAGCTCAGTGAAGTACTCAATCGCCAACCACCGCACGTCGGTATCGATGCTGCCGTAGCCTGATAGTCGGGCCGTTCTCTTTGCGATCATGAGCCGTTCGAAAGCGTTCGATCCCATGATATTGGAGAGATACCACGGCCCGAACTCATCATTGGTCAAATAGTCGGGTTCCAGCCATCCTAGGCAACGCGCGTGGTTTCTCGCCGCGCCCGCCGCCTTTGACAGGCAATACTCAATGAAGAGCGTGTCACCATGCAGAGCGACCAGAGTCGTCTCGCGGAAGTCAGGCAAGCACCATTCTCTGAGCTCCACCGTCCCCTCGCGGAGCTTCAGGAGAGTCCGGAGTACGCCGCCGCGGCAAGTGAGCAGAGCCTGCGGGGTCGGTGGGTCCGCGGGTGCGAGGCGGGCAAGCCAGGTCGTGTCGACTTCACACCTGTACTTTCGCCAGCCCCAGCGAAGAAACGGGCTCATCTTCGCGTATTCGTCAGCGCTGAAGACCGCAGGGTGAAGGGTAATTGCAATATCCGTCAACCTCTCGTGCACAGGCTTGATTGGGCCCCGAACGACCCGGACATCGCAGTGCCCGTTCCAGCGGCGGAGAACCTCGTCGCACCATTCCGTGACCGACAGGAGCCACGCGCCGACACGAGAGTTCCGCTCGGCAACCCGGATGAAAAAGTCGAGATCGAGGCTCATGGCTGGCTGGAATGGATAGATATCGCTCAGTCCCCCCATGAAGGCGACGTCCTCGATACCGTTCGAGCCCAGACCAGCGCGAATTCGAGCCCTTAGCGGGTCGATCAATTCGACAAGGGGCTGAAGACTGTTTGCTGCCATCAAACGGTCAGCTTGGTCCAGGGATCGACCCCTCGACGAATGGCCTCGTTGCCCCATATCTCGGGGGAAGACAGCATTTCCTTGGCGATCTTGCAGATCTCTTTCGCGAGGTCACCTCTCTGCACGAAGGCGACGAGGTCCACCGGTGTAAGGGACTGAATGGCCGAATTCAAGTCGTCGGCAGTGCGAGTCCATGCCCGTTTGTGGAATGGCTTCGAGACCTTTTGTCGCAACGTTTGGTAATCGCCCTGCACTCGGCCGCCGAGCTGCGGGATGAGGATGACGGGAACTCCGGCCGCACAGGCCTCGTCGATCTCATCGGTCGTTCCGCGGTGTTTACCGAGCCTTCCACCCATAGCGACCAGGATGGAGATCTCCTCGATCATCCGCTTGCGCACCGGGCCGTAGGAGTCGGCGTTGAGCACGACGGTCGGGATCGGACGCATCGACCGGCTCCGTGATCCCGCCTTGAGATAGCACCGCGCAGCAGTCGGTCCACCTTCGTCGAGAGCGCCGGCGACGGCGGCGGCGCCAATGCAGGGCGACCCCCCTGAGCTGACCCGAAGCCCGACGCGCGAGAGAGACTTTCCGAGCTCCCGGCAAAGGCTCTCAACTCTTTCCAGGGACATCTGGAAACCGGCCGGCGTTTCAGTTAGATCCGGCTCTTTGCTGTCGACGTTGACGATGCTTCCGGTCACCCCAACGATAGGCCTGACGGACGCGAAGGCGATGTCACAGACGATGTCGCGCACTTCGTCGAAGGTGGCAACGGGAATCATCTTGATCTGGGAGCGCCAGAGACTCTCCTTGATCATCGTTTCGCGAGCGCGGCGAATGGGATCGGAGGTCTGGCAATGAATGAGATAGTGGGCGAAGGTCGGCTTGGGGATGCGTGCACGTGCCAGCGCCAGCACGCGTCGCAGGACGGGATCGCGAAGCGATACGCCCACGAACACGATTGAGCGGCTCCTGTAGTCGTCTTCGAATTGGCGCCAGATCTCTGGACGGTCGATCTCTGCTCGGTCGAAGTGCTCCTGTAGCAGCACAAGGCCCCAGCGGAGGTCGTCTCGGTAGGTTGACGATTCGAAGTCACCGTTGATCTTGATCACGGTCTGGGGGTGGCCCAAATTGCTGAGCAGTTCGGCGTCGGTGCGGGCGACTCGCCAAGCCAGGCCGGCGCGATGGGCCGCGGTCTCGAAGAGCTCGTCGTAATTCGACGTCCATATCCGGCCCGTGATGGACCGGAGCATCCAGTAGTGGTAGTAATTCGGCTCGATCGATGGCTGCCGGAACGACCTCCGGAACTCCTCAAAGAGGCGCTGGGCGCGGAAGCGGTTGCTGGCGATCCACTGCAAAAATTCGGGCAGCTCGTCCGCTTCGTCGGGGAGCTCGCCGGAGAGTGCCTTGATGAGAGGGACGTAGTGGTCCGCCCACCCTCCGATCTTCGACGGCACGGAAACGCCGGCGCCGGCGAAATACACCACTGTTCCCGCGCTTGCTTGCGCCTCGACCTCGGCTTGCAACCGAGCCATCTCGTCGGGATCGCTGAGGGACCGCATCGCTAGAGGGCGGAGCTCGCTCCAACTTCTCAGCACACGGTCGGTCTTCTCCCGTCGGGTTGGCTCGCAGACCCAGCCCGCATGATAGAAGAGGGCTCCTGCGTTCCTTGCCGCACTGCGAGCCTCCTCAGAGGAACCCAGGATGACGACGGCCGCCGATGTCTTCCTGGCCTGCTCGACGCACCCACGAATGCAAGCATCGGCGGTGAGTTGCTGAAAGCTCACTCCTCTGGTCTTGAATCCGGCTGTTTCAACCAGCGCGCGCGCATCCTCGGGAGCGAGGCGGGAGAGAATGCCCACCTTGATGCCGGCCGCCGCAATTCGCGTTAGCAACCCTGAATCCGGTCGGCCCCCGTCTGACACAACCGGTGGGAGAAGAGCAGCGAGCTGGGACGCAAGGATAGGGTTCAGCGTGGATAGCGCACTGATGGTGCGCAGAAAGGCCGCCGTCTCCACCTGCTCGAACAGCTCGATGATCGGAAGGAGGCTCCCTGCTCCCCCGTTGGCAGGGAGACCGTCGATATGCGCCTTGAGCGCGGCGCGTGAAGACGTGATTGAGCCCTCGAGTTCCACGAGTAGCGACAGGGGGCTCTGTGTGTCCATTGCTCGACTCCGGCCCAGATCCGCCACCGAACTATACATCTTTCGCATAGAGCCGTCACCGTTCAAGAGACTCCTCAGGCTGACGTCTAGAGGAGGGGAGGGCTTGTCTGCGGCGCGCGCCAGTTGATGCGTTGCTGACTATCCGCCGAGACCCCTAGCAGCCGGCCTTCCTTTTCTCGGACGAAACGAAGGGAAAGGGAGGACGGAATGAAGCCCAAGACCGCCGTTCTTGCGGACATCCAGGAGTGGATCGACAGACGCGTGAGTCCTGGACCGTGAGAGGCGGACATGCCGCGAAAGGGAAGAAGAAGTTAGCACACCCTCAACCGTCAGCTTGTGGCCCTGGAGGCCGCGGGTTCGAATCCCGTCATCCACCCCACACTAAACAATAGACTTAAGTCAGCCGACGTATTCAACTACCGGGGGCTGAATTCCTTCGGGGTTGCACCGGGGTTGCACGGACCGCGCGCCTCAAGATCGCCTTCTAAGTTCGCCGGTTCCCGATGAACGCAGTAGCCTGCTGCCATGCACAACGAGGCTCTGGCTGCGCTTGATGGTCTGATCCAGGATGCGAAACCCGAGGAACTACCCGCCCTTGTGGTGGCGCTCGCGGCGCGCCTGGCAACCCTTGGGGCGAAACTGATTCCCGAACGCCCTGCCTCAATCGGTCCGGCCGAACCCGAGCTGTGGATCACGCCTGATCGCGCCGCGGAGATCGCGGCAGTTTCGAGGCGTCGCGTGTATCAATGGGCACGTGGCAAGCGGTGGGCCTCGCGGCCATCCAGGAAAACTCTCCGCATCTCCGAGCGCGGCTTCCGCGCCTGGATCGCGGCGCGATAGTCGCTATCCCGAACGTCAAGAGAGTTCGCGTGAGGGTGTTGTGACGGCCGTCGCCTTGGCGTGACCTAGCGCTGGTGACGGTCCCGTCTTGGCGACGCCGTCGGCTTCAATGGCGGTGCGGAGGTACCGCCATGAACTCAGTCGCCTGGCCGAACGTGTTGACCAATACCCTGGCCGCTGTCTACCGCGCCGATCAAGCGGATCCAACGTTCAGGCGCGCGCGCGAAGTCGTCATGCTCGAGGCCGACGCACACGGAGGGACGTCCGAAGATGGGTTGCGAGCGATTGAAGTATGGGAGGCTCGCGGCTGCCTCGCTCGTTTCGGGCCGGACTGGCGTATTACTGATCGCGGCCGCGATGAAGCGAAGCGCCTCATCGAGCATCGACTCGTGTACCTGTCCGCAACCTAGAAATCAGCCGTCGTCACCACGTCACCGGCAGCGCTTCGAGTCCCCGCAGGTTGAGGCCCTTGCGCCAGTGCAGTCGAGATTCGGGGACGCCCAGACGAAGGTTTGGTACGCGCTCTAGGAGCCGCCGGAGAGCGATCTGTCCTTCGAGTCGGGCCAGCGGCGCGCCCAGGCAATAGTGGATGCCTTGTCCAAAGGCCAGGTGGCGGTTCCTTTCGCGGCCGAGGTCGAGAACGTCGGCCGTCTATTTCTCCTTTTGCTTCCCGGCAACGAGCTTCTTAATGTAGTCCTCGCCATCGAGATGGATGGGCCCTTCGGTGCCCATGTCCTTGGGCGTAACGTCGTCGGTTGGCCACACGCCACCCGCCACAAACGGCCGGAGAAGCTGGCGATCCTTCAGTGCTTCCGCGTAGTCAGGGTGTTTGACGTCTGATCCGGCCGCTAGGCCCCATCCGACTGCGGCCGCGCCCGCCACGAGATCGGCGAGCTGAAGCTGGAGCGTGGACTTGGAATCCTTGAAGCGAAGCGTCGCGTTCAACGGGTACTCGACGGTTCGGCGATCCATGCCGGTTATGGCCGACGGCGCATCCTCGGCCAGAACGCTCTCCCAGAACTCCTTCTTTCGCGACATGGCCGTGCTGTCGTCGTGGACGAGAACTATCGGATCCTTCACGATCCGGTGCCAGTGGCTCGCGGTCGTCAGGAACGCGTAATCGGCAGGGTCCAGCAAGTCCTTGGGTAACTTCCAGACGTACTTGATGCCGAACTCTTGAAGGAGTCCCCAGAATCCCGCGAAATGTTCCTCCATCTCCGGCATCGTGGCGGCCGCCCGTTTCGCGACGTCGTAGAGGCTGTCGAGGAAGGTCTCGTACGCGAACACCGTTCGATCACGCATCATCACCTGGAGCTGGCGGAGGAACTCCCGACGGCCTTCCCGGCCCAGGAGGCCGCCGAGGGTGATGTACGTAACGTTCATCATCGCGATGTTGGCGCCACGCTCGTAGAGGTTCCCGCCCTGCTCCTTAGCGAAGGGCACCATCCAGGTATCGATCAGGAGCCCGACGAGGCTGGCCTCTTTGTGCATGACGACCACTGAGGCACTGTTCGGGATCTTTCCGAGTTCCTCGAAGAACGCCAGGAGCTGATCTCGGCCCTTCCTCCGGAAGTAAAGGGCCTGGTGCCGAAGTTCGCGGCCCTTATTGTCGGGGAAGTGTCTGGCCGCCAGATTCGCGGCCACGTCCTCGGGCAATGATACGCCGGCCAGCGCGAAGATCGCCTGATCCTTGCTGATGAGGTCGGTCCCGGTATACCCCGCCTCGTCGAGATAGACGTTGCGCGCGTCCATCCGGCTATTGTCTCCCCGTCTCCGGAACCCCTCCGCCGTGTGACTCAGGCGGGAGACCACAAGAATGGCATTCACGAGGTCACGGGTTCGATCCCCGTCAGCTCCACCAACTCCAGCAATAACTTAGCGAGACCGTAGACACAGCGCCAATTGCGCTGTGTCTACGCTGTGTCTATTTCGGGGCGGCGAAACGCCCTGAACCTCTATGCGCCTGTCGGGAATACGCGCGTTCCTCCGGAGTCGAGGGTTGTCGGTTCGAGCCCCGACGGCGTGCCCGTGGGATGATCTCGTTTCGGACCCTTGGGGTGCGCATGGACCAGTTGCGCAGTTTCGCTGATGAACGGGAGGCTTGGCAGTGCGCCCATTGTTGTGGGCCCGCCGAGACTCGGGATCACGTACCCTCGCGCGTTCTGCTCGACGAGCCGTACCCTTCCAATCTGCCGGTTGTCCCTGCATGTCGCCGCTGCAACGAAGCCGTCTCTGCGGACGAGGAGTACCTCGCATGTGCCGTTGAGTGCGCGCTCGCCGGGTCTGCCGCTTTCCACGATGCGGTGAGGCCGAAGATCAGGCGACTGCTTATGGAGAAGCCCGCCTTGGCCGCTCGCCTGCGGAATGCCCAGTCCCTGGACCAGAATGGTTGTCGGCTTCAGATTGAAGCGGAGAGGGTGCGACGCGTACTCGTCAAGCTTGCCCGGGGCCATGTGTTCTTCGAACTCGCGCTTCCTCAGCCCGAGGAGCCTTCCACGGTGTGGTTCGCTCCGTTCGCCTCGATCGATGGCGTCGCGCGCGAGGACTTCGAATCAGGGCCGACGTGGAGCCTGTGGCCGGAGGTGGGGAGCAGGGGCATGCAAAGGCTGGCGTCCGGCTTCCCTGACGGAGATGCATGGCTTGACGTGCAGCCGGGCCGCTATCGGTACATGACTCATGTTCAGGCAGGGCCTGCGGTGCGGATTGTCCTCAGTGAATATCTTGCCTGCGAAGTGAGCTGGCCCTGAGTGAACAAGGCGCTCCGCCGCTCTCGATTCCCAGCGGGTCGATAGCCCGGGAACCGAGGCTAATTGTGACGATCGACGGCTCTTTGGCTGCATGACCTAATTCCATCGCGGTAAGGCGACTCACGGCCGCAGAACCTCTAGGAGGCGAGTTCTTGTCCAAGCCGAAGGCGTCCATCGCTCGAGAGATTCGGTTGATCCGTAGGTCCCTCTCATCCATCGCCCGCTCTTTGACGCGGCTGGCTCCCGCCCTCCAAGCAGCAGAATCGAGCTCCCGCAACGTTCCGGAACGGCGTGTACGTCGCCTGGTCCTTTCCGCAGAGCGGCGCGCTGCCTTGAAGCTTCAGGGAAGGTACATGGGTCACTTGCGGAGCCTCCGACCAAGGCAGAAGGCCCGAGTCAAGAGCGTCAGGGCAGCCGAGGGAATTCACGCAGCGATCGCGCTCGCTCGGAAGTTCGCGGCCGAATAGCCGCGTCGCTCGGCTGGAGACCTGGCGGGACCTCCTAGGACCGCCTTGGAGCACAGAATAGGCGTTCGACGTGCGCGCGGAAGGGACACCGTGAACCAGATCGTGTTGGGGCTGATACATGCGGCGATGCCAGCCATCACTGGCTACCGTGCAGCTGCGCGCGAGCGGTTAGAGGCGTGCAGAACGAAGGACGGCACGTTCTGGCGTGTCGCGGCGGGGCTCGGACAGCACGCCTCGGAACGATATCAGTCGGCCACGTTGCTCATCCAGGAAGGCCGACTGTGGGACGCCGAGATCCTGTTGCGGTCGGCCGCCGAGGCGGTGTTCAAGCTTCTCTTTATCGCGCGTGCCGAGGAAGCAGAACGCGTGAAGCGTTTGGAAGAGTACAGCGTCACCCTCTCGAGGATTGCAGACCTCCGGCAATCCGAGCGCGCGCGAAGCAAGCTGGCGACGCTTCCGGGTGACTCGCCTGACTGTTCGGTTTTCGCGGCGATCGTCCTCCCTCCGGAGGCGGAAGCCCAGATCCGCGCCCAGCTGCCACGCAAGGTTCGGCAGGCACTGAATGCCAAGTGGTCCTTCTCGGAGATCATCGACTGGCTCGATTCCACGATGACGGCGCGTGGGCTTCCGTCGGTGACGCTAACGATCCTCCATACCTATGGCATCAGCAGCCACGTGCTACACGCGGACGAACGGGGACTCGCGCTGGTACACGACCGGATGGCGCGGGACGATGATGTCCGCGCGAAGCTCGAGAACGCCCACGCCGCCAGGCTCCTCAGCGACGTCATCGCGTTCTACGCGCTGACGGTGATCGCCCTTGAAGGGGTGGCGGCGATCGGCGACACGCAGTCTTTGCGCGACGCTCACGTGGCCCACGGGACCTTCCGCGCTCAGACCGAACCGGTTCACGCCGCCTTCCGCGCCACGCAGGCGACCATGTACCGATCGATTGGACGCCCATATCCCACCCAGAGCCACACCGGTACCGACAGGGAGACATAGAGGGGGAGAGATCCGGTACTCTGAGCCGTCATGCTGGCTGCCTTTCACCTAGTTCTCACCGCTGCCTGGATGGGTGGGGCCGCTCCGCCGGTCGTGGTCACAGGAGATTCCGTCCGTATCGATCTTCAAATGATCGATACACACGATCCCCCCGAATTCGTCCTACAGGAAGTCGCGCTCGATGGCCCGTGGGTGGGTCCTCCAGCATTACTTGATGAATCGAACGCCGGCGACTACCAGCTGATGTTCGCTGACTCGCGAACGAACGTGCCCTTTTTCAGCCAAGGGTTCGATGCCCCTCCGCCGATAAGCGCGGTGTCACGAGTTCGTGCGGTAAGTCTCCGCGGACCGCGACCACGACTGGACAGCATGGTGGTGTCCATTCGTCGGCGGCGGCCCGACAACGTTGGATTCACGGACGCGTGGACCGAGTCGATCTCCCTTGTTTCCCTACCAAGCCCACCCCCACCGCCGGAGACAACGACGCTTGCAGCCAACGGCTCACCCGGGCAACAGCTTGACCTACTCTTCCTGAGCGAGGGTTACGGCAGCAAGGGACGCGCGCAGTTCGAAGCCGACGCCCGGCGGATACTGGCGCTGATCCTTGCCGTGGAACCGTTCAAAACACGGCGCCACAAGATCAGCGCTCGTACCCTGTTCCTTGGCGGGAATGGCACGGGCGTCACGGGTGAGAGGCCCGGCATCACTGTGGACACGCCTCTCAAGGCCCGCTATGGATGCAAGGGCGTCGAACGCAACCTCTGCGCACCGATGGACATCGTCCGCAACGCCGCCCGCGGTGTCGCTTACGATCTTGCTGTGGTGATCACTGACTCTCGACGATACGGCGGCAGCGGGTTCTACAACGGTTACGCCGTCATCCCAGCGAACAGCGCCTCAGTGCAGTACCTTGCGGTGCATGAGTTTGCCCACGTGCTTGCGGGCGTGGCCGATGAGTACTTCTCACTGGCGCCTCCTTGTCCTACGAACTCCACCATCGTAGAGCCTTGGGAGCCGAACCTAACGGCAACCCTCTCAACACTAAAGTGGCGTCACCTGATCCGGGACGGCGTTCCCATCCCTACACCTTGGCCGAAGCTGGAGTATGACGAAGCCGACAGAGCGTTCGTCCAGGACTACTTCGGTCTACGTGCCGAGGGCGCCCCCGAGGAGGCAGTGGACGCACTTATCTCGTCAAGAGTCCCCGCGACTCGCCGGATTCTCGAGAGCGCGCGCTACCACGACGCTGTGGGAGCATTTGAAGGCGCCGGCGGTCGAAGCTGCGGGCTGTATCGCCCTGAGGCAGATTGCACGATGTTCACGCTGATTCCAGATCACTTTTGCCGCGTCTGCACCGAGGCTCTGGCCGCCGCGATCGACAGATACGCACCCTGAGGTCCTACGGCGCTCCTCCGGCCTTGCCGCGAGTAGCCTCAAGCGCCAGCCCGTCCGTCCACCCGGAAGAACGAAGCGCGCCAATAGCAACCGCGCGCAACCGGACAGATCTCGCACAGCGGGTCTCGTGGGCGACATACCATGGCTCCGAGATCGAGCAATGCCCAGTTCACGTCTATGGCGTCATTGCCAGCCACCACGCTTCGGGCCAACTCTTGCAAGTAGGGGTCATAACGAATGTCGACGAGCCGCCGGGGTCCAAAGTAGCGCTCGAGTACCCTCGCCATCGTGGCGTCGAGCAACGGTTCCGCCGTCCGGTGGCAGAACAGATAGACCGCGTTCGCGACGTACTGGCCCACTCCAGGCATTGCCTCTAGTCCCTCCCTGTGGCGTGGAAATTGCCCACCGCGACGTAGGAGGTCCTTCGCAAGCGCGCGGAGACTGCGAGACCGGCGTTTCCAGAGTCCGATGGGCCGAAGAAACGCCCTCAGCTGCCAAGGACGCGCAGCCGCAAGTGTTGCCCAAGAGGGGTACTCCTGGATGAATCGCCGAAAGAACGCCGCCACGCTCTCAGCGCGGGTTCGCTGCAGCAAGAGCTCAGCCACCACGCGCTGGTAACGCGTGGCCCGAGAGAGACGCCAAGGGAAGCGGCGTCGTGAGAGGCTGAACCACGCGAGAAGGCGGGCACGAAAGACACGCACCCGTCGTCGCGATGGCGTGGGAGGCTTCTTGCGACGTCGGATGAGGGGCCCGTCACTTGGCCTGGCCACGTCTCCGCGCCAAAAGATACGCCCGACCTTCCGGCGTGATCTCTCTACCCCGGGGGCCATGCTTGATGAACTCCAGCCGGCGCAAGAAGGGCTCGATCTCCTCGGTCACGCGCGCTCGGTCGACCTGTCCGAGCATGTTCAGGACCGCGGTCTCGCCGAGCGGCCGGCCTTCGCGCTCCAACAGCTCGAGATACTGAGCGTCCAACCGCATCAGACCGAGGCTGTCGATCTGGCGCGTCTTCCGAACCTCCTCCAGATGCTGCTCCACCGTTCGCTCAGGGTGCTCAGAAACCGTGATCTCGGTATCGAGCTCCCGGGCGATTTCGAGGGCGACCCTAGGGACGCGCCGCCCGAGGCGTGCGATCTCGAGAAATGTTTCTCGCGACCAATCCCTGCCGACCTTCGAGCGAACGATCTCCGCAACTTCGCTCAGCTCGTACTCTTCGAGCTGGATCTCGGTGCACCTGGTCCTGAACGCCGCATCGACCTCAGTCGGCCTCGTAGTCGCGAACACGAAGGTGGCCTTGGTCATGCGCGCGACCTCGGAGGTCAACGTAACCGTGCGGTCGGCCGCCTCGAGCATCGTGAGCAGGCTCTCTTGGACGGCCTTCGGGACCAGGTGAACCTCGTCGATGAATACAATGAGCGCCGGATACTCTAGGACTGGTAGCCCCATCTCGTGGCCAACCTGGGACGCGGAGAGTCCTTTCTGGGTGAGGTCGCCCTTGACGAGTTCGAAGACGCGATCGCGCGAGGCGACCCCTCGGCCGTCCAATCGAACGAACGGAAGCCCGAGCGCAACAGCGATGCGCCGGGCCAACTCGGTCTTGCCTGTGCTTGGCTGACCCGTGAGCAGGTAGTTTTTCGATAGGTGTGGGGGCTTCTCGATGAGCGCCCGCAGAAGGTCATTGGCCAAGCGTCGAACAGCCGGGTCGTTGCCGATGAAGCCGGAGAAGGCATCCTTGACTTGGCGCCTCAATGCTGGCGGGACGGGGGAAATCACCGGCGACAGCGCCGCGCTGTCTCCGGTGTCGCCTTCGCCGGTCCCGGAGTCTGGTACGTCCTGTCCCGGGGCATCCGGATCAACTGCACCGCCGGTGCCGGCGGCTGGGGTCTCTGGCTGAGGTTCCGGAGAGGGCGCCGCCAGGCCCACTTCGGACTCCGGCACTGTGCGGCAGCCGGGGAACGAGAAATCGAGCGCGCCGACCGCGGCCTGACCCGCGGGAGACAAATCACTCTCCCCCGTGAGGAGCCGCTGTCCATCAGGCCGAGAGAGGATGATGGTGTCCTGCCTACCATCTCCATCCATGTCCAGCAAGACAGAACTGTGTGACGCGTCGAACGCAACCAGGCGACCGGCCTTGTTTACAGTGATCGCGGCCCGATGGCCGAGGACTTCCCGAATCACGGTTTCATGTGTTTCAAGCCAGGCTTTCTCGGTGACTCCGTGGATGCGAGTATCCGCGTACAGGCGGAACGCGTGGTCAAGGCATTGGGCCAGCAGCGCCGACGAGCAGAGACGCCATAGTTCGTTGTCCGCGGGAAGGACCCAGAGCCGCTCAAGCAGCTTGCCAAGGTTGGCTGCCTGTCGCAGCGCGTGTCCGATCTCAGCGTCAGAGAGCTGCGTGCCCTCCCTGAACTTCACTTCGACGGGAGTGACCTTGATCTGAGCCTTGTCCCCATGGAGCCGGATACTGAAGACGAGTAGGTCGGCTCTCTCCTCCGAGCTGTTAGGATCAAGGACTCTCCTGAACTCCTTGAGCGGCTCCCAGTACGGGTCAACTGGCAGGATGAGGTGTAGGCACGCCCCAGATATGACCGGCAGCCTCACGTGAGCAGGGGTCTCCCGGAAGGCATCCTGCAGGAGCCTTACGGCGAGCAGGACGCCAAGCTCTCCACGGGAATGCCCTCCGCCGCTGGCCATCCGCTTGAGAACGGGGATTCCGCGTCGCGAGATTTCGTCAAGTAACGAATCAACCGCGGGCGGGCTCGCCGCGATCAAGCGCGCCGTTGCGTCAATCGACTTCTTGAGCGCCTCAGTCGGCTTTGCGATTAGGTAGTAGCCCGAGCGGTCCTCGTCCACGCCCATGGTGCCCGGGATCTCGTAATCCCAGAGGTAGGCGCTGTGCCTCGCCGCTCCCCGAACGAAGCAGGCCGGATCGATTTGGCT
>Ga0070698_100001904_pt1 | contig 23253 bp, 27 predicted proteins | sample KBSK1502metaG_FD_65477 | JGI IMG/M metagenome (GOLD analysis project Ga0070698, IMG submission 65477) | Corn, switchgrass and miscanthus rhizosphere microbial communities from Kellogg Biological Station, Michigan, USA - KBS K1-50-2 metaG | ecosystem: Host-associated > Plants > Roots >...
GTGATATCGATGGCTACCGGGCACCAAGTAATGCAGCGGCCGCAGCCAACGCAGCCTGACGTGCCAAACTGGTCGATCCAGGTCGCCAGCTTATGCGTCATCCACTGCCGGTAGCGCGATCTTGTGGAAGGCCGGATACTACCGCTGGTGATATGGGAAAAGTCTACGTTGAAGCATGAGTCCCACTTCCGCCACCGCTCGGCGTGCTCCCCGGTGAGATCGGTGACATCCTCGACCGTGGAGCAAAAACAGGTCGGGCAGACCATCGTGCAATTAGCGCACGTGAGACAACGGGACGCGACGTTGTCCCACCGTGGATGTTCGTAGTTCCGATAGAGCAATTCTTTAATATCGGTCGTGTCCATCGTTCGCCCCATCTGGCTAGCAGTTCTCTCCACGACTTGTCCGGCGGCTCTTTGTTCCTGCTCGCCCGCTCCGCGGTGAGCGATCCGAGCGAGAATCCCCGCACCTTTCTCGGTGCCGATTTCGACGACGAAATAATGCTGCCCGTCCTCGACAATTTCTGTCAGCGCAAGATCAAAACCGGTTTGCGCCTTTGGCCCGGTCTGCATCGACACACAGAAACAGGTGCCGCCAGCCTGGCTGCAGTTCACCGCGACAATGAACGCATCCTTCCTCCTAGCCTTGTAGATGGAATCCACGAATTTGCCGCCCATGAAGACTTTGTCCTGAGTAGCAATCGCGTGCAGCTCGCACGAGCGCACGCCGATGAATGCATATCTTGGCGCCTCTTCTTGTTCGGGAGCTAATGCAAAGCTGCCGCCTGTCCGGTTCGCGCTCCACAGCCGCGTCACGGGCGGAAACAGAAACTTCTTCCAGGAATGCGGTCCGACGGCGTAGCCAAACAGCGCGCCGTCCGCGCGTTTTCTCAGCCGGTATTTGCCGCCGTCCTGCTCATCGGTCCATCCCGCCGGCAGGTCATCTACGGATGACAGCTCGTCGTAAATGATAGCGCCGTCGCGAACCCGCGGCCCGACCAGCCGATAACCATTCGCAGTGAGAGCCTGCAACAACCCTTGAAGTCCGGCGCGCTCAATGACGACTTGGTCTCTAATTTGGAGATGCGCATTCACAATGCCCTCTTTTCTTTCCTACCGACTCGCCCAGAGTCGGCCTCAAGAGAATTGGCATAAGCTTTTCGTTTCTTGCACTTCCCAAGCGACTCACCTTACCACGACGCACTGCAAAGGCGAGTTGCCTTTCCTTGGATCAGAAGCGCTTCCGTGAGGTCACCGGCATCCAACCCGATGGGCTTTCCATTTTGAGCAAGGCGACGGCGTTTCGGCAGGATTTCCGCCGCGACCGGTCAAGCCGTCAGTCGATCATCCCCGATACTCAACTGCGCCGTCCTTATCTCGGACTGAGACCGAGTTTCCCGGCTCTATTAATTGAAGGGAGAGCGTCGTACCGTCCTCACAGTCGATCATGAACTCCGTTCCGTCCTCATAGACCCGGCGGACCTGGGAACCTTCTCGTAGGGGAGGGCTGTTGGACTCCATAACCTTGACCTTCATCGTGGAACCATCCTGAAACGCGATCTCTACTTCGCTAGGGCCCTCCCGACAGCTTTTGACTACTCGGTCCTCAATGACGCTGCTGAGCTCCTGGTTGATCGCCATAGCTATTCTCCGAAGCCTCCAGGACGGTGTGCATTGCGGTTTTCTCTGGCTCTCAGAGGAGCCGTCCCTAGCATACTTTGTTCTGCCTTTTTTCAAAAGGCTCCATCTAGCGAAGCGCTGCCTTTTCCCCGAAGATCGAGCAACGGAAGTTTGGTCTTCGACAAGAGCGGGAAAGCGGCGCTTTCATGCCAGTCTTACGCTTGATCAATCAGAAAAGGAGGCGGCGATGAAACTGCTGACAAAAAGCCCTGTAAAGCCCGGAAACACCCGACTAAGCCATGGAATGCGGACAGCGTCTGAATTCCGAACATTGCGGTTCGAGCGCTGGATGAAGCAGCGTGAGAAGCTCTTGAGATTGCGGGAGGAGCTTTCGGAGCGAATTCGGCAACTGGCCGGCGAGGCCTGCGAAGAAACACCGAACTACAGCATGCACATGGCCGACGCAGCGACCGACAGCTTCGATCGTGATCTCACGTTGGGCCTGGTGTCGTTTGAGCAGGAGGCGCTCTATGAAATAGATGCAGCGCTGAAACGGATTGAGGATGGTACCTATGGTATCTGCGAATTGACCGGTCAACCGATCCCATGGGCCCGATTGGTAGCAATCCCGTGGGCTCGATTTTCACTCGGTGCAGAAAAGATGATAGAGAGCGGCGTTCATCCTCATATCGGTGAACTTGGAACGGTTGGATCGGATGAAAATGAGACGGACGAGGAGGAAATCCTTGAGACGAGTTATTGATTCGCGCTGATCCATTTGACCCGGCCAGACAAGTTTAAGGGTATCGATATCATGCGTGCGGTCCGCAGCTTTGATCCATGTTTGCCGTGCGGCGTGCATATGTCCCTGGGAAATGGTAAGGTGGTTCAACAGATGCACACTCCGACCGCACTCGCTGGACTGGCCAAGAAGTGAGCTAGCGCATCTATAGACCTGAAGGAGCAATGGCTATGATCCACATGATTGAAGCTTCTCCCGACGAGATTTACGACATTGAGCTGGAACATAGCTTGTTAGAAGCAAACGCCCGGCTGGCCAAAGAAAATCGGGCACTGCTCGATCGCCTCGGCGTGACCGCCATTGATGTAATGGGCGCGATCGGATCGGGCAAAACTACTCTGATCGGTCGATTGGTGGAGAGGTTGAAAGATCGCTTTGGAGTCGCGGTGTTCAATGGTGATGCTACGACCAGCACAGATGCAGATCTGATCGCGAACCAAAGCGTTCCAGTGGTTCAGATCGCGACGGTGAATGGCTGTCATCTGGATGCTAATCTGGTCGGGAAAGCGCTCCAAAAGGTCACTCTGGAGACGCTTCGGCTGATCTTCATTGAGAACATCGGCAATTTAATCTGTCCGGCCGAATTCCCGCTCGGCTCCAAGGCACGAGTGGTTGTGGTTAGTGTTACCGAAGGCCCATACATGGTCAGGAAACATCCGCACATGTTTCTCGGCGCACAGCTCGTTGTGGTGAACAAAATCGATCTGGCCGAGGCGATGGGTGTGAGCGTGGCCGAACTGGCTCAAGACGTTCATAAACTGAAGCCAGATATTGCAGTTATCCCCACCAGTTGCAAAACGGGTGATGGCCTGGACGAAGTGACGGCAGCATTGCTTGCTGCGTGAAGTTGCGTACCGATGCACGAGCTGTCGATTGCCTCGGCGGTAGTAGAGCGTGTCCTCGAGTTTATTAATACACGACCCATTAGGAAGGTACTGGCCGTCAGGCTGGCGATCGGCGAGTTGAGCCATGTCGAAGCGGACCAGCTGCGTTTTTGTTACATGGCTATTACCGAACAGACGCCCATCCAAGATTCGGTCTTGGAAATCGAGACGGTCGAAGCGGTTGTGCGATGTGAACGATGCTCTTATCGCGGGCGGCCGAAATACTGGGATGACGCGCTTTCAGTCGGACCGATACTGACGCTGCAATGCCCAAATTGTGACGATACCGTCGAAGTGATAGAGGGAAATGATTGTGCAATTAAATCGATCCGCGTCGCTACTGAAGACGACGGGTTAGCAATGCCGGCGGCATGAACTCTTTGGGGCATATCGACGAAACGCCGATAACGACCGGCCGCGAATCCAGGGAGGAGGAGGGACGGCCCGCCGGAAGTCCGGATGGCGACATCAATTCGCAAGGCGAACGCATTCAGAAATTGCTCGAGCGGATCGAAGTGTTGCCATATCCAGCAGCAAAACAACTGATACAAGAATGCATGGAGGCCGTACTCGCATTTTACGGTCAGGGTCTTAACAGGATTCTGCAGGTTGTCAATGAGGCGGGTCCTGAAGGTCGCAAGGTTTACCGAGACTTGATTCACGACGCAGATTGGACCGTGATCGAGAACGCCCAGCAGCTGTTAGACGGCGCCTGGATGCCCGTCCGCGTCGGAGAGGTGCGGCTGGTTGTTTGCAAGGTCAACGGAATTTTTTATGCCTATCGCAATCGCTGTCCGGCCTGTAATACGCCGTTCGATGCAGGCAACTTTGACTGCGGCTCCCTTTCCTGTACGTTGGGTCACCGCTATGATGTCGTGCACGCGGGCCGATGTGCGGAGATTCCCAGTGTGCATCTCGATCCTTTTCCGCTTCTCGTCCAGGAAGGCCTTGTGAAAGTGGCGCTTGCTCGAGAGGTCGCCGTCGGAGTCCCATAAATGATGTCTCGAACCAGCTGACCCATGGTGTACGATGGAATGTGAACGCGCGAAAATAACAGTACTCGGCGCGGTCCAAGGGGTCGGCTTCCGGCCATTCGTCTATCGGTTAGCGACACAGCTCCGCTTAAATGGCTGGGTCTTGAACTCGTCCCAAGGCGTGTTCATTGAAGTCGAAGGTCCGCTTCATCTCCTGCAAACTTTTCTGGTTCGGCTCGAGAAAGAAAAACCCCCACTCGCAATTGTCCAGAGCTTGGAGTGCTCATTTCTGGACGCGGTAGGTTACCACCATTTTGAAATTCGCTACAGCGAGCAGACAGGTCAGAAAACCGCGCTCATTCTTCCGGACGTCGCCATTTGCTCGGTTTGTTTGCGAGAAATACTTGATCCCACCAATCGACGGTATCGATATCCGTTCACCAACTGCACAAATTGCGGCCCGCGGTTCAGCATTATTGAAGGATTGCCCTATGATCGTCCGAATACCTCCATGAAACACTTTGGGATGTGTCCAAATTGTGAAGCGGAATATCATGATCCGGCTGATCGCCGGTTTCACGCGCAACCGAACGCCTGTGCTCGATGCGGCCCACACCTCGAACTATGGGATGAACACGGCGCGGTGTTGGCCCGGGAAGACGAGGCCTTGCGGAAAGCGGCTGAATTTGTCGGTAACGGGAAGATCCTGGCTCTTAAAGGGATCGGCGGTTTTCAGTTGATCGTCGATGCGCGGGACGAGAGGTCGATCGAACGGTTGCGTACGCGCAAGCGGCGCGAAGGAAAACCGTTTGCCTTGATGTACCCTTCGCTAGAGCCGGTTAAGCGGGATTGCCTGGTATCAGTCCTTGAACAGCGGTTGCTCGATTCGCCCGAGTCGCCAATCGTGCTGTTAGCGCGCCGAGCCGGTGGATCCGTGCCGGCCGTCTCCGTCGCACCCGGCAGCCCCTGTTTCGGGGTCATGCTGCCCTACACGCCACTACACCATCTTCTGCTACTGGAGCTCGGATTCCCAATTGTTGCCACCAGCGGAAACCTGGCTAACGAGCCGATCTGTATTGACGAATGCGAAGCGCTGAAACGCTTGGAAGGCATCGCTGATTTTTTCCTCATTCACAATCGTCCCATCGTTCGGCATGTCGACGATTCGATCGCGCGCGTTGTCTGTGGCCGTGAGATGGTGCTTAGACGGGCGCGCGGCTACGCGCCCTTGCCGGTTCGAATGAACGTAGCACTGCCTCGCGTTCTGGCAGTTGGCGCCCATTTGAAAAACAGCGTTGCCTTAAGCGTGGGCCGAGATGTGTTCATCAGCCAACATATCGGCGATTTAGAGACGCCAACTGCTCTTTCTGCTTTTCACAAAACCGTAGCCGATTTGCCCCGCCTTTATGATGCGCAGCCTGAACTGGTCGCGTGTGACCTGCATCCCGATTACCTTTCCACTAAATACGCGGTAGAGACGCAGGCACCGCTGGAGCGAGTCCAGCATCATTGGGCGCACGTGCTTTCCTGCATGGCCGAGAATGAACTGAGGGCTCCCGCGTTGGGTGTTTCATGGGACGGCACCGGCTACGGCACGGACGATACAATCTGGGGCGGCGAGTTTTTGCTGACCGACGAGGAATCTTTTCAAAGAGTTGCCCATTTTCGGCAATTCCGTCTACCTGGGGGTGAAGCCGCGGTCAAGGAACCTCGTCGCACCGCGCTGGCTGTTTTGCATGAGATCTGGGGCGATAGCGGCCTGCAGGATCGCTCCATAGCGCCGATCGCGGAATTCTCGGAAAAGGAGTTAGCGCTCATTCAGCAGGCGCTGATTAAAGGGCTCAATGCACCCATCACTTCGAGTGCAGGCCGATTGTTCGATGCGGTTGCCTCGCTGGTTGGGCTCCGGCAACGGGTGACTTTCGAAGGGCAAGCGGCCGTCGAGTTAGAATCAGTGATCGACTCCGAAGTCATCGATCTCTACCCGTTCGAGGTCGGCGATGCTCTTCCGCAGATCATCGATTGGGCGCCGATGATTGGAGAGATCCTGATCGATCTGCGGCGTGGGAAGTCCGCCGGCTATATCTCTGCAAAATTCCACAACACTTTAGCGGAAGTGATTGTCGCAATCGCCCGAGAGATTGCGCAACCGAAAATAGTACTCACTGGCGGATGTTTTCAAAACCGGTATCTTCTTGAGCGATCCGTTTGGCGTCTCTCCCAGGCAGGTTTTAGGCCATATTGGCACCAGCGCGTGCCCACGAACGATGGTGGCATTGCGCTTGGGCAAGCCGTAGCCGCTGCCCGCGCTAGTCGCCGGATGGCAAGCACAGAAGGAATTGCAGTCCAGTGAATCTGCTTTACAGCCGAATCGTTGAGATATTTCCCGAAGACGGAATGCTCGCTGGCAAAATTCGCGTCGGAGGCGCCATCAAGAAGGTTTCTCTCGATCTGTTAATAGAACCGCGAATTGGTGATCGGGTTCTCATTTGCGACGGGGTCGCGATCGGCAAGATGGAAGCTCAAAGAACTGCGGAGATCAATTATGTGTCTGGCAATCCCGGGTAAACTCATCGAAATCTCGCAAGACTCTCAAGGCGTGAGAATGGGTAGGGCGGATTTCGGTGGTATCGTCAAACAGGTCTGTTTGGAGTACACCCCGGAAGTAGATGCTGGCGACTATGTCTTGGTGCACGTCGGCTTTGCTCTGGGTAAGGTTGACGAAGAAGAAGCAGCGCGCACTTACCAACTCCTGGAAGAAATGAATCAGTTGACCGAGCTGGAAGTCCCAGAGGTCTAAACTGTGCGGTAAGCAATCATATGAAATATATCGACGAATATCGAAGCGAAGCGCTGGCTCAGAAAGTAGTCAGCGAAATCCGCCGCGTCGTCACCAGGCCTTGGGTGCTCATGGAGGTCTGCGGCGGTCAGACGCATACCATTGTCAAATACGGGATCGACCATCTGATTCCTCCGGAAGTGGAACTGGTGCACGGGCCCGGTTGCCCCGTTTGCGTCACCTCGCTGGAGATGATTGACAAGGCGCATGCGATCGCGCGACGGCCGGACGTTATCTTCACGTCGTTTGGTGACATGCTGCGCGTACCCGGTTCCGAGGGCGACCTGCTTGTGCTCAAATCGCGGGGAGCCGACATACGCGTCGTTTATTCGCCGATCGATGCTCTCAAAATCGCGCGGGCTAATCCCAACAAGAAAGTTGTTTTTTTTGCGATCGGATTCGAAACCACCGCGCCCGGTAATGCAATGGCGGTCTGGCAGGCGCATAAGCAAGGAATCAAAAACTTCTCCGTGCTAGTTTCCCATGTTCTGGTTCCGCCGGCGATCGCTTCAATTTTGCAGTCGCCATTAAATCGGGTGCAAGGATTTCTGGGGCCAGGACACGTTTGCACCGTAATGGGTTATCGAGAATACGAGCCAATTGCCGAGCGGTTTTGTGTTCCTATAGTCATTACCGGATTCGAGCCAATTGATATTCTCGAAGGGGTGCTCATGACGGTCCGTCAGCTCGAACTCGGCAAGTGGGAGGTTCAAAACCAATATCCGCGCGTGGTGAAGCGGGAAGGCAACCTGATCGCCCAAGATCTAGTAAATAAGGTTTTCGAGATCAGCGATCGCAAATGGCGTGGAGTGGGGTCCATCCCAAAGAGCGGTTATAAGCTTCGCTACGAGTTGAGGGACCACGATGCTGAACGCATTTTTGAGGTCCAGGAAATCGATACCAAGGAGCCAGATATTTGTATCAGCGGCCTGGTGTTGAGAGGGGTCAAAAAACCGCACGACTGCCCGGCTTTCGGCCAGCAGTGCACTCCCGAGCATCCACTGGGCGCGACTATGGTTTCGGCCGAAGGAGCGTGCGCAGCCTACTATGCTTACGGACGGCACCTGGAGCAGCTCCAGCGGCGGAGCGCTGGTGGAGCAGGCCAAAAAGTTGAAGAACCTTCAGTAGTGAGATGAGTACGACGCACCAAATTACCGTTCCCATCGACAAGACAACGGAGAGCTTTCGCGACAAAGTCATCCGTAAGTGCGGCGAAAGCGTGGAGATGAAGGAGAAGTTTTTCACGAAATACGCCGAGTTGCTCGAAGTAATGTCGCGCGCCATGGCGGAGCGTTTTCAGCGAGGGGGCAGGCTTTTCGTCATGGGAAACGGTGGCAGCTTGTGCGACGCGCTTCACATGTGTGTGGAGTTCAATCACCCGATCATCGAAAAGCGGCCCGCGTTTCCGGTGATTCCGCTGATGACCGACATCGCGACGATGACCGCGATCGGTAATGACATTGACTTCACTCGGGTCTTCGTCAATCAACTCCGGCTGTTGAGCCTGCCGAGTGACGTAGCGATGGTGTTCAGCACGAGCGGTAAATCACCTAATCTAATTTATGCGTTGCAAGCAGCCCGCGAAAAACAATTGTTGACGGTAGCTTTCGCGGGCAAGGATGGCGGCCGCTTTCCGGAAATAGCGGATTACTGTTTCATCGTACCGTCCTACAGTATCCATCGGATCCAGGAAGTGCACGCAACGGTCGTGCATGTCGTCTGGGACCTGGTTCATATCGCACTGGGAGCAGAGGATGTTACGTGATTGGTGATTAGTGATTGGTAAACAAATAGCCGGCGCTAGATGATGGAGGCAGGAAGGAGTTGCCAAAGAGCTACACTGGGGTGCTAACACTCAGTTCTCGGCCCCGCGGCCGCGCATGCCCGTCAACTTAGGCGAGATTGCGAAATGTTACGAGTGCCCAGAGACTTGTCCCGGAGGGACGCAACGAAAGTAGCCCAGCAATTTATTGCTGGGAAAAGAAGGGAAGGTGCGTCCGTCCCGGTAGGGACGATCGAAGTGAGCGCATCGGCGGTCTTGGCGTTTCCTAAAGAGTGATTCGGCAGAAGCGACCTCATGAAATCACCAATTACCAATCACCAATCACTTCTCACGTCGAGCAACGACCCGGGGGCCCTGCTGGCCACCTGCCCCCTCCCGATATCTGACTACCGGGAAATTGTGCTGGCGCACGGCAGCGGAGGAAAATTGAGCCAGGAGTTAATTCAGAAAATAGTGTTTCCGCAGTTTCGCAACGAACTGCTCGAGCCACTCCATGATGGCGCGATTTTCTCGCTAGGCGGCGCTCGCCTGGCCTTTAGCACCGATTCATTTGTCGTTAGTCCAATTTTCTTTCCGGGCGGCGATATTGGTAAGCTCGCCGTGCATGGCACAGTCAATGATATCGCGATGTGCGGGGCACGTCCCCTCTATTTGTCGGCGGGATTTATCTTGGAAGAAGGGACATCAATGGAGGATTTCTGGAAAGTCGTTTCATCGATGCGCGAAGCGGCTGCCGAGGCCGGTGTTGCCTTAGTGACCGGTGATACCAAGGTGGTTGATCGCGGGAAGGCGGACAAGATTTTCGTCAACACGTCAGGGATCGGTATTGTGCCTGATGGAGTAAACATTCATCCTGGCCGCGCGCGAGCTGGGGATAAGGTCATTGTGAGTGGTGAGATTGCCGTCCACGGTATGGCGATTATGTCTGTTCGCGAGGGGCTAGAGTTTGAGACGCAGATCGCGAGCGACACTGCTCCGCTCAATCATCTGGTGGATACCATCCTGGCGACGACTCCGGACGTTCATGTGTTTCGCGATCCGACTCGCGGCGGAATTACCAGCGCCCTGAGCGAGATCGCGCAGACGGCCAGGGTTGGCATCATGCTGGTTGAAGCTCAGATTCCCATCAGCGAGGAAGTGAAGGGCGCCTGCGAGATTCTTGGACTCGATCCACTTTACGTCGCCAACGAAGGGAAGCTCTTAGCAATTGTACCAGCTGAAGCCGTCGGTGCTGTACTCGCGACGATGCAGGCTCATCCACTCGGCACCAAGGCCGCAATCATTGGTGAGTTGACTGACGATCATCCGGGATTTGTGACCATGAAAACGCGGGTGGGCGGAACCCGAGTCGTAGACATGTTATCGGGAGAACAGCTCCCGCGGATCTGCTGACCAGCCCGCGTCGCTCAAAAATCCTTAGAGATTTTTGAGCGACGCAGGCTGTGGCAGCAGAATTCTCCGGCTACGCCGGACTATTCTGCTGCTTTTTTTGGAGAGAAGAGTTTGAAAAAGGTTGTTTTGATCCATTTATTTTGAAACAGGCTCTTAAATGGGCGTGGAGCGCCTGTTTAACAGCTTTCTAGCCCGCAATGGGCGCGTCAATTCTCATGGCGTGTGATCTTTGCGGGCTAGGTGGCAGCTTTCAGGTCGAGCACATTGGGACGGTTGGATGCGTTAGGCATGGCAATTGTCTTCGGATTTCACACTCCGCGATTCGCATTCCGCATTCCGCAATTGAGCGGATGGAATACTCACGCATAGGATCGGCTTGGGACTTTGGGAGGACGTGAAATCAACGCACAGATGTACTGCACGACTTCCGGGAGTACGACTTCGACCCCTGGTGTCAGCTGTTCGCCGCAATCGAAAGTTGCTGCTGCTATTGACAATACCAGCGCCTCCGGTTTGGCCAGGTAAATCGCCTCTGCGTAAGCAAGCAGTCCCGCAGGGGTGAAATAATGTGCCAACGCGTTAGAAGGTATTGAATCCGGGGCGACCGATTCACATTTCCAGCTCCCAGGTTCTCCGTTGTGAGCAGCATCGATAAAAATCGCTAGCTCTGCCTCGCTAATCGGTTCGGCTAACTCGGGTGTTAGCTGGTGGACGGCCAGAACGTTCGTAAACTCATCCGCTACAATCTCGATCAGACGGCCAGCAATCCGCCAACCGACCCCATCATCGCCGCGGAGAGGGTTTCCGTACCCGATGATCAGAGTGCGCCGCATATCAGTTCCTTTTCACTTCGTCGAGCAACTCACCGGACGGCCCGAGCAGCTGGATGTGAAGCGGCATCCGGCCGATAGCATGGGTCGAACAACTCAAGCACGGATCATAACAGCGAATGACGGCTTCGACTCGATTGAGCATGCCTTCCTGCAAATGCGATCCTTTGACGTAATGCTGTGCGACCTGTTTCACGCTGCGGTTCATTGCCAGGTTGTTGTGACCGGTGGCGATGATCAGATTGACCGATTTGATCAGGCCATTTTCGTCGACTTTGTAATGGTGAAATAGTGTCCCACGCGGCGCTTCAGCGACCCCGATCCCTTCGAACTGGTTTGGTTTAGCAAAGGCCCGGACGTGCTTGTCGAGAATGTCTGGCTCGTTGAGTATCTGCTCGATCCGTTCAATTCCATAGAGGATCTCCACCAGGCGCGCATAGTGCTGATGAAAGGAGCTCAAAACAACGCCCCTGCGCAACGCGCGGAATTCGGCCCATTCCTGGTCAGCCTTCGGTGTTCCGCAACGGTCAATAATATTTAATCGCGCCAACGGCCCGACCCGGTAAATGCCGTCGGGATAACCGTAGGGTTTGAAGTAGGGGGACTTGAGGTAAGAGAACGGCTCGACTGACTCCGCGATATAGTCCTGGTAACGCAGCGGATCGATCTGATCGAGGACAATATTGCCAGCAGCGTCAACGAAGCGTAACACGCCGTCGTAATGTTCGAGCAGTGCCTGGTGTACGCCATTGGGGTGAGGCGTGACCAGCGCCATGAACATGCTCGGAAAATTGCCGAACGTGCGGATTTCTTCGCGGAACTCTTCCAGTACACCGTTAAACCAGGACAACGTTCGCTCGATGAGAATCGATGCCTCCGGCAGCGACGCCAATATCTTCACTCGCTTTTCTTCCGTCAGCGGCTCGCTCACACCTCCAGGTACCACCCAAGCTGGATGGATTCGTTTACCGCCCAGCAGCGCAATAATTTCCTGGCCAAATTTGCGGAGTGCGATGCCATCCTTGGCCAGTGTCGGATGCGCCTCGACCACACCGAGGATGTTCCGCTTGGCGGGGTCACCGTCCATGCCAAACAACAGATCTGGGGACGACAAATGGAAGAAACTGAGCGCGTGCGACTGCACAACCTGCGCGAGGTTCATGATCCGCCGCAACTTTGCCGCGGTTGGTGGAATCTGCACTGCAAGCAGCGCATCGCAGGCTTTCGCCGACGCGATCAAATGACTTACTGGACAAATGCCGCAAATTCGGGCCGTCAACGACGGCATTTCGGTAAACGGACGACCTTCACAAAATTTCTCGAATCCTCGAAATTGGGTTACGTGGAAACGCGCGTCTTCCACTGCGCCTTGATCGTCTAACTGGATAGTGATCTTGGAGTGGCCCTCAATGCGAGTGACCGGATCAATAAGAATCTGTTTTGGCATGATCGGCTATGCTCCGAAGCGAGTTTTGGCTGCGAGATCCGGTGTCCGTCCGGCGAGCAGTTCCATTAGAACGAAATGAATTGTGTCAGCCGAGGGCGGACAGCCAGGTACAAAAACGTCCACCTTGACGAACTCATGAACCGGTCGCGATTTTGCCAGCAGAGCGGGAATCACTTGTCGCGGCACTTGTTGATTGAGCTGCGCGTTCTCGATGTAGGCACGATGCTCGACCTCGGCGACCGGAAACCGATTTCGCATGCTGGGGACGTTCGATGTCACCGCGCAATCACCCAGCGAAACCAGGATTCTGGTTCGTTCGCGGATTTTCTGGATTTTTTCCAAATCTTCTTCGCTGCTAACGGCTCCTTCGACCAGCACAACATCGACATTTTCCGGATACTCCTTGGCGTCGACCAGCGGGCTATAAACCAGGTCCACCAAGTTGGCCAGTTCGATCCAGCGTTCATCCATATCGAGCGCTGACATGTGGCAACCGGAACATCCGTCTAACCAAGCCGTCGCTAACCGCAGCTTCTTCATTTGCGTTGGCCTCGCATGAGCGTCAGATAAGGGAGAAATTCGCGGCGCTTCGCCATTTCAGCGACCGACTTCCCTTTTTCAAACAGCGCGCCGGTTGGACAAACCTGCACACATTTGCCGCAGCTGGTGCAAGTTTCGGAAGTGCCCCATGGCTGGTTCAAATCGGTGATGACGCGCGAATTGGTGCCACGTCCCATGACATCCCAGGTGTGGGCCCCCTCAATCTCGTCGCAGACGCGAACACATCGGGTACAAAGAATACAGCGGTTATGATCGATCACGAAACGTTCGTGCGAGGCGTCGACCGAAGCCTCGGGATACAGATAAGCAAACCGGACATGCGTCATCCCTTGCTGCTGAGCGAGGCTCTGCAGTTCACAATGCCCGTTGGCAACACAAACCGAGCAAATGTGATTTCGCTCCGCAAAAAGCAGTTCAAGGATCATGAGCCGATACTTGCGCAATCGTTCAGTATCTGTCTGCACCTCCATCCCTTCTACCACCTTAGTCACACAAGCAGGCAATAACTTGTTGGAGCCAGCGACTTCGACCAGGCAGAGTCGGCACGCGCCCACGTCGCTCAACCCTTCTAAGCGGCAAAGAGTCGGAATTTTGATGCCCGCATCGGTTGCCGCTTCTAAGATAGTCTCGCTTTCCTCTGCGCTGACATGGTTTTCGTCGATCGTTAGAGTCTTTGCAGCCATGTTAGTGGTTAGCGGTTGGCGGTTGGCAGTTAGGAATAACCGGTATTCAGATCTCATGAGTTTTCGCCGTCTTTTGCATCAGGATGTGTTGTTTACTAATTACTAATCACTGCTTGCTGCTTACTGCTTCCGATTGTGGTTGAAGCAGCTCGAGGTATTCGTTACGGAAATAACGAAGCGTACTGAGGACCGGATTAGGAGCGGTTTGCCCGAGCCCGCAGAGGCTGGTGTGTTTAACCAAATCGCAGAGTTCTTCCAATTGCTCCAGGTCTTTCAACGTCGCACGCCGCTCAACAATCTTCGTTAACAGCTTGTGCATTTCCACTGTGCCGGCACGGCAGGGGATGCATTTTCCGCAGGACTCTTCCATGCAGAACTGCATGTAAAAGCGAGCGACGTCGACCATATTAGTCTGTTCGTCCATGACGACCATTCCACCCGAGCCCATGATTGATCCGAGATTTACCAAGGATTCATAATCCAGCGGCGTGTCAAAATGTCTGGCCGGAATACAACCACCGGAGGGCCCACCGGTTTGCACCGCCTTAACTTTGCCGCCCTCTGGAGCGCCACCGCCCATGTCTTCGACAATCTCTCGAATGGTGATACCCATCGGGACTTCGATCAGACCGTTGTTCCGGACCTTGCCGGTCAATGAAAAGACCTTGGTGCCTTTACTCTTTTCCGTACCATGGCCGGCGAACCAGTCAGGCCCGCGGCTCAATATAGGTACTACGTTCGCGAAAGTCTCGACATTGTTGATTAAAGTAGGATATCCCCACAAACCGCTCTCGGCTGGGAACGGCGGGCGCGGATGCGGTTGTCCACGGTTACCTTCGATGGACGCCATGAGCGCCGTTTCCTCACCACAGACAAAAGCTCCTGCTCCGATCCTGATTTCGACATTGAAATTGAAAGTCGACTCGAAGATACCGGCACCTAGCAGACCATGTTGCTTGGCTTGGCGAATGGCCGTCTGGAGACGGCTCACCGCGAGTGGGTATTCGGCGCGGACGTAGATGAACGCCTGGTCGGCACCAACGGCATAACCTGCTATGGCCATACCTTCGATTACTCTGTGCGGATCGCTTTCCAGCACACTGCGATCCATGAAAGCGCCGGGATCACCCTCATCACCGTTACAAATGACGAATTTGTGGGCCCCAGCCGATTTCGCGACGGTTGCCCACTTCAGGCCAGTGGGATAACCGGCTCCACCGCGCCCACGCAAACCACTCTTCAGGACGGCATCGATTACTTGGGTTGATTGCATTTCCAACAGCGCGTGGTGGAGGGTGGCGTAACCTCCCGCCTCGATGTAGTCCTCAACGCGCTCCGGGTCGATGCGGCCGCTGTTAGCGCATACTACCTGGGTCTGACGGGTGAAAAATGGATGCTCCGGGTCACACCGTTCTACTCGGGCCGTCCCTCCCGCGAGCGCATCGACTATCGAGGCAGCGTTCTCGGGAGTTACGTGCTGGTAGAGCAAGTTGCCTGGCTCTACGCTGACCATCGGACCCAGACCGCAAGACCCCATACATCCGACGCGCCTTACCTCGACGCGGTCCATCAGCTTTCTGCCAGTTACTGCCCCCTCGAGCGCGTTCTTGACTTCGGCTGCTTGTGAAGACATGCAGCCTGCCGCCATACAGCAGCGGACACAAATCTCCTTTCGAGCGGCCCTCTCCTTCTCGACAATTCCATGCAATTCTTCAAGTAGCATGGGCGAGGACTCCTTTGAGTTTTGCGACTGCCTGCTCGGGAGTCTGGTGGCCCGCAACCGTGCCGTCGTAGATTACCGCCGGCCCGATCGCGCACGCGCCGATGCAGCGTGCCGTCAACAGCGAGAGTTGTTTGTCCGCAGTTGTTTCGCCCGACTTGATGCCACTGCACTTTTCGACGGCCGCTAACACCTTATCGGCGCCTTTCACATAACAGGCAGTGCCCAGGCAGACAATACAGGTGTGAGCGCCTTGTGGCTTTAAACTGAAAAAGTTGTAGAAAGTCGCCACGCCGTACACTTTGCTGGGAGGCACCTGTAGTGCTCCCGCCAAAAAAGTAAGAGCTTCCTCGTCCAGATAGCCGAACGATTCCTGGACGGCGTGCAGGGTTTCAATCAGAGCATGCTTTTTATAACCGAGACGACGCATTTTGGCGTCGACAATTTTCCAGCGCTTGTCTGGTGATGGCAGAGCGGGCCTTGTGAGTTTCATTAGTTCCCGTTTTTGGGTTGCAGGGGATAGGGGGTCGCTGCGCGTCTACACTCTATACAATTTTGGCTTGGCGATGCCATGGCGCTTTTCTTCCTTTGCTGAAAATTCGCCAAATTTTGTCTGGCAGCGCCTCGATTTTGAGTATGCCTAGTGCCACGGTGATTTGGAACGGAAATCCTATCCCCTGTGCTGGTCTGCCAGCACCTCGAAGCCGGAGATCACTTCGAACAGTTCTTCGTCAATGGCGGTCTGGCGTTGCTGGTGGAAGGCTGCTTGCAGTTCTTCGAGGAGATCGTCAATGTTCCGCTGAGCTCTTTGCATGGCGGCCAAGCGGCTGGCGTTTTCGCTGGCTAGGGATTCGGCACAAGCTTTGAACAGCGCCACGAAGAGATATTCGCGCACCAGTGCGGAAATGATCGGTTCTCCGTCTCCAATTACCTCAGGTAACATTCTTGTGGGCCACTTGACCTGGCTAAGATTTCTTTGCCACTCTGCGTCCAGAGGGAGCAGCCGCTGCTTGACTGGCTGATAACTCGCCCTCGATCCAGGCGCGTTGTGAAAAATGTATACTTCGTCGGCCAGCGCCTCATGGTCGATCAAAATTTGGCCGATCAGCGGCGTGATCGCTGTGACTGAATTAGGGACTCCGTAGAGCTGTCTCATGGGCAGCCCTGCATCCTGGAGGCTCGCGTAAACCCGTTCGCCGATCGCCCACACGCCTTTGTTGCCCGGGCGCCTTTCCAGTTCGGTCACCACGAAATGAGCGAGGTGATCATTAAACTGGCCAACCAATCCCTGGTCGGAACCAAACACGATCGCAGCAGTCAGCGCGCCGGTTTGCGGCTTCTCCGGTATCGGCACGGCACGAGCCGGCGATTGCTCCCGAAAATAAATTGCTAGCCCTAGCTCGACGGCGCGGTAATAGTCAGCCAACGAACGTACCGCCCGTTCATATTGTGCGATGCTGAGGGCCGCGAGTGACTTCATCGTTCGGACCACTGACTTTAGTTCGCGAGCACTATCGATCTTGCGTTGTAATGCCGCGGTTGTCTCACTCATGTGGCGTCCTGGAATTCTGTTAACGCCTTTTTTGCAGCACCGAGAATCGATTCTCGGTCTTGTTCGCTGAGCTCGTCAGACGACAGCAGTTGTTGCGCGATGTCTGGTGATATCTCCTGAGCGGCTTTGCGTACTGCACCTTCCGCTTCGATCATACGCTCGAGGGGAATAGGGTCGAAGACTCCTGCAGTCAGCGCGAGCAGCACCGCGATTTGCTCTGGTACAGTGGCAGGCTGAAACTGCGCCTGTTTAAGACAGGCGCGAATGCGTTGTCCGTGCTCGATGGCTCCACGAGTTTGTTCATCCAGCCGCGTACCGAATCGGGCGAATGCTTCGAGTTCCTCAAACTGGGCATAGGCAAGCTTGAGAGCCCCTGTCACGTTGCGGTAGGCCGGCAACTGGGCTTTGCCGCCGACACGTGAGACCGACTTACCGACGTCAACCGCGGGCAGAACGCCTAGCTCGAAGAGGTTAGGCGACAGATAAATTTGTCCATCCGTAATCGAAATCAGATTCGTCGGGAGGTAGGCAGCAATGTTCTGCGCTTCGGTCTCGACGATGGGCAATGCTGTGAGCGATCCACCGCCGAGATGCTCGTGCAGATGGGTCGCGCGTTCCAATAGTCGCGAATGAATGTAGAAAATGTCGCCGGGAAACGCTTCGCGACCAGGAGGTCTGCGCAACAGCAAGGAGAGTTCGCGGTAGGCGCGCGCATGTTGAGTGAGGTCGTCATAGACAATCAATGTGTCCCGGCCGTTCTCCATGAAGTATTCTGCAATTGCCGTCGCAGCATAAGGCGCGATGTACTTCAACCCCGGAGCATCGTTCCCCTCGGTCACCATCACGACGGTGTAGTCTAGTGCGCCGGCATGGGTGAGATCAGCTACAACTTTCGCCACGGATGAGGCCCGCTGGCCAATTGCGCAGTAAACGCACACGACACCGGCACCAAGTTGGTTAATGATACTGTCCACCGCAATGGCTGTTTTTCCTGTCTGGCGATCTCCCAGTATCAACTCGCGCTGGCCACGTCCGATTGGAACGAGCGCATCGATGACTTTGAGGCCGGTCTGGAGCGGAACGGTGACCGGCAGGCGATCCATGATGGGCGGTGCGTCTCGCTCGATTGGCAATCGCCGTCTAAATGCGACCGGTCCCTTTTCGTCGAGGGCGTTGCCCAACGGATCGATTACCCGGCCCACAATCCCGTCCCCGACTGGTACATCCACAACGCGCCCGGTGCGTCTGACTTCCGCGCCTGCACTGAGGTGGCTGTAGTCGCCCAACAGAACCACGCCGACACTATCTTCGTCGACGTTGAATGCGATACCGAATAGTTCGCCGGGGAACTCAACGAGTTCATCAAAAGCAACACCTGGAAGACCGGCCACGGTGGCGACGCCGGGCGAAACGGTTGTAACCGTGCCAACTTCCACAGCGGACAGACGAGGCACAAACTTTTCTCGGGTTTGCGCCAGCCGGTCGAAGGTGTTTTCCAAAATAGAACTCAGATCGTTATTTCGATCTTTCATCGGCTGAGGCCTTTTGTTCGACAACGTCGCGCATCTTCTCCTCGAGGCCCGAGAGGTATTCTCGAATGCTCCACGAGACCTTGTGGCCGTTTGCGGTCATTTCGATGCCGCCAATCAGGCTCGATGTCGTCTCGAACCGAATGTTGGCGTTGGGAAACAGTGTTTCTCGGATTGCGTTTTCGATTTCAGCCCGGTCTTGAGCGGACAGATCAAACGCACTTCGGACCATCACCGGGTGACCATCGGACACCTTGAGAATGGTCGTAAACTTTTCCTTTTCGTTACCATTTAACGTCTTAAGCCGGCGAAGAAAAACTAGTGCGATTTGCTGCTCAAGCTGTTCTCCAGCAAGGCTGCGGAGCGCCTGCTTGGCGATGGCGAAAACCTCCCGCTGTACACGGCTTGCCAGTTCGGTGCGCAACGTGTCCTGCTCACTCCGAAGTGTTTCGTGCCATTTCTGGCGGAGCGTTTCGATCTCCTGGCGAACCTCGTCAGTAAGGCGCTTACGCATTATATCCGCTTCGTCGTGCCCTTGGCGCAGCAGAGTCCCTTTTTGCGTCTCGAACTCCGTTCTGGCGGCCCGGAGGCTTTCGCGTTCTATCGCCGCCTCGTTCTTTTTCGTTTCCGCGTCCTGGAGTTGCTCCGCGATTTTTCGCTCCCGCGCATCCATTGCGCCAAGGACCGGTTTATAAAGGAACCGCTTCAGCAGCCAGATCAGCACCAGGAAGTTGACCGCTTGGGCACAAACAGTAAACCAATCGATCAACATCGGCTAACCTCCGCCTGCTTTTGCGACTACGTGATTCCAGAAGGGATTGGCAAAGATAATAATGATGGCGATGAGGAAACAGTAAATGGCCAGCGATTCGATCATAGCCAGGCCAACAAACAAGGTTCGCGTGATCGTGGTCGACGCGTCCGGCTGTTGGGCAAGGGAAGTCAGAGCGGAGGCCACGGCGCGCCCTTGCCCAAGCGCTGGACCGATGGTGCCAACGGCAATAGTCAGTCCAGAAACGGCGATTGAGATGATAGCGACGAGAGTAACGTTATCCATAGATGGGTTGTTTAGTTTTCACTTTGACTCTGGTTCATGGGTCCGGGTGGCTGCGGCGATATAGACCGTGGCCAGAATACTGAAGATGTAGGCTTGGACCATGCCAGTCAGCAGACCGAGCAAGGTCATAAAGATTGGAAAGATAAGCGGCGTAATGCTGAAGAGGACGGCAAGAATCATTGATCCGCTCATGATGTTGCCAAAAAGACGCACTGCCAGCGCCAGCGTCCGCGTGAGCTCGCTAATAATGTTGAACGGCAGCATGATGAACGTTGGTTCAAGATACGTTCTCAAATAGCCCCGCCAGCCATTATCTGCGATGCCGTAAAACGGCACGGCGACAAATACAGAAATGGCGAGCGCAGCCGTGGTTGAGAGCGAACCGGTGGGTGGTTCGTAGCCCGGGATGATGGTGGACAAATTCGAAAGTCCGATAAAAAGAAACAGCGTTCCCAGAAAACCAATGTATTTCTCCGGTCTGCTCAGACCGACCTCTCCGATCTGCTTTTTTGCGCTTCCCACGATAATCTCAAGCAGGTTCTGCCAACGCGAGATCGTCAGGCCGGTGGCAAGCTTTCGGGTGATGAGGTGTGAGCCGCCAACCAGCACCGCCATCAAAACCCAGGTTGTGACTATGGTGCTATTCAGTTTTACGAATCCCCACTGCCAAAAAACGACGTCGTCTGGGCCTAGGTGCATCGTCAATCTCTCCGGTTCAGACCTGATTCTTCATTCGCACTGGACGGGGCGAACCGTACGATCAGAAAGCGAGCCCCAACAAACCCAAGCAGGCACGCCGCGAGCCGGTGCGGGTGAGTGCTTCCGACCAAATAAAACCCGACCAAAGCAAACGTCATTCTGACCAGGAAGCTTGCCAGGAACAGCGGCGCCGGGTTCCTGGCCCCAACAGCGTGCAGAACTGTCCACCAAAGTCCGCCAAAAAAAACGGCTCCGATAATGACGCCTGCGAGTAGGCCTATGACAAGGACGAGTATCTCATGTGTGGTCATGGGGTTGTTTATCTTCCGTTTCTTGCTCCTTACGAATCTCCTGGTGTTCTCGCTCCATCCAACGCCAGACATTCAAACAGCCGATGATCAGTCCGATCAAGAGCAGCATCAGCGTCCACGAGTATCGGCTAGGGAAATGGTGGTCGATCCAGAGGCCGAGGGCGATCCCCAGCAACGTGGGAAGCGCCACCGACCAACCAATGAGTCCGAGCATCCCGAGACCAAACCAAATGCTTCTTGGCCGGCCGCGTTGCGCTTTAAGCTTGCGTCTCTCCTTCGCTCCCACCTGGCGACTGAAGGACGTTTGGCCAGATTTTGCCTCTCGTCTTTCATCCATGTTGGTATTCGAGGAAACGGCGGATAAATCCGCTCTCCAGTTTCGCCAGCACAGAGCGGGCGCTTCTTTCCCGCTCGTCGAGGTTCAGAAACTCGCGCTGAACCGCTTCACGAAGCTTACCCAGATCTGCTTTCCCAATGGCGTTGCGGACCGAGACGACAACCTCAGGGCCGGTCTTGACCAAGACACCTGCGTCGACGGCGATGTATACCGTGCCTTCGTCCGGCGTTTCGTAGGTCAGAATTCCCGGGGCGAGGGCGGCGGCGCAGTCCAGCCGTTGGGGAAGCAGACCAAAGGAGCCGGAGTGGGTTTCTGCTATGACGCGCAGTACGTTCTTTTTCTCCGTAAAAATCTGGAATGGCAGTAAGACTTTGAGAATCATCAACGGCGCTTCCATGGCAGCATCATTCGTTCGGCACAGCAGGCTTTTGCCCGGCTTTAATTGGCTTACCTGCCTTCGTATATGCTTCATCGGCAGATCCGATCATGTAGAGCGCGGATTCCGGAAATTCTTTGAACTCGTCCTGCAGGATGCGCTCGCATCCTTCGAGAGCATCGTTCAAGCCCACCATCTTTCCTTTCATGCCGGTGAAGTGCTCAGTGGTGAAAAAGGGCTGGGTGAGAAAACGGTCCAGACGTCGGGCGCGAAAGACGATATTACGATCCTCCTGTGCGAGCTGTTCGATGCCTAGCATGGCGATGATGTCTTTGAGTTCCTCGTATTGGGCGAGAGTTTTTCGTACCTCTTGGGCTGTCCGGTAGTGCCGTTCGCCGACAATTGCAGAAGTGGCCATTTTGGAGCCGGATTGCAAAGCATCCACGGCCGGGAACAGACCCTCACTTGCTCTTTTACGAGAAAGAACAATAGAAGCTGAAAGGTGCGAGAACGTATGGACTGCAGCAGGATCGGTAAAATCGTCCGCTGGTACGTAGACTGCCTGGATGGAGGTGATCGCTCCAGAGTCAGTGTTAGCAATGCGTTCCTCCAAAGAGGAAAGTTCTGTCGCCAAGGTGGATTGATAGCCGAGCCGGGAGGGAATTCGTCCCATGAGACCGGCCACTTCTGAACCGGCTTGGATAAACCGAAAGATGTTGTCGACGAGCAGTAGGACGTCGCGATGCTCGTCGTCCCGGAAGTATTCAGCCATAGTCAGTGCGGCATGTCCGACTCGGAAGCGACTGCCGGGTGGTTCATTCATCTGACCAAAAACCATCACCATGTTTGGCAGCACACCGGCTGCCCGCATATCCCGGTATAACTCCTCGCCCTCTCGGCAGCGTTCTCCGATGCCACAGAAGATACTCACGCCCTCATGGCGTTTGACCGTGTTATGAATCATCTCCGTGAGCAGCACGGTCTTGCCGACGCCGGCCCCTCCGAAAAGTCCCGCTTTTCCACCTCTTTCCAGCGGCATGAGAACATCGACGATTTTGATACCGGTTTCGAAGATTTCAGATTGGGTCACACGACGGGCCAACGGCGGTGGCGGCCGATCAATCGACCTCCATTCGACATCAGTGATTTCTTTTTGGCCGTCGATGACGCTACCGAAGACGTCGAACATTCGCGATAGAATGTTTGGACCAACCGGTGCTTTTAGCGGGCCATCCGTTGCTCGTGCCAGCATTCCTCGCGCAAGTCCTTGCGTCCCCGTCAGAGCAATGCCCCTTATGTGGTGCTCGTCAAGTTGGGACGAAACCTCAATGGCAATTTCGTCATTCGCTCCTAACCGTAACAAAGTATTAATTTGTGGTAGTCGCTCCGCGAAATAGGCATCAACCACACTCCCGCGTATCGCCACCACCGTTCCCGTGTTAGCAGGTTCACTACTCATAGGTTTTTATCCCTGCTCACCCTCTCCCGAACATCAGCGTCCCACTTCTTTCTTGGTTGTTCGTCGATGCTCAAAACGGCCACCTCCAACCGACAATTTCAGGTTTGTCGACGCCATTTTCGTAAGCGTAATTGAGGCACGCGATCTGTTGGTTCTTGAAACTTCTCTTTGGCGTGAGCACCCAGGACCTGCAATTTCGGCACACGATCAATGACATCGATCCCAATGCTAAAACGATCAATCTGGTTCCGAATTGCCAGCTCCAAGGGCGTGTTGATATTGCCCCGCTGTCGCGATCGCTTCATTAGTCGTTACTGGTTCAAGGATATTGCTCATCATTTCCTCCTGGGTTCTCGTCTTGGTTGCAAATTAGATGCAGTAGCACTGTCTAGCTGACCA
>Ga0070698_100001905_pt1 | contig 23252 bp, 22 predicted proteins | sample KBSK1502metaG_FD_65477 | JGI IMG/M metagenome (GOLD analysis project Ga0070698, IMG submission 65477) | Corn, switchgrass and miscanthus rhizosphere microbial communities from Kellogg Biological Station, Michigan, USA - KBS K1-50-2 metaG | ecosystem: Host-associated > Plants > Roots >...
CTTCGAGGAAGGCCTGCAAGGCGTCGACATCCCGGCGGTTGCGCAGCTCGAAGGCATAGTGGTGCAAGCCGACGTCGCCGATCTTGTATGTCTTGCGGCCCTCGGCCGGCGCGATCCAGTAGCGTGTCTTGCCGTTGGTCCAGCCGATCGTGCTGGGATATTCGTCCGAGATCTCGAATCCCAGGAACTCGAACAGCCGGCCGTAGAAGGCCTTCGACTTTGCGTAGTCGTTGACCCGGATGGATATATGGTCGATGCCGACGACCTTGGATGTGGTGCGGGGCATGGCGGCTCCTCCTGGGGAATTGGAATTCCTGTGGTCACAACGGTCCGGATATCGGATTGTTTCAAACCATCACCAGCGGGGGACGAGATCATGGGTTCGATATCGAAGACGCTCGGTGCAATGGCGCTGGCAGGCGGCGTGCTGTTCGCCGGTGACGCGCCGGCCGGAACCATCGACGAGCTCCGCAACACCAAGACGTTGCGCATCGCCTACGATCCGGACGCGCCGCCCTTTTCCTACATCGCTCCCGGCAGTCCGGCGGGCGCCCAGCCGCAGGGCTACTCGCTCGAGCTCTGCCGCGCCATCGCCGACAAGCTCAAGGAACAGCTCACGATTCCCGACCTGAAAATGACCTACGTTCCGGTCAATTCGCAGAACCGCTTCGAGGCGATCACCGCGAACAAGGCCGACCTGCTCTGCGAATCGTCCACGGCGACCCTGTCGCGCCGACAGATCGTCGACTTCTCGATCCCGATCTTCATCGACGGCGCGAGCTTCGTGATCCGGCCCGACGGGCCGCGCGACGTGAAGCTTCTCGCCGGCAAGAAGGTCGCCGTGCTGCCCGGCACCACGACCGAGCAGGAACTGCGCCGCGCGCTCACCGGCACGCACATCAACGCCGAGGTCGTGCTGGTCAAGACCAACCAGGAGGGCGTCGAGGCGGTCGAAAAAGGCGACGTCGCGGCCTATTTCGCCGACCGGGCCACGCTGACCTTCTTGCTCAGGAAGGAGAAGCAGGCGGCCGGTCTCTTGATGGCCGAGACCTATCTCAGCATCGAGCCGATCGCGCTGGCGCTCAGGCGCGGCGACGGCGAGTTCCGCCTCGCCGTCGATACCGCGCTGAGCCACATCTACCGTCGCGGCGAGGTCACGGTCATCTTCAAAGGCGCTTTCAGCGTGCTCACGACCCCGAGCCCGCTGCTCGCGGCCCTATGGCAGATTTCGGGCTTGCCGGACTGACGGACGGACCCCATTTCTGCGTCCGGGTTCTTATGCGTCTTTCCGTCCTCGATCAGTCGATCGCTGTCGCCGGCCGTCCCCACGATCAGTCGATCCGCAACACCGTGGCGCTGGCGCAGCACTGCGAGGCGTTGGGCTACCGGCGCTTCTGGGTCTCCGAGCATCACAACCATCCGACCATCGTCGGCACCGCGCCGGAGATCGTGATCGCCGCGATCGCCGCCACCACCCACTGCATCAGGATCGGCAGCGCCGGCATCATGCTGCCGCACTACGCGCCGTTCAAAGTGGCCGAGGTGTTCCGCGTGCTCGACGCGCTGGCGCCCGGCCGCATCGATCTCGGATTGGGCCGCGCGCCGGGCTCGGACGGCCGCACCGCCTTCGCCCTCAATCCGGCGGCCAACGAGCGGCCCGAGCATTTTCCCGCCGACGTGCGCGACCTGATCGCCTGGGTGCACAACGAACCCTTGGTCGATCGTCATCCCTTCGCCGCGGTAAAAGCCTTCCCGCAGGGCGCCACGGCGCCGGAAGTGTGGATCCTCGGCAGCTCCGACTACGGCGCCCAGGTGGCGGCCCTGTTCGGCCTGCCCTACTGCTACGCCTGGTTCTTCAGCGACGGCGCGGGCGGCGAGCGGGCGATCGATCTCTACAAGCGCACCTATCGTCCGAGCGCGCGCCATCCCGAGCCGCATTCGGGACTTTGCGTCTGGGCGCTGGCCGCCGAGACCATGGAACAGGCGCAGTACCACTTCACCTCGCGCGCGCTCTCGCGCATGCATCGCGACAGGGGAATCCTGGCGCCGCTGGAAGCACCCGATGCGGCGGCGACGGCGCTGGCAGATTACGACCAGGCGCGCGTGGAACGGTTTCGCAAGGACTCTTTCGTCGGTACCGGACCCGAGGTCGCGGCGCGCATCGAGGAGCTGAGACAACGCGTCGGCGTCGACGAGATGGCCGTCGTCACCTGGACCCATGACGAAGACGTGCGGCGGGCGAGCTATACCCACCTCGCCCGCGCCATGGGCTTCGCGCCGGCAAACTAGAGCGAATTCGGTTTCGAGAGGCTCATCTCTTGCCGGAGCGCGGGCCTACTCGGTCGGGGTAACCCCCGACCTGAGGAGGTCCGCGCTCCGGCAAGACGTTTGACGTGCTCCAGCGCCGCCTCAACGTGGTTCCGTCCAGCTCTCGGAAAAGGCAAGCGCCGAGGTGCTGAAGGGCCGGCCTTCGCGCTCGCGCTTCCACGGCTTGCCGCGCGCCTGCTGGCCGTTCACCGTCAGCCGCGCGCCGAGCGCAGGGACCAGCACGGTGCAGACGCCGTAGGGCCGGGGATTGGGCGGCTGGTTGGGCTCGGTGTGGATCAGCAATGGCTCGCCGATCTCGTACCAGGTGAGCACGATCTCCGCGTCGTGCGCCTTGACCTGCTCGGTCCAGAAGTAGCGCGGGTCGCCCGACTTGGCGAACGAGGCGTCGACCACCGGGATCGTCAGGTCCTTGAGGTCGGGATTGAGCATGCCCTGCACCGTCTGCTGCAGCCAGCGCGCCATGGCGATGTTGTCGGAATAGATGCGCCAATGGCCGTGGGTCAGCTCGCTCTTGAGATAGAGCACATGACCCGGCCCGGCCGGGCAAAACAGGATGCGCCAGTAGCTCGCATCGGTCGAATTGGGATCGCCATCCTTGTCGCTCAGCCGGATGAACGGGTTCTCTCCGGTCAAAATCAGACGGTGCGGGTCTGCGACGCTCATTCTCCCCTCCCTGCCGGAACCGCTGCGCTCGGCCGGCGTTCCAATCGATTGCAGAAGAAGCCTATCAGGAGGCTGGCAATGGGCGACCTTTTTTGTCGACGCGGCGTCATTTTTCTGACCGGACTTGTCGCAGCCGTGCTCGCCTGGTCGAGCCTCGCCCAGGCGCAGGGCGAACCGCCGGCGCGGGTCGGGCGACTCGCCTTCGTCAATGGTCCGGTCTCCTTCCATGACCAGCAGCAGAGCGGTTGGACGCCGGCGGTGGTCAACAGCCCGCTGACCTCCGGCGATGCGCTGTGGACCGAGCCCAACGCCCGCAGCGAAATCTCGCTCGCCGGCACGCGGGTGCGCATGGAAGGCGCCACCCAGCTCGACATGCTGGCCATCGACGATTCGCAGACGCGCCTGCAGCTCGACCAGGGCCGTATCGACGTCAAGAGCTTGGCGATGGATACCAACCAGCCATACCAGATCCTGACGCCGCGCGGCACGATCGCCCTGCTGCAGCAGGGCGACTACTATGTCGAGGCAGGTTCAACACAGGATCCCACGCGGCTCGGCGTGCGCGCCGGCGCAGCGCAGATCCAGGCGCTGAACGGCCAGGTTCTGGTGGTTCGGCCCGGCGAGGTCGGCGAGGTGCTGGGCGACGCCTCATCGCCGCAGCTTCGCACGATCAACACGGCGCCACCGGCGCCACCGGCTTATTGGGCCGGCCGTGACCGTCAGGTGACCTATGACCAGCCGCCGCAGTATCTGTCGGCCGGCATCACGGGCTACGAGGATCTCAACGCCTACGGAAGCTGGATCAACGACGGCAGCTACGGCGAGGTGTGGGCGCCGCGGGCCGTGCCGGCGGGCTGGGCGCCTTATCGCACCGGCCGTTGGATCTATCAGCAGCCGTGGGGATGGACCTGGGTCGACGACCAACCCTGGGGCTTCGCGCCCTACCACTACGGCCGTTGGGCCAACATTGGCGACCGCTGGGTCTGGGTGCCGCCGCAGCGCGACGTGCGGCCGGTCTATGCGCCGGCATTGGTCGCGTTCGTGGGCGGCATCGAGCTTGCGGCGACACTCGCCAATCGCAGCGTGGCGCCGGTCGGCTGGTTCCCCTTGGGCCCGCGTGAAGTCTACGTGCCGTCCTACACGACGAACCAGGACTATTATCTGCGCCTGAACCGCAGCGCGTGGGTTCAGGACGAGATCCTGCGCGAGCGTTGGGAACGCGCGCAACGTCGCGAAGCCTTCGAAGCGGGCCAGCGTGCGGCATTGATGAACCAGCGCTTCGCCACCGTGGTGCCGACGAGCGCCTTCGTCGGTTCGCAGCCGGTGATGCGTTCGGCCTTGCGCGTGGCGCCCGACCAGATCGCGGCCGCGCCGGTGGCGCCGGTCGCCGCGCCACCCGCCCCGACTGTTTCGATCGCGAACGCCGCCGCCCAGCCGGCGCGGACCTTGGCGCCGAGCGCCACGGCGCCCGGTGCCGCCGGCCCGGCTGCGCCCAACAACATCGCCGTCGCCCGGACTGCGGTGGCCGACATGCCGACCCTGGCCAAGCCCGCCACGAGCCAGGCGCTGACGGCGCCCGGACCGAAGATCGCCGCCACGCAACCGACCGCGCCGACCGCCGACCAGAGCAAGCCTGCCCTGCCGCCGCTTACGCCACGCCAGGGCGTCGCGCCGCCGGCGTTGAAGGGCGCGATCACGTCGGTGCCGAGCCAACCCGCGAAGCCCGGCGAGGCCGCTCCAACCGTCGCGCCGCAGCAACAGGCGAAGCCGGCAGAACCAACCAGACCGCAGGCCGCGCCGGCGCCCGCCGCGCCAGCGCCCGCCGCGCCGGCGCCGCAGCAGCAAGCCAGGCCCGCGGAAGCGCCTAAGCCACAGGCAGCACCTGCGCCGGCACCAGCCGCTCCCGCGCCTCAGCAGCAAGCGCGGCCAACCGAGCCGCCCAAGCCGCAAGCCGCGCCCGCGCCGCATGTGGCTCCGCCCACGGCCGCTCCGGCACCGCAACAGGCGAGACCTGTCGAACCACCCAGGCCGCAGCCGCAAGCTGTGCCGCCGCCGCAAGCTCATCCTGCTCCGCCACCGCAACCGCAGGGCCAGGCTGCGCCGCCGCCGCCCGCCGCGCCGCAGCCCCAGCACGCGGCTCCCGCGCCGCAGGCCCATCCCGCGCCCCAGCAGACGCAGGCGCCGCAGCCGCAGCCGCCACATCCGGCGCCTCAGCAGGCCCAGACGCCTGCACCCCAGCAGCAGCCGCAACAACAACAGCAGCAGCCGCCGCAACCGAAGAAGCCCGACGAAAAGAAGTAGCTACTCCGGGAGCTCAGCCCTTACGGGTGCCGCCCGCTTCGACCGGCAGGAAGTGGGCGTCCATGAAGCATCCTGGCCAGGAGAGGAACGTCTAAAGCACCTGGTTGCGCAGAACCTTCTCGCCGCGCCATAGCCGGTCGAGATTCTCCATGAGGATGTCGAGCACGTTGTCCTCGTAGGCGCGCGTCTCGCCAGCGGTGTGCGGCGTGATGAAGACGTTGGGCATCGACCACAGCGGCGAGTTGGCGGGCAGGGGCTCGTCGGCGGTGACGTCGATCGCCGCCGCCCAGATCCGGTTGGCCTGCAGCGTCTTGATCAGCGCCGCCTCGTCGGCCACCTTGCCGCGCGCCACGTTCACAAACACAGCCGACGGCTTCATGGCGGCGAAGGCGGCCGCGCTCATCAGCCCCGTGGTCTCGGGCGTGAGGGCGCAGGTGAGCGCCACGACGTCGGCCTGCGGCACGAGCTTCACCAGCTCGGCCATGCCGTGGATGGAGTCGGCGCCGTTGGCGCCTTGCGCCGGATCACGGCGGATGCCCACCACCTTCATGTCGAAGGCCTTGGCGAGCTTGGCGAGGTGGCTGCCGATGCGGCCTATGCCGACGATCAGCAGGGTCTTGCCGCCCAGCTCGTCCTCGCGCTGGGTGAGGTCGCCCAGCATGCCGCGCCACATCTTCTTGTGCTGATTGTCGCGCGCCTCGGGCAACCGTCGCGCCACGGCAAGGATCAGCGCCAGCGCATGCTCGGCCACGGCCCGGGCATTGACGCCTGCCGCGCTCGCCAGCCGGACACCCTTGGCTGCGAGCTGCTCCTTGGAATACTGGTCCATGCCCGAGCTGATCGACTGGATGAATTTCAGCTTGCCGGCCCCCGCGATCAGCTCGTTCTTCCACATGCCCGAGGCCACGACGACATCGGCCTCGCCGACGCGCTTTTTCAGATCGTCGTAGGCGCGGACCTCGAAGTTCTTGATGGCCGTCTTGCGCAGCTCGAAACGATCCTTCATGCGATAGGCCGCATGGGCAAAGCAGATCGTCAGGTCTTCCTTCGACGGAAACATTCTTCTCAACTCCTCCCGACCAGGGTGCTGTGGAAGCGCGACAGGAACGACGCCGTACGCGGGTTCCTGGGCTGCAGCAAGACTTCTTCCGCCGGTCCCTGTTCGACCACCTGACCGGCATCCATGACGACCACGCGATCGGCGACCTCGCGCGCGAAGCCCATCTCGTGCGTCACCACGATCATGGTCGTGCCGTCGGTCGCGAGCTGCTTCATGACGTCCAGCACCTCGCCGACCAGCTCGGGATCGAGCGCCGACGTCACCTCGTCGAACAGCATGACCTCCGGCGACATCGCCATCGCCCGCGCGATGGCGACCCGCTGCTGTTGCCCGCCCGACAGCTCGCGCGGAAAACGCTCGGTGAAGGCGGCGAGCCCGACCTTGGCCAGAAGGCTGCGGGCGATCGCCTCGGCCTCGCTTGCCGCCATCTTCTTCACGATCACCGGCCCCGACATGACGTTCCTGAGCGCCGTCATGTGGGGAAAGAGGTCGAACTGCTGGAACACCATGCCGATGCGGGAGCGGAAGCGGGCGAGATCGCGGCCGTGCGGCATCGAGCGGCCGGAACCGAAGTCGATGGTCCGCTCGCTGACCTGCAGGGTGCCGGCCGACGGCCGCTCCAACAGGTTGATGCAGCGCAGGAAGGTCGACTTGCCGCAACCCGACGGCCCGATCAGCACCACGACCTGGCCGCGATGCACTTCGAGCGACACGCCGCGCACCGCCTCGACGGCGCCGTAGCTTTTGCGCAAGCCGTCGACCTTCACCATTACGTCACTGGCCATGAGGTCGCTATTGGTCAACGCGCGCCTCCATGCGGGTCGCCCACAGGGTGAGCGGATAGAGGATGGCGAAGTACATGACCGCGACGCTGGTATAGACCTCGAGCGGCCTGAACGTGTCGGCGACCACGATCGAGCCGGTGTACATGAGGTCCGGCACCGCCACGACGTAGAGCAGCGAGGTGTTCTTGAGCTGGATGATCGACTGGTTGACGAACGGCGGCACCATGCGCTTGATCGCCTGCGGCAGGATGACGTGCCGCATCAGCTCGCCATTTGTCATGCCGAGCGCGCGGGCCGCCTGCCACTGGCCCTTGTCGATGGAAATGATGCCGCCGCGGAAGATCTCGGTCGAGAACGCGCCCATGTAGAGGGTGAGACCCAGCCCGGCCGCCAGCCAGGCCGGCAGCTCGACCGCGAGCACGATGGGCAGGGCGTAGTAGAACCAGACGATCTGCACCAGCAAAGGCGTGCAGCGGAAGATCTCGACGTAGTAGTGGATCGGCAGAGTCACCCACTTGCGGCGATAGAGCAGCAGCATGCCGCAGATCACGCCGATGATGAGACCGCCCACCACCGTGCCCAGCGAATAGCCGAGCGTGACGCCGAACCCCTTGATCCAGAGATTGAGGTAGGAATAGACGGCGCCGAAGTCCCACTTGTAGCCCATCGGGCGGTGCCTTCTTCAGAACCGGTCGGGACGGAACGGCGCGAGGTCGACGCTCGGTGGCTTGCCCGATGCGAGTTCGGCCACCAGCTTGCCGGTGATGCCGGCCATGGTCAGCCCGAGGTGATCGTGGCCGAAGGCGAACAGGACATTGGCGTGGCGCGGCGAGCGGCCGATCACCGGCTTGGAATCCGGATGCGATGGACGTGGCCCCATCCATTGCGAAGCAGGCTCGCCCTTCAGTCCCGGGACCAGCGCCTGGGCATGGCGCTGCACCAGGCGGGCGTTCGCCATATCGGGCGGCGCATCGGGCGCTGCGAACTCGGCGATGCCGGTGGCGCGAATGCCTTCGACCATGTGGGCCAGCGAGACGTTGCGGTCGGCCGAGACGATGGCGCGCCTGAGCTGAAAATCCTGGTTGGCGAACATCACGTGATAGCCGCGCTCGGCCTCGAGCGGCACGTGCGTGCCGAGCTGAGCCGCCAGGGGGCGCGACCACACGCCTGCCGCGATCACCACCGTGTCGACGGCCATCGCGCCCCAGTCGGTATAAACTTTGGTTGGCCCCGCGCTGCCGATCTCGAAGCCGCGGACATCGGCCTTGACGATCTCCCCGCCCTTGCGCACGAAGTCGGCGGTCAGTGCCGAGGTCAGGCGAAACGGATCGATGGTGCGGTGGACGTCGGGCAGCGACACCGCCTTGATGACCTTGCTCGACAGCGCCGGCTCCATTTGCCGCGCCTCGTTGCCGTCGAGGATGTCCATGTGCACGCCGTGACGGCGCCTGAGATCGAGCGCGTAGGCGGCCCCCTCGAAGGCCGCCTCGCTCTCGAAGACCATCATCAAGCCGTTGCTGTCGACCCATTTGCCGGCATCGGCGCCTTCGATCAGGGGCGCGTAGCCTTCATGGGTGTGCACCAGCAGGCTGTTGCGCGCGGCGGCGATCGCCTCGACCCGCGACGGCCGCGCCGCCTCGATGAAGCGCAGGAACCACGGCAGCGCCTTGGGCACGTGACTCCAGCGCAGCTTCAAGGGCGAGTCGGGATCGAACAGCATGCGCGGCACCCTTTTCAGGACGCCGGGCATGGCAAAGGGCACGCACGAGGCGGTGCCGAAGCTGCCGGAATTGCCGAACGACGCCGCCCTGCCGGGCTCGCCCTTCTCGACCAGCCGGACCTTGAAGCCTTGTCGTTGCAGGTGAAGCGCGCAACAGACGCCGACGATGCCGGCGCCGATCACGGTGACGGTTTTTTCCATCAGTTGGGCGAGAACGAGACGGTCGACGGGATCTCGTCGATGCCCAGCGTCTTGAGCGACGCCTTCATGCGCGCCTCGTTGTAGCCCAGCATGATGTTCCACTCGGCCCAGCGGTTGAGGAACTTCTGCCAGCGCGAATCGTCCTCCAGCCGCATGCCGATGTAGCCGGGCAGCGCGATGCGCGGCGTCGGGTTGACGAAGTCGCCGAGGCCGGGATTCTTCGCTTTGGCCACCATGCTGGCGAGCACGGTGGTGGTGAAGGCGTCGGCGCGACCCGACGAGACGGCCAGCACCACCTGCGATATCTCCTTGAACTCGACGCGCGTGGCATTGGGCGCGATCTTGCGCAGCAGCAACTCGTCCGAGGTGCCCTGCATGACCGCGACCTTGACCTCGGGCTTGTTGTAGTCGGCCCACACCTTGCCCTTGAACTTCGGGTTGTTCACCGTCACCCATTCGATCCAGTAGATCGGCCCGGCGAAGTCGATGGCGGTGGCGCGCTTGGGCGTCGCCTGCAGGCCGAAATTCATGTCGACCTTGTTGGATTGCAGGCTCAGCACCGCCTCGCCGAAGCCGCCGACGTCGACCATCTCGAGCTTGACGTCGAGCTCCTTGGCGATGTCCTTGGCCATCTCGACCATGGCGCCGGCCCATTCGCCGCTCGCCTTGTCGCGCAGGAAATAAGGCGGATAGTCGAAGATGCCCATGCGCACCTTGCCGGTGCGCTTGATCAGGTCCCAGGTCGATTCGGTCTTGGATTGCGCGCGCGCCGGCACGGCGCTTACGGCCGCGAGCGTGGCCGCGGCGATGCCCGCGGCGGCGATGTCACGACGACGGATAGTCATGTGTGCCCCCTTGTTGGATCGATTGTTCGTCCCGTTGGCAGCAGGCCCCGTTCCTGCGCAGGTAAAAGTCTAGGTGCCGCGCTTCGCGCCCGTCAAGCGATGCCCGACAGGGACGCAAGATATGAGCCAATCTCCCGTCGTCCTGAGCGTAAGCGAAGGACCTCATCGCCGCTTGCCACGGGCATGAGATCCTTCGCTGCGCTCCAGCGCGGGGATTACCCCGCGCGCGATGACAGACTTTCCACCGCGTAGTGCCTGACGCGATCTTCGTCCACTTTGACGCCAAGTCCGGGCGTTTTAGGCACGATCACGCGGCCGTTCTCGATCGGGAACGGCTCGGCTAAAAGGTCTCGTTCGAGGAAGTACTTGGCCTGGTAGAACTCGCAGCCCAGCGAGATATTGGGCGTAGCGGCGATCATGTGCGTGCCGGCGAGATGGGCGATGCCGGTCTCGAACATGTCGCCGCCATAGCAGGCGATGCCGGCGGCCTCGCAGATCGCCGCCACCTTGCGGCCGGCCAGCATGCCGCCATGCTTCATGATCTTGATGCTGACCAGGTCGGCCACGCGGCCCGCGGCGACCTGCAGCGCGTCGGTCGGCGTGAACACGCTCTCGTCGGCCAGCACTGGCGTATCGAGCGCGCGGGTGATCTCGGCCAGCGCGGCGCGATGGTGACCCGGCACCGGCTGCTCGATGAAGGTCGGCTCGAAAGCCTCGACGTCGCGCAGCTGGCGGATCGCCTCGTGCGTGTCCATGCCCTGGTTGTAGTCGATGCGCAGCTCGGCATCGGCCGGCAGATCCCTGCGGAAGCGCTCCATGCGCTTCAAGTCGACGGCGTGGCCGGCGAACCCGGTCTTCATCTTGAACAGCCGCAAGCCCTCGCCGTAGAGCCGCTTCACCATCTCCATGTCGCGGTTGAAGTCCGGATCGGCAACGGAGAAGGACAAGGGTATGTCGTCGCGGCAGCGGCCGCCCAGAAGCTCGGCGACCGGCAGGCCCGACGCCTGGCCGACGATGTCGAACAGCGCCATCTCCATCGCAGCCTTCGCTTCGGGATGGCCGACCACCGCATGATCGGCCGCCAGCATCAGCGCCTCGATGCGGAACGGATCGGCGCCGACCAGCAGCGGCCGCAGATAGACGTTGAGCGCGGCGACGTTGGCCTCGATGGTGCCGGTGAACACCGCCCAGGGCGCGGCATCGCCCCAGCCGGTGATGCCGGCGTCGGTTTCGATCTTCAGGATCGCGTTCTTGACCGATCCCGCGACGTCGCCCGAGCCGTGGCGGCGCATCAGGCGCACCGGAATGTCGGTGACGAACACCGTCAGCGCCGTGATCTTGATCTGCTTCAACACACCCTCTCTCCGCTTCCCGAAGCGCACTCTATCGCGCACACTGCGCGCCGACCAATGGGGGACCGCATGCGCCGCAATCTGCTTCGTGAACGCCTGAACGCCGGCAAGCCGACCGTGGGCACGCACATCCTCTCGGCCTGGCCGACCCTGGTCGAGCTGATCGGCCATTCCAAGCAATACGACTATGTCGAGTTCACCGCCGAGTACGCGCCGTTCGACATGCACGACCTCGACAATCTCGGCCGCGCCTTCGAGGTCGCGGGTCTGGGCGGCATGATCAAGATCGAGCAGACGCAGTACACCCACCAGGCGATGCGGGCGATCGGCTCGGGCTTCCAGAGCGTGCTGTTCGCCGACATCCGCACCGTCGAGGACGCGCGGACGGCCGTGAACGCCGTGCGCGCCGAGACCACCATGGCCAAGGGCGTGCGCGGCCGCGGCCTTTTGGGCGTCGGCATGCGGCGCGACGTCGGCATTGTGCGCCAGGGCGGATCGCCCGCCTATGTCGATGCGCTGAACGAGGTCGTGATCGCCGTCATGGTCGAGAAGAAATCGTGCGTGGACAATCTCGACGCCGTGCTCTCGGTGCCGGGCATCGACATGGTGCAGTTCGGCGCCTCGGACTTCTCGATGAGCATCGGCAAGACCGGCCAGTACGGCCATCCCGACGTGCTGGCGGCCGAGACCAAGACCATCCAGATGGCGCTCAAGAAGGGCCTGCATCCGCGCGTCGAGCTGCGCGATCCCAGCCAGGCGCCGCGCTATCTCGAAATGGGCGTAAAACATTTCTGCATCGGCTGGGACGTGCGCATCCTGGCGGACTGGTGAGACACCAAGGGCGCCGAGATGCGCAAGCTCCTGCGCGCCAAGCCGAAGAAGACAACGGCCAAGCCCGCGCCGGCGGTCGTGCGCGCCAAAGGCAAGAGCAACGGCCGCACGGCGGTGCGCGGCAACTACGCTTAGAACAAACCTCCTTGCGGGATGCCGTTGCCTAGGCGAATCCGCTCGACTTCGTCTTGGGATAGCGGCTGGCTGTCAATCATGGGCGGTGGCAGAATAGGCTCCCGTGTCGTGTCGTAGTAGCTTGGAGGGTTGCTGACTGGTGTTGGGCTTGGCAGTCCGGTTGGGAGACCGAAAGAGAGCGGATCGCCCGGGTAAACGCGATTCGGATAGGAGGTGGAGGGAGTCGCTACGAAATTTGAATAATGCCGGGCGTCACTCTCGGGATCCGTGATCAGGTCACCCCCTTTCAGCGCGCCGTAGACGCGACTCGCGATTGCGTCGTTGTCTGCGGCCCCTTTCCCGAGCCTCCGGCCAACGGCATTGTTCCAGTAGTCCATATTCTTTTCAAAACTCTTTTGGTTGTGAAAGTAATCTCCATAGATTTCGTTGAGATCGCCGAAGAGCTGCGCCGGCAGGCTGCCATACTCTTTCGTCATCGCCGCACTTGCATAACCATGCCGGAATGCATCCCAGGCATTGTTTGTTTTGTTCTTTCCGGGATCGATCCCGAAGCGGGTGGCGTAAGAATCCGCCTCGTTCAAGTATCTTTGATACAGCGCGTTATAGTTACTCATCGATCTACTCCTAAGATCAAGGTTGGCCGGCCATACACTTGGTACTTGATGACGATTGCGCGAGAGACGATTGCGCAATCAACGGCCTTGAAGGTCCTGGGCAAACTTTCATGACCGGAAGCAATGTCCAGCTCGCCCCGGCTGAAACGTTGCACGGTGGCATTGTCGCCACGGATGAAGACAAACGCCCAGTGGCCTTCATCGCCTTCGTACTTCATCTCCGCCAGACGAGCATTGACCTTCCGGGCAAGGGGTTCTTTGTCGTCTATGGCATTCTGATAAGGATAAAGAGCGCAGACTCCCTCGGCTGGCTTCTTGAGCATCCCGCTCAGTTGCACGATCTCACCGGGCTTGATCCTTTCGAGATCTCTCGGGTCGATCATCTGCGGTTCTTTCGAACTGCAGCCGACGATAAGCGCGAGGAGCAAGCAGCACATGCCTGAAGACATCGATCGAACCGATGCTGAGCGGTAATCAAATCTTCGTCTGTTGCAAACCTGCAATTGCATCTCGTCTCTCCATAGCCGACACCGGATGCCGTCATCGCTCTTCTCCGGGCATCAGCGCCGGCGCGAATGAATGCACCTTGGCGAGGACGGCGTGGGCGACGCTTACGCATTGGGCAGACTTGAAACCTTTGGGTCTGCCTTCGTGCCGGGGTGTGTTCATCGCTCTTCTCCTATGATCAGCGCTGGCCAGAAGTTATCCACCTTGGTTACGAGGGCGCGGGCAACGCTCGTGCAATCAACAGGTTTGAAATTTTTTGGGACGCCTTCATGGTGGGAGACCACGTAGTGCGTGCGCTCCTGGAAGGTTTGCACACTGACCTTGTCACCATTGACGAAGGCCAACGCCCAACGACCTTCGTATAGGGGTGAAATTCATCGCCGCCAGATGGGCGTTGACTTGGCGGCTGAGTGGCTCGTTGTCGTCCAGCCTGTCTCGATAGGCCGTCAAAACGCACACCGCTTCAGCCGGCTTCTTGAGCATTCCGCTCAAATGCACGACTTGGCCGAGCTTGATGTTTTGGAGATCTGTCGGGTCGATCATCTGCTCCTCTTTCGAGCTGCAGCCGACGATCAGCACGAGCAGTAAGCAGCTGATGCCTGAACAACGCCATCGGCGCGAAGGCCGCGTTTTGGGCCTCCCGGTCCGTCGTCGGCTATTGGTGGCCATCGATGGCATCACGCAGCATACGAATGCCCGTCGTTGTCGGTGTTCGGAGCAAGCCCGAATTTGGCGGCGCAGGCATTCGCCTCCCGGACCTATCGATGGCACAGCCGGCCTCCAGGAATGGGAAATATCTGAACAGACAGGCCGAGTATGCTCGACCATCGCACGGCAACGCTGAGATCGAGACGCGCTGGTATCGGCTTTCTCAGCTCTTTAGGAACCGGAGCACCCCCGGGAAGTAAATGTTCATGGAAGTGCACTCGACCCATACGGGTAGCTCGATTGAACACAGGACTTTGCCCTCGGCGGACGGCTGTTCAGGCCTACAGGTCATGCCCAGGGTCCTGAGATAGTCGGCGGCTTGTGCATCCCAATTGGCAGCCGAAAAGCGCGCGTAGCCGGATGAGATTTGTTCCTTCGGCCAACGATCCCAGCCAACCCAGTCGTGCAGTTCACCCTGGCTACTGAAGCCGTCTTTGCTCACCCATTCGATAATTGTCCTTCGCGCCGCCGGACTCGAGGTCTCGTCGCCGACGATGTGGAGGTTGCAGCAGATTTTCCAGGAATCTTCCTCGGTGTAATGGCAGCCACCGAGTGAGAGGGCGATGCCGGCCCAGACATGGAGCCAGACTGACCATCGCTTGGCGATTTCCAGATCACACGTTAAGGTTGTATTGATCATGCACTATATCGTATAACGAGCACGCTGACTTGTCCACGGGAGAAGTGGCCGACGGCATAGGCCACCTCTTCAAACTGCCCGCACATTGAGTTTCTGGCTATGGCTAGAACAACCCTCCTTTTGGCAGTGGCGGAATGCCGTTGTTCTGGCGAATCTGATCGATCAGATTTTGCGGCAAAAGCTGGGTTTCGGTTCCAGGGGCCATAGTCGGCATGCTCGGCGCTCTAAGCCCCATCGCATCGACGAATGCGCGATTGGCTGAATTGCTGTTGCCCGCAATCACTGGCGGGACCGGCGCGTCCCAGTCCCTCGGCCCATTTAGATCACTCCCCCAAGGGTTGTAAGTCAGGTTCCTGCTGTTGATTTGATTGTAGGCGTCCTTAGCCGCCTGCCATCTCTCCATCGCCCCGTCTGGGCCCTCCCAAAGGGTTTTTTCCGATTGGCCTTCATTCCAATACCTCTTTCCGGGGAACTCAAAGGCTCGTAGGTAATCGCTGCTGCGGCCAATCGGACGAATCGCGCCGGTAACTGGATCCGTGGCCAATCCGTGAAGTTCTGCAACGACGTTTCCTTCTCCGTCATACAACACGAGGAAGTTGTGAGCGAAAGTGAACGGACCAACGTCGAAGGTATGCTGTCGTAGCGCTATCGATGACATAGGCGTCCTCCAGGAATCGGTAAGACTTGGGTGAAGGGTTCACGAACCGTGGAGCCCAATTCGTCGACTCTCACGCGAAGAAGCGCAGGAAACGGCTTTCTAAGCCCCTCAGGAACTGGCGCCCCGCCTGGAAAGAAAATGTTTTTTGACCAGCACTCCGCCCATATTTGCATCTCGATTTCGCAGCGCGTCACCGCCTCTTGCGAGACGGTGCCGAGCCTGCAGGTCATGCCCAATTCAACGAAGTAGTCTGCTCCCCGCGCTGCGGGGTTGCGGACCAAAAAGTCCGAAACTTCCCACTCGATACGCCGCTTTTTCCATGAGCCCGGAAGGTTTGTGTCGTTACCGTCCGAGGCCGAACCATCGCCAGCAAACAAAGTCAGCCGTTGCCAGTCGATGATTGTTTTGTGACCTGCTGGGCTTGGCGCTTCGTCGCGGACGATGTGCAATAGGCAGCAAATCTTCCAGGAGTCCTCCTCACTGTAGTGACAGCCGCCCATCGAGAGGACGGCGCCTACCGAGACGCAGAGCCAAACGAGATATCGGATCATCGTGCCTGCGCCTTTCACAACTTATGATTGATTTTCAATATAGAAGTATTGTTGACGACGTGTAGTCGCGCAAGACGGAAGCGCCGCCGTTCCAACAACGCCGAACGCTTCCCGGGATGGACAAGGGGGCTCACAGATTGGCCATCGATCGTTGCTCCTGTCGACATGGAGCAGGATAGCCGTTTCCTAGTGAAAGTCAAGTCTTAACTAGTAGTATTAAAGATCGACCAATCTGCGTCGCCGGAATAAGTGCGCACCAGTCGGGGGTATTGGTCATTTCCACCACCCTGAAGCATTGTACAAAACCCGGGAAAACCAGGCCCGCACCGGTCGCCGCATCAAGGGACGCAGCAAGACGAATGGAACAGCCAACGACGACAAGGAGCGCGGCAATTGCACCCGAGCGTCCCGCTGAGACGCCGCCGGTTGCGCCACGGCAGCCGGTCCGGCGCACGTTCCATGGCGTCACCCTGACGGACGACTATGCGTGGCTGAAGGATGACAAGTGGCAACAGGTCCTGCGTAACCCGGCGCTGCTCAGTCCTGACATAAGGTCGTACCTCGAGGCGGAGAACCGCTACACCGAGGGAGTTCTTGCGCCGACGCAGGCGCTGCAACAGACGCTGGTTGCCGAGATGCGCGGGCGGATCAAGGAAGACGATTCAGGCGTGCCTGAGCCGGACGGGCCGTTCGCCTACCTGTGGAAGTATCGCCGAGGCGGCCAGCACGAGCTGGTCGGCCGCACGCCACGCGACGGGGGCGATGCCGAGATCATCCTCGACGGCGACGCACTGGCCAAGACGTCGGATTATTTCGATTTCGGCGGCACGCAGCATTCGCCGAACCATCGGCTTGAAGCGTGGAGCGCCGATCTGCGCGGCTCGGAGTATTTCACCATCCGCGTGCGAAGCTGGCAGAGCGGCGAAGACCTGTCCGATATCGTCGAGCAGACCAGCGGCAGCGTCGTCTGGGGTCGCGATTCGACGTTCTTCTTCTATATCCGCCTCGACGAGAACCACCGGCCGCTGCGGGTCTATCGCCATCGGCTGGGCACGGCGCAGAGCGACGATGTCCTGGTCTACGCGGAACAGGACAGCGGCTGGTTCACACGCATCGAGGAAAGTTCGAGCGGCCGCTTCTGCGTCGTCGCCACCGGCAACCAGGAAACCTCCGAGCGCTGGCTGATCGACCTTTCGCATGCCGACGCCACGCCCCGCCTGGTGGCGGCGCGGGAGCAAGGCATTCGCTACAGCGTCTACGATCGCGGCGACGAACTGTTCATCCTCACCAACGAAGGCGATGCGATCGACTTCCGCATCGCCACGGCGCCGCTGGCGACGCCGGAGCGCCGCCATTGGCGCGAGCTGATCCCCCATCGTCCGGGCATCTACATCATCAGCCTGGCGCTCCATGCCGGCCACCTGGTGCGGCTGGAACGGGCGAACGCGCTGCCCTCGATCGTGATCCGCGACCTTGCCGATGGCGCCGAGCATGTCATCGGCTTCGCCGAAGCCGCCTACTCGCTCGACATCATCGAGGGCTACGAATTCGACACGACCACCTTGCGCTTCTCCTACTCCTCGATGACGACGCCGGCCGAGATCTACGACTACGACATGGCCAGCCGCCAGCGCACCTTGCGCAAGCGCCAGGAAATTCCCTCGGGCCACGATCCGGCGGCCTATGTCACGACGCGCCTCATGGTCCCGTCGCACGACGGCGCCCAGGTGCCGGTGTCGATCCTGCACCGCCGGGATTTCAAGCGCGACGGCGGAGCGCCGCTGCTGCTCTACGGCTACGGCTCGTATGGCATGGCGATGCCGGCGTCGTTCTCGGCCAACCGCCTGTCGCTGGTCGACAGGGGCTTCGTCTACGCCATCGCCCATGTGCGCGGCGGCTCGGACAAAGGCTGGGGCTGGTATCTCGACGGCAAGCGCGCCAGGAAGACGAACACGTTCGACGATTTCGCCGCGGTGGCGCGCGCTCTGATCGACGGCAAATACACCTCGGCCAAACGCATCGTCGGTCACGGCGGCAGCGCCGGCGGCATGCTGATGGGAGCCGTCGCCAATCGGGCGGGCGAGCTTTTCGCCGGCATCGTGTCGGAGGTCCCCTTCGTCGACGTGCTGAACACGATGCTCGACGACACGCTGCCGCTGACGCCGCCCGAATGGCCCGAATGGGGCAACCCGATCACTGACGAAACAGCGTTCCGCTGCATCCTTTCGTACTCGCCCTACGACAACGTCGCCGCCCGGGACTACCCGGCGATTCTGGCGATGGCCGGCCTGACCGATCCCCGCGTCACCTACTGGGAGCCGGCGAAATGGGTCGCGCGGCTTCGGGCCACGATGACCGGCGGCGGCCCGGTCCTCCTGCGCACCAACATGGGCGCGGGCCATGGCGGGGCGGCCGGCCGCTTCGATCGCCTCGACGAGGTGGCGATCGCCTATGCCTTTGCGCTGCACGTCACGGGGACCTGAATGCCGCTGGCCGGCAACCCTGGCCGAGTAACGCTGGCGTGAGTCCCGGGCGATAGGTCTGGACAGGCGTTTAACCGCCGGGTCATCCTCCCCACTGCTATAGGGAGGAGACAACAATGACCGATAAAGCCAAGTCTGGGCGTAATACGCGTCGCAAGTTCCTGAAGAGCGCGGCCGTCGCAACTGCCACCGTTGCCGCTCCGGCCGTCGTCAAGGCGCAGGGCCCGATCAGCATGCGCTGGCAGAGCACCTGGCCGTCGAAGGACATCTTTCACGAATACGCGCTGGACTATGCCAAGAAGGTGAACGACATGACCGGCGGCGACCTCAAGATCGAGGTGTTGCCGGCGGGTGCCGTGGTGCCGGCCTTCGGGCTTCTCGAAGCGGTGTCCAAGGGCACGCTCGACGGCGGCCATGGCGTGCTGGTCTATCACTACGGCAAGCAGACGGCGCTGGCGCTGTGGGGCTCCGGCCCGGGCTATGGCATGGATGCCAACATGCTGCTGGCCTGGCACAGGTACGGTGGCGGCAAGGAGCTTTTGGAAAAGCTCTACGCCTCGATCGGCGCCAACGTCGTGTCGTTCCCCTACGGGCCGATGCCGACCCAGCCGCTCGGCTGGTTCAAGAAGCCGATCACCAAGGCCGACGACCTGAAGGGCCTGAAATACCGCACCGTCGGCATCTCGATCGACGTCTTCCAGGCCATGGGGGCGGCGGTGAACGCGCTGCCCGGCGGCGAGATCGTCTCGGCGATGGATCGCGGCCTGCTCGACGCGGCGGAGTTCAACAACGCCACGTCGGACCGCATCCTGGGTTTTGCCGACGTCTCCAAGGTCTGCATGCTGCAGAGCTATCACCAGAACGCCGAGCAGTTCGAGATCACCTTCAACAAGACCAAGTACGACGCCCTGCCCGACAAGATGAAGGCGATCATAGCCAACGCCGTCGAGGCGGCCGGCCAGGACATGTCGTGGAAGGCGATCGACCGTTACTCGCAGGACTACATCGAGCTGCAGACCAAGGACAAGGTCAAGTTCTACAGGACACCCGACGCCATCCTGAAGCGCCAGCTCGAGGTCTACGACGAGGTGGTGGCCAAGAAGGCGGCTGAGAATCCCCTGTTCAAGGAGATCGTCCAGTCGCAGCTCGCCTTCGCCAAGCGCGCCACGCAGTGGGAACAGGACACGGTGGTGAGCCGCAAGATGGCGTTCGACCACTACTGGGGCGCCAACGCCAAGCCGGTGAAGCTGTAGATGTCGCTGGGGGTGCGCCACTGCGCGCGGAGTAACCTCCGCGCTGAAGTGGCGCGATCTTCTCATTCGGAGCGCGGACCTCCTCAGGTCGGGGAGTTACCCCGACCGAGTCCGCCTCATGCTCATGTGCGGACCTGGAGGTCCGCGCTCCATGACCGTTGAGCGTTTTCTCCACACGATCGACGGCATCAGCACGTGGATCGGCAAGGCGGCGGCGTGGCTCATCATCCTGTTGATGAGCGTCGTCTGCTTGGAAGTCTTCAAGCGCTACATCATGAACGCGCCGACGGCGTGGATCTTCGACCTCAACAACATGCTGTACGGCTCGCTGTTCATGCTGTGCGGCGCCTACACGCTGTCGCAGAACGCCCACGTACGCGGCGACTTCCTCTACAGCTCGATGCGCCCGCGCACCCAGGCGGCGCTCGACCTGCTGCTCTACTTCGTCTTCTTCTTTCCCGGCATCGCCGCCCTGGTTTATGCCGGACTGGACTATGCCGGCGACTCCTGGCGCATATCAGAGCATTCCAACGTCACCGCCGACGGCCCGCCGGTCTACCATTTCAAGACCGTGATCCCGATCGCCGGGGCGCTGGTGTTCCTGCAGGGCGTGGCCGAGGTCGTGCGCTGCGTGGTCTGCCTAAAAACCGGTTTCTGGCCGTCGCGGCTGAAGGACGTGGCCGAGATCGACGTGGTCGAGGAGCAGCTCGCGCACAGCGAATATGTCGATGACGAATCGCGCAAACTCGCCATCGCCAATGTACAGCAGATCGACGAGGCGGCGCGACAACGCGGGATGGGCGGAGACAACAAGATATGAGCGATCCCGCACTCGGCCTCTTGATGCTGACCCTAATCGTCGTCGTGATCATGATGGGGTTCGCGACGGCCTTCACCCTGATGGGGCTCGGCATCATCTTCGGCTTCATCGCCTTCTACGATCCCGCGCAATCATGGACGCACAACAAGGTCTTCGACCTGATGGTCCAGCGCACCTATGGCGCCATGACCAACGACGTGCTGATCTCGATCCCGCTGTTCGTGCTGATGGGCTATGTCATGGAGCGCGGCGCACTGGTCGACAAGATGTTCTATTCGATCCAGCTCGCCTTTCGTCGCGTGCCGGCGGCGCTCGCGGTGGCGACGCTGATCGTCTGCACCTTCTGGGGGATTGCCAGCGGCCTGGTTGGCGCGGTCGTGGTGCTGATGGGCGTCATCGCCTTCAACCCGATGCTGCGCGCGGGCTATGACGTCAAGCTCGCCGCCGGGGTCATCACCGCGGGCGGCACGCTCGGCATCCTGATCCCGCCCTCGGTGATGATCATCGTCTATGCCGCCGTCGCCGGCCAGTCGGTGGTGAAGCTCTACGCCGCGGCGATGTTCCCGGGCTTCTTCCTGTCGTTCCTCTACCTCATCTACATCGTCGGCTGGGCGCTGCTCGATCCCAAGATCGCCCCGGCTTTGCCCGAGGAGCAGACGCGTGTGCCGGTGCCGGGCTGGGTCGAGAAATTCCAGGCGGCCTATTCGCGCAACCTGCTGGTGGGCTTCCTCGCTTCGCTGGTCTCGCCGGGCCGGGCCGCTTCCATCGACGCCGAGGGCAAGCGCCTGGGCTACGGCGCTCTGCTCTTGAACTTCGTAACGGCGCTAGTGCCCTTCCTGGTCGTCGTAGTCACCATGGCGGGCCTGTGGTGGTATGTCGTCATCCACCAGCAGGTAAGCGAGGTCGCCGAGGTGGCCGGCGTGCAGCAGCTCGGCACGCCGGGCATTGCCACCGCACCCGCGACCGAGGCCGAGCTCGGTCCGTCGAGCGGCTTCTTCATCTGGTTCGCGGTCATCTCGGCGCTCTTGGCGCTGATGCTGGTGCGCTACTACTGGCGCATGGACGCCGCGCGCTTCGTGGTGCTGAAGCTGCTCACCGCCTCGGTGATGCCGCTCGGCATCCTGACGGTCGTCGTGCTGGCGGTGATCCTGTTCGGCATCACGACGGCCACCGAATCGGCGGCGGTCGGCGCGGCCGGCGCCTTCCTGCTCGCCTTCCAGGCGCGCACGCTCGACTGGAAGCGCACCAAGGAAGCGGTGTTCCTGACCGCCAAGACCACCGCCATGGTGTGCTGGCTGTTCGTCGGCTCGGCGCTGTTCTCGGCGGTGTTCGCCATCCTGGGCGGCCAAGGGCTGGTCGAGCGCTGGACACTGTCGCTCGACATGACGCCGCTGCAGTTCATGCTGCTGTCGCAGGCCATCATCTTCGTCCTCGGCTGGCCGCTCGAATGGACGGAAATCATCATCATCTTCGTGCCGATCTTCCTGCCGCTCTTGAAGCACTACAACATCGACCCCGTCCTGTGGGGCACCATGGTATTCGTGAACCTGCAGGCGGCCTTCCTGTCGCCGCCGGTGGCGATGTCGGCCTTCTACCTCAAGGGCGTCTCGCCATCCCACGTTACGTTGAACCAGATATTCGCCGGCATGATGCCGTACATGCTGATCGTGATCCTTTGCCTGGTCATCATGTATGTGTGGCCTGGCATGACGCTGTGGCTGCCGGCCTATCTCTACGGAAGTTAATTCCTCCCCTGCGCGGAGCCCGCGCAGGGGAGGTGGCTGCGTGAGCGCCTCAGAAGGCGCGGAAGCGGCCGGAGGGGTCATGGGCCTTAGTATCTCTGTAGCCATGACCCCTCCGTCGGCGTAAGACGCCGACACCTCCCCTTGCTTACGCAAGGGGAGGAAAATCGAATCTCCAGGAGGAGCGTGCCATGAATGCCCAGGCCGACAAGGTTCTGAAGGAGGCGGTGAGCAAGGGCGACGTGCCGGGCGTGACCGCCGCGGCGACCGATGCCAAGGGCACGACCTACGAGGCGGGCTTCGGCAAGCGCGTGCTGGGCGAGCCCGCCGACATGACACCCGATACCGTGGTGTGGATCGCCTCCATGACCAAGGCGATCACCGGGGCGGCGGCCATGCAGCTCGTCGAGCGCGGCAAACTCGCGCTCGATGCGCCGGCCAAGGCGGTGGTGCCCCAGCTGGGCGAGGTCGGCGTGCTCGAGGGCTTCGACGCCGCCGGCAAGCCCAAGACGCGCAAGCCCAAGCGCGACATCACGCTCCGTCACCTGCTCACGCATACCGCGGGCTTCGGCTATGACATCTGGAACCCGGAGGTCGGCAAGTACATGGAGGCGATGGAGGTGCCGGGCATCATCAGCTGCCAGAACAAGGCGCTGACCACCCCGCTCCTGTTCGATCCCGGCGAGCGCTGGTTCTACGGCATCAACATCGACTGGGCCGGCAAGATGGTCGAGGCGGTCGGCGGCAAGAAGCTCGGCCAATATATGCGCGACAACATCCTGGGACCGCTCGGCATGGACAGCACCGGCTTTCGCATCACCGACGGCATGCGCAAGCGCCTGGCCAAGATCCATCATCGCGGACCCGACGGCACGCTGCAGCCCGACACCGCGCTCGAGCTGCCGCAGGAGCCCGAGTTCGAGATGGGCGGCGGCGGCCTCTACAGCACCGCCGGCGACTATTTGAGGTTCGTGCGCATGATGCTGAACCACGGCAAATCCGACCGCGGCGAGGCGGTGCTGAAGCCCGAGACCGTGGCGCAAATGTCCAAGAAC
>Ga0070698_100001908_pt1 | contig 23233 bp, 19 predicted proteins | sample KBSK1502metaG_FD_65477 | JGI IMG/M metagenome (GOLD analysis project Ga0070698, IMG submission 65477) | Corn, switchgrass and miscanthus rhizosphere microbial communities from Kellogg Biological Station, Michigan, USA - KBS K1-50-2 metaG | ecosystem: Host-associated > Plants > Roots >...
AGAGACCGCGCGCTTGAAGATTCTTGCGATCAGCGCGGCCCGACGATTGCGCCAGGAAGTGCGTTACTTACGAGTTCGGAGCACCTGTCGGCAGAATGCGCACGACGCTGGAGCGCTGGGGCGGCGAGTTGGGCCGCAGGGCCACCGCGGTTCCACTCACGCCATCGCCCGCGGGGCGACAGACAGGGGTCGCCGCGGCGGGAACGAGCTGGTCGAACTGAGCGCGGGCGTGGATCGGCCTGCCGATCAGGCCGATCCCGAGCAGTCCGGCCAGGATCAGATAAGTAGCCACCAGGTAATTCAGCAGACGCGGAAAGACAAATATCAGGATCCCGAACAGAATCGACAGCAGCGGACTCAGGTGTGCGGCGCCGATAACCATCGTTCCTCCTCGTCGGTGCTCAGTCTTGGGCACCAAATCCATTATTCCGCCACCCGTTTGCCGACGGGCCGACCTTCGTGAGTTTTGTGTGCCGCCCCGCGTTTGATGATCAGTGACCGGCGGGAGGAAGCGGTGCGGCGGCGAGCGCGTCGATCTCCTTGAGGATCGCGGCGACCGTCGCCTCCGTGAGCCGCTCGCCTTTCTGCCACGTCGCCAGCGTCGGGTCGCCGAAGACGCCGGACGGCGAGTAGTGCCGGTCGGTCCGCCGAGGGTCCCGGGTCAGCGGGCCCGGCCGGACTCGCTCGCCGTCGGCGACGGCCCGGTCCATCCGCACCGCCGCCGGCTGTATGTAGAGGATCATCGACGTCTCCATCTCGTCGGCGTGGGTCCCCCACTTCTGCTGGCGCACCTCGTCCTTGGCCGCCTTCCCCGCCAGGAGCGGATCGGTGAAGCGCATCAGGATCCCCTCGCGGGCCAGCGCCGCCGCCGTCGCTTGCAGCGGCGGCAACGTCGAGACGCCGGTGTTGAGGACGTAGAACCGCCGCGGGCCGTAGTGCGCGATCGATCGGCAGATCTCGGCCACGACGTTCTTCTGCGTGTCCGACGACAGCGAGACCGTGCCCGGATACTCGACGAAGTTCGGGTAGTGGCCGTAGGTGAGCGTCGGCAGCAGCGCCACCGGGCGGGACGCCACGACGCGGGCCGCTTCGTACTCGGCCAGGATCAGGTCGTTGCCGAGCGGCAGGTGCGGGCCGTGCTCCTTCGCTCCGGCGCCGAGGGGAAGCACGACGACGCGGTCCGCCGTCAGGACGCGCTCTGCCTCCGTCCACGGGATGTCCCCCAGCCGCACGCCCGGAGAGGTGCCGCCAACGGCGGCGGCGCGTGCGGGAAGGAAGCGCTTGGGGAACTTGGCGACCACCGTGTACAGCGGGTCCACCATGTTGGCCACGCGGATGACCGCGACCTGCGAGACGAGCTGGTACACGTCGGCCTTGTCGAAGCCGTAGTCGGCCACCAGCCAGTCGATCAGCTCCACGAACGAGATGCGCAGCGCGTCGGACAGGGGCCGCGCGCTGCCCGCCACCATCAGGTACTGGGCGTCCTCGAAGCGCGGCCAGGCGATCGTCTTCTTCTTGAGGAGGCCGAAGCGGAAGGTGACGTCCATCGACGTCTCGAGGCCGGAGCCGCACACCTCGCCGTCGCCCATCAAGGCGTGGCCGTCGCCGAAATAGAAAAGTGCGCCCGGATGGAACACCGGGAGGTATACGGTCGTACCCTCTCGCACATCGGAGGCGTCCATGTTGCCTCCGAAGCGCCCCGGCCAGAGCCCGTCGAAGCTCATGTCACCCTCCGGCGCCACCGCCACGCGGCCGAGCATCGGCTGCAGGGGAACGGTGATGGATTTCATCGCGCTGCCCGGGAGGTCGACGGTGCCCGCCATCCGCTCGCGGTCGATCCGCCACACGTACCGCCCCCGGGGAAACATGTCGTTGAGCATGGCGGTCGAGCCGTCGGGGACGAGGGCGCCGAAGCGGCCGCCCTGCGTGGAGACGGCCGTGTCGCGGTTGGGCCGGATCTTGAGGATCTCGACGACGAGCGTGTCCCCCGGCTCCGCTCCGTCGATGGCGATCGGCCCCACCTCGCCCGGCCACTTCCCTCCCGCCTTCTCGTACCACTCCCCCCAGAGGCTCTCACTCTCGAGGACGTCCCCCGGCTTCACCGTTAGCACCGGAGGCCGCACGGCGAAGGTGGGATGGCCGACCGTGGGCTTGAGGTGGTGCGTCTCGGCGCTCGCCACCGAGGCGCCGAGCATCAGGCCGCAGAGCGCTCGAAGCATGGACGACTTCCCTTGAGGACCGGTTCGTGCCAGCATTGGTGTCTCTTGCTCCCTTCCCTGTTCTGCTCCGCGGATGGAGGACGCATTCATGAGTAAGGAAACGCGGGTCGAGACGACGTTCGGCAGCATCGAGGGCGCGGCCGAGTACCTGGGCCTGCTGCTCGAATCGGTGAACGAGGCGCGACAGGACCTGGAGGCGGAGACGGCCCTGGCCTCCGCCGCGGGAGCGGATCGTCGCCAGCAGGCCATCCAGCTCGCGACGTACAAGCTGTCCCAGCTCAGGCAGCACCTCGCGACCAGCCACCGGCTGTTGAACGACCTGCGCACGATCCGCCGGCTGCTGTTCGCCGAGAGGCAGTCCGCCGCCTTCGAGAGCGCGGCCGAGACGTCGCCGGGCCAGTTCGTGACGACGGCCGAGAAGCTGACGCCCGAAAACCCGCCGATCAGCTCGGAGGCGCGGCCGGGCGCGCGCCCGAGCGCAGCCGACCGGCGTCGAGCGCCAGGGCGAGGCCCACGACCACCAGCGTGATCAGCCCCGCCCCCGCTCCCGCGCGCGTCTCGAGGAAGGGGACCCGGAGCAGGATCATCACCGCCAGCACGAGCGTGCCGATGAGCAGAGCCCACCACGCCCACGCGTCGCCGCGGCGGTAGGGTCCGATCGTGATCAGGAGGAAGAGCGCGGCGAAGCCGCCCGCGTAGGCGGCGGCGGTGCCGCGCCGCGCGCGCAACGCAGTGCCCAGCTCGGGCTGGCCGCCCGCCACGTGCGAGAGGCTCACGGGGCCGATCTGATCGTCCGCGGCACGGTACGCGACGTAGCACGACGCCATGCTCCCCAGCATCGTCAGGGCCCCCACGAGCGCAAGGATCACCCAGCTCGCCGTCCTCATGTCCGCCTCCTTATCAATGCTCTTCCGGCTCCTGGCCGAGGTGCGAGCGCACGCGCCACAGGTCGGGGAAGGCGCGCTTCGGCAGCGTGGAGCGCAGGTAGGCGACGCCCTCGCTGCCCCCCGTGCCCCGCTTGGCCCCGATCATACGCTCGACCATCTGGACGTGGTGCGCGCGCCAGAGGGCCAGGCACTCGTCCATCTCGATGAGCACCTCGCCGAGCGCGACGAGGTCGGCATGGGCCTCGGGCTCCTCGTAGATGCGGACGAGCGCCCGCAGCCGCCACTCCTCGGGCTGGCTCGCGCCGCCCGGCGGCGATCCCGGCGCCGGCTCCGGCGGGAAGCCCCGGCGGACGAGCAGGTCGTCGACCGCGTCGGAAAGAGAAGGCGCACGCAACCGCCGCTGCAGCCGATCGGCTTCCTCCGGCTCGCACACGAGCCGGCCGCAGACCGCCGGGTCCTTCAGCCCGAGCAGGAACTCCAGCTCGCGGAACTGCACCGACTGGAAGCCCGAAGCCGGGTTGAGGTGATAGCGGAAGCCGAGGAAGTCCTGGGGGCGCATCGTCTCCAGGATCCGCACCTGGCTGATGAGCAGGTGCTGCACCTCCACCACGCGGCGCAGCAGCCGCGTCGCCTCCCCGACCTGGCCCTCACCGAGGTGGGCGACGGCGCTGTCGACCTCGTGCAGCGCCAGCTTGAACCACAGCTCGTAGACCTGATGAATGATGATGAAGAGCTTCTCGTCGTGGTGCGGCGGCGAGGACAGGCCGTCCTGCAACGACAGCAGCTCCGGCACCTTCAGGTACTTCCCATAGGTGAGGGGCATTCAGCGGCCATCGTACCACCCCGGCTCCGCCGTCCGGTCCTCGGCTGTCCACGGCCGGGGCTATGGTGAGGCGGGCCGAGTGTGGCCGCATGCTAAACTGCCGGGTTTTGGAGGGAGGCCAGAGCGTTGGCCAAGGTATCCGCGCAGCGTAAGTCGGCGGCCGAGGGCAAGGGCCGGAAGCCGGCTCGCCCGCAGCTCGCGCTCTTCGACGAGGACGGCGGCAAGGTCGTCAAGATGCCGGCCCCGGCGGAGCCGCCCCCCGCACCCGCGGCCATTCCCGCGGCTGCGGAGCCTTCCGCCGCCCCGCTGCGTCTGCCGCGCGTCACCGCGGAATCGCTGGCCAAGAAGCAACGGGAGATCTCGGTCTCCGAGTTCTTCGTCAAGAACCGCCACCTCCTCGGCTTCGACAACCCCTCGAAGGCGCTCCTCACCACCATCAAGGAAGCCGTCGACAACTCGCTCGATGCTTGCGAGGAGGCCGGCATCCTCCCCGAGCTGCACATCGAGGTCCACGATCTCGCCCTGGAAGCCAAGCAACGGGACGCCGAGCTCACCAAGGGCGAGGGCCGCTTCGTCGTGGTCGTCCAGGACAACGGCCCCGGGATCGTCAAGGCCCAGGTGCCGAAGATCTTCGGCAAGCTGCTGTACGGCTCGAAGTTCCATCGACTGAAGCAGTCGTTGACTGCCGACCAGAGCGTACTCATCGAGCGGGACGGCAAGGTCGAAAGGCTGCCCATCGGGCAGCTCGTCGATGGCCTGCTCCCGGACGGCGAAGAGGTCAGGGACGTGAGCGCGCTCGGGATCTGCGCCCCGGCATTCGATCCATCCACCTGGCGCTACGGCTGGCGGGCCGTGTCCCACGTGATTCGACACCGGCGTGAGAACGAAATCGTCGAGGTGCGAACCGAAAGAGGCAAGCGCGTTCGCGTGACCGGCTGCCACAGCCTCTTCACCTACGACCCCGATCTGCGTCAGGTGAAGGCCGTGGCGGCGCGTTCCCTGCGGGCGGGCGACTACATCGTGGCTCCGCGGCGGCTCCCGGACCCGGCGCGTCTCGATCGCGTGAACCTCATTACGCACTTCAGTGCCGACGAGCTGGCCCCGCGCCAGGTGTTCGTGTACGGCGTTCCCGGGGCGTTGTTCGACGCGCTGGCCGCGGGCGCCACGACCGTGCATCAGAAGATCGGAAAGGACAAATCGAGACGCTTCTTCCGCGTAGCGGCGCGAGACGGCACGACGATCGACGTTCTCGACGATTCGTGGGCGCAATACCGTCGGAAGGGCTTCCTTCCTGCGCTGCTGGTGAAACGTCTCGGCCTCGAGGCAGAGTGCGCCGACGGTCTGTTGCGAACCTATCACCACGGCGCTGTCCGGGAGACTCCCGTGACCTGGGTCGTCAGCAGGGCTCTGATGCGCCTCCTTGGACTCTACGTGGCGGAGGGACACTGCGACGCCCGCCAGGCCGGATTCACGTTCTCATCGCAAGAGATGAGCCTCGTCGAGGAGGTGGTCACCACCGCGCGGGCGCTGGGTTTGTCGACCACGGTCGAGAAACGCCCTCGCAATGCCATCCGGGTGAAGCTCTTCGGCGGCCTCACGTCCCTGTTGTTTCCCGCGTGGTGCGGGCGTGGCGCCAAGAACAAGAGAGTGCCGACGTTCGTGTACCGGGCCGACCGTGACCTGCGGCAACACTTTCTCGACGGCCTCTACCTCGGTGACGGCCACCGGGTGAAGACCCGCGAGGTCCTCATGTTCGGCTCCGCCAGTCGAGCGCTGGTCGACGACGTGGAGGTGCTCTGGCTGCTCCAGGGCGTGGTGCCATCCCGTAACGGGCCGTTTCGCCAACGTGGTCTGGGTCGCAACGCCTCCATCTCCTGGAGACTCGATGTCCACGGCTTCGACATTGGCGTTTCACACATCTACAAGCGACGCGACGTCCAGGAGCGCCAGAATCGTTACCGGCTCTTCCCGACCCGAAAGCTGGCGTTCGCAGTTGCGGGAGCGGGCGTGCGGGTTGCGGCGGAACCAGCGTCGATCGTGCGAGCGGCGGGGCTGGGAATGCGCCCCGCCGGAGCCGAGAAGTCCGTCGGCATCGTCATGGGAGCCGCCGTCGGAGCGACCTATGGTCTTCCGCAATTGTCGGCCTTGGCCAGTGGCAGGGTGACACGTCACCTCACGAATCACCTGGTCGATCGAGGATATCTCCTCGAGGTCGAGCCCGGAGGGTATGCCGCGACCCCCAAAGTCGAACATCTTCAGCACGAAGTCGCGGCGGTACGGTCCTTCTGTACTTCGGACCTGTGCCTGTTGCGCGTGAACCAGGTGCGGCGCGTGCGCGGCGCGCATCCGTTCGTCTACGACCTTTCCGTCCCCGGATGCGAGAACTTCGTCGCCGGCGAAGGCGCGATCGCCTGCCACAACTCACGTGGCCAACAAGGCATCGGCATCTCGGCGGCGGCGATGTACGGACAGCTCACCACCGGCAAGCCGATCCGCGTGACCAGCCGCGTGGGCAAGCGCAAGGCGGCCCACGTCTTCGACATCCAGCTCGATACCCGCAAGAACGAGCCCGTGGTGACCCACGACGAGGCTCGGGACGAGTGGCACCAGGAGCACGGGACCCGGGTCGAGCTCGAGATCGTCGCCAACTGGCAACAGGGCAAGCGCTTCGTCAACCGCTACGTCGAGCACACGGCCCTGGCGAACCCGCACGCCACGATCCACTACACGCGGCCCGTCGGCGCGGCGCAGCGCACGAACGCCGACCGGCCGGGCAACGAGACGATGAGCTTCCCGCGGGCCACGAGCGAGCTGCCCAAGGAGGCGGTCGAGATCAAGCCGCACCCCCACGGCGTCGAGCTGGGCGCGCTCATGCTCATGGCGCGGGAGTCGAAGAGCCACGACGTCCGCGGCTTCCTGCAGACAGCGTTCAGCCGCGTCTCGGCCCCGACCGCGGGAGAGATCCTGGCCAGGGTGCCTTGGGGCAAGAAGCCCGTGAGGCCGCGCGTCCTCGGCGCGAATCGCGCGATGGCCGAGGAGCTGCACAAGGCCATCGGCGAGACCAGGCTCATGAACCCGCCGACGAACTGCTTGAGCCCGATCGGCGACGAGCTCATGAGGAAGGGGCTCGTCAGCTTCCTGAACGTGATCGAGAGCGAGGGCGAGAGCGGGGACGAGAACGCCCAGCTCGACCTCGATTCGGCCGGCATGAAGCCGACGAAGAAGGCCGGGAAGGCGGCCGCCGGAAAGCCGCGCGCCAAAGGGGAGCCGGACCCCGCCCAGCCCTCCATCCCCGATGCGCCGCCCGAAGAAGGTGTCGAGAAGATCAAGGGCCACAACTACTTCATCGCCACCGTAACCCGCTCGCCGAAGGTATACCGAGGCAACCCGTTCCAGGTGGAGGTCGGCCTCGCCTACGGCGGGAGCTGGCCCCCCGACAAGACCATCGAGCTGTTCCGCTTCGCCAACCGCGTCCCGCTGCTGTTCCAGCGCGGCGCCTGCGGCATCACCGAAGGCATCGTGCGCACCGACTGGCGCAACTACCTGCTGAGCCAGCCCAAGGGCTCGCTCCCCGTCGGGCCCATGGCGCTTCTCGTCCACATCGCTTCGGTCTGGGTGCCGTTCACGAGCGAGTCGAAGGAGGCGGTGGCCCACTACCCGGACATCATGAAGGAGATCCAGCTCGCCGCGCAGGAGTGCGGCCGCAAGCTGGCCACCTTCATCCGGAAGCGCAAGGCCGCCGACTACCAGGCCCAGCGGCGCAGCATCTTCGAGCTCTACATCGAGGAGGTGGCGGTGGCGATCGGAAAGATCACGGGACGGAAGCCCGGACCGATCAAGAGGGAGTTCCTGCAGGTGGCGCACAAGGTGACGGCGGCGGAGATGAAAGAGGAAGAGAAGGCGATGGAGCTCGAGGCGCGCGAGGCCAAGCAAAAGGCGAAAGAGCGCGCCGAGGCGGAGGAGGATTAACCGTGGCCGCACGGAAGGACGCCGTCTCGAAGAAGACGGCGGCCAAGATCGAAACGCTCGCCCAGGGCGTGTTGAAGACCGTGCAGGGCGGCAAGAACCCGTTTCTCGACATCCCCATCCGCTCGCTCGCCAACGTGAGCTGGAGCGAGAAGCGGCGGCTGGTCGAGCTGGGCAACCAGAAGCAGAAGCGCTACTTCTTCAACGTTGCCATGGCGCGGAAATTCATGCAGACGTTCCTCGTGAGCGAGGCCTGCAAGGAGCTCATCGATTCGGGCAAGACCACCAGCATCCGCGATCTCTACTACGTGACCAAGCACACCATCGGCGACACGCGCCAGAACACCTTCGAGGAGCAGGACGAGTCCGACCCGATCATCGAGGACCTCGAGGTCACCATGGACTCCCTGCGCGAGGAGCTGCACCTCTTCGCCGCGCGCAAGGGCTCGATGGTAGGCCCCATCACCATCACCGACACCGGCGACACCATCGACCTGCGCCGGATGGGCTCCGGCGGCTGGGCCGTGCCGTCGATCGTCGAGGAGAACGTCATCACCTTCCGCAAGCACGAGGCCAAGTACGTCCTGCTCATCGAAAAGGACGCGGTGTGGACGCGCTTCAACGAGGACAAGTTCTGGAAGCGCAACAACTGCATCATCGTCCAGGGCGGGGGCCAGCCGCCGCGGGGCGTGCGGCGGCTCGTGCAGCGGTTGCACCGCGAGCTCAAGCTGCCGGTCTACGTGCTGGTCGACAACGACCCGTGGGGGTTCTACATCTACAGCGTCATGAAGCAGGGCTCCATCAACCTCGCCTACGAGTCGATGCGCATGGCGGTGCCGGACGCGCGGTTCGTCGGCCTGTCGTCCTTCGACAAGGAGAAGTACGCCCTGCCGACCAACGTCGCGATCAAGATGGACGACGGCGACAACAACCGGGCCAAGCAGATGCTCGCCTATCCGTGGTTCAAGCACGCGCGCTGGCAGCGGGAGATCCAGGAGATGGTGAAGAGCGGCCAGAAGTTCGAGCTGGAAGCGCTCTCCCGCCGTGGCATCAGCTTCATCACCGAAGAGTACATGCCGAAGAAGCTGAAGGATCGGGATTGGCTGGAGTAGCGTGAAGCGGGGGGCGGTGCGCGCCCTCGGCCTGCTCGCCGGCGCGCTTCTTCCCGTCGTGGCCGGCGCGCAGCCCCCCGCCTCCCCGGCCCCATCGCCTTCTCCCAGCCTCCCCGCGCCCAAGCTCCAGGCGGTGGAGACCGCCATCAACGTGGCGATGCACCGCTACGGCATCCCCGGCCTCTCGGCGGCGGTGGCGGCGGCCGGCAGCGTGCGCCTCTCGGCCGGCTACGGCCTGGCCGACCTCGAGAACGCGGTGCCCGCGGCGCCCTTCACGATCTATCGCCTGGCCTCGGTCTCGAAGCCCCTCACCGCGACGGCGGTCCTGCAGCTCGCGGCAAGAGGGAAGCTGGACCTCGACGCGCCCGTGCAGCGCTACGTGCCGGCGTATCCGGAGAAGCAATGGCCGCTCACCTGCCGGCAACTGCTGTGCCACCAGGGCGGCGTGCGCCAGTGGACGGACGAGGAGTTCCACAACACGCGGCACTATGCGAGCCTCACGGAGGCGCTCGAGTTCTTCAAGAACGACCCGCTGGCCTTCGAGCCCGGCACCCGCACGCTGTACTCGAGCCTCGGCTACAACCTGCTCGGCGTCGCGGTCGAGAACGCGTCGGGGCAGGGCTATCTCGACTACATGCGCGAGAACGTCTTCACTCCCGCCGGCATGGAGACGGCCGGGCTCGACGACGTCTTCACGCTCATTCCCCACCGCGCCCAGGGTTATCAGAAGGCCCCCGGGGGGGAGCTGTTCAACTCGTCGCTCACGGACACGAGCAACCGCGTGCCCGGGGGCGGGCTGGTCGCGACCGCGGAGGACGTCGCGCGCTTCGCCCTCGCCCTGCACTCCGGCGTCCTGCTCAAGAAGGAGAGTCGGGAGCAGATGCTCGTGCGGCAGCGGACGCGCGACGGCAAGCCGACGGGCTACGGGCTCGGATGGGCCGTCGGGGCGGAGCGCGCGCGGCGCGAGGTCTACCACATCGGCGGCCAGCCCCGGGTCAGCACGGTGCTGTACCTGCTCCCCGAGAGCGGTGTGGCCGTGGTCTTCCTCACCAACCTGGAGGGCGCGGGCACCCCGCTGCTGGAGCTGGCCCGGCAGGTGGCGGGGATCGTGGCGCGCTAGCCGAAGAGCCACCTCACCACGACGGAGCCTCCGATGAAGACCAGGATCAGCGCCGCGACGACGAGCACGCCGGCGGCGAGCTGGCCGAGCGGACCCAGGCGGCTGCGGACCGGCGGGCGGCTGCCGATGGCTTCGTCGACCTCACAGAGGTCGAAGGGCGCCTCGGAACCCTGCGTGAGCAGATAGTCGATGTCCGGCTCGATCCTGGTCGGCGCCACCTCGGTGTGCGGCAGAGGGCGCAGGGCGGCGGCGAGGAACTCGACGCCGAAGCGAAGGTAGCCCAGGCGGCTCCCGACCGTGGTATTGCCATCCGGGTCGCCGGGAATCGTGAGGTGTGCCCCATCCTTCGGGACCAGTCGATCCAGACGCTCGACCAGCTCGCGCAGCTCCGCTTCGCGCTCTTCCTCTAGCTCCACGGACCGTTCCCGATCTCGCGCTTCCGCCGACTCGGCCGCGTCATCGCCATTACAGGATAACCCGACGGGCCGGGCTGGCATCGCCTTTGCTTCTTGACGAAGTGCTATCGTGTGCACATCTTTAACTTCGTGGAGGTACTCATGAACAGTCTCAAGTACGTCGGCGTGGCGCTGACCGCGGGCATCGTGGGGGCCGCCGTCGCGCTTCTCCTCGCTCCCCAGAGCGGCCGCGAGACCCGCCGCAAGCTTGGCCGAAGGCTCGAGGAGGAATCGCGGCGGATGGGCCGCACGCTCAGGAGCGAGAAGGAGAACCTGCTCAAGAAGGGCCGCGAAGCCCTCGACGACGTGTCCGACTACGTCAACGAAGAGCTCAACGTCGCCCAGAAGAAGATTTCCAAGATGGTTCAGGCCTGAAGGCACGGCCAGCGGCCCCCCGATCGGGGCCGCCGGCGCCACTGAGTGTGATACACTCCCTCGGTTGGGGGTCCTTCTAAACCCTTCAACCGGGGGAGGTTCTTCTCATGCGAACGCTCTCCCCGCGACGCGGAAGCACCCGAGACGTCCCTGCCCTAGGAGAGACGATGCCGACCTCCCGTACGAAAAGCGGGCGCCCTGCCCGCGCGAGCGCCCACCGTCCGAAGCCGAAAACGAAGGCCAAGGCCAAGGTCAAGGCGAAGGTGAAGGCAAAGAAAGCCCCAGAGCGGCCCGCGCCGAAGGCCGCGCACCCGCCGTCGCCGAAGCCGGCGGCCGCGCCGGGGCCGGCCCCTGCCAAGGGCGGGCCCAAGACCGCGGCGGGTACGATGCCGCCGCCCGCCGGGCCCGCGCGTCCCGGCGCCGCCGCGCCGGGGAAACCGGCACCGGGCGCCGGCAAGCCCGCCGGCGCTCGTCCCTCCGCAAAGAAGGGCGGCCGCAAGAGCCCGCTGTCCCAGCGCCGCGGACCGAACGGCGAGCTGTTCCAGCCCGGCGACCTGCTGCTACCGACCGGGCCCCAGGGGCCGGACGAGATCCAGTACCTGCTGCGCGGCTCGGTCGCCGCCGAGCACGCGGCCCCCGAGGCGGGCGTGTCCGAGATCGTCACCAAGAAGGGGCCCGAGGCCGAAGGCGACCGCGGCGAGCTCAGCCGCTTCGCGATGGGCCTGGCCGAGCGCTTCGACAGCGGCACGATCGAGCCTCTCCTGCCCACGCGCCCCGTGAGCCGGCGGAACTTCGCCGGCGTCGTGGAGCGCGCCAAGCACCGCCGGCGGGAGATCGGCGCGTTCCTCCGCGGGCTCGACCTCGGCCGGACGGAAAGCTCGCACATGGACTCGCACGGCGAGGCCAGCCTGCAGAGCCTGATGGAGTGGGCGGCGCGGCTCGAGAACCTCGCCGAGGCCGACGAGCCCGACAACGCCGACTACGCGCAGTTTCATCGCGGGATGGACCAGCTCGAGAACACCACCGAGGCGCTCATCGTGGACGTGGAGCTGACGCTGCGACGGCTGCGGGACCGCGTCAAGGCCTGAGCGGAGGGTTGCCCCCGCGGCCGCGGAGCCGGCGCCCGCTCGTCCTCCTGCTCCTGGCCCTCACCGCGGCGACGGCCTGCCGCCGTCACGAGGGTGGTCCCGCGGCAGCCGCGTCGCCCAAGCCGGTGGCCGGCGAGCGCAAGACGATCCTCCTCTCGGGTCCGTGGCGGTTCGAGGCGAGCGACGACCTCGAGGGCGCGGAAGCGCCGGCCTTCGACGATCGCGCGTGGAAGCCGGTGAGCGTTCCCCACACGTGGGGAGAGCGGCCGTGGCGGCGCGCGTGGTACCGCCTGCATTTCGTCGTGCCGCGGGAGGACGTCGGCCGCCCGCTCTACCTCGTCTTCGAAGGCGCGGCCACCTTCGCCGACGTGTACGTGAACGGCACCCATCTCGGCCAGCATCGCGGCGCCTTCACTCGCTTCGTCTTCGACGCCCGCCCCGCGGCGGTGGCCGGCGACAACGTGCTGGCCGTGCGCCTCACCAACGACCCTGCCGACACCGCCGACTCGCTGCCTTCGGGGCTCGGCAAGCAGCTCTACAACCTGTACGGCGGCCTCTACCGCAAGGTCTGGGTCGTATCGACGAGCCTCGTCCACATCGATCCCACCGAGGACGGTTCGCCGGGGGTGTACGTCACGCCGAGCAACGTCACCCCGCAGTCCGCGGACCTCGCGGTGAGGGTGCTCGTCCGCAACGCGGGCGGCCCACGGCGCCCGGTCGAGGTGCGCTGCCGGCTGCTCGACGCGGCCGGTCGGCAGGTGGTCGTGCTCGTGCGGAAGATGGAGATCGACGGCGGCGCGTCGGTGCCGGTGTCCGTCGCCGCGAGGCTGGACCAGCCGCGCCGGTGGAGCCCGTCCGACCCCTACCTCTACCGTGTTCGCGCCGAGGTCGTCTCCGAGGACCGCGTCGTCGACGTGGTGGAGCAGCGCACGGGGTTCCGCGACTTCCGGATCGCGGACGGGCGTTTCCTGCTCAACGGCTCCCCCATCGCGCTGCGCGGCGTCGGCAAGCACCAGGAGACCGAGGAGCACGCCACCGCCGTGACCGACGGCGAGCTGCGGGAGGACTTCGCCGGGCTCAAGGACCTCGGCGTCAACTGCGTCCGCCTCGCGCACTACCCGCACGCCGCGCTCGAGTACGACCTCGCCGACGAGTTGGGCATCCTCGTCTGGGCGGAGAACGGCCACTCCAACCCGTCCAAGATCACCACCACCGGCGACACGATCACGAGGGAAATGGTCCGCCAGAACTACAACCACCCGAGCATCGTCATATGGTCGGTGGGCAACGAGACCGGCTTCGTGCGCGTGAACCGCTACGCGGCGGTAGTGCAGGAGGAGGACCCGCAGCGGCTCATCACCTACGCCAGCAACACGGGACCCCGAGGCAAGCGCTATCCCCTCCTCGATTTCATCGCCCAGAACACCTACCGCGGCTGGTACCGCGGCCGCGCCGGGGAGTTCGCCCAGAAAGCGCGGGAGATGCGCTTCGTGTCCGAGTCGGGAGCGGGATCCGTCATCACCCATCACACCGACTACGCGAACGCGCACCGGGTCGTGGACCGTTTCGAGCCCGAGGAGTACCGGCAGCACGTCGCGGAGGTGCAGTTCCAGGTCGTGTTCCGCGAGCAGAAGGATCTCCCCCTCTTCATGCTGTGGGTCTTCCGCGACTTCGGGATCGACAAGTACAAGGGGCGCAACACGAAGGGCCTCCTCACGTACGCCGGCCTGCGCAAGGACACCTACGCGCTCTACAAGGCGTTCCTCCGTCCCGAGGTGCCCGTCGTGCATCTCACGAGCAAGACCTACTTCCTGCGCCGCGGGCGGGCCGACAATGGGATCAAGGCGTACTCGAACCGGCCGGAGCTGGCGCTCACGCTCAACGGCGAGGACCGCGGGCGGCGGCGCAACGGCCAGTTCCGCCATCTCGACGGCCGCGTGGTGGACAACGTCTTCCATTGGCCGGTCGCGCTGCGCCAGGGGCGCAACGAGGTCAGGGTCAGCGACGGCGCGGGCCACTCCGACTCCGCCGTCGTCTATTTCTACGGGCGTGACGGCGGCCGGGACGCGTCCGGGTCGCCCGCGCTCGTGCAGGATCTCCGGTCGAGCAACCCGGCCAACCCGGCCTTCTTCGTGGACGACGCGCTACGGGAGGAGTGGCCGTTCTACTACGAGTTCGACGGGAGCGCCGACAACACGTTCCACTCGCTGCCGCCCGCCCTCGAGGGCGCGCGCTGGATCAGCACACGCCGGCTCAGCAAGCCGCAGTGCCGCACCGACATTTCGTTCAAGCTGCGCGAAGGGGCGGGCCCGGCCAGCGTCTACGTCCTGTTCACGGAGGGCACCCCTCTCGAGGCCGCGCTCGCCGGGAAGGGATTTCGCGACGCGAACATCACCGGCCGGTGGCGGGACAACGACCTGCGGCTCGTCGGCTTTCGGGCGTGGATGAAAGACGCGAAGGGGCGGGATAGCATCCAGGTGCCGGGGGCGACCGGCGACTACGTGGTGCTCGTACAGCCGAAGTAGGTCGACGAATGCACACGCGTCATTGCCCGAACTGCGACGAGGAGTTCCGGCCGGACATCCCGCGCTGCTCCGACTGCGGCGGTGACCTCGAAGACCGATATGAAGAGGAAGACGGCGAAGCGGGCGGGGCACAGAAGGCGGCCGCGGCCGCGCCGGATCTTCAGGAGCCACCCGCCGAGTACGTGCCCGTGTTCGCGTGCCGGGACTCTCGGTCACTGAAAGAGGCGGCGGGCTGTCTGGCCGCGGCCAGCATTCCCTTCCGGGCGACCGGATCCGGAAGCGGCTTCCAATTGCTCGCTCGTGCGCAAGACGGGCCCACGGCGCTCGCGGCGTTGCGGGGCCGAGAGGGAGCCGCCAGCCCGGACGAAGACTCGCAGCCCTTCGTTGGCGTCGAGGGCGGCGTCTGTCCCGCGTGCGGCGCGACGGTGCCGGCCGGCGTGCTCGAGTGTCCGGGGTGCGCATTGGTCGTGGGAGCCGAAGTCGCCCGTTGCGATTCCTGCGGATCACCGTTGGGCCCGGCCGACGTGCAGTGCCCGGTGTGCCGTGCTCCCGAGGGATGAGACGATTCAGGCCCGAAGTGCGCCGGCGAGGGACCGAGCGAAGCCGCCACGGTGCCCGACGGCGATCGAATCGAGCTTCAGCCAGGAAGCCATCGTCTTCAGCTCGGCGGCCGCCTCCAGAAGCCTCCTCGGGCGCGGCTCGGCATGATCCGCTCGAAGGCTACGAGCAGGGCGACGCCAAAGGCGGGAGCCATCAGCAGCGTGCCCGCGCGGCAGATGCCGCAGAGAGCAAAGCCCAGCGAGGCCGTCACCGCGCGAACGGCGAAGCCCCGCGCGGACCGATCGCGGCCGAGAAAGGCGTATGGCCCGAGCGCAACCAGCAGGAGAGCGGCGATAGAGAAGCCCGATGCGTGCTCATCGATGCGGGGGCGCGGGGCAGTCCTCGAGCCAGCGGTGGTCGGTGAGAAAGCGTTGGACCTCACCGGCGGCTACGCGATGGCCCCGGACGGTCCAGTGGCCGTCGTAGGTGAAGTAGGGCTCGCCCCCCCAGCCCTTGCTCGCCCGGCGCAGGGGCTCGGTCAGGTCCAGGACGGGGATGCCCGCCTGTGCGCCAATCGCCTTCAACCGCTGCGCGACCCGCCCGCGATCCCAGCCGGCTTCGTCCCAGCCGTAGAGGCGCCGGCTCAGGCGCCACGTGCGGTCGTCGATCTCGAGCCGGCTGGGGACGTGCACGACGAGGAGATGGGCGCCGCGGGACCGCGCTTCTCGGTCGGTGGCGGCGAGGATGGCCGCGGTCTTAGCCCACGCGTCCTCGACCTCCTCCACCCTCCGGCGCTCGTAGACCCTCAGCTCGAGCCGCGTGGGCACGCGCGGCATCGGGCGCCACAGGCCCACACGCGCGAGCAGGTCGTGCGCTTCCGGCGCCCCGTACCAGAGCCGCTCGCGCACCCAGTCGACCAGCGCGGAGCCGCTCCGCTCCTCCTCCTCCGCCGCGGGCTCGGACGTGCGCGGAAGCGACGGCTCCTTCACCGGGAGGCGATGGACGCACAGCCGTCCCGCTCCCATCTCGAACACCGGCTTGGGCGCGCCGAAGAACTCCTGCCGGTCGTTGTAGACCACGTCGTTGTAGTAGAAGAACAAGACGACGACCCGCGGCGCGTAGCGGTGGCCCTCCGTTTCGTAGAAGAGGAGCTCCTGGTCGTTGCTGTAGCCGGCGGTGCCCCCGTTGATCACCTCCGCCGGGCAGCCCGCGCCGTTCAGGGACGCCTCGAGGACCTGCGTCGTCGTCTGCGGCAGCGCCACCGTGTACCCCTCGACGAAGGAGTCGCCGAGGGCCAGGATCCGCGCGGTGCCGGGCGGGGCGTCGTAGCCGCGCTCCGGATCGCGCAGGCCATGGCGGTTGATCGCCACCTCCACCGTGTACTCGCGGCGCCGGTAGACGGCTCGCGCCCCCGGAGTCTTGCTCCAGCCGAGGATCGGGTCGTACCCGGTGTAGTTGAGGATCTCCCCCGCCTCCTTGCCGCCACCCTCGCCGCGACGCAGGACGCGCACGGCCGCTTCGAGGACGAGCAGCGTGAGGAGGGTCGAGGCGAGGACGAGCAGGAGCGGAGCGAGGCGTTGCCGGAAGGTCTTCGCCACCGGGGCTGAGCGGCCAGTCTAGCAGGTTGCCCCGGGGCCGCGGGGCGGAGATACTGGCGCGTGATGGAGCGGACCGAGGCGCCGGCAGCCGCGACCGAGGCGGAGCCCGAGGCGCCCCCCCGGCAGACCACTCCGTTCCTCGTCCTGCAGTTCTTCATCTTCCCCATGGCCATCGTGGCGGTGTGCGTCACGGTGTTCGTGATCTTCGGCCTCATCGCCTCCGAGGGGAAGGGCGCGCGCGCCTATCTCGACGAGGTCCGCACCGGAAGCGCCAACCGCCGCTGGCAGGCGGCCTTCGAGCTGTCGAAGGTGCTGCAGGCGCGCAAGGACCCCTCCCTGGCCGAGCCGGGCTTTGCCGATGAGCTGGTGCGCGTCTTCAACGGCGCCAGCGCCGACGATCCACGGGTGCGGCGCTACCTGGCCCTCGCCCTCGGCCGCCTCGGCGACAAGCGGGCGGTGTCCGCGCTCGTCCAGGCCGCCGATCCTCGAGGCGACACCCCCGCCGATCCCGACACCCAGGTCTACGCGGTGTGGGCGCTGGGTGCGATCGGAGACCCGGAAGCCGTCCCGACCCTCGCGAAGCTGGCGGGCAGCGAAGACGCCGGGTTGCGCAAGGCCGCCGTCCATGCGCTCGGTTCGTTCCCGGATGACGCGGCGCGATCCGCGCTCCTCACCGCCGTCAACGACCCGGTCGAGGACGTCCGCTGGAACGCCGCGGTCGCGCTCGCTCGGCGCCGCGACCCGGCCGCGGCTCCCGTGCTCCTCCAGATGATGGACCGCCGTCACCTGGCCACGATCGCGGATCTCGACGCGGAGCAGCGCGAAGAAGCCGTCCTGCAGGCCGTGCAGGCGGCGGCGGTGGTCCCCGACCCCGGGCTGCGCGTAGCGCTCGAGCGTCTGCGTGACTCCGATCCCAACGTCAAGGCCCGCGCGGCGGCGCGGGCGGCTCTGGAGGGCACGGAGCAGTGAGCGCCACCTCGGCGCGGGAGCCGCGACGCAGTCCGGGCATCCTCGCCCAGATCCGCGCCGGCGTGGTGATCCCGGCCTACCGCGCGCGAGAGACGGTGGCGGCGGTCCTCGCCGGGCTGCCCTCCGAGATCCAGGACGTCTTCGTCGTCGACGATGCGAGCCCCGACGCAACCGGGGACCAGGTACTGGCGCTCGCCCACCGCCGGGTGCGGCTGATCCGCCACGACCGGAACCTCGGCGTCGGCGGGGCGGTGAAGACGGGCTACCGGGCGGCCCTCGAGGCGGGTTGTGACGTCATCGTGAAGATGGACGCCGATGGTCAGATGGACCCCGCGTTCCTGCCGGATCTCGTGCGGCCGCTTCTCACGGGCGAGGCCGGCTACGCCAAGGGCAACCGACTCTGGTCGCTGACCGCCTCCCGCTCGATGCCGAGGCGGCGCCTGCTCGGCAACCTGTTCCTCTCCATGGCGACCAAGGCCGTGTCGGGGTATTGGAACGTCCTCGATCCCAGCAACGGCTTCACCGCGATCCGCGCGGACGTCCTGCGCCGGCTCGACTGGGTACACGTCGAGGATCGCTACTTCTTCGAGACCAGCATGCTCCTGGAGCTGCACCTGCTCCGCGTGCCGGTGAGGGACGTGCAGATGCCGGCCCGCTACGAGGGGGTCGCCAGCTCGCTCCGGCTCATACCGACCGCCCTCGAGTTCAGCCGCCGGCTGCTGCGGTCGTTGCTGCGGCGGATCGTCCTCGAGTACTTCCTGCTCGACTTCCGCCCGGGCACGGTCTTCGGAATCCTGGGCGCGGTCCTCGTCCTCTTCGGCACGGGCTTCGGAGGCTACCACTGGTATCAGGGCGAGGTGACGGGCGTGAGCACGCTGCCCGGCACCGTGATGGTGGCGGCGGTCCCGTTCATCGTGGGGATGCAGCTCCTCCTGCAGGCCGTGCTTCTCGACATGGCGGAGGTGCGCAACTTCTCGCCCCTCCCGCCCCTCGGCTAGGCGGCGCCTGGCCGCGAACGGCCTCACTCGACGCGAAGCTTGAGGATGCGGACCGCGGAGTTGAAGTAGACCGGCTCGTACACCGGGAGGCGACCGAGGCCGGCGAGCGCCTCGGCGCCGTATTCGTTCCTCATGGGCTCGTCGATGGCCACGTAACCGATGCCGTAGCGCCGGGCGGCGGCGCGGATGAGATCGGCGTCCCGCGACGTGAGCATGACCCTCTCGACCTCCTTGCGCGCCGCGTAGTCCGCGGGCGGCCGGGCCGCGTCGATCAGGAGGACGCGGCGCCCGGCCCGGGCGGGAATCCAGACGCACGCCTCGTCCCCCGCCAGAAAGACCGCATCGGCAGGGGTGTTGTCCCTCACCCAGGCCGCGTACTCTTCGACCCTCGGTCGGACCGGCGCGAGGCACCAGTTGAAGTAGCGGTCCATGGCGGGCGGGTTCCAGTAGGCGGGAAACGTCAGCGGCAGGCAGGCGGCCATGGCGATCAGGTGGCCCCGTCCGTCGGCGAGGGCCCGCGTCCGCTCGAGATGCCGAGCCAGGGCCGCGAGGGCCGTGCCGGCGGCGACGGCCATGTTGACGCGCACGAAGTAATGGATCTCGTCGGGCTCGGGGGCGATGCCGAAGCGGGCGGCCGCGAGGGCGTAGGCGAGCCATAGGATCCACGCGGCGCCCAGCACGCCCAGGAGGTGCCGGTCCCGGCGTGTGCGTCTCCGCCAGAGCAGGACGGCGCCCACGGTGCCCAGCAGGAGCAGCGGGCCCAGGTCGACCGTCACCCAGTACGGATGGGCCAGCGGGCCGCCGAGTGTCTCACGCCAGATCTGGATCGAGGAGGGATCTTTCCTGAACGGGTCGTAGTCCCGCGCCAGGTGCGCCACATACGGGACGGCGACCAGCCCGGAGAGCGCCAGCGCCAGCGCCAATCCCCCGCCCGCGCGGTGCTCGCGCCGCTGGAGCATGGCCCCCACGACCAGCCCCGCGCTCAGGTAGAGCCAGCCCAGCAGGTAGGCCCACACCAGGAACCCGAGCGTCAATCCGAGGCGCCAGGGCGACGAGCCACGCGCCCTCATGCCGACCACGACACCGAGAAGGCCCCAGCCGATCGCGTGGTTGGGCTTCAGCAGCAGGTTGCCCGCCCAGAGCGCCGGGACCGGCGTGTCTCCGCTCAAGGAGAAGGAGGAGAGGCCCAGGACCGCGAGGACGACGAGCGCGCGCTCCCATCGATCCGAGTCCAGGTCGTCGACACGCAGCCCACGGTAGAGGCTCAGCGCGACCAGCACGATCGACAGAGGAGAGAGCAACCCGTATGTCGCGTAGACCCACCCGGGGTGGAACAAGGCGAGGGCGGCGGCCACGACGCTCCAGAGCGGTTCCAGGTTTCCGAACCTCACCTGAACGTGCTCGAGGGGCGAGTTGCCGGCGGCCACCGTGGCCGCATTACCGATCGAGATCGACCGGTCGGAAGGCTCCCCGAAGCCATAGGGCCGCTTCAGGGGAGCGACGTAGGCCGCCCACGCGACGAGGTTGAGGGCCACGACCAGGCCCGCGGCCAGGGCGGGGTGGGGGCGCCGCCGGATGGCCCACAGGCCGAGCCACCCGAGGAGCACATACGCGACGCGAAACGGAACGTAGGAGCCGGTGAAGGGTGGCGGCGATCCAGTATCCATCTCGGTCGAGCGGGATCAGCCGGCCGACGCCGGCGCCGGCGCCGCGGCGGACGCGCTGGCGGCGCGCCTGATCTCCACGACGTAGAACGGGAGGCCGACGAAGCGATCGATCCGCTCGAGCACGAGGCTCCGGCGCGCCCTCAAGAGGTCGAGCACCCGTGCCCCGCGCACGAACAGCTCGTTCATCCCGACGTAAGCGGTGGCGCGGCCTCCCTTCGTCGCGAACGCGTCGTAGAACTCCTCGATGACCGACGCCCCTTCGGGCCCGCCGTTCGACTGGAAGTCGAAGGGCCGCGCGTAGGTCGGATCCCGGGCCAGGTCGGAGGGGACGTAGGGGGGATTGAAGGTCACGACGTCGAACGCCTCGTCGAGCGCGTCGAAGAAACGGGACTGGACCACTCGGATGGGAGCGCCGTTCAGCGCGACGCAGGCCTGCGCCTGCTCGAGGATCCGCGGGTGGATGTCGGTGGACACGACCTGGCATCCCGTGCGCCGCCAGAGGGCGAGGCCGATGACGGCGAACGCGCCGGTTCCCATGTCCAGCAGCCGGCGCCCAGGGCCGAGCCGCCGGGCCGCGGCCCGGACGAGGAGCGGCGTGGTGACGTCGAAGTACTGGTCGCCGGCCCCCAGCTCCGGGAACTCCACGCCGAAGAGCCGGCGGGCGAGCGGGCGCGAGCGCGAGACGGGCCGCCAGCTCCTCGCCAGCCAGGGAAGGAGCCTCACCGACGTCATGAAGCCGGGAGTCTAGCACGAGCGTTCCGGCCCCCCGGCGGTTGACCCCGCTCGGGCCGGCGGGTAGCCTCGCGAAGCGTCGATGACCGCATGCATCACTCTCGACCTCGAGCCGGACTACGGCGGCCGGCTGGCGCCGACCTACACGGCGTGGGACCCGGACCGGGTGGAAAGGCTCCTGGCCCTGCTCGCGGCCCACGGCGCGCCCCTCACGGTCTTCGTGGTGGGCGAGAGCCTGTCCGCGCAACCCCGCGTCGTCGAGCGCTTGCGGAGTCGCGGCGCCGAGTTCCATCTTCATTCCTTCAGCCACAACCTGTCACAGCCGGACACCCTGGACGAGATCCGCCGCGGAGCGACGGCCTTCGAAGCCTGCTTCGGCCGCCGTCCCGAAGGCTATCGCGCTCCGGAGGGACGCATCTCCGCCGCCGGCTGGTCGCGCCTGGAGGCCGAGGGCTTCCTCTTCGACTCGAGCGTCTTCCCCTCCTTCTGGCCGGCCGCACGCTACCTCCGCTTCTCGCCGCGGCCCTTTCGCCCCGAGGGCGGGCGCCTTCTCGAGCTGCCGATCTCCACCGTGACCGCCGGCCGTCTCATCGTCTCGCTGAGTTGGATGAAGCTGCTGGGGTGGGAGGTCTATCGGCGGCTCCTCGAGCATGCCGAGCTGCCGGAGCCACTCGTCTTCGACATGCACCTCCACGACCTCTGGGAGACGCCCTCCTTCGAACAGCTCCGCGCGCCCTGGCGCTGGATCTATCGCCGCAACCGCAGCGACGGACTGCGGATCCTCGAGGCCTTTCTCCGTTTCCTCGCCGCCCGCGGCCAGCGGCTCACGACCCTGGGCGCGGTGGCCCGCGGCCTCGCCGACACGCCGTGCTGATCCTCGGGCTGTCGACCTTCGGCCAGAACCCGGCGGCCTGCCTGCTGCGTGACGGCCGCCTCGTGGCCTTCGCCGAGGAGGAGCGCTTCCTGCGCGTCAAGGGGGCCACGGGGCGCTTCCCGGGCCGTTCCCTCACCTATTGCCTCCGGGAGGCCGGCGCCCGCCTCGACGAGGTCGCCGCGATCGCGATCGGCTGGAACGCCGAGAAATACCGGTGGCGCATGCCGCTCTTCTTCGCGCGCTCCTGGTGGAAGCACGGGCGGCGGGCGCAGGGGCAGTCCTACGGGGCGATCTGGAAGGAGATCTTCGACCAGCAGCCCGCATCGATCCGTCATCGGCTCACCCTCGGGCTGCGCGGCGCCGGTCACGCCGGCCGGATCCCGCCCATCGAGTTCGTCACCCATCACCTCGCCCATGCGGCGAGCGCCTACTACGCGTCCGGCTGGGACGATGCGGCCATCCTGGTATTCGACGGCAGCGGCGAGGAGCGCTCGACGAGCTTCTTCCGGGGCGAGGGACGCGAGATCCGCGACGGCGGGCACCTCGACCTCCCCGACTCCCTCGGGTGGTTCTACGCCGCGCTGACGGCGTACCTCGGCTTCGTGCCGTATGAAGAAGAGGGCTTCACGATGGGACTGGCTCCCTACGGCCGTGCGCGGCCCGAGATCGAGGAGAAGATCGCCGGGCTGTTGCGCTTCGGCGGCGACGGCCGCTACTCCGTCGATCCGGAGTACACGTTGCTCGGCCGGCACGGCGTGAGCGAGCACTTCGCCGATCAACTGGTGGCGCTGCTCGGCCCCCCGCGGCTTCCCGGCCAGCCGATCGAGGACCGGCACCGCGACATCGCCTTCGCCGCCCAGCGCCGGCTCGAGCAGGCGGCGCTCCGGCTCGTCGAGCACGTCACGGACCGCGGCCGGCGGCGCCGCCTGTGCCTGGCCGGCGGTGTCGCCCTGAACTGCAAGATGAACGGCCTCATCGCCCGCTCCGAGCACGTCGATGCGCTCTTCGTCCAGCCCGCGAGCCACGATGCCGGGACGGCCCTCGGCGCCGCGCTCTGGCTCTCGATGCAGGCCGGAGAAGATCCCCGCTTCGCGATGGACCACGCCCTCTGGGGGCCGTCCTTCCCGCCGGTCGAGGTCGAGAAGGCGCTGAAGACCGCCGGCGTTCCCTACTGCGAGCCGCCCGACGTCCCGGAGCGGGCGGCCGACGCCGTCGCGGCCGGGAAGGTGGTGGCCTGGTTCGAGGGGCGGATGGAGGCGGGTCCGCGGGCCCTGGGCGCGCGGTC
>Ga0070698_100001909_pt1 | contig 23231 bp, 18 predicted proteins | sample KBSK1502metaG_FD_65477 | JGI IMG/M metagenome (GOLD analysis project Ga0070698, IMG submission 65477) | Corn, switchgrass and miscanthus rhizosphere microbial communities from Kellogg Biological Station, Michigan, USA - KBS K1-50-2 metaG | ecosystem: Host-associated > Plants > Roots >...
GCTCATCGACGGCGTCGAGGATCGCATCCCGTTGTTCGCACACGCCCTCTGCGCGTGCCGGGCACAGCTCGCCGAAGCGGCCGGCGACCATGCCGAGGCCGCCGCCCACTACGCCGAGGCCGCCGAACGCTGGCGCGCGTTCCGGCGCGTACCCGAGCTCGCCTACGCGCTGCTCGGCCTTGGCCGGTGCCTCCCTCAGCCCAGCGACGACGGAGCGGAGGGCGCGCTCAGCGAAGCTCGGGAGCTGTTCTCCTCGCTCGGCTACGGGCCCGCCATGGCCCAGACCGACGTGGACTGAGGGGTGACACCTTCTGCATCTGCAGTGACGGATCAGGACGTAGCGGTTTAAATGGCGTCCGCGTGTTCCATTCATGCTGGGGGCACTCACCGATCGGGCATTAACCGAAATCCTGCGAGCAGAGCCTCGTCCGGTGAACCGAGACTACGTTCCCCTTCCCTTGGTCATGACTGGCGCATTTACTGGCGCGCAGGCTGTCCGAAACGCTGTTTTTGCCTGCAAATAGCGTTTTTGCACGCTAGTTCCTAAACCGCGTGCGCATGTTCGATTCATGCCGGGGGCATCTGCTCATACGGGCTTCAGGCTCGTTGGCTCGCTCCGTGTATTTCCTCAACCGCCCACGCGCCCGTTAATCGTCTTAACGGGAAAAGATCAGCGCTAGTGACCCCAAGACCTCCGGTCAAGGCGGCGTGAATGGGCCTGACGGGAGGATGGGCTGACGAACACGCGTAGCGGCCGCCCACCTGTCACATCGGCGCGACCGCCCACGCACGAAGCCGGAGGTCGCCCTCATCCCGGGACACCGGTGTCACGATGTTCGTCGTCCGGGACCCGCCTTTCACCACGTGGACCTGCCTACGCCACGCGGCGCTCTACGGACCTGGACGGAAGGGCAAGGCTTTCGAGCTCGCGCACGTCTCGACCCTGCCCTCCGACCAATCTTTTCGGCTTGGGCTTCCAGCTGCCGGGCAAGAGCGTTGCCGCAATGTCCTGCGCAACGCTTGGGGACGTCCAGTACTCGGAATGGCCAAGACCGGTGTTGAACTGGGTAGCCCACCGGCCTTGCGGCATGCCTTTGCGACCTACCGCCTGGCCGCGTTCGCCATAGAAGTACTGTCCGAACGGGGCGGCTCGTAACGCGGCATCCCAGCCGGAAAAGAACACGTGCTCACGCGAATACTCAAACGAGGCTGAAAACGGGCGCGACTCTTTTCTCTCGCAGAGGCGTTCTGACACGGCAGCGGCAAGAAGAAAGACCTGGCCGATCCGGGCACCAGCGTACTCCTCGTCCGCCTGTAACTCGCGGATCTTGGCAATCGCACTCAAGGCTACGCGGCAACCCAAAGAATGCGCGACCAAGTGGATCGTCTGCGAACTCGATTTCTTCGCGAGAAACGCGGCGAGACGATCTCCCGACCTGCCGGCATCGGGGATGCGACACGCATAAGTCGCCAACGAGATCACCCCAAGAGGGTGGTCTCCCGGCCAATGAAACTCCCAAAAAGGCCCTAGACGCTCAGACCCCCGCACCGAACAATGGCGAAGGAGATCCTGGAAACGCTGATAGGAGCGATCCGCCTTATCGAGTGAGTTGTTGTACCCGTGAATCAAGATGATCACTTCGTCGGCGTCCGATGTCGGCAAAACGTGTGCTCGGACCTTTTGAGGCTCTTGCATACCCCAATCGAGCGGTCGCACTGTGAGCATGTTGCGCAACCTAGTCCCTCAACGGCGCGCGTTCTCTATGACCCGCGTGACATCACGAGCGACCCATGCGAAGACGCCGCCAAGAATGAGTGCCATCAGAACGTAACGGGGATGTGCGGCTGAGCCGATATCTCCCGCATACGCGAACGCGATCCCGTAGAGGCCTGCGAGCCATAGTGCGGCCCCCTGCACGAGACGTCGCCAGTCCTCACCGAGAGTGATTTGGAGCTGGTCAACTCCAACCCTGACTCGCTGAGCGAGGTCCCGAAACGCCTCCCCATCATCGAGATCGGCGTTCAAGTCAGGGCCAGAGCCGAACTGGCCGGCGAAGGCGGCGATAAGGCGCGGATAGCGGAATCGTGACATCAAGGCTAGGTCTGCCGCTGCCCCGAGTTGAGCGGCGAGTTGTTCCGTTGGCAGATTGAAAAGACGCCGGGCATCCCTTCCCTTCCCGAGACTCATTGCGTCTTCCAAATCGTGGAACGCACTCTCCTCCTCGCCGAACTCCTCCGGTCGCCATCCTTTCTCCTCGCGTTCCTCAAGGCGCCTCTCTACCTCGCGGCGAGCCTCAAGGAGCGCCCTTTCTCTCTCGCGCCCCTCAATCCAGTCGCGAGTTCGCGCGTATTGGAAGCGACCGCGGAGATCGAACACCCGCTTCAGAACTTCGATGGTCGCAAACGTTGCTAGGCCGCATAGAACTGCGAACGCAAGTAGATCGAGAACTTGCGAGGAGCTCGAACCCGCATCGCCTAGCCCAAGACTTTCGCTCCAGATCGCTCGCCCGAACGCATACAGGACGACGCTCGCGATCAGAGCCAGGTTGAGCCAGTGGAGAAGAGCGGCCCAGCCCTTCGAGCGAACTTCCATCGCCCGAGTATGAACCAGTTAGATGGCGATCGCACAACCACGACACGGCTGAGGAGATGGCCGAACCAGAGAGGGGACCGGCCATGTCGTGAACCATGATCGGAGTAGTCGGCATCGGCACCGTTTGGAACGCCGGTGGAACGCAGCTGTGGCAACCAACGGCAACCGGCAGCGGCCCGAACAGCGCAGAAGCACCCGTCAACGCGGTCGGTAGCGACTAACGGCAACCAACGCCGCCCACCTGTCACGCCGGAGGTCGCGGGTTCGAGTCCCGTCGGTCCCGTATCCGAATTGCCACGCTCGGGGCCCATTCCGGCCCTTCCGGGACGAGGCGGTTTTACTGCAGACGCGCCGCGAACGAGAATAGGCACGATGTCCGACCAGCTCGACACCGGTGTCGTCACGCTCATGTTCACCGACGTCGAGGGCTCGACCGACCTCACGCGCCGTCTGGGTGACGAGGTCGCCCGACGAACGATCCAGGAACACAGACGGATCGTTCGAGCGAAGCTCGCCCAGCACGACGGACGCGAGATCGACTCCATCGGCGACGGCTTCATGATCACCTTCTCGTCGCCAAGGCGCGCCGTCGCCTGCGCCGTCGCCATCCACAAGGCCCTGGCTGACCACGCTCGCGAGCACCCGGATGAAGAGGTGCGCGTGAGGATCGGACTCAACGTCGGCGAAGTGCTCGAGCGCGGCGGCCATCCGTTCGGCGCAGCCGTCAACGCCACCCAGCGGGTGGCGGCGACGGCGAAGGGCGGTCAGGTCTTCGTCTCCGAACCGGTTCGCCACCTGGCGGGGACGATTCCGGAGGTCATTTTTCGCGATCGAGGCCGCTTCCAGCTCAAGGGGTTCGACGAGAGGTGGCGCCTCTACGAGGTCGATTGGGAGCGCCCGAAGGAGAAACCGCCGCCGAAACGCAAGCCGGAGCCGGCTGCGCGCCGCCGCCGACGGCTGCTCCTAGCCGGTGTCCTGGCCGGGGCCACTGTTCTCGCACTCGCCGCCTTCCTGATCCTCCGCGGGGGCACGGAGACGCTCGATCGCGTCGCGCCGAATTCGGTCGGGATCATCGATTCCGACAGCGGCGAGATCGTTGGGCAGGTCCACGTCGGACGAACCCCTGAAGACATCGCCTTCGGCGAGGGATCTCTCTGGGTGGCGAACCTCGAGAGCGGAACCATTTCCGAGATCGACCCAGGCTCAAGAGAGGAGGTCGCCACCTTCAACGCGGGGGCGAGACCGAGGGGGATCGCCGCCGGAGAGGGCGCCGTCTGGGTCGCAAACGGCTTCGACAACGAGCTCACGATCTTCGACCCGGCCCAGGACCGCGTCGCCGATCGAGTCGCTCTTGCGGGACCAAAGGACGTAGCGGTGGGGTTCGGCGCGGCCTGGGTGGTCAACGTCACGGACACCACGGTCGTCCGGATCGCTCCAGACACGCACGATCCAGAGCGGATAGCGGAAGGAACCGCCCTCGCGCTGGGCCCGAACTCGGTGTGGATCGCAAACGGGAAGACGCTGAGACGATTCGATCCCGAGACGAGAAAGCCGGTTGGGCGCCCGTTCACCCTTCGCTTTCCCGCGACCCAGCTCGCGGTCGACGAAGAAGGAGTCGTCTGGGTGACTCACCAGGGCGACGACGCCGTGTCTCGGCTGGATCCGACCGGAGGCGCCTCTCAGATCGAGGGTGTGGGAGACGGGCCGACGGGAATCGCCGTGGGCGGTGGATCGGTGTGGGTCGCGAGCAGCCTGGGGCGCTCGCTGATCAGGATCGGGCCCGGGAGCCGCAAGGTGGAGCAGGCGATTCCGCTCGGCAGCAGCCCGAAAGGGATCGTCGTCGCCGCCGGCAGCGTCTGGGTGACGACCCAGGCGGCTGGTTAGCCCGAGCCCGGCTTCAGCGCGATCTGGTCGAACGCCGGCATCATGAAGACGCTCGACTGCGAGAACGTGAAGCGGGAGACGCGGTTCGACACCACCTGGATGGAACCATCGAACAGGTAGGGGACCCACGGCACGACCGTCTCCATCAGCAGCTGATCCGTCTCTGCCCAGCACTGGATCTGGGCACCGGCGGTCAGGCGAAGGCACTCCTCGATCTTGCCGTCGACGTTGGGCACGTTCGTCACTCTGTACTTCCACTTCCCGAGCTGTTGCGGGGTAGCGCCGACCAGCGAGCCGGAGAGCCCAAACCCCTGCGGACCGCCGACGAGCGGGCCGTAGAAGACCGAGAACAGACCCGCCCCGTTCAGCGTGTCGGGTAACAGGCCGAGCGCGGGGACCACAGGCAAACGCGACTGCGGCAGGCTCACCTTCCCGAAGTACGTGTCCGGATCGACAGCCTTGACGTCCAGCTCGATACCGATCCGCCGCAGGTTGTCGGCCACGATCTTCGCGAGACGCGGAATGGTGGGCTCGTCGTTCCGTGCGAGTGAAAGCAGTCCGCTACACGCGGGTGCATCGCAGACGCCGTCGTGGTCCCGGTCGTAGCGAGACTTCGCCATCTCTTCCTGCGCGGCCTCGAGGTCACCACGCCCGCCGGGCGTCTCGTACGGGTCGTAGTCGAGGAGGAGGTTGTTGAGGAGCGCGTCGGGCACGATGTGGCCGGCGATCCGGCCCGAGAGACCGACGCGGGCAGTGCGCCGCAGGGCCTGCTTGTCGATCGCCAGGTTGACGGCCTTTCGCACGTGGACGTCGTCGAAGGGCGGGACGGCGAGGTTGAGGCTGATGTAACGCACCGCGTTCGCGACGTGGGCGAACAGCCGCTTCTCGAGTGTGGGATCGGCCCTGTAGCGCGCCTCTTGCTCGGCAGTTGGCACGAGCTGCCCAATTGCGACGTCGAGGCGGCCCCGGTCGACCTTCGCCGCTGCTTTGTCCGCCGAGCTCTCGACGGTGAGCACGATGCGATCGACGTAGGCCGCTCGCAAGGGATCGTTGCGCCACGCCGGGTTCCGCACCAGCGTGATGCCCTTGTCGTACACGTAGCCCGAGGGCAGACGCTGCTTGGTCGGGGCGCGCGAGAAGTCGAAGCCGTCCGAGCCGGCGAGCATGTAAGGCCCCAACGCCACCGGAACTCGCCCGATCTGTTCGTCACCAACGTCCGTGCCGGGCGGGATCGGTGCCGTGAACGCGAACGAGAACCGCTCGGAGAGGTCCCCGACGAGCTCCGCGAGATGGACGACGAGGGTCCGGTCGTCCGGCGTCTCGAGTCCCGAGACGGTGTCAGCCCTTCCGTCCTGAAACTCTCGCGCACCCTCGATCACGAGCATGAAGTTCGTTTCATTTTCCGACTTCAGCCGCAGCGCATACTCGATCGCGCGGACGATGTCCTGAGCCTTGATCGTCACGTCCTCGTATGGCGGCCCATAGCGGATCCCCGGCTTGAGCCGGAAGGTGTACGCAAGCCCGTCCTCGGAGACCGTCGGCAGGGCGACGGCGAGATCCGGTCTCAGGACGCTCCCGCCCGCTTCGGTCGTCGCGCCGCGATAGTTGACGAGCGTCCGGAGCAGACAGCAGCGTTGCAGCTCGGTGATCGGGGGGGCGAACTCGATCTTCGCGGGATCCAGCGACGAGAGCGCCTCGGTGATCCCGATGCGCAGCGTGCCGCCGCGCGGGGTTACGTCGGTCTTCCTCGTTTGCTTGTCGTCCCCCTTGCAGGCGGCGACAAGCGCCGTGAGCACGACAGCCGCAACGCACGCCCGGACCCGCACCCTGCCATGCATACGCCGTTTTCAGGAGAGAGTCAAGCCGCCGAAGGGCCGCATCGACGCGCTCAGGCGCTGGGCATTGCATGGAACGAATCTGGAACGCAGCGGTGGTGACCAGAGGTAATTGCTGACGACCTGAGCGAGCCGACAGCTCCTTTGATGCGACTAGATACGACCAACGCCGATCAACGGCAAACAGTGCCGCCCAACTGTCACGCCATAGGTCGCGGGTTCGAGTCCCGTCGCTCCCGGCGAGCACCGCGTCGGGGGATGTAGCAGTGGTTTCCTAAACCCCGTGCCCATGTTCGATTCATGCCGGGGGCATTAGGGCCTCGCCGCGCCCGGGTTGCAAACACGGCCGTTCGTCGAGTCGGCGCCTCGGACCAAGTCTCGTCACGCCGACGCCGCAAGAAGAGCCTCGCCCTCGCGGGCGTAGCCTGTCGCGCCGGCTTCTCGATAGAACGCAAGCGCCCGGTTGAGCTCCGCGTCCGCCTCTGGGCGTCGTCCTTGTTCGACGAGTTGCTTCGCCGCCCGCAGCCGCGCATACGCTTCCCCCAATCGGCAGCCGATATCGCCGAGCACGTCGGCGGCACGCCCGAGCTCACCGGAGCAGATGGCCGAGGCCGCTTCGACCCATGGGGTCGCCCACGACTCCTCGAGCAACGGCTCATACTCAGCCTGGAACCCGCTGTCCCGCATGAGCCAGGCAGCGTCGACCACGGTCATGTCGTTCGTTGCGACGATGAGCCGAACGCCCAGCTCGAGCGCCTCACGGGCCAGAGTCGCAGCTTCGTCGCTTCGGCCCGCTTCGAGAAACACGGACCCCGAACCGATGAGCGCTGGCGCCATCACCTGTGCATCTCCGCTAGTCCGAGCGAGCATGAGGGATTGCTCCACGTCGGCGACCGCACCCGGCAGATCACCGGAGGCGCGGCGGATCGTTGCACGGAGTAGGCAACACGAATAATCGGTGTAGTGCCGATTGCCGGCTTCCGACTCCGCAATCAGCTCACTCGTTACGCGGCTGACTTCCGCCCAGTTGCCGTCCATCAGGTCGAATTCCAGGCCGAGGACTTCAATCCAGCGGAGCCTCGAGGGGGTGGCGTGCCGTTCAGCGTTCCGCTTGATCGCAGCCAATGACTCGTGAGCGGCGTCGAGTTGCCCCATCGCGATCTGGACTACGCAGAGGTTGTTCCAAGCGGTATGGATCTGCTCGAAAGCATGGATCTCCGAGGCAAGGGCGATCGCCTGCTCGAAGTCGGCGAGGCCCCCGGCGTCGCCGGAAGCGCACCGCGCGAAACCACGCAAGTCGAGCAACCGGGCGCGAACTTCATCGAGACCGAGACGCTCGGCGCCGGGAAGGCCCTCGTCGACCAGGGCGATGACGGCTCCCGACTCGCCGTCGAACATATGCCTGCCGGCTTGAGCGGCGATCGCCCACACCCTGGCAGCAGATTCCTCCCGGTCACCGACGAGCTCGAGCGCCCTTCCGATGTACGCGTTGTGCTCGGCGACCTCGCCGTGCTGCCAGTGGCAGCGCCCTGTCACGACGGCCGCATGCGCCGCGGCTTCCAAGTCGCCGGCGGCCTCGAGCTCGTCAACCGCAGCTTCGAGCATGTCCAGCCCCGTGCCGTCCGTGTTGAAACGAGCTCGTCCGCACCGAAAGTGCAGGTGCGGTAGTCCCGGATCGTCCTCCGGCCACAGCTCGAGCGCCTCGGTGTAGAAGCGCGCGGCGGCGGGCCAGGCTTCGAGTGACCATGCGCGATCCCCGGCATCGCGCACCGCAAATCGTGCGCGCTCGGAGAGCTCGCCGGCCTCTCTGCCTGCCGCCCGGGCGAACTCGAGAGCGCGCGAGTAGTGCGACGCGAGCATCTCCGCGTGGTCGTCGGAGCGGCCGAGCCCCTCGACCCACTCGGCCGCAGCCCGGTGCTTGTCGACGCGCGCCGCGCGCGGGATCTGGCCGTAGGCGACGTCCCGGACCAGGAGATGGCCGAATGCGTACTCGCCCTCGCCCTCGACCGACGAACGCCTTGCCCGCCGAACGAGCTCCTTGCGCTCGAGCCCGAGCAGGGCCTCTTCCGCCGGGCCGCGCTCGAGCCCACCGATCGCCCGGAGCGACCCCAGCCAGAAAACCTTTCCGACCACCGAGGCGTCCTGCAGGAGGGCCTTCTCCGAGTCCGACAGGCCGTCGAGGCGGGCCGCGATGATTCCCTGCACCGTCTCGGGTAACGGCAGGTCCTCGGCGTCGCCTCGCTCCACGAGCATCCGTGCGTACTGCTCGGCGTACAACGGGTTCCCCGCGGCGCGTGCAAGCAGGACGGACTGCGTCTGAGCAGGCAGGACCGCCCGCTCGAGCAACGCGGAAAAGAGCCGTGCTGTGTCCTCGTCCTCCAGCGGCGGCAGGGAGAGCGTCGAAGCGTTCGCCTTGCCCCCACCCCAGCCCGGCCGGCGCTCCAGCAACTCGGGCCGGGCAGTGCAGAGCACGAGGATGGGCGCAGAGCGCGCCCAGTCCACGAGGTGGTCGATGAAGTCGAGCAGACCGTCGTCGGCCCAGTGGAGATCTTCGAAGACGAGAACGAGGGGATGCCGGTCAGCCAGCGCTTCGACGAAGCGCCGCCAGGCGGAGAAGTTCTCACCCGGAGACGCACCCGCGACCTCGTCCGTCGTCTGTAGCCCGACGAGGTTGCCGAGACGTGCCGAGAGCCAGTCGGCCTCACTCTCGTCGGCGGCCACCGCTGCGACTGCGGCTCGCAGCTTGCTCTCGACGTCCGCCTCGGAGTCGGACTCCAGGATTCCCGCCTCCGCCTTCACGATCTCGGCCAGCGCCCAGAAGCTAACGCCTTCGCCGTACGGCAGCGAGCGGCCTTGACGCCAGGTCGTGAAGTCGGGCTCGGCCGCGATCGACTGGAAGAGCTCGCAGAGGAGCCTGGACTTGCCGATCCCCGGAACCCCGACGAGCGTCACGAGCTGGAGCACCTCCGAGCGGGCCCGCCGGAGCGCGTCGCGGAGCGCATCGAGCTCGCCCTCGCGGCCGACGAGCGGGGCTCGCGCTTCGGCCAGATCGACGCCGTAGCGCGAGCGTGGCGCGACGACTTCCCAGACCGGGATCGGCTTCGACTTACCCTTGGCCTCAACCGGCTCGGCCTCGCGGTACTCGATCACGTGCTTCGTCGCCCGATAGGTGGTCTCGCCGACGAGGATGCCGTTGACCGGCGCTGCCGACTGGAGGCGGGCGGTCGTGTTGATGACATCGCCGGCGGCCATGCCCTCCCCTTCAGCCGTCCGCGCGCCGAGCGTGATCAGCGCTTCGCCGGTGTTCACCGCCACTCGCAGCTGGAGCTGATCCTCCTGCTCGCCGACCCAGTCGAGGATCGCGAGCGCCGCGCGGACGGCGCGCTCAGGGTCGTCCTCGTGAGCGGTCGGCGCGCCGAAGAGCGCCATCACGGCGTCGCCGATGAACTTCTCGACGGTGCCGCCGAAGCGCTCGAGCTCTTCGCGCAGCAGGGCATGGAACGGCGCGAGCAACCCGCGCACGTCCTCGGGATCGAGCTGCTCGGAGCGAGCGGTGAACCCGACCAGATCGGCAAACAGGACGGTCACGACCTTGCGCTCTTCGCGCGCCGCGGCTCGGGAAGCCTCGAGGGCTGCGCCGCAGGCACTGCAAAAACGGGCGCCGGCCGGATTCTCATGCGCACAGCTCGGGCAGACGATCACGCTCAAAGCCTACGACCGCGCACGGCATGCTTCTAGCGGACTGGCGCAAACACTGGCGCGCGGGCGGTTAGAGGTGAGCCTTTTAACTGCAAATAGCGTTTCCGCACGCTAGTTCCTAAACCGAGTGCGCATGTTCGATTCATGCCGGGGGCATCACCGCTACGCTACCGCGACGGCTGGCTTCCAAGCAGTTAGATCGACGCCCACGCCAGCCCCTGACCTCAAGGCCGAGTCGACCAGACTCGAGCTGGCTCACCTCATCTAAGGAGCGACCCGGAATGACCGGAAACGAGAATCGAACGAAGCGACGTCTTGCTCTCGCGGCCCTGGCGACGGCGCTCGCAGTCGCGGCGACAGTCCAGGTCGCCTCAGGCGTCGCGAAGACGCGTGCGGCCACGGGGTCGCTCACCTTCGAGGCCGCGCTTGGGATGACTTCGACGCCCGGTCCGTGCCCGCCCGGCTCGCCACCGGGGGCTGACTTCTGCTCCGCGCGCACGGGCGGCGGGGCCGTCCGCGGCCTCGGCGAAGTCTCGGAGACGTACACGTTCTTCGTGCAAGAAGGAGACTGTGACCACGTGTTCGAGACGACAGTTCGTCTTGAGGTCGCCGGCAAGGGCGAGCTCCAACTTGCGGTCGACCGATACCGGGGGGAGTGCATCTCGTCGGCGTTGAACCTGAGCCGCGCGTTCACAATCACCGGCGGCTCGGGCATCTATGCAGGAGCCTCGGGAGGGGGCACGGTGAATCATCAGGCCTCTGCCACGATGAGCGGCGGAGCTACCGGGACGGACACGTGGACCGGCACGCTGAATGTGCCTGGTTTGGAATTCGACGTGACGCCGCCCACGCTCAGCGGCGCCGTCAACAAGACAGTTCGGGCCCGAAGGGGGGCGAAGCGCATGCGCGTCACCTACAGGGTCACCGCCAGCGATGCCGTCGACGGTTCGGTCCCGGTGTCCTGCCGGCCGAGGTCGGGCAGTCGCTTCAAGATCGGTCGCACTTTCGTCAACTGCTCGGTGACGGACACCAGCGCGAACACGATGGCGGGACGCTTTAGGGTGACGGTGAAGCGCCGCACGGGTTAGGCCGCCTCTAACTCGGCTTTCTCGACGGAATCTGGTTCCGGCTCGCGCGTGTGCGTGTGGCCCACCAGATGGCCGTCGGGGATCGTGGCGAAGTCGCGAAGAGGGTTCTTCCAAAACGTCCGGACAGCTCTACTAGTCAGCCCACCAGTCGCGCTGGCCATCGACGTCTTCGCGCGGAGCCTCACCGAGATTGGGCGCGCCGATGACGAGGATCTCGAGGCCCTCCGGCCCGGCCTCGTAGCCTCGCCACGTACCGGGCGGGACGCGCACCGCGTCCCATTTCTTGAGCTCGACGATCTCGTCGTCGACCTTCATCCGACCGCTCCCGCGCACGACCACGTACACCTCCTCCTGCGTCTCGTGCGTGTGGCCGTACGGAAAGCGATAGCCGGGCGGGACGCGCTGGTAGCTCAGGGCGGATTTCTCGAGCTCGAGCGCCTTGGTCGCCGAGCGGAACTCCAAGTCCGGCGCGCCGTCGAACTTAAAGCCCAGGTCCTCCAGATCCTTGATGTTCCTGAGCGTGAACGGCACGGCGCAATCCTATGGGTCAACCACAGTTTCAATCTGTACTTCACGGACAGCTCTACTAGCGCCAGGAGAATGAGTGCGTGGCACATCACAAGCGTGACTGTGAGGCGGTTCAACGTCCGCTTCGAGAACGTGCCTGCGCCACGGTCGATGGCCGAGGCGGAGGAGGGCTGACGACCTCATCCGCGGGTAAAGCAACAGCGCAAGGCAAAGCAGTTACGGTCCTCGCGCTCATGGCTGAGGAATCGCGACTCAGGGTCGCGCGGCGGCAGATCCTGGCGTTCCGACGACGAGTCGGCGCGCTCGACGAGCGAATGCCAATGGGCTCGCAGTCGCTGCGGCGCGCGGCCTGGGCCGGGCTGCAGGACAGCATGCCGAGAGCCGCGCTGCTCTCGTTGCACGCGCGGGTAAACGAGGTCGAGTCCTCGACGTGGGAGGATCCGTCGCTCGCCCAGCTCTGGGGCCCTCGTTACCACACCTACGTCGTCCCGAAGCGCGACTTCGCGCTGTTCTCGCTCGGGAGGCTTCCCGACAACGCCAAGGGCCGGCTCCGGGCCGAGCGGATGGCCGAGCTGCTGCAAGCCGTGCTCAGCGACAGGCGGGTGACGGACCGCGAGGCCGCACGCGCGCTCGGCGTCGGCAACGCGATCAGGTATGCCGCGACGACGGGCACGGTGGCCATCCGCTGGGAAGGCGCGCGTGCGCCGACGGTCTGGACGGTCGCCGCTCCCGAGATCGCCGCGGCCGACGCGTGCCGCGAGCTTGCTCGACGCTACCTCCACATCTTTGGGCCGACCACTGCCGACGGGTTCGCCCGCTGGGCCGGGATCTCGCGACGCGCGGGGGCCGCTGCATTCGCCTCACTCGAAACATCGTTGCTGCCGGTTCGATCGCCACTTGGCGACGAGTGGCTGCTCGCAGAGGACGAGCCGGCGATTCGCGCGGGCGAGACGGCCGCCGCGCCGGCGCGCCTCCTGCCAAGCGGCGATGCCTACTTTCTGCTCGACGGAGCAGAGCGGGAGCTACTCGTTCCGCGCGAGGATCAGCGGCAGCGTCTTTGGACGCCCCGCGTCTGGCCGGGCGCACTCCTCGTCGAAGGCGAGATCCGCGGAACGTGGAGACGGGCGCAGCACACCGTGCGGATCGACGCCTGGGCACGTTTCTCGCGCCGAACGCGCGACGCGATCGAGGCGGAAGCCGGCGCCCTGCCGCTTCCAGGCCTCGAACGACCAATCGAGGTAATTTGGAACACATGATCGCGCCCGAAGCACGGCTCGCGGAGCTCGGCATCGAGTTGCCCGTTCCGCCGACGCTGCCCTTCACGCCACGCCTCAAGCCGGTCGTCGTCCACGGCGGTCTTGCCTATCTCTCTGGCAACGGCGACCTCGGCTGCCTTGGTCGCGTAGGAGACGATGTCGACGTCGAGCGGGCGGCGCTCGCCGCGCGAACGACCGCACATCTGATGTGCCTCAGCTTGCGTGACGAGCTCGGTTCGCTCGACCGGGTCGATCGCTGGCTCAAGGTGCTCGTCCTCGTGCGCTCAGCGCCAGGCTTCGGCGACCAGCCGGCAGTCGCAAACGGATTTACGAACGCGATCGCGGAGATCTGGGGCGACGAGCGCGGTTTGTGCGCCCGAAGCGCGATCGGCGTCGCAGAGTTGCCGAGCGGGATGGCCGTCGAAGTCGAGGCGCTCGTTGCGCTCGTCGACTAACCGCCGGAGTACCTCGCCTCGGGTAGGGGCCACCGTCGTGTCGCTATGGCGCTACCCGGTCAAGTCGATGATGGGTGAAGAATTGAACGCGTCAGTCATGACAGAGCGTGGATTGCTCGGCGACAGGGCTTTTGCCGTTGTCGACTCCTCGACTGGGAAGGTCGCAAGCGCGAAAGAACCGCGGAAGTGGGCGAAGCTGTTCGACTTCCGCGCCGCCTACGTCGCCCCTCCAGGCAACGGCGGAAGGCTGCCGCCCGTCCGGATCACACTCCCGGACGGCACAGCCTTCACGACCGAGGAGAGCGATCTCAACGAGTCGCTGACCCGCGTGCTCGACCGGGACGTGGTCTTCGCAACGTCGGCGCCCGACGCGCCGAGCCTCGAGGAGTACTGGCCGGACATTGAAGGCCTCGCACACGAGGAGGCCGTGACCGAGGAGACGATGGCCCCAGGCACGTTCTTCGATTCCGCTGTCATCCACGTGCTCACGACGGCGACGATCGACCGGCTGGGCACGCTCTATCCCGAGGGCCGCTTCGAAGCTCGGCGATTCCGCCCGAACATCGTCGTCGGGACGGAGGATGGCGAGGGCTTCGTCGAGAACGACTGGGTCGGGCGGACGCTCGCGCTCGGCAACGAGGTTCGCCTCGACATCACGAAGCCGTGCTCTCGCTGCGTCATGACAACGCTCCCTCAGGGTGATCTCCCCAAGGACCCCGGGATCCTGCGGGCTGCAGCGATGCACAACGAGGCGAACGTCGGCATCTACGCCTCTGTCATACGAGGCGGGATGGTTCGACGCAGCGACCCGGTCTGGCTCGAGTAGCCCCTAAGCCGCGACGCCGCTGAACTGCGGGATGATCTCCTTGCCGTAGGCGGCAAGCGTTTCGTCCTGGCCCTCGGTCATCAGGTAGATGTTGAACTGGTCGACGCCGATCGACTCGAGCTCCTTCAGCTTCTCCGTCGCCTGCTCGGCGGTCCCCAGCACGCAGAAGCGGTCGCAGATCTCGTCTGTGACGAACTCGCCGTGCTTGGCGCCAACCCGGCTGTGGTCCTTGTAGTCGTAGAACTTCCGCGCCTTCACGTAGTCGGTCAGCGCCGCCGGGATCTCGGAGTCGAAGCCATAGCGCTCGATCAGGTCCATGACATGGTTCGAGACCATCGCCGGGAACCAGCGCACCTGCTCGCGCGCGCCGGCGAGGTCGTCCGTGAGGATGCTCGGCGCGCAGACGATGCACTCGAGCGCGTCGGGGTCGCGGCCCTCCTCGGTGGCCGCGGCACGGGCCGTCTCCATGAGCCACTGGATGATCTGCGGGTCGGCGAGCTGGATGATGACGCCGTCGCCGACCCGGCCCGCGACGCCGAGCGCCCGTGGCCCGTAGGCCGCGACGTGCATCGGGATCTCGGGTAGCTCGCGGGCCCACTCGAGCGTGAGGTCCTTCTCGTTCCACTCGACTGGGCGGCCGTTCATCAGGTCCTTCATCATCCGCAGGCGCCGCTCGAACTCGACGATCTTGACCGGCTTCAGGCCGACGACGCGCCGCGATGAGTCGCCGCGGCCGATGCCCATCACCATCCGGCCCTTGGAGACGTCCTGCATGGTCGCGTACCAGCTCGCCGTGATCGTCGGGTCGCGGATGCCCGGATTCGTGACGCAGTGGCCGAGCTTGAGGGTCTTCGTCTGGGCCGCAGCGAGCGGCAGGAGCGCGTAGGACTCCTGCCAGAGGATGTGCGAGTCGTACGTCCAGCCGTACTCGAAGCCGTGCTCCTCGGCGCGCTGGAAGAGCTCGATCAGGCGCCCGTAGGGCGGGTCCGGCATGACTGTGACGCCGAAGCTCAGCAAGGTTCGGAGCATACTCCCGGCGCAACCGGGAACGGCTCCTCAAGTCCCTTGTGCCGGGACTGTGTCAACTGTGTGTCAAAGCACGACGGCACGAGAGCGCCGCCAAAACTCGGTCGTACGCTCGCGGGGCGGAGGGTGAAATGTCCAGGCGAGATGCACGACTGAAAATCGCTGCGACCGGTTAGCCACCGGTTCCGGTTCGAGTCCGGCGCCCTCCGCCGCAAGTCGCTGAGGTTGCGGGCCGGAGCCGGGCGCAAGGTACTGAGCTAGAGTGTCAGCTTCAGTCGTGCGCGGGGTGGCACCCCGCTTCACCCGGCTTCGACCCGCCTCCCGGCGGGTCGTTGTCTTTCTACAGTCGCCCCGCGACCCAGGCGATAGTCCGGCCGGCGAGGCGGTCGAGTGCATGCACCGCGAGCTCGAGGTGCTCCTCCTTCGTGTCCTCGAGCTTCGTGTGCGAGAGGCCGCGCAGGCTCTGGACGAAGAGCATCACCGTGGGCACTCCCGCGCGCGCGACCTCGGCTGCGTCGTGCAGGGGGCCGCTCGGGAGCCGATGCGATGTCTCGGCGACCTCCCGGATCGACTCGTCGGCGAGCTCGATCAGGTCGTCGTCGAAGAGGATCGGCTCGATCTGCCAGATGCGCTCCCACTCGACTTCGATGTCCTCTTCCTGCGCGATCCGCTCGGAGGCTGATTTCGCCTCGACGAGCATCGAGGCAAGGGTCGCCGCGTCGAGGTTGCGCTGATCGAGCAGGCACTGGGCCGTCTCGACGACCGACGTGACGATGCCCGGCTTCGTGACGACGCTGCCCATAGTGCAGACGGCCCCGGCGCCCGTGCGCTTCGCGATCTCACGGATCTCGAGCTCGAGCTTCGCAGCGCCGGCGAGCGCGTCGCGGCGCTTGTCCATCGGCGTCGAGCCGGCGTGGGCGGCCTGGCCGCGGAACGTGATCTGGTGGCGCTCGACGCCGAAGGTGCCGAGGACGACACCGAGCGGCAGGTCGAGCGATTCCAGCACCGGGCCCTGCTCGATGTGGAGCTCGAGGTAGGCCGCAGCATTCCCGAGAGACGCCTCGGATGCCTTGTCGAGATCGACACCGTGCTCGGCGAGGACGTCGGGCAGTGAGTTCCCGTCAGCGTCCCTCCGCGCACGCAGCTCCTCCTGGTCGGCCATCGATCCGGCCGCGGCGCTCGAGCCGAAGAGCGAGCGGCCGAAGCGCGCGCCCTCCTCGTCGGCCCAGTTGACGAGGCGAACGGTCGCTGCCGGCTCCCCCTCCTCGGCGAGGCGCCTCATCACCTCCACACCGGCGACGACGTTCAGCGCCCCGTCCAGCCAGCCGCCGTTCGGCACCGAGTCGATGTGCCCGCCGATCAGGACCGCCTGCTCGGAGCGACCCGGCAGCGTCCACCACTGGTTGCCGGCCTCATCGACCTCCGCCTCGAGCGGAACCTTCTCGTCCAGCCAGTCCTTCGCGCGCACCCACGTGTCCGTCCAGGCGACGCGCTGCGCGCCGTCGGCGTCGCCGGTCAGCTCCTGCAACTCGCGGAGCTCGGCGACGGTGCGGCTCGGGTCGAGTGGCATCGCGTACGAGCCTAAACTTCACGCCATGTCCGTACTGATCAAAGGCGGCCGGATCTTGACCGCAGCCGACGACTACGTCGCCGACATCTACGTCGAGGACGAGACGGTGACGCTGATCGGCGAGTTGCTCGACCAGCCGGCGGACAAGGTAATCGACGCGACCGGGAAGTACGTGCTGCCCGGCGGCGTCGATCCGCACACGCATCTCGACATGCCGTTCGGCGGCACGGTCACGATCGACGACGTCGAGTCAGGCCAGATCTCCGCGGCGTTCGGCGGGACGACCTGCCATGTCGACTTCATCATCCAGCCGCAGGGCATGTCGTTCTCGGCCGCCTTCGAGGAGTGGAAGGCGAAGGCGAACGGCAAGCAGGTGATCGACATGGGCTACCACATGGCGGTCACCGACCTGAAGGAGGGCGGAACGCTCGAGGAGCTGGCGACGCTGCCCGACCAGGGGATCACGAGCTACAAGCTCTTCATGGCCTACAAGGGCGCGCTCATGGTCGACGACGAGACGCTCTTCCGCGTCATGCAGGTCGCCGCCGAGACCGGCGCGCTCGTGATGGTGCATGCCGAGAACGGCGACGCGATCGACGTGCTGGTGAAGGAGGCCCTGGCCGCCGGCAACACCGAGCCGCGGTTCCATGCGCTAACGCGGCCCCCGGAGACGGAAGGCGAGGCGACGAACCGGGCGATCCAGCTCGCGCGCGTCGCCGGCTGCAAGCTCTACGTCGTCCACGTCTCGTGCCAGGAGTCGGTCGAGCCGATCGAGCTCGCGCGCGAGAAGGGCTGGGACGTGTGGGGCGAGACGTGCACGCAGTACTTCTTCATCGACTACTCGTTCCTCGAGCGCCCCGACTTCGAGGGCGCGAAGTACGTGTACACGCCACCGCCACGGGCGAAGGAGAACCACGACGTTCTGTGGCGCGCGGTTGAGAACGACGTCTTGTCGGTGATCTCGACCGACCATTGCGCCTTCCTCTGGGACGGCCAGAAGACGATGGGCCGCGACGACTTCTCGAAGATCCCCAACGGCGCGCCCGGCCTCGAGAACCGGCTGCAGATGGTCCACGAGTTCGGCGTGCGGGCCGGCCGGATCTCGTTGAACCGTATGGTCGAGCTGCTCTCGACGAACCCCTCGAAATACTTCGGCCTCTATCCCCGTAAGGGCACGATCGCGGTCGGCTCGGACGCCGACCTCGTCGTGTTCGACCCGGAGCGCAAGGTGACGATCTCAGCCGCGACGCACCATTCGAAGAGCGACTACAACATCTTCGAGGGCACCGAGGTGACGGGCGCACCACAGGTCGTCCTCTTGCGTGGCCGAGTGCTCGTCGAGGGCGACGAGCTCGTTGGGCAACCAGGGTTCGGCGAGTTCATCCGCCGAGCGCGCTTCGGAGAGGAACTGCGAAGAGCCGCGGCGGCACCGGTCGGCTAGTCAGTCAACGCCTTTGTCGGGGTAGCGGGGCCAGATCTCACGGGGCGCCGGCTCCTCGAAAACACGCTCATAGGTCGCAAGCGTCCGCGCGTAAGCCTCATACGGCGAGCCGACCGAGCCCTTTGTCCTCGGCACGTGATGGACGAAGAAGCCCACTGCCTCGCTGCAGAACCGAGCGTAGTCCTTCGTGAAGAGAATGAAAGCGTGCCACAACTTGTCGACGACGCCGGCCATTCCGTAGACACCGTCAGGGTCGAGCGCGCGGAGCGCGAGGTAGCGCTTGAGCTCGCGCTCGTGTGTGTGCGCCGTCTCGGGCGTGAGGCCGTAGGAGTCCGCGTAGTGCGCGACGATCTCGTCCAGGTCGTAGGAGAGCACGCGCTCGACGACCGGATTCGCGCGCTCGACCACGGCCACGGCTACCCGTTCAGGATCGAGGCCTCACGTGCATTTGATCGCCCCTCCCTGGCCGCCTTTCGTGTCCTCGGCCAGGTCTTCGGGCACGTCTAGATCCTCGAGTGTCTCCTCCCGCTCGGTCTCGGGCTCAGGCTGCGCGGAATCGTCGTCCATTGAAGGCTCCCTTCTGATTGGTCCGCCGGCCGAATTGCGCCAGTGACGACCATTCAAATGAATGGCGCAGAGGAAAGCAGGCGTCGAAGCTAGCCCGCAACCGCGTACAGATGCTTCTCCTCCGGTAGGCCGCTCAAGGCATGGACTCCCCGGTCTTCGAACTCGAGGCCGGACCCGGCGACGAGGTCGCGGACGGTCGCCGAGACGAGAATCTCGTTGGACGCTGCCTGCGCGGCTATGCGCGCGCCGGTGATCACCGCGATCCCGCCGACCTTGCTGTCCATCTGCTCGCATTCACCCGTGTGGAGGCCCGCGCGGATGTCGATGCCGAGCTCCTGCACAGAGTCCCGGATTGCGCGTGCGCACTCAATTGCGCGGGCGGGACCGTCGAAGCGCGCGAAGAAGCCGTCGCCGGCGGTGTCCATCTCGGTCCCGCGGAACCGGGCGATCTGCGACCGGACTCGATCGTGGTGCGCCCCGATCAGCTCGCGCCAGCGTGAATCGCCGAGCTCCACCGCCTTGGCCGTGGACTCGACGATGTCCGTGAAGAGAACCGTCGCGAGGACTCGGTCCGGTGCTGGGGCCTCCCAACCGCTCGTCCAAATCTCGGTGAGAAACCCCTCGATCTCGCCAACGATCGCCTCAGAGTCTCCGACCCACGGAAGGTGGTCATCACCCGGAAGCTCGACGTACCGCGCTCCGGCTATGTGCTCGGCGGCGTAACGCGCGTTCTGCACGTCGACGTTCAGGTCGCCCTCGCGATGAACGATGAGCGTCGGAACATGGATCGACGGCAAGAGTGCCCGCGTATCGATTTCTACGTTCATTCGCTGGAGATCCGCCGCCGCGGACGGGCTGGCACTCAGCCGCAACCGTGTCGCGTACCAGTTGCGGAAGGCACCGTCCCCGAGCATGCTTGGAGCGTCGTTCTCAAGCAACTCGTCGCAGAAATCCGGCGAGCCCCAGCGCTGCTCGATCTCCGCGATCGCTCGCTTGGCCGACTCGTGGCGGGTCGGAAACCGTCCTTCAGCCATCCAGTCCCAGGCGAGAAACGAGCCATACATGATCAGCGCGGCCGTTCTCTCGGGGTAGGTCGCCGCGAAGAGCGCGGACATCGAAGCGCCCTCTGAGTAGCCGATCACCGCGGCTCTCCTCGACCCGATCGCGTCGAGGATGGCGCGCACGTCGTCCATCCGGGTTTCGAGCGTCGGCACACCCGTCACTCGGTCGGAGAGGCCCGTGCCGCGTTTGTCGAACAAGATCAGGCGGCTGAACGATGCGAGCCGCCTGTAGAACGAAGCAAGCCCCGGCTCCTCCCATCCGTACTCGACGTTCGAGATGAATCCGGGGACGAGGACGAGGTCGTACGGACCATCGCCGACAACCTGGTAGGCGATGTTGACCTCACCGCTCCTGGCATAGCGCGTCTCCGGTCGCTCCACGGCCATAGTCTTCTATTCTCGCTGACCGCAGACGGAGCTCAAACACCTGCCCCGCGCAGAACTCGAAGCGGAAGCTCAAGAGGCGCCGCATGCCCCTCGAGCTCCGCTTCGATTCATTCGTGGCGCTGCTACCGCCAGGGTCGCGCGCCATATAGCCGCTGTGGCCTCGAGTCAACCAGTTGCGGTGTCGATTGACCTATACCCCTTTTGGGGGATCCCTTCGATGCTTCACTTTCCTTCACTTTTCTGGCCAAGACGGCTACTGTGAGGGAAGACATGGGTGATGTGCGCACACAGCCGCGCCGCCGGCACTCTCCTTCTGCGCTCGGCGAGCGAGTACGGCAGCTCCGTATCGCCCGTGGCCTGACGCAAACCGAGCTCGGTCTCGACCGGTTCTCCAAGGAGTACATCAGCCAGATCGAGCGCGGTCGCGCGCGTCCGGCGGCGGCTGCGCTGGACTTCCTTGCCGATCGGCTGGGAGCATCACGACGGTTCATCGAGACAGGTCTCTCCTCGGCCGACCACGAGCGGACGGCCGGCTTGATCTCGCGCGCGGAGGCAGCTGTCGCAGCGCGCGAATTCGACGAGGCGCTCACATGCCTCGAGGAGACCGGACCTTTGCCCGATGGGTCGGAGCCGGAACTGGCCTTGCGCGCAATGCTGACCGGCGCGACAGCACGATCGGAAACGGGACGTGTCAAAGAGGCCCTCGGTCTCCTCGAGCAGGCCGGCGATCTCGTAGCGAGTGAGCCGTTCACCGACGTCGACCGCGCAAATGTTCTCTTCCACACGGGGCAATGTCGCTACAAGCTGTCGTCGATCCCGACTGCCGTCACGCTCTTCACGCAGGCGCTCGACTTGCTACGCCATTCAGATCTGGTCGACGATCGTCTGCGGTCGCGGGTCTTCCGTTGGCGCTCCCGGTGCTACCGGCGCCAGCGCGACTGGGAGGCGGCGCGGGGCGACGTCGAGGCGGCGCTCGAGCTCTCCGAGCAGCTCGATGACCGCGACGCTCTCGCGCACGGCTACTTCCAGGCGTCGATCATCGCGGAGCGGAACGGTCAGTGGGTGCTCGCGCGCTCGCACGCGGAGCGAGCCAAGGCGCTCTACGAGGAGCAGGACGACCGCCTGAACGTGGGGCGGCTCCTGAACAACCTCGGGGGCCTGACCTTCCTGCTCGGCGACTCCGAGAAAGCCGTCGGCCTGCTGAAGTCGGCCTTCTCGGCCGCGTTGGAAGTCGGAAGCGAGCCGGACGCCGCTCAGGCGGTCTCGTCACTTGCCCAGGTTCATCTGCGCACCGGCGACGTCGAGCTCGCCGAGGAGCAAGCGCGACACGCATTGACCCTGCTCGACGGAAGAGTCGATTTTCTCGACGAACTGGGGAACGTCCAGCTCGTGCTCGGGCGGTCCCTCCTCGAGCAGGGGCGACTCGACGAGGCCGAGGAGGCTCTCGGCGCAAGCGAGGCCACCTTTGACCAGCTGTCCTCGACGAGCCACCGTGCGGCGGCGTGGACAGCGCAGGCGGAGTTGAGCATTCGCCGCGGCGACCAAGACCAGGCCCTGAGGCTCTACCGCCGAGCGGCCGAGACTCTGCAGGACTTCCGGTTCTAGGAGGATGACGTCGTGATCAGCAAGCACTGGGCCGTGATCCTCCTGCTGGCACTGGCAACCGCCGCCGCCTCGGCCGCAATCCCGGAGACCTCTTCGGCCGATGGCAACGTATCCGTTGCCCTGTTGGCGCAACGCGCCCCGGCCGGTTTTGCCGACGGCGGCGACGGGCTGGCCGGCGGGCTCGTCGTCGTGTGGGCGCGACCCGCCCCGGAAGGTTTTGCAGACGGAGGGGACGGGGTCGCCGGAGCGGACGGACTGGTGGCCGTGATGGCGCTACCCTCCCCGAACGGTTTTGCAGACGGAGGGGACGGGCCCATGGCCGTGCTGCTCCAGACGGAGCCGGTCGGCTTTGCGGACGGAGGAGACGGGGCAACCCACGGCCTGGTGCCAGTGTTGGCGCAACCCGCTCCGAACGGTTTTTCGGACGGAGGAGACGGGCTGATGGCCATCCTCGTGCAACCGGCCCCGGACGGTTTTTCGGACGGAGGGGACGGTCTGACGCAACCCCCCCTGGAGGCACCCGTGCCCCCGATCGAGGAGTAGGCGCGAGGCAAGCGCCGACGAGTTTGGGGGTTCTCTTCCCCCAATGACGAGGCCGGCGGCGAGTCGGGCGAGCCGCACGCTCATCTCGCCGATCGGCCTTACGTTCAGTGCGAAGGAGGGCCCGCCGCCGCAGCGGGCCCTCCCTTTCGCTGCGCCTCTTACAGAACCCTGACGGGGCTTGCTCGATCCGGGCCCGAGCGCCAGACTCCCCCAGATGCCACGGGCTCGGCGCAAAACCATCCTGACGACCCTGATGTTCACCGACATCGTCGGGTCGACGACGGTGGCCGAGGAGATGGGCGACCGCCGCTGGCGCGAGCTACTCGCTCGCCACCACCGGATCCTCCGAGAGGCGCTCCGGGACTTCGGAGGCCGTGAGCTCGACACTGCGGGGGACGGAGTCTTCGCGCGGTTCGACTCGCCCGGATCGGCGATCCGCTGCGCATGTGCCATCGGCGACGCGGTGCGGGAGCTCGGCATCGAGATCCGCGCCGGCGTCCATATCGGCGAGTGCGAAGTCTTCGAAGGGAAGCTGAGCGGAGTCAACGTTCACGTCGGCGCGCGGACGATGGGGTTGGCAGGCGCAGGCGAGGTCCTCGTCACCGGCGGCGTGCGCGACCTTGTTCGTGGCGCCGGGTTCGGCTTCGCCGACCGTGGCCTGCACGAGTTGCGGGGCGTGGCCGGGGAATGGCAGCTGTTCGAGGTCACGAGCATAGACAACGTTCCTCGTGATCCACCTCCGTCTGAAGAGGAGTCAAAGTCGAGACGCGACGCAATCGTGCCGCCGCCGCTCCGCAAGAGACGGCGGGTCCGGCTGGCCGGGGGCATGGCCGCGGGCGCAATCCTCCTCGTCGGTGCCTCGATTGC
>Ga0070698_100001910_pt1 | contig 23223 bp, 34 predicted proteins | sample KBSK1502metaG_FD_65477 | JGI IMG/M metagenome (GOLD analysis project Ga0070698, IMG submission 65477) | Corn, switchgrass and miscanthus rhizosphere microbial communities from Kellogg Biological Station, Michigan, USA - KBS K1-50-2 metaG | ecosystem: Host-associated > Plants > Roots >...
GGCGCTTTGTCTTCTGGCGATCCTTCGGCGGCGACCGTTATTGTCAGCGGCGCCGCCACAGGATCAAGTTTCAGCGCGCAAGCTATGGAAAAAACCGGCGGCGTTGTGCTGCGAAAAAGCTACGGCGGCGATACGCGGCGTGCGGTTCATCAATTTACGGACGACCTTGTCGAAACACTGACCGGCCAAAAAGGCATTGCTTTGTCAAAGGTGGCTTTTGTCTCGGACCGATCCGGCCACAAAGAGATTTACACGTGTGATTACGATGGAGCGAACGTTGTGCAAGTCACCCACGACGGAGCCATCAGCGTTAGCCCGGCGTTGTCGTCCGATGGCCGAAAACTTGCATATACCGGTTATCAGAGCGGCTACGCCGATATTTATCTAATCGATCTGGCAACCGGTGCTCGCAACCGAATCATTAAATTTCCCGGAACCAATTCAGGTGCAGCATTCTCGCCCGACGGATCCCACATTGCTTGCACGCTTAGCAAAGATGGCAATCCAGAAATCTATGTCACCGGCATTACGGGCGATTCCCCTCGCCGCCTGACGCACACACGAGGCGTCGAATCTTCTCCAACATGGTCTCCGAGCGCATCGGAAATCATCTATTCTTCGGATGAAAAGGGTAGTCCCCAGCTCTATCGCATCTCCGCAGCGGGCGGTGCAGGCCGGTTTCTTTCGACCGGTTTCGGATACAACACGGAGCCCAATTGGTCGCCAGACGGTAAACTGGTGACATTTAGTGTGCGCAGCGCAGGCGGATTTCAGGTGGCAACAATGGACCTCAACTCGGGGATGACACGCATTGCGATCGACGAGGGCGAGAGTCCTTGTTGGGGTCCCGATTCACGGCATATCATCTTTTCAAGAGGGTCCGGTCTATACCTTTTTGACACGGTTACCGGCAAAGAAACACGCCTTGTTGGAGATCTGGGAAGGATCTCCGAACCTGCCTGGTCCCATTAAGATATAACTATTCTGCGATGAAGAAGACTTTCTCCCTTATCTTTGTTTTTGCGCTGACTCTTACCGCCTGCCAGCAGCACAAGCAGGAATATGCTGGGGTCGAAGGCGACATCGTGAACGGAACCCCACTTCCTCCGCGTCAAGAGGGTATTTCATTCTTCAGCAAAAACGTGGAGAAGGGACAGTTTCAGCCGATCTACTTTGGGTTCGACAGCTTCGAAATTTCTCCGTCAGAGGCGGCAAAACTGCGCCACCTTGCCGGATTCATGAAAGGCGCCCGCAATAACATCATTCTCGCTGGTTTCACTGATGAACGAGGCACCCCGGAGTACAATCGCGGTCTCGGAGAACGCCGCGCCCAAGCCACCCGAAACTTTCTGCTTTCCCTTGGCGTCTCCTCAGCGCGCATTCAAACGGTGAGCTTCGGTCAGGAAATGCCGGCAGATCCGGGTCATAACGAATCTGCATGGGCTAAGAACCGCCGGGCTGAGACTGGTGTTGTCCGTTAGATCGGTGCCTGTTCACCAAACGCGGCGCAGAAAAGGGCCGCTGCCCGTCGATCTTGAGGGAAAAATAGGTCGGAATGAGATGAATCCCGTCCGGTCCGGCATGCGCTGAAGGCGAAAGGCTTTTGCCTTTCCTTATCCGCTGGAATCCTTGAAAAACAAAACCGTTTACAGATGAGTCAAGTTTTTTCCATAACCGCGCATTAATCATTAGGTGGTTTTGCTTTTCAAGGATTCTATAGAGCGGGACCACAAACCCAAATGTACCGGATTCTCACACCACTTACTAGATGCACGCACGAATGAAAAACCGAAACGCAGCATGCTCGTCGGGCGCGGGGGATTTGCCCCCCGGACCTTTGAGAAGATTTCGGTCCAGCGAGAGCGAGGCCGCCTCGCCGGATCGGCGCTCCCAGCACGACCTTAATACCCTTACGTCTCGCTGGTCTGAGGCGCGGCCTCGCTCGCTTGGGGTTTGATCCGATCTCACCGTGTAGAGGTGCATGGAAGACCAGAACTTGCCCGACGACGAAACGTTGGTCCGCCGGGCTCAGAACGGCGAGACTCGGGCCTTCGATCTGCTCTGGCAGAAGTATAGCCCCCGCATCTACTCTCTGATTTACAATATGACCGCGAATCACGAAGATTCGAACGATTTGCTCCTTGAAGTCTTCGCTAAGGCATATCGCTCCATCAATGGGTTCCGGGGCAAATCAAGCTTTTACACCTGGATACACGCAATCGCCGTCAATATGACCATCAATTTCGTGAAAAAGCGCGGCCGCCGCTTTCAACTTAGTCTGGATGATCTGGATACAAATGTACAAAATGATAAAGAATTGATTGACTTGGCGGCAACAAATTCGCCAATTCGAGAGGTAGACCTCTCGGAACTTCAACAGAGATTGAACGAAGCTATGATGAAGCTGTCTGTTGAGCATAGAGCAGTCGTCACCATGTTCGACATCCAAGGTATGCCGCACGCGGAGATTGCCAAAATACTCGGGATTCCCGAGGCGACAGTGCGCTCTCGGCTGTTTTATGCACATCGGCAGTTGCAGAATTACCTCGAGGAGTTTAGAAAGAAATGATGCTCGACGAACAGCAGCTACAAAAATTGCTCCGGATTAAACGCTTCGAGCAGCCACCCCCCGGGTATTTTGACAGGGCGTTGATCGAATTCCATCGGCGCCAGCGCGAGGAACTTTTGCGCCGCTCGGCCACCTTGATCTGGTGGGAACGTTTTGTTTCCGGGCTTGGGAATTTTCGGGTTCCGAGTTATGCCTACGGTGCGGCGTTCGGTGCCTTTGTGGTCGTTGCGACGATTGTTGGTTCCGGTTTGTGGGCCCCTTACCAGGATACCGCCGACTTGAGCGCGAATAGAGTGGTCCTATCCGGACCCGAGGCTCAGGAAGTGGCGGTTAACCGGCTTGCGCTCAGCGGAAATCTTGATTGGTCGACGTTCCATCACACCGCTTCATCGCCCAAGGTCGTCCCGGTCATTCGACCGTCTCAGACCGCTCTACCTCGCTATGTTTTGGATGGACGACCTGTAAGCTACGAAGCTTCGTTCAGCTTTTAAAAGCAATGGTCGAAATCGTTGGACGTAGGCCTATTCGGAGACTGGGCGCGGAAGCTCTGAAAGCTGGCGTGATTTTTTTCCTGCTCAGTGCTTCAAGACTCTTCGCTCAGCAGGGTCTCAATTCCATTTCCACCGAAGTTACAAGGGTCTTCGACCAGGCAAAAAACGCTGTCGTACGGATCCAGGCCGAAGATGAACATGGCCGGCTGGCCGGTACGGGTTTTTTTATTGATCCGGCCGGAACAATTGTGACCGCGTATGAAGTGGGTGGCGAATCCTGGGACCTTATTGTCGAGTTCGGCTCTAGCCGGTATCCGGCCCAGCGGCTGGTCGCCGACCCTCGCAGCGGAATCGCCCTTCTTAAGGTTTCCGCCGATACTCCCTGGCTGTCGACCGGGGATTCCGACGGACTCAAACTGGCTTCACCGGTGGTCACGATCGGCTATCCGATGGATCTTTCTGTCACCCCATCGTTCGGAATGATTGGGGGATTCGATCTTAAATATCTGAATCAATATTTCAGCACGACCCTTATTCGGGTAAATATCGCCGCGCAGCGCGGGGAGGCAGGATCCCCTGTATTGAATTTGCAAGGAGAGGTCGTGGGCATCTTGATCTTTCCGATCGACAACCGCACCGCGTGCTATGCCCTGCCGATCAAGGCAGCAGAAAAGGTGCGCACGGACTATGTTCGATTCGGCGAAGTGAGGCCCGGATGGGTAGGAGTAAGCGTTATAGAGGCGGATGAGCCGCTGCATAATTCAACCGCAGTTATTCAAAGCTTTGCCGACGGTTCGCCCGCAATGGATTCCGGACTTCAGCAAGGGGATGTTCTCCTGCGCATCGGCACCGTCGAAATCCGTTCGCCTCCGGATGTTGTAAATGCGTCCTTTTTTCTCACTGCCGAGCAGGACGTGCCGATCACTGTGCTCCGGGATGGAAAAGAGATTACTGTGACGGTCACAGCGGCCGATCACCCGGGTATTGTGCAGCAGAAATTTCCTTTGTTCGCACCGGCAACTCTGGAAAATACTCTTCGGACAAGAGACAGAGAGTGACGAATTTCTCGCCAAATAGTAGTTGGCGAAGTCACAAACCTGACGTACAGATCCGCGGTTCTGACCATTAAGCGCCACCGTGGAAAGTTATTGGCTTTCTCTCCGCACACGATTAGTGTGCGCATCTTACGCATGCCGACAGACGAGCCAGACAGGGGGGATCCCTCTTTTGAGGAGGCGATGGAAAGATTGGAAAAGATCGTCGAGGAGATGGAGTCATCCAAGTTGCCGTTAGAGGAGTTGATCGTTCGATACGAAGAAGGGATTCGCCTAGTTGGCGTGTGCAATCGACGACTCGCTGCCGCAGAGAACCGAATCGAAACTCTCAATCGCTCTGGTAACGGCAAAATTCTCGCGATGGCCCCGGAAGCTCAGGCTGCGCCCAAGGATATACATAAAATCAAAAATGATGAAACCAGACTCTTTTGAAGCATCATCAAGAACCAGGTTGCTGGACGCCATTAATTCGCCCGCCGACCTCAAACGTCTTGAAGAAGGGCGACTTCCCCAACTCGCTCAAGAGATACGCGATGAGCTGATTACGATTCTTTCACAGACCGGTGGACATCTCGGTCCTAATCTGGGTGTGGTAGAGTTGACGATCGCGCTGCACCGGGTTTTCAATACGCCGAAAGATAAGCTGGTCTTCGACGTGAGCCACCAGGGGTATGTTCACAAGCTCCTTACCGGGCGGCGCGACCGCTTCAATACGATACGACAATATCAGGGCTTGAATGGATTTCTCCTGAGGAGCGAGAGCGAACACGACTGTTACGGCGCCGGCCATGCGGGGACCGCACTTTCAGCAGCCCTCGGCATGGCGGTTGCGCGGGATCGAAAAGGCACGAAGGAAAACGTCGTCGTCGTCGCAGGAGACGCAGCGTTCACGTGCGGAACGAGCTACGAAGCCCTGAACAACGTCGCCGAGAACACCAAACGCTTCATCGTCGTTCTCAATGACAACGAATGGTCCATTGCGAAAAATGTTGGGGCAATCGCCAATTACTTAAACAAGCTGGTCACGAGCGATACCTACAGCCATCTGCATGAGAAGGCGGCGAAGTTCGTTGAGATTATCGGCGGCAAGTACGCTCAGCAGCTCGCGCACAAAGTTGAGGAAGGCGTGAAACATCTCGTTCTTCCCAGCGTCGTCTTTGAGGACCTCGGGTTGCGTTATTATGGGCCGATCGACGGTCACGATATTCCTCTGCTGATTCAAACATTCGAGTTTTTGAAGCGACAGAACGAGCCAGTTCTTCTTCATATCATCACCCAGAAAGGGAAAGGCTACGCGCCCGCCATCGCAAAGCCGGACAAGTTTCATGGTCTTAGCAAATTTAAACTCGAGACCGGAGAGACAGCAGCGGCGCCGACCCCTACGTACTCAGAACTTCTCGGTCAAACGTTGGCGAAATTCGCGGATCAAAATAATAAGATCATGGCGATCACTGCAGCGATGCCTTCGGGCACCGGCCTGTTTCACTTTGCCGCTAAGCATCCCTCTCAATATTTCGATGTCGGCATCGCCGAAGAGCACGCAGCGTTGTTCGCGTGCGGACTTGCAACCCAAGGATTTAAGCCGTTTCTGACTATTTATTCGACCTTCATGCAACGGGCCTACGATATGCTCATTCACGATATTGCGTTGCAGAATCTGAACGTCGCGCTCTGCATGGATCGCGCGGGGCTTTCTGGTGATGACGGGCCAACACACCATGGTCTCTTTGATATCGGCTATTTGCGGCATATCCCGAACATGGTCCATATGCAGCCGAAAGATGAAGAAGAGTTTGTGAACATGCTCTGGACGATGGCAAACTACCATCAAGGTCCGATTGCCATCCGCTATCCCCGCGGGACGGGCACCGGCGCAAAGCCCAACCCGCAACCAAAACTGCTCGAGATCGGAAAGGCCGAGGTAGTCCAACATGGCCGCGATGTCGCACTTTTCGGCCTTGGAAATATGTTCGCCCTTGCGGAGGAAACATCGCGTCTTCTCAGGACAGAAGGCATCTCAGTCGCCTTGATTAATCCTCGCTGGATTAAACCGATGGACACTGGAACCCTCGAATTCTTCGCCAGGAGCGTCGACGTTATCTGCACATTTGAAGATCACGTCCTCCACAACGGGTTCGGCTGCGCAGTCATCGAGCATTTATCGGAGGCGAGAATTACGACGCCGGTCGTTCGTATCGGATGGCCGGATCAGTTTGTGGAGCATGGCACGATTCCGATCTTACGAAAAAAAAATGGCCTGACCGCAGCCGCCGCCGTCGAGAAATTAAGGCCGTTCTTGAAAATTGCTCGCTCCGCCAGCCCGAAGACTGCCGCGTAGTCTGAGAAGACACGTGGATAGGGACGGCCTCCGTGCCGTCCGATTAATCGTTTTTGGCCCCATAACAAGGAGAAAAATGGGACGGCACGGAGGCCGTCCCTCCTACAGGGAACGAATTCCTCCTCAAGCGCTTCCACCGCCCGTCCCTGAGAGGCCGCGAGCTTGCGGCGGCTGAACTTCGCACCAATTCATGAATTTTGTGCGAAGTTCACGTACCTATCCTGGGAACAAAGAATGAGTTCCCTTTTGTTGCACGTTTCATTTTTCCAACCGATGATCTTTCGAATGGGTGTTGCGATCTCTGCTGACGGCCTCTCAAAGACTTATCGTACCTACAAAAAGCAAGAGGGTATTTTCGGGGCTCTGAAGGGGCTGATAACAAGAGAGTACGAGAAAACCCATGCTGCCAAAAGTGTAACGTTCGAAATCGAGGAAGGAGAATTCGTTGGATTCCTGGGTCCAAACGGAGCCGGAAAGACAACGGTTCTCAAAATGCTTTCGGGTTTGCTCGTGCCGACTTCGGGTACCGCTCGGGTGCTGGGTTATATCCCTTGGGAACGAAAGGCGCCCTTCAAACGCCAGTTCAGCCTGGTCCTCGGACAGAAAAATTCGTTGTGGTGGGATCTGCCCGCACATGAATCGCTTGAGCTCAACCGGGCTATCTACGAAATCGACGATGTTTCCTTTAAAAAAGTGGTCGATCAACTCGCTGACCTGCTGGAAGTGCGCGACAAGCTGAACGTCATGGTTCGCGAACTCAGCCTTGGCGAGCGCATGAAGATGGAGCTGATCGCGGCACTGATTCATCGACCCAAGGTGCTTTTCCTTGACGAACCAACCATCGGTCTTGACGTGGTAAGCCAGAAAAGAGTTCGCGACTTTCTGCGGTTCTACAGCGGAGAAAACAAAATTTCGACGATCCTGACCAGCCACTATATGCAGGATATCGAAGAGCTTTGCCGGCGGGTGATCATCATCGACCATGGCCAGGTATTCTTTGATGGAGAACTATCGGAAATCATCGAAAAATTCGCCGGTTATAAGCTCTTACAATTCATCTTTCCCGAGCCCCCCTCTTGTACGTTTGATCTCGGAGAGGTAGTCGAGCGGACCAGGACATCGGTAAGATTGAAAGTCCAGCGAGACAAGGTCACGGAGGTGTGTCGACGGATCTTATCGAACTGCGAAGTCCAAGATTTCAGCGTTGAAGAGGAGCCTATCGAAGAAATCATTCGCCAGGTTTTCCATGATCATTCGGCAGCCGAGCAGCGAGCAGGCCGCGAAATCGCTCCCGCCGTCCCCTAGCCCTCCGCGAGCGGGATTAGCGGCAATAAAATCACAAAATCTGTTCATAACATGTGAATAACACGTTATGGCTACTAGATACTTTGTCCAAAACCCTCGCTATTCTTTTTGCGGCTTTTCGGGCTAACTAAACCTTTACGGCTCCGGGACGAATGTTATTCTCATGGTCGCGTTCACAAAAACTCAGATTTTCAAATTCCATTGGAAAGCGTGATGAAGAACTTTTTGGTTTTGCCAGTTCATTGAGTATTGGGCTCACGCGCAAGTGGATTTTCGTCCTACTGCAATTCTCTGGTTCATCGTAGCAGCACCTTTCCTGAGTGCTGCGGTACTAGCCACCGGCTCGCTTTGGGGACTATGCATTCTCTTTACCGCCCATCTCCTTCTTATCCTCTGCACTTTTGTTCCTTCGCTGGAGGAATTCGGGCCGGTCGTAACAAAATATTCGACACCCACCCGTACAGTCTGGCTGACCATAGATGACGGTCCGGATCCGCAGACCACGCCTCAAGTCCTTGCTCTCCTTGAGAAATATGGGGCTCGCGCCACATTCTTTTTGATCGGCACAAAGGCCGCAAAATATCCGGGCCTGACGCATATGATACTGGAGGCCGGCCACTCCATCGGCAACCATACCCAAACGCATCCGAAATTTAGCTTTTGGCGCCTCGGACCAAACGAACTGGCCCGGGAGATTGACGGATTCGAGTCGACTCTTTCTTCGCTTGGCCTTCCGGCGCCAATCTGGTTCCGTGCGCCGGCTGGGATCAAAAATCCCTTTTTGCATCCGATTCTCGCCGCGCGGGGTCTGCGATTGGTCGCATGGAACGCACGGGCCTTTGATACGCAGATTGACGACTCCGAAAAGATTGTCGACAGGATCAAACGTTCGATTCGTTCGGGCACCATCATTCTGTTCCACGAAGCACGAAGGCCCGACGTCTGCCTGAATGCCCTTGACCAGCTCCTGGGTGAACTTACCTCCGAACACTTCAGCCTTATCGTCCCGAAGCCTGTGGAACTTCTCGCTGGCCGCCGCTCGATCCTTCCAAAAGCCCTTGAACGCGCCAGCAGTTAAGTCGATCTTTTTCTCATGGACGAGTACTACACCCAACTCGCCAATGCGCTTCGGGAACGCCTCGCTGTCATCGCGGATCACACTCTGAGGGCGGAAAATCCGGCATCCCATCTGGAGCGATTGCGATCGGCTTCGGAACGGATTGACGTTTTGAAAACTGCCTTGCCCCGGAATGCTGATCCCATGCTCGTCCACTATTTGCAGAGATCGAGTCTGGCTAAGGCGCTTGAGTTTGTGCAAGATCATTACCTCCGCTAATGTGATGCTCCGATGCGGATCGCTGTACTTTCGGACATACACGGAAATCTTCCGGCCCTTGAGGCGGTAACAGCGGACCTTGATCGACTGGATCCGGATCTCGTGTTCGTCGCAGGCGACTTTCAAAACCGCGGTCCGAACCCTCGCGAGGTAACGGCTTTTGTCTATCGCAGTGGTTGGACCATCCTTCGCGGGAATCACGAAGACTACGTTATTCGACAAAGCCAGAGTTCAAAAATCGACGACCCCACCGATTACTACAATTGGCTGCCTGCTCGCTGGACTGCGGACTTGACACGCGACTCACTCGAATGGGTGAAAGGACTACCGATCGCAACCACTCTGGCGGGACCAGATGAGCTCTCCGTCATGATCGCTCATGGTTCCCCACGCTCTAACGATGAGGGCTTTTTTCCAACTACCCCGGAAACGAAAGCTACCGAGATGATTGGGGAGAATCCTCCAGCCCTCCTCTGTGTGGGTCATTCTCATCTTCCACTGATTCGCCGGATCAATACCACTCTACTTGTCAACGTCGGTTCCGTTGGGTTTCCCTTCGATGGCGATCACCGTGCTTCCTATGGCGTAATCAATTGGGGACCCAATCGTTGGGAGGTCGACATCCGACGAGTTGAATACGCCGTGGACAAGGTCGTTGAGGAGTTTGATCGCGTAAACTTCTACGAAGGCGCAGGCCCGCTCTCCCATCTGATTCGCCGGGAGCTTGAATCGGCCCGACCGCATCTCACTCCCTTTCAATACTTGTTCGGTCGCGAAATCCGAACCGGCGATCTTTCGATCATAGAAGCTGTAGAAGTTTACCTGTCGATGCCACAGGAACAGATCGAAAACGAGTTTATCCGCGTCTTCAGGAAGTAGCTCGCGCCGAGTCGTGGCCCGGGTTACGGAAGAAAGATACTCGCGCAGAGGAACGCGGCCAAAGAGCGGTCCACTTCCAGGCACCCTCCGCGCAAATGTTGAATATTGAGATATGACCCCGTCGCCTGATTCTTATCTGGAATAGAGCTCGACGACTAATTGCTCATTTACGATCGGGGCGATCTCCTCCCGTGACGGGATTCGCATCACCTTGCCTTGAAACTGATCCTTGTCGACAACCAGCCAATCGGGGACAGGCTGAATTTGGGTCAGCTCGAGATTTCGAGTGACCAATCTCCGCGAACCAGGCTTGTCCTTAATCACAACAATATCGCCAGCCTTCAAGTTGTAGGAAGGAATGTTAACCTTGTGATTGTTCACAGTCACATGTCCATGAGCAACCAACTGACGGGCGGAACCCCGGGAGTTAGCGAATCCCATGCGATAAACGATGTTATCCAGCCGTGTCTCTAACATCTGGAGCAGCGTCTCACCGGTCACGCCGCGTTTTCGAAGGGCCGTCTCAAAATAACGGCGGAACTGCCGCTCCATGAGCCCGTACTGGTAGCGCAGTTTCTGTTTCTCAGCCAGAGCAGTTGCGTAGTCGGATTGCTTTCGCCGAGACCCTTTCGGTCCGTGCATGCCGGGAGGATAATTTTTCCGTTCGAGAGACTTGCTCGGACCAAAGAGCGCAACTCCGTAACGACGACTAATTCTTGACTTGGGACCGGTATAACGAGCCATGATAAATTATATCTTTGATCAGACGCGGCGCTGTTTCGGCGGCCGGCAGCCATTGTGCGGGACCGGCGTAACATCGCGGATGACAGAAATATCAAGGCCGATAGCCTGGATCGCACGAACCGCCGACTCGCGGCCTGCCCCCGGCCCTTTCACCAAAACCTCGACTTCCTTCAAGCCGTGCCCCATGGCCTGCCTGCACGCGTCCTGTGCCACCAATTGCGCCGCGTAAGCGGTGCTCTTTCGGGAACCCTTGAATCCGACCTTTCCTGCACTGGACCAGCCGATCACGTTCCCGTTCAAGTCGGTGATAGACACGATCGTATTGTTGAAAGTCGCAAGAACATGCGCCACGCCGGTAGAAACATTTTTGCTGCCTTTGGCTTTGACGATTTTCGGTTTTTCCACCTCGCCGCTATCCAGCGAAAGGCTTACTTTTGCCGGTTCAACCTCTTTCTTAGCTTTCGGCTTCTGGACACGCGGAGCTTTCACCGGCTCGGAAGATGGTGTTTGAGGGGGCGCCGGAGTAGCTGCCTCTACGCCACGGGCTGATGTGGCGGCACTCGCCGATTCCTTTTTTGGCGTTGGTGTGGATGATTCGCTAGCCATTCTTGCCATTTCAGTTAACTAAACTTTTCCTGACTTCGCGTCCTTGTTTCTTTGCACGCCTACGGTCTTGCGGGGCCCTTTCCGGGTTCTGGCATTCGTTGAGGTTCTCTGCCCGCGGACCGGTAGGCCACGAATATGCCGTATGCCCCTATAGCTCCGAATGGCCTGCAAACGTTTGAGATTGCCCTGGATTTCCCGACGCAAATCTCCTTCGACCGACAATCCGCTAGCATTGATCGCGTGAACAATTTCACCGAGTTGCTCAGGCGAAAGATTTTTGGCTCGTGCGTTTGGATCGATGTTTGCTTGCTCCAGGATCTTTTTCGCTGTCTTCGGGCCAATACCGTAAATGTAAGGCAACGAAGCTTCGATCCGCTTATCTCCAGGTATATCAACTCCAAGTAATCGAGGCATATCTAGGCATCCGGGCTGTCTTTGAGTTCGTCCGTTTCTGCGGGCCGAACCAAGCGGTTTATCCTTGTCGTTGTTTATGCCGTGGATTTTTGCAAACCACACGGACGACGTTTCTTCTTTTTACAATTTTACAGCTCTCACAGAGCCGCTTAACCGAAGGTCGTACTTTCATTCCAGTTCGTCCTCAGGGGACAAAAAAACGCAGCCCGCGGAGAGTTACTCCCAGGAGCGTTCTCATCTCACTAAAACCTCACTTTTGCCGGAAGGTTATGCGGCCTTTCGTCAAATCGTAAGGCGACATCTCTACCATAACTTTGTCGCCTGGCAAGATCCGAATGAAATGCAGCCGCATTTTTCCTGAGATATGCGCCAAAATGCGATGTCCGTTGGGCAGTTCCACCCGGAACATTGTATTTGGGAGCAATTCAACTACCCTGCCTTCAACTTCGATGACGTCTTTTCGCGCCATGTCAAAATTTCCGGTTCACCTTTAGTCACAAGAACTGTATGTTCGAAATGCGCCGACGGGGAATGATCAGCCGTCACCACCGTCCAGTCGTCTCGCAATACTTTCACAGCGGCCTGGCCCATGTTAACCATGGGCTCGATCGCCAAGGTCATTCCAGCTCTGAGTTTTGCACTTGCTGCGGGCGTCCGATAGTTCGGGATTTGCGGTTCTTCATGCAGATGCCTTCCCACGCCATGGCCCACAAACTCTCTGACGACGCTAAACCCGTTTGCCTCGATCTCATCTTGTATTGCCGCACAAAGCTCGCTTAATCTGCGGCCGTCACGAGCTTTCTCGATTCCCTTGTACAATGCTTCTTCTGTGACAGTCAGCAGCCTTTGAACGTCGCCACTCACGACCCCGACCGGAATCGTGGCCGCCGTGTCGCCAACGAATCCGTCCAGGACGACACCGATGTCAAGCTTCACGATATCACCATATTGAATTCGCCGTGAGCCGCCGATTCCGTGCACAACCTCGTCGTTTATCGAGATGCAGATATTGCCGGGAAATCGCCGGTAACCAAGAAAAGCGCTCTTGCATCCCGACTCGAGCATCAGCCTTGCGCCAGCCTGATCAACATCCTTGGTCGTTATTCCAGGACTCAGCATTGCTGAGAGCGCATCGAGGATCTGGCTTGCAAGCTTGCAGGAAGCCCGCATCTTGTTGATTTCCAGAGGTGTTTTTATGGGGATCATTCACTGATCAAACGGCTCAAGTCGTCAAATACCACCGCCACTTCGCGGTCGGCATCGACGCGGGCCAATATACCTCGTCTCCCGTAAAAGTCTGTCACTGGGAAGCTTTTCTCTCGATACTCGTTCATCCGATGCGCGAGAACATTGTCTGTATCATCGGCACGAGCTTCAAGTTTGCCGCCGCAATTCGGACAGGGATCAACCGCATGCTGGACATGTCTACCCAGGCTGATCACCTTGCCGCAATTCGAGCATGTAAGCCTTCTCTTCATCCGGGTGCGAATCGTCTCCTCAGTGGCATCAAGAAAAATAGCCAATTCCAAGGGTGAGCCACGCTTGGCAAGCGGCTCTTCGAATTGCTCAGCCTGCACCAACGTCCGGGGGAAGCCATCGAACAAGAATGCGCTATTCGTTCGATCCAACCACGCGGCGACAACGCTCATAATCAATTCATCCGGAGCCAGTCCTCCCTGAGAAATGATTTTCTGAGATACCAGCCCAAGCTCGGTCCCGAGTTTGGCTTCTCCTCTCAAAATCGCGCCCGTAGAGGTAGCGGGCAATCCGAACTTCTTTTGTATCAATTCTGCTTGCGTTCCCTTGCCCGATGCCGGTGGGCCCAGGAGAACGATTCGTCTCTTCACCCTTGCGGTACCCCTCTATCGCTGATTGACAAAAATGGACACCGCCACCCCGGCGACAGCCAGCAACGCAAACGCGAGCCACATCCACAGTAGCACGCTCTCTTTGACAACTCTGCCCGTGCCTCCAACCGCGCGTTCAAATCGCCCTCGGATGCGGCCTTTGCGCAAAAAGCCGTCATAATGCCGCTGAATGAGATGGGTCTCCACCTGCCGCATCGTATCGAGAAGAACGCCTACAATGATCAGGAGGCTGGTGCCCCCAAAAAAACGGGCTGTCATGCGCGGAACGCCCAGCCAGGTGATCATCGTTTCGGGGATTACCGCGATAATGGTCAGAAACAGCGCTCCGGCAAACGTCAACCGGGTCAGCGTATATTCCAAAAAGTCTGCCGTCGGTTTCCCTGGCCGATACCCAGGGATGTAACCGTTATACTTCTTGAGGTCGTCGGCGATCTGCGTGGGTTGAAATTGAATGGCGACCCAAAAAAAGCTGAAGAAAAAAATGAGGACGGCGGTCATCAGGTAATGCCAGAAACCGACTGCAAGCGCATTGGACAGCGTAACGGCCCATTCTGCATTGCGGAAGGCCATGCTCAGGATCGTTGACGGGAAAAGCAAGATGGCCTGCGCGAAAATGAGCGGCATCACCCCGACGGCATTTACCTTCAAAGGCAGATACTGAGTTTGACCTCCATATACCTTCCGGCCGACAACGCGCTTAGCGTACTGAATGCTGACCTTTCTCTGTGCCTGAGTGAGCGCGATCACGGAAGCGACTACCAGAACCAGGAATGCAATCATCAACACGAGCACAATTGGGCTGACCCGGCTTGGAGCTCCTCCAGATGGCACAAACGTATTCCAAACCTGCACGAGAGCGCCCGGCAACGAAGCCACGATACCAACGGTGATGATCAGCGATGTCCCGTTCCCAATTCCGCGATCGGTGATCTGATCTCCGATCCACATGAGGAACATTGTTCCGGCGCTGAGAGTGATCACTGCAAGAAGCTGAAATCCGAGCCCAGGATTCTCAACAAGAGGACCGAGCCGAGCCGTAACCGATTCAATTCCCTGGAGGAAAGGATTCGAGGCCGGATTCTGCATAGAAACGGCAAGGAGATATCCCTGGAAGATGCAAAGCCCCAGGGTCACATACCGGGTATACTGAGTGATCTTCTGGCGGCCGCCATCCTCACGAGCCAGTTTGTTCAGACGCGGAATCACAGCAGTCAGCAGCTGCATCATAATTGATGCGCTGATGTACGGCATGATGCCGAGCGAGAAGATAGCGCAATGCTCAAGCGCACCCCCGGCAAAAATGTTGAATAGAGCAGCGACTCCGCCTCCGGCAGACTTCGACATGGAAGTCTGAAACCATTCGTTCAGAACGTGGGCATTGACCCCAGGAATCGTAATTGCGGCGCCGGCACGAACAATGACCAGCATCGCAATCGTAAAAAGAATGCGCTGCCGGAGCTCTGGAATTTTGAAAATATTCGTGAAGGCAGAGATCATGGGGAAAACTACTGGCTATTTGCCAACGACGACCGCCGATCCCCCTGCCTGCTCAATCTTCTGACGCGCGGCTTCACTGAATTTGTCAGCTTCGACAGTTAAAATCTTGGTTAATTCACCCCGGGCGAGGATCTTCACGCCGTCGCATTTGCCATTAACGAAACCTTTGTCCCGCAAAAGCTGTTCGTTAACTCGCGTCCCGGAGTCGAATTCTTCAAGGTCCCCGATATTGACGAGCGCAAACGAGGTTTTGAACGCGGCGTTATTGAAACCCCGCTTGGGCAAACGCCGGATTAGCGGCATTTGGCCACCCTCAAATCCAAGTCGAATGCTGCCACCCGAACGTGCCTTCTGTCCCTTGTGGCCCTTTCCGCTAGTCTTGCCGTGACCGGAGCTTTCTCCGCATCCGAGCCGCTTTACCCGATGCTTGGCGCCGGGACGAGGTTTTAATTCATGTAACCGCATAAATACTTTTCTGCTAACGAGGCCGCGCCTCAGACCGGCGAGATGCAGGGATCTCAAGGTCGCGTTGGGAGGAGCGTCAGTTTTGCTTTTCAAGGATTCTAGAGAGACTCTCTATTGCGCGTCCGGACTTTGTACCCAGGTCCTCTGCAGAACGCGCTCGAGATATTTTTACCTTTGTGCCTTGCCACGTAGCTTCAAAATATCCTGGCGATGACGAAGACCGCGTAGCGCTTCGATCGTCGCTTTCACGACATTCGCATGGTTGCTCGAGCCAAGCGATTTCGCCAGTACATCCTTGATTCCCGCAGCTTCCACAACAGCCCGCACACCGCCGCCGGCGATGACGCCGGTTCCCGGCGAAGCCGGACGCAGGAGGACTCGTCCACCTCCAAATTCGCCGATAACTTCATGTGGAATGGTGTTTTCCTGAACGGCAACTTCGACCATCGACTTCCGGGCAGATTCAGATGCCTTCCGAATGGCCTCTGATACTTCGTTTGCTTTCCCAAAACCGTAGCCGACGCGCCCCTTGTGGTCTCCGGCAACGATCAGCGCACTGAAACTGAAACGGCGCCCACCCTTAACGACCTTGGCGCAACGGTTGATAAACACGACCTTCTCGGTGGTGTCGCCTTTCTGTGCGTTACGATCACCTCCCGAATGATCACGCCGATGTCTTACTTCAGTTGCCATAATTACTTTTGTGTTGGCATGCGAGTCTCAGACTTGCCGCCAACAAATTAGAACTCTAAACCTCCTGCGCGAGCCGCATCGGCAAGCGCCTTGACCTTCCCGTGATAGCTGAACCCTCCCCGGTCAAATACCACGGCTTTGATTTTTTTCTCTGTTGTTCTTTCGGCGAGAAGAGCGCCGACCTTTTCGGCCATAGCGACATTTGCGTTTGTTCGGCCTTTTCCTTTCACACCTCGTTCGAGAGTCGAGGCGGCCACAACCGTTTTGCCTGCAGTATCGTCGACCACTTGTGCATAAATGTGCTTACCTGAAAAATGTACCGCGAGCCGGGGACGGTCCGTCGTACCGAAAACACGCTTGCGAATTCGTATATGCCGTAATTTAACGTGATTAATCGTAGCCATTTATCACCGCAGACTCGGGTCTTTGTACCAGTTCCGCCCCTCGATGTTGTTATTGTACCGTCTTTCCTTCCTTCCGTAGGATCTGTTCGCCCGCGTACCGAATGCCCTTGCCCTTGTAAGGTTCCGGGGGGTAATAGGACCGAATATCGGCCGCAACCTGACCAACCACTTGCTTGTCGATTCCATCAATCAAAATCCTGGTATTTTCCTGAACCGTGATCTTGATTCCATCCGGAATCGGAAACACCACCGGATGGGAAAATCCAATGTTCAAATTCAAATTCTTTCCTTGAACCTGGGCGCGAAACCCAACGCCATGGATCTCGAGGATTTTCTGGAATCCTTTGGTGACGCCGACCACCATATTGTTGATGAGGCTGCGTGAGAGGCCATGAAGCGCTTTGACGCTTCTTGTTTCGGCATCCCGATTCAACACGGCTTGTTTGCCGTCAACCCGGATCTTAATTTGCCTGGGTAAAACCCATTGCAATTTGCCCTTCGGACCTTCGACTTGAATTGAACCGTCCTCAGAGACAGCCATTTTCACTTTGTCGGGAATTTCGATCGACTTTTTTCCGATACGAGACATACAAGCCTCCTTACCAAACGAGAGCCAGCAATTCGCCCCCAACATGCTCTTTGCGGGCCTCGCGGCCAGTAATTATTCCCCGCGAGGTCGAAAGAATTGCAACGCCCATTCCACCAAGAACCCTGGGAATATCGTCCGAGCCAACATATTTTCGCAATCCGGGTTTACTGACTCGCTTTAGGCCCGTCAGGGCCGGAATGCGATTCACAAACTTCATCGCGACTTTGATCTGCGCAGGTTTGGCCTCGGTATCAATTTCGAATTCAGAAATATACCCCTCCTGCTTGAGGATTCGGGCAATCTCTTCTTTCATTCGCGAGTATGGTGCAGAAACGTCGCCCCGGTGCGACCGGGCAGCGTTACGCAACCGCGTCAAAAAATCTGCAATGGGGTCTGAAAGATTACTCATCGCTCATTCTCCGGGAGCCGCAGTCTTTGTGACTTGCTTCTTATCACTGAATGGCACGCCTAGTTCGGTCAACAGTGCCTTGGCTTCGTCGTTTGTTCTCGCAGTAGTCACAATCGTTATATCAAAACCTATGTTTCGCTTGATTCTGTCGAGCTCGACCTCGGGAAAAATCGACTGATCTTTCACGCCAAGCGTGTAATTGCCTTTCCCGTCAAATGCCTTTGCCGAAATTCCGCGAAAGTCGCGAATTCGCGGAAGCGCCATTTTGATGAGGCGCTCGAGAAACTCATACATTCTATCACCGCGCAAAGTCACTTTTGCGCCAATCGCCTGACCCTTGCGAAGCTTGAAATTCGATATGCTTTTCTTCGACCTGGTTTCAGCCGGTTTCTGGCCGGTGATCAGAGCCAACTCCTTCTTCGCATCCTCAAGCGCCTGCTTCACATCGCTTCCTTGAGCGGGGATACAGGTGTTAACTACCACCTTGTCGACCTTTGGCACCTGTAACAGATTTGTATAGCCAAGCTTTTCACGCAACGCCGGCACGACGCGATCCTTATATTCCTTGTAAAGTTCCGCTTGCATCGTCTATTCCTTGGGTCCCTTCTTTGCCGGCTTAGGGGCCCTGGCCGCTGGGGCCTCGGCCAACTTGACATTCGAAATGTGAATCGGTCCCTCCCGCGTTATGATCGCGCCGTTCGGATTATCTTGTGATTTGCGACGCGTCTTCTTGATCAGACGGACCCCCTCGATCAACACCTGATTCTTTTTCGAGAGCACCTGCAAGACTTTGCCGGAGGCACCACGATGGTTGCCGGAGAGCACGATAACCTGATCCCCTTTTTTGACGTGAAATTTCGCTCTGTTCATAACACCTCCGGAGCAAGCGAAATGATTTTCATAAAATTCTTCTCGCGCAGCTCGCGCGCCACCGGCCCGAAAATCCGCGTGCCTCGCGGGTTCAAATCCTTGTCGATGATCACGATCGCGTTGTTATCAAAACGCAGGTAAGAGCCGTCATCTCGCTTAACAGGCTGCTTTGTACGAACCACCACAGCTCTCACAACCTCGCCCTTCTTCACCGTGCCGCTGGCCGTTGCCTCTTTGACGTTGCACGTAATCACATCACCGACTGAGGCGAATGCGGTCTGTTTGCCTATCACCCCAATCATCGTCGCCATCCGAGCGCCGGTGTTATCAGCTACATCCAGTCTGGAGCGAAGTTGAATCATGATTCAAGCCCTCCCGTTAGCTCCGGAGCACTTCTACCAACCGCCATCGCTTCAAGCGGCTTAACGGTCGGGTTTCTTCTACGCGCACCAAATCACCGACGGCGCATTTATTCTGTTCATCGTGCGCGTACAACTTCTTCGTCCGCTTGACGATCTTTCCAAACTGCGCATGCGGAACTCGACGAACGACCGCCACGACGATTGTCTTATCCATCTTATTGGATACAACCTCGCCTACCCGCGTTTTCCGAAGATGCCGCTTCGGAATTCCAGACTGCTGCGGTTGTGCTTCCGGCCCCGACTTCACGTCCGCCTCACGCGGAGCGGAATTTTCATCGGGCAGAGCTTCGGCCGCCGTGGCAGTACCTTTAGCATCTACAGTCTCTTCACTCATTTTAGGTCTCTATTTCTTCTCGACGAAGCGGCCTCGTTCGCAGGTTTCACGCCGAAATCGGCGAGCAAACAAATGCCGTCATCACTTTTAAGCCTCGGTGTTTTTGGAGCGCTGCGTCAAAATCGTCTCAATTCTCGCTACCTCTCTGCGATTGATCCGGATCACGCTCGGCTTCTCCAGCGCGCCGGTTTGCTGTTGCAGTCGCAGATTAAATGCATCCTTTCGCAATTCGCGTCGGCGGGCGATCAGCTCGTCATTGCTCAATTCGCGTAGTTCTTTGATTTTCATCTCAGGCTTCTCTCTTTGCCGATTTATGCAGCCAGCGCATGTTGCCGGCTGATGAAGCGGGTGCGAATCGGAAGCTTCGTAGCGGCAAGGCGCAGCGACTCACGCGCAACCGACTCCGATACTCCATCCAGCTCAAAAATGATGTTTCCAGGGCGAACCGTTGCAACCCAGTGTTCGGGATTGCCCTTACCTTTTCCCATTCGAGTTTCCGGCGGCCTCTGCGTGACAGACTTGTCCGGGAAAATCTTGATCCAAAGCTTTCCTTTGCGCTTCATGTTGCGGGTCAACGCGACACGGGCGGCTTCGATCTGCGTATTTGTTACCCAGGCCCGGTCAAGCGTCTGCAAAGCGTATTCGCCGAATGAAATGGAAACGTTCCGCGTGGCGCTGCCGGCGCGGCTTCCGCGCTGCGTCTTGCGGTACTTCACCCTCTTTGGCATCAATGGCATAAATCAACCTCCTGGCCGGCAACTATCTTGAAGCGGGGGCTGGCTGGTGGCCCGTCTCTTTCTTTTGCGGCTGTTGCTGTTCAAGGATCTGCTCGGGTTTGCAGATCCAGCATTTCACTCCAATCTTCCCATAAACGGTATTTGCCTCAGCAAACCCGTAGTCGATCGGTGTCCGAAGCGTGTGCAGCGGGATTTTCCCTTCCCGGTACCATTCAGCACGCGAGATCTCCGCTCCACCGAGCCGGCCAGAGCAGCGAATCTTGATTCCGAGGGCCCCAAAATCCATGGTTGTCTGAACGGCCTTTTTCATAGCGCGACGGAAGGAGATACGGCGCTCAATCTGGAGCGCGACATTTTCGGAGACCAATTGCGCATCCAGTTCAGGCGTCTTGATTTCCTGGATATCGATCTTGACCTGCTTTCCACCCGACATCCGGGTGATCTCTTCGGTCATCTTCTCGATTTCCGCACCCTTTCGGCCAATCACGATCCCAGGGCGCGCGGTGTAAATCGTCACTCGAATGCTGTTCCAGGCACGCTCAATCACGATCTTCGCGACGGCGGCCATCGACAGTTTCTGCTTTACAAAATGGCGAATTCTGAGATCGGCATGAAGAAAATCCGAGAATTCTTTTGACGACGCGTACCAGCGGGAACGCCAATCCTTGCTAAGCGCAAGTCGGAAACCGATTGGATTTACTTTCTGCCCCATACTTATTCTTTCTCTTCTCGGGATTTCGTTTCAGTCGCTGTTTCAACGGGCTTGACCGGCTTCGGGGTTTTTTGCGCAACACCGGTCTGCTTGACCTCCGCGGTTGCAGCCCCTGCCGAGGTCGTCTTCTTTTGTTTTTTCGGCCGTTCCGTTTCGTTTCCGGCCGCTTTTGAAACATGTCTTGCACGAGGCCTCTCAACCGCCGGAGCAAGGTCATCGCTCAGAATGATTCGAATATGGCTGGTCCTCTTGCGCAACGGGCTTGCGCTGCCACGCGCTCGTGCCCTGAATCGCTTAAATGTCGGGCCTTCACCAACAACCGCCTCCTTAACCCGCAGGGTATCCACCTTGAGCTCGGCATTGTTTTCCGCGTTTGCGATCGCGCTTCTGAGAGTCTTCTTCACCAGCGCCGCCGCCTTTTTCGGGCTAAACGTTAAGAGGTCCAGGGCGTCCGAAGCAGAACGGCCCTGAATTTCACGCGTCACTTCGCGCGCCTTGAACGCGGAAATACGCGCAAACCGATATATTGATGTTACCTGCATAGCTTCTCTACGTCGGAATAGGACGCTCCTTACTTCGCCACCTTGGCGGTGTGCGCGCCATGTTTCTTAAATGTTCGGGTTGGTGAAAACTCGCCCAGCTTGTGCCCAACCATGTTCTCCGTCACAAAAACTGAATTGAAGATCTTGCCGTTATGTACAAGAAAGGTATGTCCAACGAAGTCTGGCGTAATCATTGAACGACGCGACCACGTTTTTATCGGTTTCTTGGAAACGCCAGTACTCATTTTCTCGACTTTCTCGAGAAGCTTGACATCCACAAAGGGACCTTTTCTCAGCGATCTGGCCATACGTTACTTCGCTTTTTTCTTATTTTTTCGCCGCTCAATGATGAAAGAATCGCTCGGCTTGTGCCGGCGTCGCGTCTTGAACCCTTTCGCCAGTTGCCCCCAGGGACTTACCGGATGATGCCGTCCACCGCCCCCTTTGCTCTTACCTTGGCCGCCGCCCATTGGGTGGTCGATAGGATTCATGGCCATACCACGAACGTGCGGGCGCCGGCCAAGCCAACGACCTCTTCCGGCTTTTCCGCTCGACACATTCATGTGATCCACGTTGCCTACCTGGCCAATCGTTGCGTACGCATTCTCGTGAATGCGTCGAATCTCACCGGACGGAAGCCGTACGAGCGCATACCCTCCCTCGCGGTTATTTAGGATGGCTTGCTGTCCGGCGCTTCGAGCCACCTGGCCGCCACGGCCAGGAATGATCTCTACGTTATGAATGACTGTTCCCAAAGGAATGGACTTCAATGGGAGCGCATTCCCAATTTCGGGTGTGACATTCTCGCCCGCGATAACCTTGGCTCCCACTTCCAACCCGATAGGTGCCAGAATATAGGTCTTGGTTCCGTCGGAATAGCGCAGAAGAGCAATCCGTGACGACCGATTCGGGTCATATTCGATCGCCTCGACGGTTGCCTCCACGTCGCGGAGCTTACGTTTGAAATCGATAATCCGGTATTTTCGTTTGTGTCCGCCGCCGATGTGCCGCGAAGTCAAACGCCCGTTATTATTGCGTCCACCCGTCCGCTTTAACGGGGCGACCAACGACTTTTCAGGCTGGGCTTTCGTTATCTCGCTGTACGTCGGTGTTTGTTTGAAACGCTGCGTGGGAGTGAGTGGTCTGAAATTTTTTAGCGCCATTGATTGACTTCCTCCCGCTATACGAGATCGATCTTCTCGCCGGCGGCGAGAGTAACGATCGCTTTCTTCCAGTGGGTGCGGCGGCCAAAATCAGCCCGGCGCTCACGCTTTTTCTTGCCCGCATACTGGCAAGTGTTGACACGCACCACTCGCTTTCCAAAAAGCTCTTCGATCGCTTGCTTGATTTGCAGTTTGTTCGCGCCTGGATCGACGCGGAAAACATATTGATTATGTTTTTCACCCAGCAGACTAGCCTTTTCCGTAAGTCGGATATTGCGAATCAATTGTGTCGGTTCGTTCATGCCAATCTTTCCGCCAGCCTGGCCAAGGCCCCGTTGGTCACAATAATCTTCTGGAACGCAAGAAGTTGCTCAGTGTTTACCTCGGACGCGGTGTTCAATCGAACCGGTCGCAAATTTCTTGCCGCCTTGTAAGTCGCTTCATCGAATTCGGTCGAGATTACCAGGACCTTTTCTACGTCCGTATGCGATTTCATAAGCAACACAAATTCCTTCGTCTTCGGGTTGGCTACCTTGATTTCATCGGTCACCAAAATGTCCCCAGCGATGACCCGGGCGCTAAACGCCTTGAGAAATGCCAATTGTCTAACACTCTTCGGCACCTTTTTTGAGTAGTCTCGCGGCTTAGGCCCGAAAACCACGCCTCCTCCGGACCAGATAGGTGATGAAGTATAGCCGGCTCGCGCCCTGCCCGTACCCTTTTGGCGCCATGGTTTTCTGCCGGAATATGCAACATCGGCTTTCGTTTTGGTGTTGGCGGA